>ODAI011596595.1_pt1 | contig 24202 bp, 20 predicted proteins | sample 1539321 | NCBI WGS metagenome assembly ODAI01 (sample SAMN02144231, study PRJEB22623) | gut metagenome | biome: sheep rumen | host: Ovis aries | place: New Zealand | reverse complement strand
TCGAGTCCTGCGGTTTAGTTTAAAATAAAAAACGTCTCCTTTATCAGGAGACGTATAATTTAGCGGGGGCAGGACTCGAACCTGCGGCCTCCGGGTTATGAGCCCGACGAGCTGCCAACTGCTCTACCCCGCGTCGTGTTCGTGTATAATAATGGCAAAAGAAAGAATTGTCAAGGCTTGAGGGGATAAAATATTAAAAATATTGCATTAAACCGTATTATTTTTCAGAATCTTGTAAAGAAACGTACTTAATGCGACATTCTGCAATTGTTAGAAGTACTACAACTATGCTGAACCATTTCAGGTTGTTTGGGAAGCCCACAAAAAAGTCATATACTCCATGTAAGAGGACTGCAAAAATAAAACAGGAAATTTTGCTTTTTTTCATTCTGCTTGAAAAAATAAAGAGTCCGCTTAATCCCATACAACACATGTGGATTAAGTCTGAAGAAAAGATTCTGGTAGCTATCATTCCGTATAAAATCTGAGCACCTTTTGCATGAGCCGATTGCAGGTGTTCAAAATAATAAACTACCGATTCAAAACAGCCTAAAGCCAAGCCCATTACAAATGCCAAAAGCAAAAAGTTTAAACTTGTGTAGTTTTTGTGGGGAAGGGGATAGGCTAATAAAAGTTTTAATAATTCTTCTACCAGTCCGTATAAAATCAGCGATTTTAACAAAGTTTTTACAAGTGGTGCATTTGTAAAAAATGGGATTTCAGGTAAGAAATACTGGATAAAAGATATTGGAAGCACTGCCACAAGTCCCAATAATACTGCAATTAGCTGATGGCTTATTTTGAGTTTAAAAATCAGGGTAAAAAATAAAACTGCAATAATTAATGGTACAAAACAAAGTGCTATTCCAAACATCTTTTACTCTCCATATTTTTAGTTTCCGCCGCCGCAGGAACAGTCGCTTCCGCAGTCTCCACCGCATCCGCCACCACAACCGCCGCATCCTCCGCAGCCACCGCCACATGCTGATGGTGGATTGAGTTCTTCCTCTGTTGCATCGCGTACTTCTACAACTTCAACATCAAAGTGCAAGGTTTTTCCTGCCAAAGCATGGTTTGCATCAATTGTAATTTTGCTTCCTTCAATTTTTGAAACTCTTACAATTGAAGGTCCCTGAGGTGTCATTGCCTGGAATTGCATTCCAAGTTCAATTTCTCCATCATATTCAAAACGGTCACGGTCAAGTTCCATAACCAATTGTGGATCATATTCTCCGTAAGCATCTTTTGCAGGAATTACTGCTGTAAACTTATTTCCAACTTCCTTTTCTTCCAGTTCTTTTTCAAGTCCTGGGATAAGGTAGCCTCTTCCATGTACATAACCTAAAGGAGCTCCTCCAACCGAAGTATCAAGTTCCTTTCCATCATCATCCTTTAATGTATAGTGGATAGCCACCCATTTGTCTTTTGCTATTTTCATTAAAACTCCATTCCCTCATCCATAGGGCTTGCATTATCCTGGATAACTTCTGTTACTTGTGGACAAGCGTCTTTCAAATACTGTTCAATTCCCATTTTCAATGTCATAAAAGCCATAGGACAGCCCATACATGCTCCTACAAGATTCAGGTGCACTCTGTTCTGTTCATCAATGCATACAAATTCCAGGTCGCCGCCTTCTGCTTGCAACTGGGGTCTAAACATTTCTAAAGCTTCCTTTACTAAGTCTTCCATTGCTAAGTCTGCCATAACTGTACCTCCAAAAAATGCTGTATTAAAGATAATGGAAAAAAGGTCTAGCGACAACTAGAGATTTCCCTATATTAATCATCCATTTCTTCTAATTTTCTATTCAAATTAATGATTCGCTGATGAAGATAATGGTCTACTGTGTTCTTTTCCAAAATTCCTAAAGGTTCTCCATCTGAATCTACAATAGGAATTGCATCTATATCATAATCTTCAAACATCTGATATGCCTCTGGAAGTGTAGTCGAAGGTTTACAAGTCACTTTTGCTTCTTCCATTACGTCCATTGCCAGCATACTTTCAGCAAATTCTCCAATCTGCATAATTTCTTTAAGGTGTTCCAAAGTAATTATTCCTACCAGAGCTTTATCCTTTGAGCCTCTAACTACATAATTAAGATTATGATGATGGGAGAACATGTTCAAAATATTAAAAAGTCTTTCAGTTTCGTCCACAATTGCTGGTGAATCATAATCACATATCTTATTTTTCCCAATTGTAACATCTGTAACGCGGGAATTTTTTCTTATATCATCTACTGTCACGTTCAGGCCAACTTCGCCCGCTTTTGTAACTCCAATTTTTACAAAAACAGGTCCAATAAGCTGAACAATAAAAGTTGTAGCTGTAATGATTAAGAGGATTTGTGGTCCTATACTGTCTGCAAAATCGTTTCCTGCCGCAATTGAAAGTCCAATGGCAACTCCAGCCTGACTGAGTAAACAAAATGGCAGGTATTTCTGTACAGATTTTGGTGCCTTTGTAAGCCAGGCTCCAAAAATTGCACCTAGCGATTTACCCAAAGTTCTACCCAAAACATAAAGAATTGCCAGTAGTCCCAAAAATGGGGTAAGTATCCAGATATTGAGTTTTGCACCTACCAGTACAAAGAAAAGTACGTAAATTGGTGGTGTATAATCCGACACCAGCTTGAATATTTGCTTTGATTTTCCAGGCATAAAGTTTACCAGAAAAAATCCTATGCTCATGGCTGATAAAATATTGTCAAAATTAAAAATAGTTGCAATGCCAGTACAGATAAAGAGCATGCCTAATGTAAGATCCAAAAGTCTTCCATCATTATTAACAACTCTTTTAGAAAGCAGTTTTAAGATAAAACCAAACGAACAGCCTATGGCAATTGAACCAAAAATATCGCGGGCTATACTTAAAAGTTGTTTTCCAAAGGAAAGTGTGTGTCCGCCTAAAAGAGGTGCCGCAATTGATGAAGCAATTGTATAAAGGATTAAGGCAACTGCATCGTCCATGGCTACAATTCCATATACCGTTGTGGTCAATGGTCCCCGTGTCCTATATTCCACCAGTACGTCTGTTGTTGCTGCTGGTGCTGTAGCCGAACAGATTGCCCCCAAAAGCAGGCCTAGAGACAGAGATTGCACAGGGTTTTTTGTAACGGCAAAATTTACCAGCCCAATAATTCCGCCTACCACAAAGGCAGGTGTAATTGCTTCAAAAAGCAAAATGCTTACAAACTGTTTTCCGTATTTTTTTATTGTTCCGTACTTTAGTTCGCCACCAATTAAAAAGCCTATAAATGAAAGAGCAATTGTGCTTATTGGATCCAGGGCCGCAATTACTTTTGGTTCCAGAATATGAAAACCCGAAGCCCCAATCAAAATTCCTATTACAATAAAGCCAACTACTTGTGGTATTTTAAGTTTTTTAAAAAGCCAGCCTCCCAGTGTGCCGGCAAACATAATAATTCCAAGTAAAATAACTAACTGGCTTGCCTGAATACTGTTAAAATGTAAAAAGTCAGGCAATATCTCTGCAAGTGGATTGTTCATGTAGGCCTCATCAATTTTTATTAAGATTCTAGTCTTTCATTAAATCTTTTACAATAGAAGTAAAGTTGTCTGGATTTTCAAGGTATTCGTACATTGCAGCTGCCGAAACTAGTTTTTTACCATAACCACGGGTTTCGGAATATGGAACTGTTTCTAAAAAAAGATCTAAAGGCATGGTGTTTTTTTTGCCAAAGCCAATAAGGCTGCTTTTTACCCATCGTCTTACTTTTGTTATACCTGCATTGTAGGAACAGAATGCCAATAGTTCGTTGTTATCACAGCGTCTTATTAATTCTGAAAGGTAATAGCCGCCAATTTTTATGCTATCTTCAGGGTCTGTAAGTGAATATTCCTTAAGTTTAAGTTTTCTTGCCATGTCAGCTGCTGTAAATTCCATCAACTGGCTTAAACCAACAGCTCCGGCTGTACTGGAAACATTTGGGTCAAAAAAGCTTTCACTTCTGATTAAGGCATAAATGATATTTGGATTTATTTCATATTCTTTTGCATATTTTTCTATTAATTCAGAAAAGTCTTTTGGGTATACAAGTTTTAATTCGTCCAGACTTAAGGGCCTCTCCGAAATAATTTGTCCACGGCAGGCAATTCTAAGGGCTTGGGTGTAAAATTCACTATTTTTTGAATTGTCTGAAACTTTTTTCAAAAAGTCTGCCAGGTAAAAATATGTTTCTTCTGGGAGACCTTTTTTGTAAAGTTCCTGCCAGGTCGGATAAATTAATTCTGGAAAACCAAAATAGGCATAGCCTTCTAAAAGATTTTTGGCAGATTGAGTTTTTTCTTCACTGTAATCTTTATCATAATTCTTATTATTTCTTTCGTATGGACTGGTTAAAATGCTTTCAACTTCATCTTTATTTAAGCCAAGACGATAGCATGCCATTACTTTATAATAGAAGGAAGAGTCTGATTTTAGTGCTCGCTTATAGGCAGATTTTATACTTTCTTGATTTCCCTGTGTCAGTCCTTCTTCTAAAAGTCTTGCATAAATATAGGCGAACTGGGCAACAACTTCGTTACTGGCATAACCGTCAACTTTTGTATAAATATCGTAAAAGGCATTCCAGTTGCCCGAGGCAAGCAAAGATGAAATGAGCATTTCAAAAATGTCGTTAAAATAGTCGGGGTTTGTCCATTCTGTGCAGTATTTTTCTATATTATTTATGATTGAGTTTACAGAAACCTTTTGCGAAGCATTTATAAGGTACCAGATGGCGTTATCACTTTGTTCATCATTTGAAGAAGATTCTATTGCAGCTTCAAAGGCTTTTTGGGTTTGACTAAAATAGAAGTCTGCCTTGTCGTAAAGTCGTCCTGCATAAAAGTAAAAATAGTAGGCCATGGGAGTATTCTTAAACTCTTGTGCAAGGTCATTAAAGTATGCCGCATTTTTTGCAAAATCTAAGCTGCCGTAAAGGTAAGATTTTCCAATATCAGAAGCTAAAAATGAACATGATGGCAGACTTCCATCCTTAAAATATTCAATTATTTTTTCTGCTTGGGCAAAAGTATATGTATAATTTCTTTTATAAAGTTCAATTCTATAGTTTATTGCAAATTGCTGGGGAGTATAGCTTGCTTCTTCATCTTCAAAATCAGGATGTTTATAAGTGTCTCTGTAAAACTGATAATGGAGTGAAGAAATTTTACAGCTGGTAAACCACTTGTAAACTTCTTTTTCATAATTTTCAGATTTAAGTTCTTTCAGGCTTTCCAGTCTGATTTTTATGAGTTCGTCTTTATCTTCTTCAAAATTAAGATTTTGGGTGATTTCTACAATTTTTCCTCTTTCATCGCTGGCCTTTAACTGTTTTACTGCAATTAAGAGGGAATCTTTATCCTGATATTTTTGGATTAAGTCTAAGGCTGCAAGATTTCTTTCTTGCAGGTTTCCAAATGAACACAGACTTTCGGCCGATTTTTTTGCGGCATAGTAGGAACCTTTTTTTACACAACGTTTAAAAGCTGTTCGGGCACCTTTTTCATTTCCATCTTTAAGCATTTGAAGGCCAATAAAATAGTCAGCATCTGGACCAAATTTTTCCTGGCCTGGCTTTTTTGTAGAACAACTTAAAGTTGAGAGAAAAAATAAGAATGATAGAGTTATTGCGGTGCGTTTTACAAAAGCTGCAAGGTCCAACTTTTATCCTACTCTGCTGGAATTGTGATATAGGTTCCAGAAATAATTACATCAGGATCTTTAATGCCGTTCCATCTTGCAATGTATTTGTAACGCCAAGGATTCTTGTAGTAAGTATCTGAAATATCCCAAAGGGTGTCGCCCCACTTAATCTTGTATTTGATATTTTCAGGCTTCTTTTCTTCTACTGGAGGCTGTTCTGGAACAACTTCTTCGGCTTTTTCTATAATTACAATTTCGTCTTCTTTAGCTTCTGGAACAGGTTCAGGTTCTATAACTGGTTCTGGCTCAACTTCTTTTACTGGTTCTGGAGCTTTTACGGTTTCAACTGTCTGTTCTACAGCTAGATCTTTTGCTTCTTTTTTACTAATTAAGTTGTATTTAGAAGGAATGATAAAGAGTATTAAAAGTGTAGCAATTATACATATGATTGCACAAACTATACAAATAATAACTGGTACTTTTGTTTTCTTTTTAACATCATCATCTTCTTCGTCACTAAATGATGATGTTGTTGTAGAAAGGTCATCTTTATCATAAAGTCCTGTAAAGCTTATTCCTCCAGTTGCAGGAACATCGTCGTTTGTATTTAAACTGCTTTCCAGGTCTTCATCCATATTAAAATCTGAAATGTCATTGCTTTCGCTTGGTTCTTCTGTTTCGGTAGAAATATCTGTAAAATCAGGAAGGTCAAAAGTGTCAGATTCTTCTATTATATTATCTGTATCATCCTGATAAATATCGCTACTTTCTTTGCTGGCATTTGAGAGTACCTGGTCTGAATCATCGCCAGGGAAGTCAAAGTTGATATCGTCGTTTATTGTGTCGTCAGCAGAATTTGTTTCGTCGGTAGAAATTGTATCGTCGAAAGATGGCATGCTGTCGTCGGCAGAAATAGTATCGTCAGTAGAAATTGTTTCGTCGGTAGAAATGTCTTCATCGAAAGAAGGCATGCTGTCGTCTGAAATTATTGTTTCGTCAGCAGGAGTTTCTTCTTCAAAAGGATTTCCTTTAAGTGCTGGTTCTTCGTCTGTGGTAGTATCTGGAAGTTCAAAATCAATTTCTGGCATATCATCTTCAGAAACGATTGTGTTGTCGGTAGGAATCTCTTCGTCGGAAGATGGCATGCTATCGTCAGAAGAAATCTCTTCGCCGGTAGGAATAGACTCGTCAGTAGGAAGTTCTTCGTCAGTAGGAATCTCGTCATTTGCCGCTGGCTTAAAGTCCACTTGTGTAGGATCTGTTACTACATCTGGATCGCCAAGGTTAAACTCGTCTTCTTTATTTTTTTCTTCCTGTTCTCTAATTGCTGTAGCAGCGGCCAATAATCCAACTCCTGCTACGGCTCCCAAGGCTGCCTTATTTTTTTTGTTTTCATCTTCTGAATCTGAAATATCGTATTCGTCGGTAATCAATCGTTCTTCCTGTGTTCTAGATACTAAAGTAATTGTTGTGTTACTTTCTTTTCCAGTTTCTGTATCAACAATTCTTGCGGAAAGCTGGTTGTCTTCATCAAGCGAAACCGAAAAAGAAATATCTGCTTCACCATTTGGATGAGCAACTAAGTTTTCGATTTGGAGGGAATCAACATATTCGGCATCATCCATTGTGCAGGAAGCAGAACGATACAAATCAACCATAACTTTTGTCTGGTTGTTATGTGCAGTAGTTAAATCAAGCTTCTTTTCAGATGCTAAACCTTCTTGTAAAACAGGATAAAAAGAACCGTCTGCAAGTTTGATACCAATTGTTTTCATGATTTTTCTCCTCCTTAATTATCGGCAGAATTTCTTCCTTCAATATAAAATAATCCTTTAAATTGAACAATTGTTTAGGCTGCAAGACCATAAGACTTTTAAAAATATAAGTCTTTTTCATTCTTTTTTTTGTTATTATGTTATATTTTATACTTGTATGAAAAGTAAAAAAAATAAAAGTCAAACTCTAACCAGAGCTCAAGAAAGAATGTTGGCCCGTTCAAAAGATCTGAATTACATTATTATTCAAGATAAGCATGGAAAGGCCGTCTTCCGAAAGAGTATTTATAGCCGCATTATTTTGAACTTTTTTTTGATTGCGGTACAAATTGCCATTTTTACAGTTTTCTTACTTGAGTTTCAGTCAAAACTTGAACTTTACTTTGGAGCATCTCTTATTCTTTCTACCAGCTTTATCATTTATCTTTCAAATTGTGGTGGGAAAAATGAATATAAAATTGCATGGCTGCTTCCTACAATCATTTTTCCTTTATTTGGAGTTTCTGCCTATATTCTTTATCATACTAACTTAGGTGGAAGAAAAATTCGGAAAAAGCTTGCGGTTCTTAAAGAAAAAACGAATTCCTGTCTTCCTTCTAAAGAAGCTTCCTTGGAATTATTAAAAAAATATCCAGAAATGCAGGGGCTTGGAACTTACCTTATTAATTCCGGCTCTTATTATCCTCATACAAATACCAATGTTACTTATTTTAGATCTGGAGAAGAATTTTATCCTGATATGTTCCAGTCTGTTGTGGCCGCAAAAAAGTTTATCTTCATCGAATTCTTTATCATTGAAGTTGATGAAACCTGGGCACTTTTAGTAGAACTTTTGGAGCAAAAAGTAAAAGAAGGTCTTGAAGTTAGAGTAATGATGGATGGACTTGGTTCTCCGGTAGCATCGCAAAAAGTTTACCAGAAATACTTAAGAAGTAAGGGGATAAAGGTACACACCTTCTTACCTTTGGTACCATTTTTTTCGACCCAGCAAAATAATCGTGACCACCGTAAAATTGTAATTATAGATGGAGAAGTTGCTTACACTGGTGGGGTTAACCTTTCAAATCAGTACATGAACAGGGGTTCAAACAGATTTGCCTACTGGAAAGATAATGCCGTTAGGGTTGAAGGACCTGCAATTCAAAACTTTATGCTTATGTTCCTGCAGACTTGGAATGTGGACCAGAAAGAAAAAGATGATTTTGTACGCCTAATCAATTTTCCTTATCCAGAAAAGGATGCGGGTGGCCTTGTAATTCCTTATGGCGACGATGCCTTTAACAGGGAAGATATTGCCGAAAACATTTATCTGGATATTATTGCGAATGCCAAAAAATATCTTTATATAACCAGTCCTTATATGGTTATTGATAATCAGTTACAATCTGCCTTAATTTTTGCTGCAAAAAGGGGTGTTGATGTAAGAATTATTGTTCCTTCCCAACCCGACCATTTTTTGACTTTCTGTATTGGAAAAACTTATTTAAAAACTTTGCAGGAAAACGGAATAAAAATTTATACTTATCAAAAAGGTTTTATTCATAGTAAAACTTTTATTTGTGATGATATTATTTCTACAGTCGGTTCAGTAAATCTTGATTATCGCAGCCTCTTTTATCATTTTGAATGTGGAATTTTGATGTATGATATTTCTGCTGTTTTAGATGCCCATGACGATTTTGTAGAAACTTTAAAAGACTGCCAGATGATGGATAATGATTCCTATAAAAAAATCCCTTCCTACCAAAGGGCAATAGGAAGGGTTTTTAGAGTATTTGCTTCTTTAATTTAGTAGAGCACTTTTTGCGTAGCAAAAATGCGTAAATTAGTATTCGTATACGTATTCACTCATTGCAACAAGTTCGTTTACAGTTGTTCCAAACTTTTCTGCAACTTCGTATTCAGAGAGTCTGTTTACATTTCCTGCAGTGTCATACTTAATCAACAATCTCTTTATAATACGTTTTGCATCATCGTAAGTTGTAATTTCTGTAATTTCACCGTTTGTTCCGTAGCGGAAAACTTCCTGTGTCTGCTGGCCAGAAAAAGCGTTGTAGTAAGTGATTGAGTCCAAAGCTCCAGTTTCGTTGTAAGCATAAATCTGGCTGTCGCTCAAAGCACCTCTTTCTGTATATTCATTAATAGAATCAATTTTTCCGTTGGCATTGTATTTGTAAATTGTTTTCCAAATTAATGCACCTTCGCCATCATAACAAGTTTCATCAACTAAAAGACCGTTTTCGTAAGTGTAGATTGTGCGGTCTTTAAGGTTTCCTTTTGCATCGTATTCAGAAAAATCTGCTTTTAAACCATCTTTATAAGTAATTACACTTTTCCAAATGAGTTCACCATCAGAATTTGTAAATGTCTGACCAATAAACTGACCTGCATCGTCGTAATTAGAAACCATTTTGTTTACAATTGCATCTCTTGGAGTCAGTTCATCAGATTCAATTTCCTGATTTTTATCATTAAAGGTATGAAGATATTTTACGCTAGGAGTTCTAAAGTAGTTTCCGAACTTTGAAGCGATTGAATATTCAGTTTTTGTATAACTTTTAATAGCTCCTTTTAAAGGGGCATAAGTAAAAATATCTGCCGCAAAGAGTGAAAGTCCAAAGATTGCAGCAAATGCAAAGGTGAGTAGTTTTTTCATATATCCTCCGTACTTATTAATGGCCACAAGTTTGCTTAAGAGGGCCTTATAATTTATACTATTATAACCATTATCGGATTAAATAGGTAAAAAAAATAGATTAAGATGTACATGTAAATGAATTTTTATGAATTAGAAGCATTTCTTGCACTGGCAAAAACTCTGCATTTTGGAAAAACCGCATCAAAATTAAATATGAGTCCTTCGGCTCTTACTCGATTAATTTCTCGATTGGAAGAGGAATTGGGTGTTTCTCTCTTTGACCGTAACAACAGGCAGATTTATCTTACTGCCCAAGGAAAAATTTTTGAAAAATTTGCTCAGGAAAGTTTGTCTAAGCGGGCAGATTTAAAGGTAAGTCTTAGCGGTAATGGGGAACGGATTGAAGGGGTTCTGCCTTTGTACGCTTCGGTAACTGCCTGTTATACCATTCTTCCCGATTTTATTAAGCGTCTTACAGAAAAATATCCAGGAATTCAGCTTTCTGTAGAAACAGGAGACCCTGCTGCTGCAATTTCTGCTGTAAAAGAAAACAGAGCTTTACTGGCTATTGGTGCAATTCCCGAAACTGGTCTTGCTTCTATGGAAACTGTAAGTGTTGTAAAAACTCCTCTTGTTTACGCGGCTTCCAAAAATGGCCCTTACACAAAACTTGAAGGTTCTCCACAGGATATTCTTTCTTCGGTTCCTCTGGTTCTTCCAAAAGCAGGCCTTGCCCGTTCCCGTTTTGACAAGTGGATTAAGTCTCGCAATGTAAAACCAATTATTGCCGCCGAAACTGAAGGTAACGAAGCTATTCTTGCTATTGCCCAGTTGGGTCTTGGAATTGGTCTTGTACCTCAGATTGTTTTGGAAAATGGCCCTTATAAGGGAGAATTTATTATTCATACAGCCGGTAATATTCTTGGTTATTATGATGTAGGATTTATTCGCAAGGCCACAATCAGTGGTACTACTTCCAGCCGAAGAATTCAGGAAGCTGTTGAAAATATTTTAAGCCAATACTAGGAGTTTTTTATGAATGATAAACAGTGGGATATTTTTTGTACATTTAAAAAGGATTTAGAAACTCAGGTTGAGCATTGGACTAAGGCAGCTCCTCAATTAGGCGAACTGCAAAAGGAAGCGGCTCTTGCTGCAAAAAATCCTCTTTATCCTTTTGAAACTCCTGTAGTTTATAACAGGGCCCTGGATGAAATTACAAAAGATGATGATATAAAGTTGATTGTAATTGGCGATAATCCTGGAAAGGATGAACAACTTGCCAAAAATAATAAATACCTGGTTGGTCAGGCTGGTAAAATTGCAGAAGGTTATTTTCGTCGTAATCCAGAGCTTGGTATCGATTTTAGAAGGAATGTCATTATCTTGAATAAAACTCCAATTCACAGTGCAAAAACAGCTCAACTTAAAATTATGGCTAAATTGGGTGGCAGCCAAATTTCTAATTTAATAGAAGAAAGTCAAATATGGATGGCAAAAAAAACTGCTCAACTTCATATTGATTTATGTCAGGCAGGCGAAACAGAAAGTGCTGGAGTAGAATCAGGAGGGGACAGACCCCTTAAAAATCCTACTGAATTGTGGCTGGTAGGTTATTCGGAATTAAAAACAAAGGGAATTTTTGGAAAGTACAGAGATCAACTTAAGCAAACCTATATGGAAAATTCACCTGCAACTTGGGATAAAGTTTTTGTTTTTCAGCATTTTTCTATGAATCGTTTTTCTATAGATTTAAGTGATAATCTCCAAAAAAATAAAAGCCTGTTGGAAAATATCCACAGGCTTGGTTTAATTCATAAAAACGAAATTTTTTAGATTTAGTCCTTAATTTCTTCTTTTTCAGAATTTTCTTCGGTAACTGGATCATCAAGAATCTTGATCTTTGCAGCTTCTTCAGGTGTTTTTGCATTCTGAATCATAAGTACTTTACGATTTGTGTAATGAATGATACTGAAGAACATAATCATAAAGGCCATAGACTCCAGTAAAATTGCAAATCCTTTTGCTTTTCCCAAGAAATAAGAAATTACTACAGATGCACATAAAAGTACTTGTAAAAATGCAATTAAATAAAGGGCATTCTTTTTTGTGTAATTCAAATTTAAAAGCTTGTGATGAAGATGAGAGCGGTCTGGCGACATAATAGGCTTTTTGTCACGGAGACGTCTCCAAATTGCGGCAATTGTATCGAATACAGGGAAAGCTGTAAGGATAAGCATAATCATGAATTTGTTGTATTCCAAAACTTCATCGGATGTATACAAAGGAATTGTTGCAATCATAAAACCTAAGAACTGACTTCCATTATCACCCATAAAAATTTTAGCAGGTGGCCAGTTGTATACAAGAAAGCCTAAAATTGCAGCTGCAAGGATAAAACAAATTACACCTTCCTTGTTACCTGCGAGTGTGTACAAAATACCCATTGTGATAATGGTTGTAATTGAAAGGGAACCACATAAACCGTCCAGGCCGTCTATAAGGTTGTAGGCATTTATTACACCAAGAATCCATCCAAAACTAAAAACAAAACTAACAATTGTAGGTAAATGCCAAAATCCAATCTGAGTAAATCTATAACCATTAAAAGTAACAATTGAAACAGCAATCAACTGAACAATAAGTTTTACAAGGGCAGGAAGATTTAGTAAATCATCAACAATTGCAAAAACAAAAATGATTAAACCTGCTAAAAGGATAGGAATATAGTTTGTAATATTAACTTCTTTTGTTGTTATAAGATAAACAACAGTTGAAATAAAGAATGCAAAAACAATACCAATTCCACCTAGTCGAGGTATATTTCCAGAGTGAATTTTACGTGCACTTTGATAGTCATAAAGATTGAATTTTTTACAAAATTTAATGATGATTGGCATAAAGATGAGCGAAAGAACTAAAGAAAGGCCAATAAAAATATACGTTGTCATAATGGATTAGTATAATTGTAAATTATTCATATTTCAAGGTAATTCAGCATTTATAAAAATGGCTTTTAATAAAAATGGCTTTTATTGAATTTAAGAGTATTTATATGCTAGTATAAAGTATTAACTACAATATAAAGGATGTATTTATGCTCCAGGATCAGGAAGTAAAACCTCAGGTAAAAGATAATGTTGAATCTCAGGAAGTTAATGGTAAAAAAGTAAAAGATGAAGATGATGAAATTTCTTTAATCGATTTGTTTGCAGTTCTTTTAAGATTCAAATGGATGATTATTGGAATAACAACTCTTGCTGCAATTGGTGTTGTAATTTATTGTATTATTTCCTTGAAGCTTCCACCAGAAGATTCTTATATGCCAAATGAGTATAAGGTTTCGGCAAATATGCTTATTAATGATGATTCTTCTTCATCAGGTCTTTCATCTTCTAGTTCTCTTTCATCTGTTTCAAGTTTGTTGGGAATTAGTCTTAGTGGTGGTTCTTCATCAACAAGTGATTTAGTAATTTACCTTGCAGCTTCAAATCCTTTCTTAGATTCTGTAGCAAAAGAATTTGATTTATATTCAAAACTTGAACCTGATACAAAATCACCTATTGCGAGCGTTAGAAAAAGTTTAACTAAACAGTTCAAAACTGAATTTGATTCAGCCAGCGGTGTTTTAACAATTTCTTTTACAGATATAGATCCTGAATATGCCGTAAAGGTTGTAGATTATTCTGTAGACTGGATTTCAGATAAGCTTACAGAACTTGGTGTTGATAATAATAAAATTACAAAAGAAAACCTGGAAAAAAACATTGATATTACTTGGAATGAAGTAATTCGTATTACAAAGGAAATTTCTAGTACTTCAAACACTCAGATTTGGAGTACTGCCTCTGGTCAGAAGACAGGTATTGAGCAGCAGAAGTTGATGCTTGAATTAGAGGCTCAGAAACAAGTTTATACACAGCTTAGAACTCAACTTGAATTATTAAAGGTTCAGATGCAGTCAGAAGCACCAAAATTCCAGATTTTGGAAAGACCTACTGTTCCTGATATTAAATCTGGTCCAAGCCGTGGAAAACTCTGTATCATTGTTACTTTTGCAGCTTTCTTTATTTCTGTTTTCCTTGCCTTCCTTATTAATGCAATTGAAAACATTAAAAAAGATGACGAAGCAATGTCTAAATTAAGAGGAAAGAAATCTAAAGGACGTAAATAAATGAAAAAATTAATTAAAAAATTAACTATAGCTTTGTTGGCATGTAGCTTTATTTCTTTATCTGCTTATGCTGATACTACTTCTAGTGATTCATACACATCTTCAGATGATGTAAAAAAAGCTCAGGTTGCTATGGCAACAAATGAGTATATTGTAACTGCCGGTGATATTTATACTTTAGCTTTTGCATCTGGAAGTTTTTCAATTTCGGTAGACTCTACATATAAAGTTAGAATTGCTAACCTTGGTTTTATTAATGCTCAGGGGCTTACTTTACAGGAATTTAAGAGCAGGGTAGAAGCTCTTGTTATTAGTAACTATCCATCTGGAGGTATTCAGTTCTTCCTTACAAACCCAGCTTCATTCCATGTATTTATTAAAGGAGAAATTTCTAAGGCCGATACCATAAGTACTTGGGCTCTTGAGCATGTATCAAGTCTTGTAAGTTCTTATTACACAGATTATTCATCAAAGCGTTTTGTAACAGTTATTTCTGCAGATGGTACAGAAAAACATTATGACCTTTATAAGGCAATGTATGATGGAGATTTTGCTCAGGATCCTTATCTGCGTCCTGGTGATACAATTGTTATTCCAAAGTTAGATCGTAAGGTAACAATTGAAGGTTCTGTTATTAGAAGCGGTGAATACGAACTTTTGCCTGGAGAAGAACTTAATTCTTTAATTTTTGATTATGCAAAGGGTTTTTCTCCTTTTGCAGATAAAGACAATATTTTGATTGACTGTTTTACAGGAGCTTCTCCACTCTATCAGTCAGTTTATATTAAAGAAACAGATTTACATTCGGACAGACCTCTTGCTTGTTATGACAAGGTTTACATCCCATCTAAATCAAATACTCAGGGTGTAATTTATGTAGAAGGTGCTGTAAACAGTTATTATAACGTTAGTACAAAATCTGTTAGTTCGGAACTTCCTGGTTCTGTAACAACATCTCCATCATCAATTGCAAGACTTAAGGTTCCATTTTCAACTGGAAAAACTTGTAAAAAACTCTTTTTGGAACATTCTGGAATGCTTTTAAATTCTGCAAATCTTTCAGAAGTTTATGTTTGGCGTAAGGCAAAAAATTCTGGAGAAAAAGACCAAAAGATTTTTATAAACATGCATTCTGTTCTTTATCCAACTGGAAATGATGATGTTGTTGAAGATGTCGCTCTTGAACCTGAAGATACCATTGTTATTCCATATACTCAGTACTATGTAAATGTTACAGGTGCGGTTGCTGCTCCTGGAAAATATCCATATCAGCCAGGTCGTGATTGGAATTATTATATTGGTTTGGCCAGTGGTTTAGACTACGATCAGAACCTTTTTAATATAGTAAAAATTACTGATAAAAATGGAAAGAGACTTAATAAAAAATCAGCTATTCCTCCTGAAGCAACAATTTATGCTTCAAGAAACTCTCCACGTAATGGTTGGTTAGTTCCATTACTTATTACAATTATGTCCTTTATTACAACTTGTTTGACTTTCTATACAACTGTAAAAGGCTTTCAGTTCTAGGATATAAAATGAAATCTCTTATTATTGTAGGAGCGGGCGTTTCGGGGCTTTCTGCCGCAATTTATGCAGCCCGTTCTGGTTTTGATGTAACAATTCTTGAACAGCATAATACTTTTGGTGGCTTCTCTACAGGATGGAGCCGCAAGGGGTATTTTTTTGAAGGTGGAATGCACTGGCTTACTGGTTCATCACCAGATCTTCCATTACATCGTATTTGGAAGGAAGTTGGTGCTTTAAAAGACAATAATCCTATTGAAAACAGAGATCCACTTTATACAGTTTATGATGGAAAAGAAGTTGTGAGCCTTTATCGTTATCTTCCAGAAATGGAGAAGGAACTTTTGCGTTATGCTCCAGAAGATGCAAAAATGATAAAGAAGATGTGCCGCGATACAAAGGCCTTTGTAAATTTCCACATGCCTGTTTTTGATGTAAAGGGATGTAAGTGTAAAAATCCAGTGGGCTTTAATCTTATGGAATTTATTAAGATGCTGCCTGCGGTTGTAAGAGTTCCTCGTCTGACTAAGGAAAGCCTGGAATCTTATCTTGGAAAATTTAAGAATAAAAATCTTCGTCATCTTTTGAATTGTGTGATTGGTTACCGTTATAATGCCCTGTCCTTCATTTATACTTTGGGGGCTTTTGTGGCTGGAGATTGTGGTTACCCTGATGGTGGTTCAATTCGTCTTGTAAAAAATATGGAAGAAACTTTTGAAGGTCTTGGTGGAAAGATTGAGTACCGTACAAAAGTTGAAAAAGTCATTGTTGAAAATGGACAGGTAAAAGGGGTTCATACATCTAAGGGTGATTTTTTTGCAGATGCTGTAATTATAAGCCAGGATACTCGTGCGGCAATTGACCAGCTTTTTGAAAAGCCTTTGCAGGAAAGTTGGACCGGTAAAATGCGTGAACGACTTTTAACCGATCAGAATATTTTCATTTCGCTTGGTGTAAAGGCAGATTTATCATCCCTTCCTTATGCAATTGTACTACCACTTAAAAAGCCTTTGGAATATGGTGGCTGCAAGTGGACCGAAATCCGCTTGAATAACTATGCAAGATATAAGGACCATTCACCAGAAGGCACAACTTCCATCACTTGTCTTTTGATTGGCGATACTTATGGTTTCTGGAAGGCTGCAAAGGCAGATGGAACGTACAAGGCAAAAAAAGAAGAGCTTTGCAAAATGTTTGTAGATGCAGTCGCAGAGTTTATTCCACAAGTTAAATCTGAACTGGAAGTAACAGATGTTGCAACTCCTTTGACTTACGAAAGATATACAGGGGCTTTTGAAGGAAGCTGGATGTCGGTTTATAAGCCTGGTGGAAGTCAGGATAACTACCCTCAGACTAGTGAAACTATTAAAGGACTTTATTTTGCAGGTCTTAGAACTATGATGCCTGGCGGTTTACCAATTGCTGTTTATACAGGGCGTCAGGCAGTTCAGCAGCTTTGTCGTGATAGTAAGGTTCTGTTTGTCTAACTTTTAATTTGAGTAATTTTTAAAGCGTGATAGAATAAAATAATGTTCTCGGGAAGAGAACTGAAAAACGTCCCAAAAAAAGGAGAAATATTATGGGAAAGAAAGTAAACATTATGTCTTACTTATACTGTATCGGTCTTGCTATTGTAGCAATTGGATTCTGCTGTCCAATGTTTAAGCTTGGACCAATCGAATCAAATGGTTTCAAATTTATCAATTTTGATAATTCAGGATTTGTTACAATTGGTGCACTTTTGATTTTTGTTGGTGCAATTGCAGGTATCGTTGCTCAGTTTGTAAAACAGCTCAGCGGATTAAAATTGATTTTCCTGCTTGTTTCTATTGCAGGAGGAATTATTTTAGTTGTTGGTTTCCTTACAAATGGTGGTATTTATAAGGCAATTGGTAAAGGCTTTATCAAACATGCAGTTGTAGGTTTCTACCTTGTAATTGCAGGTTGGGTTGTAGCTCTTATTGGTGCTTTCAAGAAATAATTTTTTTGAAAGTATAGAAACTATAAACTAATAATTAAAGCGCCGGATTTTTCGTCCTTTGGAAGAGAGTCCGGCCTTTTTATTTTAACGCTGATTAAGTCACCACTTTTAAGCATTTCACTGCCTTTAGTTCGCAGTAAAACAAGCCCAAGAGAAGAACATGCGTATTGACCGAAGGTATGACCTGGAAGTGTAAATGAATCTGAGGCAACACGACAAAGCAGGTCTTCTTTTTTAGGGGTCTGTCCCCCATCACTTACTGCCAGGAAAGATAAAGTTGCTCTTTCTTTTGGAAGTTTTGCCTTTTCTGAAAGTTTCTGGAGTTTTTCTGGGGCGTCTTCTGTTGAAAATGCAAAGTTGCACCATTTATTCTGGCTGCCTGTATAGGCCTTGAATCCGTTCATCGGGCAGTCTCCCGCGTGTGGACATGGAGCAAGTACTTCTTTTCCGTCAGAAATAAAGCGGCCTCTTAAAAGACTTAATGTTCTTGAAGCCTTTGGAACACCTGGTTCAATCAGGAGGAAGTGGGCATCCTTTGAGGAATAAGTTTTTAGCTGGTCAAAATATTTTTTTGTCTGATATTCGGGAGGCATTTCTCCTGCCTGGTCCAGTTCATTGAACATGTTTGCACAGGTTATAAAATCTGCTTTCTGGCGGATGTTCGTTCCAAAAGGACCTTTTACGCGGATAATTTTCCAAGGCTCTTCATTTGAACGGGCCGCTACAGAAAGGTATATATCTTCACCAAGGGCCATTGAATTTGCAGAAACATCCAGGCAGTACCAGGTGAGTTTGAGTTTTCTAAGTTCTGGGCGGGCAAGCCAAAGGGCAATTATAAGTGTAAGAGGACCTGTTCCTAAATCAAGGCAGATGCTTTCTTTTTTGGGAAAAAGTTCTGATGGCAGATTTGAAAAAAGTCTTGTAAGGCGAACCAGATTCCACCAGGTATAGTAACGTACATATGAAGAAAGCTGGATATTATCGTTCATATAACCAAGTCGTCTTTCTGAACGCTGGTCTGTCAGTTGATGGGAAAGGGCCTTTATATTGTCTGGCAGCTGCTGTAACTGGCGGCTGTTGAGAGGACGGATCCCCTGAATGATTTCGTCAAAATTATTTAAAATAGAAACTGTGTCATTTTCCAGAGCTTCGTTCAGGAAAAGGGAGTTTTCTATTGTAAAAGGATTGGTTGTTTGGGATTTATGTTGATCAGTATAAACTGGGGATTTTGTTTTATGCTGGTCAGTATAAACTGGGGGGTGTGATTTATGCTGGTCGGTATAAGCTTGAGATTTTGATTTATGCTGGTCGGTATAAGCTGGCTTTTTAGAAAATTTTTTTTCAGAGTTTGTATGATTTTCTTTTTTTGATTTTGAGGGTTTTTGTTTAGTCTCAGAATTCTTTTCTGTTTTTGATTTAGATTTTTTATCTGAATGTTTGTAAAATTTGTCGTAAAAGTTTTCTGCCATAGTGTATTCTTAATCTTCCTGCATTTACTGCTGGTTATTTTTTTTAAGGGAAACATAAAGGTTAGTCAGAATTGCACGAGTTTCCCTTATCTGTTGGATTAATTCTGCATTTTGTTGAACAGCCTGGGCATCTTCAAGGATTTGTCGGCCGGCACCTTCTGCAGTGAACTTTTTTTCGGTTATTAAATATTTCAAGCGGAAAATAAGTTCCAAATCATGCTGGGTGTATTCACGGCGGCCAGTTAGATTTTTCTGGGGAGAAAAGCCTGGAACGACTTCTTCCCAGTAACGGAGTATATGAGCCTTGATTCCTGTCAGTTCTTCTACTTGCCCGATTGTGAACATTTTTAGTTGTTGCGTTCCTCCCACTTTTGGCGGCTGCCTTTAAACTCCAGTTGAATTGGAATCTGATCATATCCTAAATCTTCGCGAATTCTGTTTTTCAAATAGGTGATATATGGTTCAGGTACAACTTCTGGTCTTGTTGCAAAAATTACAAAACTTACAGGATTTGTACTTGCCTGTGTCATATAGCGAATCTTGAAATGCGAAGTTTTACTTGCTGGAGGTGGATAACGGTCCAGCCAGTCCTGAAGAGCATTGTTCAAAGAAGAAGTTCCAATCTTTCTGTTTAACTGTTCATAAAGGGTGATTGCAGTATTGAGTAAATCCTTTATCCCCTTACCTTCCAGTGCAGAAAGTGGAAGAATTGGAGCAAAATCCATGTGGGCAAACATAATGTTCATCCATTCGCGAACACCTTTTATAGCTTTGTTACCCTGGTCTTCCTTCAAATCCCATTTATTCAAAACAAAGATAATTCCTCTTCCTTTTTCAAAAGCGAGCGAACAAATCTTTTTATCCTGCTCGGCAAGTCCTTCTACCGCATCAATAAGAAGGAAAACAACGTCGCATTCATCAAGAGTTTTAATGGCACGGTTTACAGAGTAGTATTCTACATCATCATGAACTTTAGCTTTACGGCGGATTCCGGCAGTGTCCAGAACTTTGAAATGCTTTCCACCATAAGAAAATTCGCCTTCAACAACATCGCGGGTAGTTCCGGCATAATCACAAACAATAGAATTTTCTGAATGTGTAAGACGGTTTGAAAGAGTAGATTTTCCTGTATTTGGTTTTCCTAAAATTGCAATTTTTATAGGTCGGTCAGAAGAAAGAACCTTCACCTTGCTAAAATCACAACGCTGAGTTATAAGATTTTTTAGTTCTCCAATGCGGTCACCATGTTCTGCAGAAATAAATAGCAGCTCACTAAAACCGTATTTGGCATAGTTCCAGGCTTCGGCTTCGTTTTTTCCACCTTCAGTTTTATTTACAGCTGCAATCATTTTATTCCAGTAAGGACGCATTTTGATAATGAACTCTTCGTCTTCACCGGTAATTTCTGTTGCATCAAGAAGAAGAATTACAACATCAGCTTTTTCAATCATATCTAAGGAGCGTTCTACAACGCAATCGTCGAGTTCTGCTTCTTTTGTTCCAATATCACGAGTAAGCTTGTATCCACCTGTGTCTACCAGATGAACCGGCTTATCATTAATAATGGCAGTAGCTTCTACCGGATCACGGGTTACGCCTGGCTGGTCATTGGTAATTGCAATTCTTTTTTGTAAAAGGCGGTTAAAAAGTGTAGATTTTCCAACATTAGGGCGGCCTGCAATTACAACCATTGGAAGCCCTTCGTAATCGGCATCCTGAGGGTTTACGTCGCCTGTAGCTGTTACAGTGCCGTCTGGAGCAACTGTAATTCCGTCTGTAGGTTTATCATAAACAAAATCAGGCATTTCTTCCTGTTTCTGAGAGATTACTTCTTCTTTTGGTTTGCTAAAGTCTGGTTTAGCCTTTTTCTTTGCCATAAGATTTCCTTATAAACTTATAAATAATGAGGATGATGGAACTAGATATTCATTTCCCACATGTTATCCAAGTGTTGGTCAGAAATTGCCTGGAGCTCTTTGATTGTAAATCTTGATAAGAGTTCCTTTGTAGCCGAAATTAATTTAGGACTCATACTTAAATTACGAATTCCCATTCCAGCAAGTACCATAATAGAGTCCTGACGGCCAGCCATTTCTCCACATACTGAAAGAGGAATATTTGCTTCATTAGCGGCTTTTACTGTCATTTGTATAAGTCTAAGTACAGCAAGATTAAATTCGTTGTAGAGTTCTGCAACATGAGGATTTTCCCTGTCGATTGCCAAGGTGTACTGGGTCAGGTCGTTTGTTCCCAAACTGAAAAAATCAGATACCTTTGTAAGACAGTCTGTAACAAGGGCGGCTGCAGCTGTTTCAATCATTATTCCAATGGGGATATCTTTTTTGAATTCAATTTGTTCGTAGGTAAGTTCTTTTTTGACTTCTTCTACAATCTCAAGACATTCTTTAACCTGGTTTACGCTGGTGATTAAAGGGAACATAATTTGAAGATTTCCATAAACACTGGCACGGTAAAGTGCACGTAACTGAGTTTTAAGAACATTTGGATATGCAAGACTAAGTCTGACAGCACGTAAACCCATAAGAGGATTTTTTTCGTCCAAAATTGGAATATCTACCGAGTTAATCAGTTTATCTCCACCTGCATCCAGGGTACGGATTGTAACAGGCTTATCGCCCATTATCTGTAAAACCTGTTTGTAGGCTTCGAACTGATTTTGTTCACTAAAGGAACGTGCTGCGGCATTAAGAGATGCCCCACTTTGCGACATATAAAGAAATTCTGTTCTGAAAAGGCCAATTCCATCTGCACCTTCTGCAGCTGCAACTTCGGCTTCTTCTGGAGTTCCAATATTTGCATAAAGTTTGAACTTTGTTCCATCTTTTGTAACGGCAGGTTTATCCAAAAATCTCTTTAGACTTTGTTTTCTAAGGTATTCTTCGCGGATTTTGGCCTTATTTTCGTCAATTGTTGATTTATCTGGGCTTACAAGGACTTCTGCTGTTTTTCCATCAATGATGACGGTTTCGCCATTGCGTACTTTTTTGCTAATGTTTTCAAGGCCTACAACTGTTGGAATACCATAGTTGCGGGCAAGAATTACTACGTGGCTAGAAACACCGCCTTCTGTAAGGGCAAGTCCCGCAATCTTTCGTTTAGAAAGGATGATGGTATCGGCAGAGCTGAGTGAGTTTGCAAGAATTACAGAACCGTCTGGAACCTGATTAATATCAAAAGGATGGATATCGAGCATTTCGTCCAAAACACGGCCAAAAATATCTGTAATATCCTGGGCTCTTTCTGAAAGATAGTAGTTTCCTGCCTGTCTAAGTTTTGATGCGTATTCTTCTGCTTTGAATTGTATTGTATATTCTATATTAAAGAGTTCTTTTTCAAAAAAATCTTTTACTTCTTTTGTAAAAACAGGGTCACTGAGCATAAGGATGTAGGTTTCAAAAACTTCGCGTTGTGCCTTATCCTTTGGATCTGTTTTAGAAAGACTGTCTAAATGTTCAGAAATTTCAAGTGTAACAGATTGAACTGCAGCTTCGTAGCGGCTCCAGCCTTTTGTAACCTGATCAATTTTAATATGATGCTGAGGAATTGCTCGTTTTACTGGGTCTGGAATTACAAACGCAGTACCAATTCCTATACCGTCAGCAGCGGGAATACCAAGAAAAACTTCCATAAATTTGAATTATACAGAAAATCTTTTTATATTTAAAGATATGGAACTTTTACCAATTTATAGACTCCCTTTTCAGTGGGCCTTTTTAATTTTTATTATGTTTTCTTTTATTGGATGGTGCTCAGAAGTAGTATATGTCGGCTTTATCCATAATCATCGCTTTATAAACCGTGGTTTTTTACATGGTCCTCTTTGTCCTGTATATGGTTTTGGAGGCGTTGTGATTTTGACTCTGCCACCTGCTCTTTATCAAACCTGGCTACCATTGTATTTTGCTTCAATGCTGCTTTGTACTATTGTTGAGTACTTTGTAAGCTGGTTTATGGAAAAACTCTTCCATGCTCGCTGGTGGGATTATTCCAAGTATAAGTTTAATATAAAGGGTAGAGTATGCCTTTTGAACTCAATCCTTTTTGGATTTATGGGACTTGGGGTTATTCGTTTTGTTTATCCTCATATGCTTAAGCTTTTAAATTGGATGGGAGATTTTGTAATTAATATTGCAGCCGATGCTATTGGTCTTGTTTTAATTGTTGATATCTTCCTTACTGTTCGAAAACTTGTGGATTTCGCTGCTGCTATGGAAAAAATTAAGAGCTTTGAAGAAAGTCTTCTTGATCATTATGGTCAGGAGGTTTGGTTCCGTGGAGAATCTATATCAGAAATGATTGCTTCTGTAAGGGAACATGCTCGCGAAAATAAGGATAAGATTAATGACCGTATTCTTGAAAAAATTAATAATATGGAATATTTTAAGCATAAAGCTTGTGAAAGTTTTATAAACAGATTCCCTTCTATGCAGAGTATTCAGTATAAAGAGGAACTCGCTCATTTGAAGCTAACCCTTTTGAAAAACAAAATTAAGAATAAGATAAAGGGTAAAAATTAAAATTAATCTATTCAAAATTTAAAAATACGTCGATAAATAAGTCTCAAGAGAATTAAAGTACTACTAAATAACACAAGATTAGGTAAATTTTACTTAAAACTTGTGTTATTAGGTGCTTTTAGGATTTACTTTTTATAAAAAAGTGGTAAATTTACTCTGCTTGGGAGAAGTTAAAAAACAGATTCATTACAAAAAAACAACATAACAAAAAAATAACAAAAACAATCATTTTAATTAAACGTTTTTTTTTGGAGAGGGTTGATAAATTAAACTTTTTCAATAGTTTTGGGGGCAATACTATGAAAAGATTTATCAATATACTGTTATATGTTGTTTGTATCTTTTTAATAATTTCATGTGAAATAGGACTTGGTGCCGCGGTCGACACAGAAGCACCTACGGTAGCAATTACATCTCCTCAGGCGGGTTCAGTCATCAGGGATAC
>ODAI012741238.1_pt1 | contig 24203 bp, 21 predicted proteins | sample 1539321 | NCBI WGS metagenome assembly ODAI01 (sample SAMN02144231, study PRJEB22623) | gut metagenome | biome: sheep rumen | host: Ovis aries | place: New Zealand | reverse complement strand
CGAGCTCACCGTTCCTGAGGGTGTCACAAGCTGCGGTTCCGGTGTCTTTTCATCAGGAAAAGTCCTCCGGAAGCTGACTCTCCCTGACAGTCTTAAAGAAATAGGCGCCAACACCTGCTGTGATTGTGCCCAACTTACCGACGTGAGACTTCCGTCAGGGCTTACAGCTATCCCGGACAATTTCATCGGCTTCGACACCAAGATCACGAAGCTCGACCTTCCTGAGAGCATCACATCTATCGGACAAAAGGCTTTCCAGGGCTGTTCGTCCCTTACAGACCTCTGTGTGCCGCCTAATACCACATCTATCGGACAAGAAGCCTATTCATCCTCAGGTATACGTCAGGCAGTCATCCCTGCAGCAGTTTCCGAGCTGCCCACAGATACCTTTTTCCGATGCAGCGAGCTCAGCTCAATAACTATCCTTGATCCGGACTGCGTCATCTATGACTCCGACCGGACTATCTGCAATTCCTACTCCTACAGCGCTGACAAAGCCGCTTACAACGGCATCATCTACGGCTTCAAGGACTCCACTGCACAGGCTTACGCCGAGAAATACGGCTACAGGTTCGCAGCTTTAGACGATTCCTTCCTGAAGGGCGATGTAAACAGCGACGGTGCTGTTGACGGCTCCGATGCCACTATCATACTTCGTGAATACGCACAAAAGGGTGCAGGAGCAGTTTCATCTCTCAACGTCCTCCAGCAGGCTGCCGCTGACGTCAACGGTGACACCGTCATCAACGGCTCCGATGCTACTATGGTGCTCAGATACTATGCTATAGCCGGCGCCTCAGGCTCTGCCGACTGGGACCACCTCTTTGACTAAATAAGATAACAGATAAAAAAGGAGACCTGAAAAGGTCTCCTTTTTATTATCTTCCGTATACTCCTGCGGCTATGTCCACTGTCTGCTTTGCGTCCTTTGCATAGAAGTCAGCGTGTATCTGCTTTGCATAGGACTCTGTCAGCACGGCACCGCCCACCACGGTCCTGCACTCCGGGTACTTCTCATTGAGCAGCGCTATGGTATCTGCCATTGCCCCCAGGGTAGTGGTCATAAGGGCGGAAAGTCCTACAAGACTGACCTTCTCTCTTATGGCAGCCTCGACTACCAGTGAGGGCTCAACATCCTTTCCAAGGTCTATGACTGTGAATCCGTAGCTCTCCAGAAGCACTTTTACGATGTTCTTTCCGATGTCGTGGATGTCTCCCTTGACTGTTGCAAGCACTACCTTGCCCTTTGAGACGCTCTCTCCTCCTGATATGGCTATGCGGCTCTTTATGACCTCGAAGCAGGCCTGAGCGGCTCCTGCCGTGAGAATGAGCTGGGGAAGAAATATCTTTCCCTTTTCAAAGTCCGCACCGGCGGCGTCAAGAGCCGGTATCAGGCAGTTATTTATCATCTCCATGGCATCTGTGGTCTCTATCATAGCCTCTGCCGCCTTTACAGCATCATTTTTAAGGCCGTTCTTCACACAGTACACAAGGTCATGAGGCTCCCCTGCTGCTGCCGGAGCCGCCGGCTTTGGTGCGGAGCCGTCCTGTGCATATACGCTGATGAACTCTGCGGAGTCCCTGTCAATGCCGGCAAGGAGCCTGTAGGCTCTCACTGCGCCTATTATAGACTCTATATTCGGGTTTATGATAGGCAGGTCAAGTCCGCTGTGAAGCGCCATTGTCAGGAATGTCCTGGTGATGAGCTCTCTGTTTGGCAGTCCGAAGGATATATTCGAGACTCCCAGCACTGTCCTGAGCCCAAGCTCCGTCTTTACCCGGTGAAGGGCATTGAGAGTCTCCATTACTCCGTCCTGCTCTGCTGAGGCGGTAAGGGTAAGGCAGTCGATATAAACATCCTCTCTGGGGATGCCGTATTCCATTGCCCTGCGGAGTATCTTCTCTGCCACCTTGAAGCGTCCCTCGGCAGTTTTCGGGATGCCTCCCTTGTCAAGGCAGAGTCCTACTACTGAGGCGCCGTACTTCTTTACAAGCGGGAGGATAGAGTCAAGGGACTCGTCCTCGCCGTTTACTGAATTGACTATGGGCTTTCCGTTATATACTCTCAGTCCGGCCTCAAGGACCTCCGGAGAGGTGGAGTCGAGCTGGAGGGGGGTATCACATATGGCCTGTATCTCCTTTACGGCTCTGACCATCATGGCTTTTTCATCTATGCCGGGAAGTCCCACATTTACGTCAAGTATCTCTGCTCCTGCGTGTATCTGCTCAACTGCCTGTCCAAGGATGTAGTCCATGTCGCCGGCAAGGAGAGCCTCCTTGAAGCGTTTTTTGCCGGTGGGATTTATTCTCTCACCGATGACTCTCGGCTGGTCTATGACCACACAGCTCACCGCAGAGCTGGCCCTGCTGAGAGGGACTATGTCACGTTTCAGCTTCTTCATACCTGAGAGTGCGGCTATCATGGAGCTTATGTGCTCCGGAGTGGTGCCGCAGCATCCGCCGAATATGGAAACTCCGGCCTTTGCCAGCTTTACTGCACTCTCTGCGAACTCCTCAGGACCTACGCTGAAAAGGTTGGTCGAGGGGTCCGGCAGACCTGCGTTGGGCTTGGCGATAACAGGGAGCTTTGTCAGGGCGCAGAGCTTTTCCAGTACCGGATAGAGCTCCTCAGGGCCCAGTGAGCAGTTGACTCCAACTGCATCGGCGCCAAGTCCCTCCAGCACAGCAGTCATGCACTCCGGGGAAACACCTGTGAAGGTACGCATATTCTCCTCAAAGGTCATAGTCACCAGCACCGGCTTGTCGGAGTTCTCCTTTGCCGCAAGAAGAGCCGCCTTGACCTCATAGAGGTCCGTCATGGTCTCTATTACTATGACATCGGCATCACGGCCGGCAAGGACTATCTCCTTGTATATATCGTAGGCCTCCTCAAAACGAAGAGTGCCGGAGGGTTCAAGAAGCTGACCTGTAGGGCCCATATCAAGGGCTACCAGTGCCCTGTCTCCGACGGCTCTGCGGGCATTGGCCACGGCTGCGGAGACAACTTCTTCTGTTGTGTGCCCTGTACGGGCAAGTTTAAGGCGGTTTGCGCCGAAGGTGTTTGAATATATTATCTGGGCGCCTGCATCAGCGTACATCCTGTGTATTGCGGCTATATCGTCAGGAGCCGTAAGATTCAGCAGCTCCGGGACGTGCTCGGTCTGTATGCCCATTGACTGCAGCATCGTGCCCATGCCGCCGTCAAGATATATGAACTCCTCTCCTGCGAGGAGCTCGGCAAAGCTCTTGCTCATTCTCATTCCTCCCTGAATGTTCCCAGCAGACGGAAGTATTCGAGATTTTCTTCAAGATCCCGGAGAGTAGCCTTTACAGCCGGGTCTGACAGCTTTCCTGTGAAATCCATGTAGAAAAGGACATCAAAGCTGCCGTCTCTTATGGGCCTGTTCTCGATACGCTGGATGTTCATGCCGTTTACGTAAAATTTAGTCAGCAGACGATAAAGCGAACCCTCTGTGTGAGGGATGCGGAGCATAACAGAGATAGTGTCGGACTCCGGTGAGACTTCAAGTCTGCGGGATATGCATACGAACCGTGTTCGGTTGACGGAGCAGTCTGCGATGTTCCTGGCGATAATGTGCATACCAAGTTTCTCGGCGCACTCCACTGAGCAGACTGCCGCCTTCTTCTCCTCAGGGTCACTGGCCATTACCATTTCTGCGGCAGTAGCTGTATTGCCGTAGTCTGAGGTCTTCAGGTCATTTACTGTAAGGTAGTCGCTGCACTGTGAAAGTGCCTGACGGTGTGAGTATACGCAGCTCACCTCGCCGACCGGGATGTCAGTCTTTGCAGCAAGGCAGTGATTTATCTCAACTGTCACCTCACGGACGGTGTACACGAAATACTTTGCCATTAGGTCGAATGTGCTGTCAACAGTGCCTGCGGTGGAGTTGTGTACCGGCAGTACTCCGTAGTCCAGCTCGCCGGACTGCACAGCCTTGAAAACATCCTCGAAGGTGGGGTAGAAGTTCAGCTTCCTGTCCCCGAATATCATCCTTGCAGCAGTCTCGGAATTGGCGCCTGCGGTGCCCTGACAGCCTATATTAACCGCTCCTTCAAAGTCCGGGACGGTGTTCTCGTAATCAGGAGCTCCTGCGAGGATAGCTCTGTTCTGCAATATCTTGCTTATGTCCATTATGGTAGTAAAGAGGGCGGCTGTACCGTTTTCCAGCTCACAGTCACCGGTGAGAGCCTTTATCCGGTCGATGACCTGCTGCTCCCTGCCTCCCTGGAATACGGGCATATCATGTATTTTCTTGTACTCTGCCACTCCACGGCATAGGTCCATTCTTTTCATGAAAAGTGAAAGTATCTCACTGTCTATATCATCTATGCCGTCTCTTAACTGCTGAAGATCCATTGTATTTCCTCCGTTCAATGTTGGCTTTTACCAGCCTTTAACTGTCAGCCTTTAGCTGCACAGCACCATAAAACAAAGTATAACAGATTTTTTTGTAAAAATCAATAAAAATGAAATAAATATATTGCAATACCGGAGCATGATGTGTTATAATAGTATGGAATATAGTGAGTAGCTGTATCCATTTGACCGTACAGCGCTCATTTGTATAAATATTTGCCGAAGCAGGTAGATGAAGTGAAAAAAATAAGAATACTGGGAGTTGACCCAGGCTACGCTATAGTGGGCTTCGGCATCCTCGACTACGACGGTGTCAGATTTGAACCCATTGAGTACGGTGCTATCCTCACAGAAGCCGGCACTCCCTTCCCCGAAAGGCTCAGAGCCATATATACCGACATGGAATTCATCTTCACCAAGTACGCACCGCAATGCATGGCTATCGAGCGGCTGTACTTCAATACCAACCAGAAAACAGCCATTGACGTTGCTCAGGCAAGAGGTGTCACTGTGCTCTCCGCCGCTCAGAGAAACATCCCCATTTCGGAATATACCCCCTTGCAGGTGAAGTCCTCGGTGACAGGCTACGGCAAGGCCGAAAAACAGCAGGTAATGGAAATGACAAGGCAGCTCCTGGGACTGGCTCAGATACCTAAGCCCGACGATGCCGCCGATGCTCTCGCTATCGCTATCTGCCACGGACACTCTGTCCGCTGGAGCTGAGAGCTGAGTACTAAGATTTAAAAAGGATGTCAGATTATGATATACAGCTTAAAAGGCAGGCTCGCAGTTAAGGAACTGGGGTTTGCAGTTATAGAATGTGCCGGTGTCGGCTACGGATGCCGCACCTCCTACAACACTATCGCCCGTCTGGGCGAAATAGGCAGTGAGGCTATGCTCTACACCTACCTCTACGTCAGAGAGGACATAGTGGAGCTCTTTGGCTTTGCAACTCAGCAGGAGCTGAGCTGCTTCAAGCTGCTCATATCCGTTTCAGGTGTAGGCCCTAAGGCCGCCGTGTCTATCCTGTCAGATGTCACTCCGGAGAAGTTCGCCTTCATAGTGGCCTCCGGCGACAGCAAGGCTCTCACCAGGACCAAGGGCATCGGCGCAAAGACCGCCCAGAGGATAGTCCTGGAGCTGAAAGATAAAATATCCTCAGAATCCGTCAGCGGAAGCATCGCAGCAGACGCATCCGCTCTCTCCGCAGTACCCGCAGGTGCCGCCTCAGACTCCGTTACCGAGGCTCTTGAAGCGCTTATGGTACTGGGATACTCCCAGGGCGAAGCCGCTCCTATCCTGGGCAAGCTGGACCCCTCGCTCCCCACTCAGGACCTTATCAAGGAAACTCTCAGGCTGATGACTGCAAGGAATCAGCGTTGAACATATCATTAAATCCAACACAGAAAGGACGGAACATTCCATGAATCTCGACGAATTATTGAAGGCAGCTATCACCGACCCATCCAAGCGCTCGGTATTCCTCCAGACACTTATCAAGAGCGACGTTTACGTCATCTGTAAAAACCCGGTCAAGCAGGAAAGAGGACGGGCAGAGGGCGGTATACAGCTCGAACTCATAACCACCCAGAACCCAGACGGCGACATCTTCATCCCCTTCTTCACCAGTTTCAGGGCTCTCCAGCAGTTCGCCAAGCGATATGTTGACTGCTACAAGATAAACTGCCTTCGTCTCTTCGACCTGATACAGTCAGTGTCAGCAGTCCTCAACCCCAACTCCTACGGCAAGGAGTTCTCCTCACAGGAGATAAAGAGCATCCTCATGGTGGCAAGAAATCTGAAAATAAAGGCTATCTCCTACAGCGAGGCCGACATCATCTCCTACCGCCCTGTGGAACACTCCGTTGCCCACATCACCAAGGCTGCAAGCAAGTTCCTTTCAAAGCAGCCCAATGTTGACCGTGCTTTCATAATGGAGATGATAAAGGGCTGCGAAAAGCCTCAGCTCCTGATAGTACTGGACATGATGGGCAGCACAAGAAAGCTCTTCGTGCCCCTTTCAAAGTACCTTTCAAAGACTGTGAAGCCCAATGAGCATCTCTGCTTCATAAGCTATGAGCAGGACATGGGCAAGAAGGCTGCCGAGACCGTTGACCCTTTCTATGTCCGCAAGAAGAGATATTTCGAGAAATAAGCCATTTCAGGAGATAATGAATTGATACAGACAGAGGATATGGAGTTCGCTCCAAGGATAATCACACCTGAAAATACTCAGGAGGACAGCGATACCGAGATAACTCTCCGGCCGCAGACCCTCCATGAGTACATCGGTCAGGACAAGGTCAAGGAGAACCTTGCCATATACATCGAGGCCGCAAAGCGCAGGGCAGAGCCTCTGGACCACGTACTGCTCTACGGCCCTCCCGGTCTGGGAAAGACAACGCTCTCAGCTATAATCGCCCATGAGCTCGGCGTAAATCTGAGGATAACCACCGGTCCTGCCATTGAAAAGCCCGGTGACCTCGTTTCACTGCTGACCAGTCTCTCGGACAACGACGTTCTTTTCATTGACGAGATACACCGCCTTTCAAGGGCCGTGGAGGAGATACTCTACCCCGCCCTGGAGGACAGAGTCATTGATATAATCATCGGCAAGGGCCCTTCTGCAAGGTCTATCCGCATGGACCTCAAGCCCTTTACTCTCATTGGCGCAACTACCCGTGCAGGACAGCTCTCCGCCCCCCTCAGGGACCGCTTCGGAGTTATACAGCGTCTGGAGCTCTATACCAAGGAGCAGCTCACCGATATCGTCCGCAGGAGCGCTATGATACTTGGCATCCCCTGTGAGACCGACGGTGCCGCAGAGATAGCCGGACGTGCAAGAGGCACTCCCCGTATCGCAAACCGTCTGCTGAAAAGAGTCCGTGACTTCGCTGACGTCATGGGCAACGGCCAGATAACCCAGGAGATAGCCTCTATCGCCCTGAGCCGCCTGGACATCGACGCTCTGGGCCTGGACAGCCTGGACAGACGTATGCTCGAAATGATAATAAAAGGCTACAACGGAGGACCTGTAGGTCTGGAGACCCTGGCCTCCGCTATAAACGAGGAGTCAGTCACTCTGGAGGATATATGCGAGCCCTTCCTTATGCAGCTCGGCTTCCTGGGACGTACTCCGAGAGGCCGTATCGCTACAAGACTGGCCTATCAGCACCTGGGATACGTCCCGCCGGAGCAGCCTGCTCAGACTGACCCCGGTCAGCTCAGCTTTGAACAGTGATGCTGCTGAAAGGCTCCCGGAGATACAACCTCCGGCACAATACTGAATCCGCCGAGTCCCCGCCATTCGGGGAAATGATAAACGGTCAGGGCATGGGTCCCACCGCTTCCCTCAGATACGGCATCTGCCATATGAGCTTCAACGGCTGTGAGGTCATTGCCGTCCACAACGCTCTGGTGTATCTGGGCATCCCCCAGCAGCTCCGGGACGTGGCTTTTTTCATGGAAAAATACCGGGTGCTCATGGGATTCTTCGGCTGCAATGCCTACAGACTGGGCAAGGGTCTTGAACACTTCGGAGCTCAGTTCACACGTACAAGGGACGTCAGCCTTGCGGAGTCCGCAGAGGCCTTCATTGTCACCTTCTGGACAAAGCTCCCATTTCTCTCGTCCATACACACGGTGTTCTGCGTCCGCAGACGTGCAGGGATAGAGGTGTTCAACCGCTACAACAACCGCAGCCGCACTTACATTTGCAGAGACCTGGCTGAGATAGCCGGAAAACGGCGTCCAATAGCCATATATATAATAAAATAAAGAGAGGACCGTCAGAACGGTCCCACAGAGGAGATAGTAAAATGTCAGGACTGTTCGGAACAGACAGTGCAAGAGGAATAAATGTGGCAGAGCTCTCCTGCGAAACTGCTATGCAGGCCGGAAGAGCAGCCGCTGAGCTGCTTGCAAAGGGACAGGGAGGTAAGATAGTCGTCGCCAAGGACAAAAAACTGTCCTCGGATATCCTTGAGGCGGCTGTATGCGCCGGCATATGCTCATCAGGCATCGACGCTGAGACCCTCGGAGCCGTTCCTGCTGCGGCAGCTTCCTTTATTGTAAGAGAACACAAGGCCTCCGCCGGCATAATGATAACCGGTGCCGCAGGTGCCTCCGAGGGCAGCGGCATCAGGCTCTTCGCCGCAGACGGCTACCGCCTTGACGAGCGCATCCGGGATGACCTGGAGGAAAATGTCATCGCAAGGACCGGCGCTCCTGCACAGAAAAAATTCGACAACATCGGCCGTATGCTGAGCTGCGATTCCGCTGCTGAGGAGTATATCTCCCACATCTGCGGCCTTATAGACACCGACCTCTCAGGGATGAAGGTGGCTGTTATCTGCGGCGGCGGAGGTGCCGGACTTACCGCAGAGGAGCTCTTCACACGGCTGGGCGCTGAGGTCACACTTCTGACAGGCAGGGCCAGCCATGCTGCCGACTTCGGACCTGAGGCTACAGACATAGAAAGACTCATGGACTGCGTTGCCGGCGGCGATTACTGCTGCGGCCTGGCCATTGGCGACGACGGCGGGAGCTGTCTGGCTGTTGACGAGAACGGCATGGCAGTTGACGGTGACCACCTCCTGGCCATTTTTGCCAAGTACTTCAAGGAGAACGGCAGGCTAAAGGACGATACCCTTGTGATAAATACTCTCAGCGGACTGGGTCTGCTGAACTTCGCAAGAGATAACGGCATCAGGGCCGTTACCTCCGGAGCTGCCGGAAGAAGCGTCATAGACCGTATGCTCGAAGGCGGCTACAGCCTCGGAGGCGACAGGAACGGCCACGTTTTCTTCACCGACGACTCCCCCTGCGAGGACGGTCAGCTCTGCGGAGCAAGGCTCCTGGAGATAATGAAAAAGACCGGCCGCAGGCTCAGCGAGCTTGCCGGTGAGATGCAGAGACTTCCCAGTATCTCCCTGAACGTCCGCATCGCAGACGTCAGCCGTGAGGTCTGGAAGAACGACAAGGACATCACCGACCTGATAGAATGGTATCAGGGAGAGTTCGGAGATACCGGCAGAGTAGTGGTCCGGGAGAGCAGCACCTCTGCCCCCTTTGTGACCATTATGATAGAAGGCCCGGATTTCAGCCGGATAAACTTCATTGCCGTGGAGATAGCCGAAAGAATAAAACAGCGGTGCGGAGTCCGGGAATGACCCCCGTATTTCCCGTGCCTAATACATTATAAGGAGCATTTGGCTTGAGAACTGCTAATAACTGGAAGGATTACATCATCCTCGATACATCCGACGGGGAAAAGCTGGAAAAATGGGGCGATATAAGCCTCGTCCGCCCTGACCCGCAGATAATTTGGAAGACCGACAGGTCCGACTCACTCTGGGTCAGGGCCGACGGTCACTATCACCGCTCTGACAAGGGCGGAGGTCAGTGGGAATTCCGGAAAAAACTGCCGGAGTCCTGGAACATAAGCTACAGGGAGCTGACCTTCAACATCCGTCCCACCGGATTCAAGCACACCGGACTGTTCCCCGAACAGGCTGTAAACTGGGACTTCATGGCGGATAAGATAAAAAATGCCGGCCGTGAGATAAATGTCCTCAACCTCTTCGCCTATACCGGCGGAGCTACCCTCGCCTGCGCTGCCGCAGGTGCATCAGTGTGCCACGTTGATGCCTCAAAGGGCATGGTACAGTGGGCAAGGGACAATGCCGCAGTATCAGGACTTTCCGATAAGCCTATCAGGTGGATAGTCGATGACTGCGAGAAGTTCATCGCCCGTGAGATACGCAGAGGCAGACGGTACGATGCCGTCATTATGGACCCTCCCAGCTACGGAAGAGGTCCCGGAGGAGAGGTCTGGAAGCTGGAGAACTGTGTCTATGACCTGGTCAAGCTGTGCTCCGGAGTGCTCTCCGATGACCCGCTCTTCTTCCTCATAAACAGCTATACCACCGGACTTTCACCTTCGGTAATGGGCTACATCCTCGGCTCCGTGCTCAGCGGCAAGGGCGGCAGCATCTCCTTCGACGAGATAGGCCTGCCGGTACGCTCTACCGGAATGACCCTTCCCTGCGGCTCTACGGCTATATGGGAGAAGTGAAAACAGCAAGGGCCGCCCCGGACGGTCCGTTTATGAACAGCAATTATGCCTGAAGGCATAAAAATATATTTCAGAAGGAGTTGTTACTATGGCAAAGGATGACAGATTCGTAAAGGCTTACTCACAGGGAAAAATGCATATCACCGAGATATGGGTAGATACCGCCACCGGCGTCAACTACCTTTACCATGCTGCAAGTCCCGGCGGCGGACTCACTCCGCTGCTTGACAAGGGCGGCAAGGTCGTTGTATCTACTCCCGACGAGATAAAATTCCTCAGAGAAAGCTGATGGCAAACACCATAAAATGTCCGGGATGCGGCGCCGAGATGAGCGCTGACAGCAGGAAGTGCCCCGTCTGCGGACGGCGGCGCTTCACCGGAAAGGATAAGGCCGAGCTGCTTCTGCTGATAGTGCTCATCTTCTTCGGCTACCTCTTCATCAGCTCCATGAGAGCCATGGCAAAGCGAATGGATGAGGGTGTCATGGAAAATGCCTGCATCACTTATATTGCGGAATTGCCGCCACAGGAGAACGAATGGATAATATCATAGAAATACGAGACCTGCACTTCACCTACCCCGCCGAGGACGAGGATTCCCAGCCGGCAGAGGTACTGAAGGGCATTGACCTCGACATTAAAAAAGGCGAATCAGTGGCTGTTCTTGGACATAACGGCTCCGGAAAGTCCACCCTCGCAAAGCACCTCAATGCAATACTCCTCCCCACCTCCGGAAAGGTCACAGTAAACGGCATAGATACCGCCGACGAGTCACGGCTGTTTGAGCTGAGGCAGAGCGCCGGAATGGTGTTCCAGAACCCGGATAACCAGATAGTCTCCTCCATTGTGGAGGAGGATGTGGCTTTCGCCCTGGAAAACCTGGGAGTCCCCTACGAGGAGATGCGGAAAAGAGTTGACGACGCTCTGAGAGCCGTGAATATGTACGAATACCGCCTCCACTCCCCAAGTCAGCTCTCCGGCGGACAAAAACAGCGTGTCGCCATTGCCGGAGTCATCGCTATGGAGCCGGAGTGCATGATACTCGATGAGCCCACTGCCATGCTGGACCCCCAGGGCCGGAAGGAAGTCCTGGCTACAGTTCAGAAGATGAACCGGGAAAAGGGCATGACTATCGTCCTCATCACCCACTATATGGAGGAGGCCGCTCAATGCGGCAGAGTCGTTGTCATGGACAAGGGCAGAGTCGTCCTGGACGGAAAGCCTGAAAAGGTCTTTTCTCAGGTGGAGACTCTCAAGTCCATAGGACTGGACGTCCCCCAGGTCACTGAGCTTGCCTGGGAGCTTGAACAGGCAGGGTTCAGCATCTCACCGGAAACTATCTCCGAGGAGCAGTGCGTGGAGGCACTGATGAGGCTGTTCGGCAGAATTGCCCGGTAACCCCCCTGCACAAAGCAACTATACCGATAAGGAGCAATAGAATTGGCCATACTTGAGACCAGGGACCTGACCTACACCTACAGTCCGGACACTCCCTTTGAAAAGACAGCCGTTGACCATGTGAGCCTGAAAATAGAACAGGGCGAGCTCATCGGCGTAATGGGCCACACCGGCTCAGGAAAGTCCACACTCATACAGCACTTCAACGGACTGCTCAGGCCCACCTCCGGACAGATACTTCTGGACGGGAAGGACATCTGGGAGAACAAAAACAAAATAAGAGACGTCAGGTTCCAGGTGGGACTGGTGTTCCAGTACCCGGAGTACCAGATATTCGAGGAGACCGTCTATAAGGACATCGCCTTCGGCCCTAAGAATATGGGACTGGACGAGGATGAGATAAAGCGGAGGGTACTTGCTACCGCTGCGGACATAGGCCTCTCTGAGGAGCTTATGGAGCGCTCGCCCTTCGAGCTGTCAGGCGGTCAGAAACGCCGTGTGGCCATTGCCGGAGTCATGGCAATGGAGCCGAAGGTACTCATTCTGGACGAGCCTACCGCCGGTCTTGACCCCGCAGGCCGTGACCTCATACTGAGTCACATAAAGGCCTACCACAAGCGAACCGGGAACACTACACTGATAGTCTCCCACAGCATGGAGGACATCGCTTCCTTCGCTGACAGGATACTTGTTATGAACAAGGGAAAGCTCTTCTGCTTCGACGAGACTGAGAGGGTCTTTTCAAGAGCTGAGGAGATAGCTGAGATAGGCCTTGACGTTCCGCAGATAACGAGAGTTTTCATGGAGCTCCGCCGCCGTGGACTGGACTTCGGCAAGGAAGTCTACACCGTCGGATATGCAAGAGACCTGATACTCAGAGAGCTCCGGGAAAGGAAGGGTGAATGATTTGCTGAAAGACATCACCATTGGACAGTACTTCCCCGGAAACAGTGTCATACACCGCCTTGACCCAAGGTTCAAGATAATCATTACCATTATCTATATCGTAATGCTGTTCACAGGCGACTCAATGGCCTGTCTGGCTGTAGGGGCCGTTTTCACGGCTATTATGCTGGTACTCTCAGGGATAAAGCTGAAAATGTACCTGAAAAGCATCAGGCCGCTGATGCCCTTCCTCGTTATAACTGCACTGATAAACCTGTTCCTTGTAAGCTCAGGTGAGGTGCTCTGGCACTGGAAATTCCTGAAAATAACCTCCGAGGGCGTGAACATCAGCGTTTTCATGATAGTGAGGATAGTCCTCCTCATCATGGGCACTTCCGTGCTGACCTACACAACCTCCCCTATCACCCTGACAGACGCTATAGAGAGACTCCTCTCGCCGCTGAAAAAGCTCCGGTTCCCGGTGCATGAGCTGGCGATGATGATGTCCATAGCACTGAGATTCATCCCTACCCTCATCGAGGAGACGGATAAGATAATCTCCGCTCAGAAGGCAAGGGGTGCTGAAATAGACTCCGGCAGCTTTACCACAAGAGCCCGGAACCTCATATCCATACTGGTGCCGCTGTTCATATCGTCATTCAGACGTGCGGACGAGCTTGCCACCGCTATGGAGTGCCGCTGCTACAACGGCGGCGAAGGCAGGACCCGCCTCAGACAGCTAAAGTCAGCCCCAAGAGACTTTATAGCCCTGGCAGTTACACTGCTTTTCCTTGCCGGGGTCATAACACTTAAAATTATCGGGATATGATATATCTGCCTCTGTTTCAGAATGTCTTTGTACGTTCCGGAACAGCACATTTTATAAGACAGAATAAGAGAGGATAACATGAACATCGAGCACAACAGCCGGTCCGTCGGAGAGATGCCTGTGAAGAGAAATAGGGCACACCGCAGCGGTCCCGGAAAAAAGCGGATAGAGGTGCTGAAAAACAGATACACCCGCTTCCGCAAAAGTCAGTTTTACCACATAATGTTTGAAAAGGGCGTTCTTTACGTGCTGCTTTCATTTTTCATCCCGGCAGCAATTATGGGATATGCCTTCGCCCGGCATAACATACATCCCTTCGGTGACGGCTCCCGGCAGATGCTGGTAGTAGACCTCTGGCACCAGTACTACCCATTTTTCCGGGTAGTCCGTGAGAAGCTCCTGACCGGCGGCTCCTTCCTCTATTCCTGGGAAAACGGCCTTGGCAGCAACTTCCTTTCGCTTATCTCCTACTATTCCGCAAGTCCGCTGAACTGGCTGTCAGTTTTCTTCGACAAGGACCATGTCCGTGACGCACTTACCCTGATACTCCTTGCAAAGATAGGCTTTGCAGGTATGTTCTTCAGTATGTTCCTCAAATACACCTACAGGCGCAGCGACTTCTCTCTGTGCATATTCTCGGTGATGTATGCCCTGAGCAGCTACACTCTCGGCTACTACTGGAACGTCATGTGGTTCGATACTATCGCCCTCTTCCCGCTGGTAATGCTGGGAGTCGTGGCTATGTGCAGAGAGGGCAAGTGGAAGACATACACCTTTTCGCTGGCGCTTTCCCTCATCGCAAACTACTATGTTGGCTATTTCACCTGCATATTCACCATATTCATGTTCGCCGCAGCCGGCATCATCGAGTTCAGAGGCGTGAAAAAATGGCTTTACAGCCTGTGGCTCATAGTCAGGTCCTCTGTGCTCGCTATCGCTATGGGAGGCTTCATCCTCCTGCCGGCCTACTACGGCCTCCAGCTAACCTACAGCGTGAAGAATGAGTTTCCCAAGGAGACGCTCTGGTACGAAAAATGGCAGGACCTCTTCGCTAACACCCTGTCTTACTCCCCGCCTACAAAGGTGGACGGTCTGCCGAACTTCGCCTGCGGTATGCTGGCTGTGCTCCTCTTCGGAGTATTCCTGTTCTCACGTGGGATAAAGATACGTGAGAAGGTCTCGTCCCTGACGATGCTCTGGATAATCGCTGTGAGCTGCAACATGAACAAGCTCAACTTCATCTGGCACGGCTTCCATTTCACCAACCAGATACCCTACCGCTTTGCCTTCATTTTCAGCTTCATACTGGCAGCGGCAGCCTTCCGGGCCTTTGATATAATGCTGAAAAACGGCGTGAAGATCTATCAGCTCATACTTATGTTCATGGGACCCTTCGCTGTTTTCTGGATGAACTACCTCTCAAAGGGGGACGAGTTCAGCATAAAGGGCGCAGTAAGGGACTCCATGATAATAAGCGGTGCCTTCTGGCTGGTATTCCTTGCGGCTAAGGTATTCCCATTCCGCAGAGAGGGCATCCGCAGAGCGTTCATCTGCATAGCTATAGGTGCGGCTGTTTTCAGCGAGTCAGTAAGCAATGCTGACCTTGGCGTAAAGACCGTCAGCAACACCGGCTACGGCGAGTACCCATCACGGAATATAGAGGTCCAGTCGCTCCTGAGCCATATCTCCAATACCGAGGACAGCCTGTTCTACAGGACTGAGATGACCAGCACCTACACACTGAACGACAGCGCACTCTATGGCTACAACGGACTTTCACAGTTCTCATCTGCCGCAAATGTCTCAGTTACCAGCTTCTGCAAGAGACTGGGACTCTACGCATCTGAGGCCGGAAACCGCTACTACTACCGTACCTCTACACCTGTTGTAAACTCCCTCTTCGGCATAAAGTATCTCATCAAAAGAGGCGGAGACCTCAACAGTGAGGAGTTCGCAGCAGACCTTGAAGAGACAGCAGAGTCCAACGGCGGTCATTCCTCCCTCTATAAGCTGAAATATCCCCTTTCACTGGGATTCATGATGAACGAGGAAGTCCTTGATATGGCCAATACCGCCGGTATCAACCCCTTTGAATACCAGAACGAAATGATAAAAACAGCTACCGGCATACAGGACCCTGTGTTCCTTGCCCAGCCGGTAACGCTGGTAAAATACAACAATATCGACGTGACCAAGAACGGCTACGGAAACTACACCTTCCGCATCGAGCCCGACGAGAGCGGGATCTCCAGTGCAGTATACAGCTTTGCAGGCGATGACAGCATGGTCCTCTACGGATATGCGAGCTCCACAGGAGGTGCCTGCGACTCCGTTACTGTCACTTGCAGCGACGACGCTTCTGCGGAGGTAAAGACCGTTGACAGCGGCAAGCTCATCGAGAGCTTCCCTATCGTTTTCGCAATGGGCAACTCCCGGACCGGCACCACCTCCAAGGTGGAGATATCGCCCAAGTCCGGCAGGAGCTCCGGAAACTTCAAGCTCATGGTGTACGGAATGAACAAGTCCGCATTCCAGAAGGCCTATGATGCTCTTGCAGACGAACAGCTCGAACTCACCCGATTCGATGATACACGCATCGAGGGCAGCATAACCGCAAAACAGGACGGAGTCCTCTTCCTCTCCATGCCCTATGAAAAGGGCTGGAGCGTCTATGTGGACGGCGAGGAGGCCGAGACCTTCAAGGTGTTCGGCGCCATGACCGGTGTGAGAGTAAAGGCCGGTCAGCACAGGATAAAGCTCCGCTACTCACCGGAGGGCTTCAATGAGGGAGTGATCCTGACTGTCATCAGCCTTTCATTCACCGGAGCTATCATCTGGTTCGAGCGCAGGCGCCGCAGAAAAAACGTACCTGAGCTTTCAGACAGCTCCCCGGAACAGTCCCAGCAGCCGCCGGAAAAAAAGCGCCGCAGAGGTATTTTCAGAAGGAAAAAAGCTCACAGAGCTCCGGCTCACAGATACACCACGGAGGAGATAAATGAGGAACCTGAAAGTTTTGACGGCTTACAGGGGGACTAAGTACCACGGATTTCAGCGCCAGAACAACGCTCTCACCGTTCAGGAGGTGTTGGAAAAGCACGTATCAAAGGTCCTCAATGAGCCTGTTACTATAATCGGCTGCTCCCGTACTGATACGGGAGTCCATGCCAATAACTACTGCTTCAATGTCCACACCGGCAGCAGCATAAACTGCCGCGGCTTCGTGAGAGGAGTCAACGGCGAACTGCCTGATGACATATCTATCCTGAGCTGTGAGGACGTCCCGGAGGGATTCCATGCACGGTTCGACTGTGTGGGAAAGGAGTACATCTACAGGATGCATTGCAGCGAGTCAAAGAACCCCTTTGCCGCAGACCTGATGTACCACTACAGAAGGCCGTTTGACCTGGAAAGGGTCCGGGAGGCCGCCAGATATTTCGTGGGAGAGCATGATTTCGCCTCCTTTTGTGCCGACTGTACAAATGTTTCAACCACTGTAAGGACTATTTATTCTTTTGAAATAGAAAATAGTGGAGATTCGGTGACAATGCTTGTAAAAGGCAATGGTTTTCTGTATAATATGATTAGGATACTCGCCGGCACCCTCATAGATGTAAGTGAGAAGAGGATAGAGCCGGGAGACATCCCCGCTATAATGGCCGCAAAAGACCGCCTCAGAGCCGGCCGGACAGCTATGGCCCACGGGCTGTACCTGAACAGGGTCTTTTACTCGGAGGAAGAGCTGTTTTCCGGCGGCTGACCCGCCGGCAGCCATCAGCTAAAGGCTGCGGAACACAGCCTACAAAGGAAGGAGAAGATAAAGTGCCGAATATGTACGACGCAGACGATATCGTTGACCTCAAGAACCGTAAAAAAAGACAGAAACGGCTCATGAGATTTGCGGCGTTCATCATCGTCATCATCATCGCCGGAGCGCTGTACGCCACCCGTGACACCTGGGTCCCTAAGCTCAGAGGCATCGGAAAGCAGTACAAGACTATCGTCAACTCCGGTAAGCTGGCCGAGGGAAATTTCCCCATAGAAGTCAGCGGCGGCTCCGATTACCAGCTAAGATATACCGTTAAGAAAATACTGGTCCAGAGCGATACCTACCTGTATATCTATGATACAGAGGGCTCGCTGCTGAAAAAGCGCCAGCACGTCTACTCTAATCCCATTCTCAGAGTCGCCAACGGCAGAGCCCTGGTCTATGAGAACGGCGGAAATGAATTTTCCGTGGAGGACGAGGAAGAGGTATTCTACAGCAGGCGGATGCCGAATACTATTTATTTTGCAAGGCTCAGTTCAGACGGCGTCACCGCTGTGGTGACCAGCTCTGACAACTATAGCTGCGAGCTCACTGTATATGACAAGAAGGGCAATGTGATATACGAGAGAAAGTGTACCGAAATGGTCACTGACATCAGCTTCATAAACAAGAGCGGCGGCTGCTTCATGACCTCCATTTCCGCTGAAAACGGAAAGCTGGTCACCAGTGTAAAGGAGATAAGTTTCAAGGAGGACGGCGAAAAATGGACCTCCCCCGGTCTGAGTACCGTGGGCCTTGAGGTATTTGGCTCCTCTGTAGGTGCCTTCGTATACGGCGTGGATGCCTGCGGATACGTCAACAACGACGGCCAGATAAGCTCATTCTACCAGTACGACGGCGAGGCAGTTGCAGGAGCAAGCATAGGCGGCAGCTCCGCAGTAGTCATAAACAACGAGGACCGCAGACGATATATCGCTGCGCTCTTCCCGACAGAGGGTGAGGAGCCCGTTATCATAGAGCTCGCATCACCGGCAGTCGATGTCTCGGTGTTCAAGGGTCTGGCCTACATAATGACCCAGGACTCCGTAATGGCCTATGACTTCGACGGCTCTCTCCGCTCTACGGCAGCCGTCACCGATTCATACACAGGATTCGTCCGCAGCGACGACCACATTTTCTTAAAGGGATATAACAGGATAGACCGCATCGACTATGATGCCGGTGACTGATAAATGAAGGGAGGCAGGCACAGTCCCTGCTGTGCCGGATATAATTATGGGAGAAGAATATTGGTGGTTCTACGACGTCATCGCCGTAGCCGCAGTTGCAGTAAGCATTTACATAGCTGCAAGAAAGGGCCTGTTCAAGGCCGGAGTCTCACTGACGGGATATATAATAGCCTTTGCACTGGCTCTGTCACTCAGCAGCAGCATCGCCAGCGGACTCTATGACAGCAGTGTCAAGACAAGCAACAACAAGAAACTGGCTAAGTCTGTAAAGTCCAGCCGTTTTCTCGAAAAGACCGCAGACTACCTGGAATCTCTGGGCTACCCCAACGTGGATGTCCGTGAAAACAAGCTCCAGGAGATATACAGCGGCAAAAACAAGAAAAAGACCTTCGATGAGCAGATATATGACTACATCAACAACATGAACGCAAACACCGTGGACCGGGATACTGTGTTCTACGACAAGCTCCATGAGGGCTATGCACAGATAATCTCAGGCATCATCGCAGACCAGCTCAGCGAGTACCCGGCAGAGTATGCCGCTGACCTCATCCGTGAAAAGCCTTTTACCACCGATGAGCTCATCCCGCTGATGATAGACAATGAGCAGATAGAGAACGATACCAGCAAGGAGGCTGCGGAGTACATCTCCGACAAATACCTTGAAAAGCCATACAAGACAGAGCTCCGTCTGGCAGCGTTCATAATCATACTTGCGGTGCTCCTGGCACTGACCATATTCATCGTAAGGGCCGTTGCCGGAGATGATTTCAATGACCTGCCGGTGGCATCCCACCTTGTAGGCGGCATAATCGGTGCTGTAAAGGGAGTAATCATTCTAATCGGCATCGCTGCAATGATAAGACTGTACGTCCTGCTCGGCAGTGACAAGATGCTGTTCTTCAACTTCAAAGCCATAGACAATTCACACATATTCAAATACGTTTACCAATTCGTGACAGACAATTTCTGATAACAGGAGGATATGCCTCATGATAATGTGCAGCAGCTGCAAAAAAAGACCCGCCGTAGTGTTCATCACCTCCGTGCAGGGCAACGAGAAGAAAAATGAGGGACTCTGTCTCTCATGTGCAAGAAAAAGAGACATCCCACAGGTGGCAGAGTACATGAACCGCCTGGGTATAACCGACGAGGAGATAGACCAGCTCTCAGACCAGATGATGGGTATGCTGGACGGAGATGCCTTTGAAATGGGCGGCTCCGGTATAATGCCGGATTTCATAAGCAATATGTTCGGCATGAACGACAGCAGCAGTGAGGAGCCCGGCAGCAAGGAGGCTCTCAGCAGCGACGAGCCTGCCCCTCCAAAGCAGTCTCCCGATGAGGAGGAGACCGGCAGAAAGGGAGGACTCGGCAGCATCTTCGGCAGACGCAAGGAGAAAAAGCAGAAGGAGCTGAAGTTCCTGGGAAGCTATTGTACAAACCTCTCCCAGAAAGCCGCTGACGGTCAGCTCGACAACATCATCGGCCGTGACAAGGAAATAGCAAGAGTCATCCAGATACTCTCCAGAAGGACCAAGAACAACCCCTGCCTTATCGGTGAGCCCGGCGTGGGCAAGACCGCTATCGCTGAGGGCATCGCACAGCGCATCAACTCCGGGGACGTTCCCTTCAATCTTGCCGACAAGAAGATATACCTTCTGGACCTTACCGCACTTGTGGCCGGTACTCAGTTCCGTGGACAGTTCGAGAGCAGAGTAAAGGGCCTTGTGGACGAGGTAAAGCGTGAGGGCAATATAATCCTGTTCATCGACGAGGTACACAACCTTGTGGGCGCAGGCGACTCCGAAGGCTCAATGAATGCCGCAAACATCCTCAAGCCTGCCCTTTCAAGAGGAGAGGTACAGGTCATCGGCGCTACCACATTCGGAGAGTACAGGAAGTACATCGAGAAGGACTCCGCTCTGGAAAGACGTTTCCAGCCTGTAACAGTCAGCGAGCCTACTATCGAGGACACTGTTGACGTACTCCTGGGCATCAAGAAGCACTACGAGGACTACCACAAGGTGCACATCTCAGACTACCTCATAAGAGTCTGCGCAGTGCTCTCTGAAAGATATATCACAGACCGTTTCCTCCCCGACAAGGCTATTGACCTTATGGACGAGGGCTGTGCAAGAGCCTGCATCCGCTCCCCTGAGATCGCAGAATACGCTAAGATGAAGAAGGAGATAGAGGTGCTGGAGGGAATGGAGAAGTCCATTTCCGAACAGACCGAGCCGGACTATCAGGCACTGGCAGAGGTCAAGGGCAAGCTCATCCATGCCCGTGAGGCCGCTGAGCCCCTAAGAGAAAAGGCAGAGAACATCCAGGTCACCGAAGAGGACATCACTAAGGTAGTCGAGCTCTGGACCGGCATCCCTGCAAGCAAGATAGCAGAGACAGAGTTCCTGAAAATAGCCAGGCTGGAGGGCGCACTCAAAGCAAGAGTACTGGGTCAGGACGAGGCCGTTGAGACCCTCGCCCGTGCAATAAAGCGCACAAGAGTACACCTCAACAAGCGCAGACGTCCCGCATCTTTCATTTTCGTGGGACCTACCGGTGTGGGAAAGACAGAGCTGGTCAAGGCTCTGGCAGAGGAGATGTTCAGCTCCCCGGACCCCCTCATAAGACTGGACATGACAGAGTATATGGAAAAGCATTCCGTTGCAAGGATGATAGGCTCACCTCCCGGATATGTGGGATATGACGAGGCAGGGCAGCTCACAGAAAAGGTCCGCCGCCGCCCCTACTCCGTAATACTCTTCGACGAGATAGAGAAGGCTCACCCTGACGTTATGAACATCCTCATGCAGATACTCGACGAGGGCAAGGTGGACGATGCCCACGGCAGGACCGTAAACTTCGAGAACACCATAATCTGCATGACATCCAATGCAGGCTCCACCGACAAGAGCGTGGGAGTGGGATTCAACCGCACTGAGAATGAAATTTCCAAAGACAAGGCTATGAAGGGCCTGAGAGACTTCCTCCGCCCGGAATTCATCAGCCGTATCGACGAGATAGTGGTATTCAGACAGCTCACAAAGGAGAACTTCGCAAGCATCGCCGCACTCATGCTGGACGAGATGAAGGAGCCTCTGGCTGAAAAGGACATCACTCTCACATATACCCCCGATTCCCTCGAACTCATTGCTGAGAAGTCCTTTGGCAAGCCCTACGGCGCAAGAGACATCCGCAGAGTCATCCGTCAGGAGATAGAGGATAAGGTGGCAGAGCTCATAATCGAGAATGCCTCCGGAATCAGCGAGATAGCAGTCGGCAGATCCGGTGACGAGCTGACCGTCGAGGGTAAAAAGGAGCGTGAGTCCAAGTGAAGAAAAGGATAACAGCAGCCGCAGCCGCTCTTCTCACTGCATTCTCCGCAATGGCAGGATGCAGCAAGGAGAATGAGAGCGTCCCGGAGGAGAATACCTTCGACAGTGAGAACGCCTTCAATGAGATATACAAGGACGTTCCTGACTCCGAGGAGGGTCCCCTGCTGAAAATAAAGGATACTACCGCCCCCGCAGGCGGTGTGGCAGAGGTAACAGTCACTGTGTCAAATGCAGACCTTAAATGGAACATCTGCGGACTCCACATAATCTACCCCGAAGAGCTGGACTGCATAAATCAGCGTGAGGGCGAGCCCGACGCTAAATTCAAAGCAGGTCCCGCAGCCGAAGGCGCAAGCCTCCAGGCTGCAATGGAGTGGTTCGGAGTCAAGACCGAGGAAATGGCCCAGAGAAAGGTAGGCTCTGCATTCTACACAGCCGCCTTCACCGAAAACTACGGCGGAGACGGTGATATAGTCCCATTCTACCTCCAGATACCAGAGGATGCCGAGTCCGGAGACACCTACGATGTTGACTTCTACTTCTACGAAACAGACCTCTTCAAGGGCACCAGCAATGATATGTCCTTCCAGAAATATGCCTTCTCCCACTGGGAGGGCGGCACAATAACCGTTGAATAAGAAAGGGACCGCTTCGGCGGTCCTTTTTGGTTCTGCATTCATAGTTCAGCAGGACGGCACCGACATTCTGCTTTGAATGCATGAGCAATATAAGCTAAATTAGCACAGTTTCATCGACAAAAAAGGGGCATTACTCGGCTATTTTACGAAAATATGAAAATTATATGCAAAAAACAGTTTTTTCCGCTTTATTTTTTTTTGAAAATGTTGTATAATGTATTGTGTATAGTTATGGGCGGACGCAGAGGGTCCGCTGACATCAAAAATTTATTCTTATGAGGTTCAACATGGCGAATAAATATTCTCTTGGCATCGACGTAGGTTCGACTACCGTAAAGACCGTCATCACTGACGAGGGCGGCAATATCATCTATTCTAAATATCAGCGCCACCTTTCAAAGGTCAAGGAAACTGTAACTGACCAGCTCAATATGATAAGAGGCGAGTACCCCGGAGAGAGCTTCACGGTCTGTATAACCGGCTCTGCCGGACTGGGTCTGGCTAACTCCGCAGGAATACCATTCGTACAGGAAGTCCATGCGGCTTTTCTGGCGGTAAAGAAAAAACAGCCTGACGCTGACGCTGTTATCGAGCTGGGCGGCGAGGACGCTAAGATAATCTTCCTCACCGGCGGCGTGGAACAGCGTATGAACGGCTCCTGTGCCGGCGGTACCGGCGCTTTCATTGACCAGATGGCCACTCTCCTCGGCATAACTGCCGACGAGCTGGATGAGCTCTCTCTCCATGCCCAGAAGGTCTATCCCATTGCGTCCAGATGCGGAGTTTTCGCCAAGTCAGATATACAGCCCCTGCTCAACCAGGGAGCAAGACGTGAGGACATCGCCGCAAGCATCTTCCAGGCTGTTGTGGACCAGACTGTTTCAGGTCTCGCACAGGGGCGTACTATCGAAGGCAAGGTCCTTTTCCTTGGCGGTCCTCTGTTCTTCCTGAAGGGACTCCGCAAGGCCTTTGTCAAAACTCTCGGACTGGACAGCGCCCATGCCGTATTCCCCGACGAGGCTCCTGTTTTTGTAGCCTACGGCTGTGCGGTCTATGCAGCCTCCTCCGGAGACTGTTACGGCATCGACGAGATGATAGACAAGATAACCAATGCGAAGGCCTCCGACGACATCATAACCGGAGAACCCCTTTTCCGCTCCCAGACCGAGTATGACGAGTTCATCGACCGTCACAAGCAGTTCGACCTGGGATATGCAGATATACGTACATATGAGGGCGACGCATACCTGGGTATCGATGCCGGCTCCACTACTACCAAGCTGGTGCTCATCACCGACGACGGCCGCATACTCTACCACCACTACTCCTCCAACCAGGGCCAGCCTCTCGATAAAATAGCTGACCAGGTGAAGAAGATATATGAGGTCATGAACCCCGGTGTCACCATAAAAGGCTCCGCAGTTACCGGCTACGGTGAGGACCTCATCAAGGCAGGTCTCTCCATTGACCACGGCATAGTTGAGACTGTTGCCCACTTCAAAGCCGCCGCCTACTTCTGCCCCGACGTTGACTTCATCATCGACATCGGCGGACAGGACATCAAGTGCTTCCGCATAAAGAACCACAGCATCGACAGCATCATGCTCAACGAGGCCTGCTCCTCCGGGTGCGGCTCCTTCATTTAGACCTTTTCCCGGTCCATGGGG
>ODAI013183464.1_pt1 | contig 24207 bp, 28 predicted proteins | sample 1539321 | NCBI WGS metagenome assembly ODAI01 (sample SAMN02144231, study PRJEB22623) | gut metagenome | biome: sheep rumen | host: Ovis aries | place: New Zealand | reverse complement strand
GTTGATGAAGAGTTACGCAAGCGTCGCAATTCCGTCACAGCTACCATCAACACCTCTCTGAAGCGACAGTCGAAGTTCGCCAACCTTGAAGTTGAAGTTACATTCCATTGGGCCAGGCATACTTGGGCAGTACTTGCATTGGAAAAGGGTGTTGAGATAAGCAAGATAAGCAGACTTCTCGGCCACACCTCGACGGCGGTGACCGAGAAAGTCTATGCAGAATTCCTTCCGGATACTCTAGGAGAAGTGGTTGATGAACTCGACTTCAAGTTTTAGTGGGCACTTGACCCAGAATAAAGATACACCCTCTTGTTATTGTACACCTTGAGTATTTAATTATGCCTGTAGTTTCTTAGAGGTTGTCTGAGTGAAAGGGGGGAGTTTCTTCATGCGGTTCTATTGTTTCTTCCCAAATTTTTAATGCCTTTAACGCCTTACGTATAGTTGTGAATCCCTTTTCGTTATTCTCTGAAAGAAGTTTCATTGAATCCTCTGTTATGTCTGTTACAGCATAGTATGCCCGGTCGTTATTGTATCTTCTTGTATCGTGGTTTCCAAATGCAAGGATGTCTCCTTTGCTAACTTTTGCTACGCACCAAAAACAATCCTCATCTTTTGTACCATCTAAATACACGCGGTCTTCTTTGCCCGTATCTTTGTTTAGTATGGTCTTGGCAGCCCAGTTCCTGTATCGATTAAGATTTATATTCCACCATTGATTTGGCCAAACATTATCGGTTGTGTATTTAAATTCAATCCTTACTTCTATTTCTTTCATTACTATTATGCCCTTCCGGGACTTGGGGGTTATTGAATTATTTGATTATTGTTGTTTCTATGCAACCTGAATCTTGAGAAACCTATCAATTATATAGTTTGTCGATTTTATTAGTAACCATTCGTGATTACAGATATCATCATATTCCAAAATTGAAGAATAATAACCTCTTTTAGTATAGTATTTTCTGATTTTTTTGTCTTCTAGCAATAGTAGAACAACTCGGTTCCTGAGAGCCAGTGATTGACTGGCATATTTTTCATATTCTTTTCTTGTTGCATCTTCTACATTTTGTTTCTGCTTCCATGTTATGGCTGCTTTTTTAAACTCTTCAGCATCTTTGTACGACCATGAACAAATAATGTTACTCCAGATATCTTGCTTTGTTTCTTTTGCTTCGGATAATGCATCTTGAGGGGCTCTGTGGAAGGATATTTGCCAACCATTTTTTTCTGTAATATATAGAACTCCATCGTGGCGTTGTAGTACACCCCCGACAGAGACCCATTTTTCTGTTAATTTTGATATGAGTTTCTCCTTATTATTGTATACAAGTGAATTGTATATACTTTCTTTTATTGATAGTGCGCGATAGCCTTTGTAAGCAGAAGCGTTCAGTTTACATAAGTCAATCCAACAATCCCACAGTTCTTCATAACTATTTGCATTAGCAGTTTTATTTATTAAGTCACTGATTTGCTTTGTTGTCCACTCGGGCGTCTGAATTATTCTCTGCTCAAAGTCATTTTTTATAATGCTTGGTTTCTGCGGATACATCGAATTGTGTTCTTTAATATCTTTTAATAGAGTTGCCCATTGGGGATTATCTATCCGCTTTTCTTCATACTCAGGCTCTATTAAAGGCTTCTTAGTCTTTTTCTGTAATTCAACCTTTTCAACCATTGCTAATAAGGTTTTTGCATCCCGAGAGGGAATGAAATAACGATGATAGTGATTAGTCCAGCCATAACCATTATAATCGGTACCATAGTTATCTGTATCTATCGCTTTCGAAAGTACAAATTCCTTAATACCTCCAGCGAAACGTTGTGGACAGTAACACTCCTGGTACACAACACCGTTCTTCTCAACGAATGAGGAATCTTTGCTCTTATTTCGAGCATTTGCAACGCTTTTAAACCGCGTTGATCTGTAAATAGTATGATATATACACATGTTATTTGTAATTTGATTATGTTTGATAATTAAATTTTAAATTTCTGACGGCTTCTGCTTTAGCCTCTTGCCGGAATTCTGCGTATACTTTTTCGGTTATAGTAGTACTCGTATGACCTAACAGTGAACTAATCATGCTTATAGACATACCTTGTTCAAGCGCAGCGACAGCCCATGAGTGACGTGCCATGTGGAAACTCACCTTCTTGTCGAGACCTGCTTTTTTCGCAATTATCTCCAACGACTTGTTAATGAAAGAAGTGATAGAGTTGCGTCTTGTTCTCAGCATCTCTTCGTCCATCAGATTGAAGTCGTCTGGTAGCAGGCCAAATACAAATACTTCATGTTGACCTTGCCACCTGCGGAGAATCTCTAATGCTTCGTCTGTCAAGGGAATGATGTTCCGCCCGCGAGTCTTCACCTGAATCTTGTCGAGTTCCTTTTTGTTAAGATCTATATCGCACCACCTTAATGTAATAATATCACTAATCCTCATTCCGCATGCGTAGTATGCGAAAAGAAACATATCAAGAACTGCATATTGTTTAGGATTTGCAAGCTTATAACCAAGCTTCACGAGTTCTCTTGTTTCTTTAGTTGAGAGATACTTGATTTTTCTGTGAGTATTGTCGTCGATGCATTTGTCCAGAGTAATGTCCGCAATTGCTTGTAGAGATTCTTTTGGCAACAAACCATCTGCTGTTGCCTGTCTGCATATCTTGCATACAGTTTCTAAATACTTTTCAATAGTGACTGTCTTACGTCCTCGTTCAAGCCCCCATGCGATGAAATCACGCACAAGATTATCAGTTATGTCACCGATGAATATTTCGCTTATATTATTGCAGTCCATGAACTTTCTAAATTGATTGATGATGGTAACGGAATTCTTATACGTGGAGATTCTAATTTTCTTTCTTGCATATTGCTTTTCCAGCAAATCACTTGCATATGCAGTGAAATTTGTTCCTTTGTCAGCCCTCAATGGCTTATTGTCACCATAGAGAAAAGCAATAATGACATCTGAAGTGATTACTCCATTTTGTTCGACATAGTCAAAAATCTGACTATCTATTTTGCGTAACATCTTCTGAAGCACTTGGTTCTTTTTCTTATAATCGGAACCATAACTAGCGCGTAGTTCGCCGATACCATGGTTGGCGTTTTGATTCCAGTCTTTTTTTATACTCATAATATTTGTATTTTGACGTATTTTTTTTCCTTCACAGAAATAACAGAGATAGACAGGGTACAGCTTCTCCTCGTCGACTTTTGCCGGCGTTCGGAGGAAAAACCTCCCAGTTGGATATTTGCGTGCAATCCTGCCCATCTTATAACCGGTTCTAAATTATATCAGAGTAATAAAATCATCTGTATTTGGTTCGCCATTACACTTGCCCCTTGATTGGTACTTGTTGTGGCCATATGCATAGGCTTTGTTGTACGTTTTGAATCCAACCCCTTGCATGTCGTCTAATATATCCCCAGTTTCTGTGTCTATGAGAATATATCTCCCATTACCTTGTCTCTTGATACCCCATGTGTTACATGAGTTTTTGTTTTCTTTTGTTTTTGAAGTATTCATAACAGAATAATTTTAATTAGTGAATCCAGTCAGAGATTGAGTGCTGAACTCGAACTGCCACATCCTCTTGCATCTCTGTTGTGACTTTTATTTTTCTTTCTTGCCCTACTGATAGACTTGATTTCGATTGCAAAGATATAACTGATAATCTGCATTGTCGGCTCAGCGTATTTTTAGCGTATTTTTTGTGATTTTGATAACTTCCATATTAAAATCATGTCTTGCAGAGACGATTGTAGCTTTAAAAAGACAAAATGTGTTAATATCTTGAATGGTAACTTGGAAGTATTACAAATAATTCCTAATTTTGCCATGTCAAAAGCGCGTGTAATAAATGTGCTGATGCAAACCATATTACTTTATGGCTATATCTGCGGAAATAGTATCGGTGATATGAGATATTGAGAAGAAGTTTTGCTGATGCTTATGTGTGCACCCTTCAGAATTTAGGACACTCTGTATATTGTATACAATTGTATGCTATTGGACACAAAGCAAAGCTAAGACGAACAAGACAGACGACTATATTAGTCCTTTGTGAATTTGGACAGAAATAGTTCGTCAAGTTCTGTCGTTTTAGGTGATGCGATGTCGAATAGATGAGTTAGTTTAATTATATTGTATATGAAGATATTGTCTTATAATCCGCAAGGAAAATTATTGGGAGTAGAAGAATTTGATGCTTTTGTTCCTGATTATATTAAATCTTATGACAAGCAGAACTCAGTTTTGCCAATGTACAAGTTGTTTGTGTCAAAAAACAAAAATAGCGATGCCTTGAACAATTCTCTTAAAGCGATGGCGGCTGATATTCTTTTCCGCATCGACTATGATAATTTTCTGAAATCGTCATATTCTCAACTTAAGGATGCTGAACTGAAATTTGTAAAGGGTGGCGACATAGAAGATAGACTATTTGTCTCCAGGTCTTATGATTGCGAATATGAATACCATAAGGTTGCCGAAATAATAAAATACTACGGGCATAGATCGAAACAACAGATTGATAATGATCGTTCAAAAGGCATATATATAGTTGTAGATTGTCCGTCTGCTCATTCTTGGATTTTTTCATTAGCAAATTATGCTTATAAGAAAATTAGATATTCCGAAGGTAGTTCAGAATCTAAAGAAATCATGTTTCGAAAAGCTTTTCTATCTGTAATCAATAGATATTATTTGGCCCTAAGAAATATGGCTTATAGAATAGAGTCTGACGAGATTAGGGAACAATTGATTGTACTGATGCCATTTATCAGCAAAAAAATGTTTCGGGTAGAATATGAAGATCTTTTAATCTACAATACAGATGAGTTCATAGTTAAATTCGTTAATCATTTTTGCAGATATTATAATGATAGGCGTCATGATTCATACTGTATTTTACAATTGTTACGAGGGGATTATAAACCGTTTTTTGGTCCAACAGAAAACCTCCTATTGCTAAATTTTGAGATTTCAGAAAAAAAATATAGTGACATACCAGTTACCTACACGCTTGGAAATTACGATGGTGGCTCTAATGAAGTTATAATGTCGGACAGAGAATTAGTTTCATTGTTAGATCCAAATCAGAATGCTGGTGTTTTTGCCAGACTCTTTCAAATAATCAATAAGATTAAAGATGATTATGAAAATAACTTAAGGGAAATTTGGAATAACCATATTTTTGCACGAAGATTACTGACGGATTCGGTTCTTCCGAAAAAAATTCAAAGTTGGTCTTATCTTTTCTTTGACGAAATATCCTGCCTCAATCAACTAAGTAAGGAAGAACTAATAAAAGAACAAGAGTGTTTCCATGCACTTATTTATAAAATGGTGAACCTTCAGTATCCGCAACAAATAGACATCGATAGATTTTTGTTATTCAATTTCTTTATGCTAATAAAAAGGAACGGATGCCATGATCAAAATGGCTTTTATGAAAAGATATACACTGTTAACCAAATAATTTCACATGCAGATGTTGAAGATATTAAAATAATGTCTGTATGTGAGAGTTGGAATCAAATTGAGTCATATAAAAATAGAATAGAAGCGATTAATGATTTGATACACTTTTTAGAGCCAATTCTAAATAGTGAATATGTAAATGAAGCAATAATTAGCATTGATAATTTTAAAAAGCTGGTAAAAAACATTTTAAGAAACGAAAGTTTTTTAAAAATGACAACACATAATAAACCCAAGCAATTACTAAAGAAGATAGAGACGAATAAAGGTTGCAAATATAACTGTAACATCGCTCTTCTCTTTAATATATTAGGCGTATTCTACCGCCATGTCGTACATGTTTCAAAAGAGACAACCTATTTGTTAAAGCAACGTCCGACAATAGCCTTTAGTGAACTTGTATCACCTTATGATATAAAGGGCGATAAAAACAACAATAAATTTCTAACACAATATGATCAATCTGAAAGTCAGTTTAGTTTGATTTCACCAGATATGGAGCAAATGATTGTTAATGAAATGAAAAGGCCCAGCTACTACAAATAAGCTTTAAAATACAAATTTTACTTAAGGAATAGAGACTTAGAACTCTATTCCTTTTTTTATTTGCGCAAAGCAAAAGTATATCATGTTATTCAAAATTAAGATCAGAGTGAATATTTACTAAAGAAAAAATACGCTTTAAATACGCTGATCTAAAAATGTTATCATCTATTTCTATCTTTGCATCAGAAATAAGTAACATATAGTAATTTTATTTTTAAACAAAAAAAATTATGAAAAGACAAAATCGTATTAAACCAGAGACTTTATATAATGTCTCGGAAAAGAATTCTATGTGTATGGAAACATCCCAACGTCCAGCAATCCTCAATCAAAAGTATAAGAAAGACGAGGAGATACAGTGGAATGACGTAAAGAAGGCAAAAGAACCACGTATAAAAAAAGAAGCGAGATTATATGTGGCATCTATTATTAACGAAATATACAATACAAATAAGAATGTGTATGATGATTTCAGAGATGTAAAAGACGATAATTTGGAAGTCGTAGTAGCAGAGCCTGTAAATATACAGAATAATGAATCTAACAATTGCTCTCTAGTCAGTATCACATCTTCTATAGAGCCAGTCTCGGTAAGTATAGAAGATTCAGTCTTAAAAGGCTTCAGTATTTTTGGAGATGCAAACCGCTTTGAAAATATAATGGATTGTTCAAAAAAAACAGTGGAGCAATGTATTATCTCATATATCCAGTGTAAGTTTACATCACTAGGTAAAAGAAAAAAAGCAGGAGAAAGATTTCGTTCCCTGTTGATTTATTTAAAAATGGTAGAATTTGGAAACGGTATCACTCTCATGCCTTCTGTAATAGGGACAATGTTTATGAATAAATTCGAAGATTTTTTACTAGAAAACAAATTGTCGCCTAATACTGTAGCTGGTATGATAGGGCTGTTAAAATGTGTGATGAGATGGGCTGGAACGTATGGAGCTCGCATCTCTACCGATTTAGATAACTATAAGGTGAAATTGGCTGATGTAAAGCCGAAGATAGTTCTCACGGAGGATGAACTACAACGAATATATTGGTTTGATATCGATAGCATTCCTGTTAGACCTCAACTCAAAAGAACATATATGAAAGTGCGTGATCATTTCATTTTATCGTGTTATATTGGTCAACGATATTCAGACACTATCCGCGTTGATGAAAAGAATTTCGATGGAAACTTCAAAGAAAAATTTTCAATCCAGCAGTTGAAAACAGATAATAAAGCTATGTTTGATTTCTCAGAATTGTACGGGAAATACCCACCAATCGTTAAGTCTATTCTCGTAAAATATGGATACAAAGCACCGTGGAATGGTCATTTATCTAACTACAACCATTACCTTCATCAATTAATGGAAATAATTGGTCTTGATGATGAAGTGAAGATCGAGTACAAATCAAAAAATGGTGAAATGATTCCGAAGATATTTAAACTGTATGAGGTCATATCCTCTCATTGTGCTAGGAGGACATTTATAACTAATGCCATTGAACGGAATGTTAATGTTCAAAAAGTAAAACGTGCATCTGGACATGTTTCAGACTCTTCATTCAGCAAGTATGTGATTGATAAGCGTGTAATCGAAAAAAAGTAAAAACCAAAGAATTTTGGCTCAAGTGGGACTGTTAGCAAACAGTCCTCTTGGGCTGAGATTATTGTTGAACTATTAGTTGAATCTGGCAAAGTAAGTTGGGTTGATTTTGAAACAATACTCAAAAAAATAAAACAAAGAGGGTGAGAATACTTCGTTTGCAAAGCAAACATATTATTCTTATCCTCTTATTTCGCTATCGCTAATATAATTATAGTATGCGTAAGCATTGTTTATATATAATATAGCATACTTGAAATATTAGGCATATCTATATACAAACTTTTTGCCAATTTTTGCCAATTCGTTTTGCCAATTTTTGCCAATTCGTTTTGCCAATTTTTGCCAATCTTTGAATAGATATAATAACTATTAAATGAAATAATATTTCCGTATAGGAGTATAATGTTTAAAGGAAAATTAGAATTATGGAAATAAAAAATCTGGTAAGCAAACCAAATACTGCACACGAAAAATGGTTGGAAGAAATCGTGGAAATCAGGATTGGACAATTTGTCTCTCATGTTGGGAATCCGTCTGATTTGCCACAGGTTACAATCCATGAATACAAGAATTATTTTAAGAAAATAGAAAATGAATGGGCGTCTGTTGTTAGTCATAATATCTTGCATGGGCGAAAGAGCAAACGAATTATGCTTCAAAGCGTTGGAAAGTTTAATATTGATTCATTTATTGAAAAGAAATTGAAATTTAAGATGCATCATATAAATGGCCACTTTGCAAGAATGAATTACTCTTATTATAGTTTTGTGGAATTGTCAAAGATGCAGGTTACTATGTTGCTTTATAAGTATGGATATGAACTTATGGATTTTGAGTTGAGACTTGCTGTGATAGGATTGCTGTTTAATTATTTCCAACTTTATACAGAGTATGATGACTATGGACCATTCCCTGAAAGAGAGTGGATAGTTAAAGTTGGTGAGATTGAAAGGTGTTTAACATATGTGTCAAATCTGTCAACTGAGGATATAAAAACATATATGGATTGTATTGATCCAAACTACAGAACTCAAATTAAAAGTCGATCTGACACTAGTGAACTTAAAAAGCATCTTATTCCTCAATGCAAAGAAGAACTTATGAAAGTGCTAAAAGAAGGAATGACGCAAACAGAGAAAGCCAAGGCAATTCAAGACTATTGGGAGGTTAGCAACCGTACTGCCAGAACTTGGATGAAACGCTTTGGAATTACCAGGGGGTATCGTTTGAATAATCAAATAGCAGATTATACAGCCGCTAGTAATACTATTTTGGTGAGAACAGAAAAAACAGATTTAAATAACGAACGATTTGATTCTCTTTCTCAACAAATATCTGAGCGGGATACTCAAATACGTCTGCTGCAATCTCAGTTAGATATCCTCGTTGAAGAAAATCAAAAATTGAAGGAGGAAAAGATGAAACTAATTTCTGTTGCTAATAATCCGAATCTCCTAATCGAAAGAAATCGACTACTTGGGATGAGTAATGAGCAACTCAATAAAAAAGTTAAAGAATTGGAGGAACAAATTAGAGAGTTTAATTCCAAACCTAAGATCAGCTAAATGTACCTATTAAACTATAAATAGCATACTTCAAACGTCCGATTGTAGTAAGTTATTTGTATCTTTGCAATGTTAAATTCACCTAATATGAAGAGAGTAATAGCATACTACAGAGTTTCGACGAATGATCAACTATTAGGGATTTCCGCACAAAAAGAAATTGTGCGGAAATACTGCGAGTTTAATTTCGCAGAAGTCATTTCCGAGTATGAAGAACATGAATCTGGAAAAAAGAATGACAGACCACAACTTGCAAAAGCTTTAGCCGAATCCACAAAGAATGGCGCATATTTAATAGTCGCAAAGATTGATCGTTTGACCCGTGTGGCATATTTCGGCCTTCAACTTTGTGAGAAATATAAAATTATTTTTTGTGATCACCCAGACATGGGAACACTTGAACAAAGCATTTATTTTGGAATGGCCCAACAAGAGCGAGAGTACATTTCTATGCGTACAAAGAGTGCCTTGGCTGTTCTCAAATCAAAAGGTGTGAAGTTAGGTGCTCCAAATGCCACCTTTTCACAAGATATGAGGGAAAAGGCTTACAAGAAACTTCGTGATAACGCTGTCAATAATGATGCAAACAAAAGAGCATATGCGTTGGTTAGTGTTATGGATGGTACTTACACAGATAAAGCTCGTCATCTTAATATGAACGGTTTCCTCACAAGCAAAGGTAATCAATGGAGTGGCCAACAGGTAAAACGCTTAATGCAACTTTATCGGACAGTCTAAGGGGGCTTCGTTGTCCAACACTATCATGTTATTCTGCTTGTAGAACTTCTCCCACCATAATGCATATTGGATGTAGTGAACTGTCTGGTAGTTAAAGCCATCAAGGTTCAACGGGAGTTGTTCTCCTTGATTAATTAACTTCGCTCTGAGTCGGTCTCCATTTTCAACTCCAGTCAGACTTACATCGTACCAATAGAGTGCCTTACGTAGATTTTTCTCGCATCCCCATCCGTTTTCAAAGCACTGGCCAAGTGCATTTCCAGCATTGCAAGTTTCGAGCAACGAAGCTTTTCTTATCCATTTGTATGCTTCATCTAAGTTCACATCAAGGCCTTGCACACCATCGCGATAGCAGATGCCTAATGAGAAAGCACAATCGCCTATGTCATCATCAGCACCGTTCTTATAATAGTTTATCGCTTTTCCCATATTAGGCATAAAACCGCCAAGCCCTTGCTCAAAGACACCCCCTAAGAATTCGTATGCCAAGGGGTGTCCGTAAAGTCCAGCTCTCTCATAGCATTCTATAGCTTTGTGTCGTTTCCCCAGACGCCAGAGTTTATTTGCTTTTTTGTAATTATCTTCTGCTATTCGGAATTCTTGCGAAAGCTTAGGTTCGTCATCAGGATGGTTACTGCTTAGTCGGTAATTGGCTAAAGTACGAATGCCAAGAAGTTTATTCTTGAGTTCTTTATGCTGAGGATAATTCACATTTAACTTCGCAAGCAACTTTATCATCTCTAAAGCTTGATAAGAATCATATCCAAGCAGATGCTATCCTAAGTTGAAGGCATCTTCATTATATTCCAGAACCATTCTCTTTATTTTCCGTTCGTAATCAGAGAATGAATTCCAATCATCTGGATCGTCTGACATCCAACAAACAAGTTCTCCATCTTTATCTACTACTTCCATCTCGTGCGAATATATAACACACATTAATATGGCGTGTCGCCCCAAAGCATATTACGCTGCTCAAGTCCTTCGTCATTATGTACACGTATCCAACCTTCGCGCACTACGTCCACAACATATGTCAACAGACTTAACTTCGTCTTCGAAGTCACCGATTTGCCGTTAGTCGCATTGAACATGTTACCGCACTTGTCGCATTGGACATCCCAAAGAGTGTACTTATGAACGAATGAAGTGATGCCCTTGGAAGCACAGACAGTACACATCAGTTCCAAGCAATAGAACTGTGGCTCGTCCCATTCATTAGTAAATGGGCTACGGAATATATAAAGACCGCCATAGCCAACTTTCTGGTTAGGATGGTTACACTTTTTGATTACGCACCACCCGCCATCCTCACAGTCCAGGGTGAATGTCCGTCCCGCATCACTTTCCTCCTTGTTGATGGTATGGATGTTGCATTCGAAATCCACTGGGATTTCCTTGATAGCTTTGAGCGGAAGGACCGTCAAGAAAAGTAATGCTATTATATAGAATCGTTTCATATTGTTTCTTACTTTTATATAAGGTGATTTGACCTTGTTAAATCTTACGCGTATACCAATAACAGTTTTTGTTCTGCTTTATGTAAATGATGAAATCAAAGTTTTACTTTTAATAGGTGGGAAATCCTTCTGAACGCTTTGTTTATCGCACTTTTGATAACTTTTTAATTATTACCTTAGTACGTTATACTATCCGGCACTGTCACTCCTATGGTCCTTAGCCATGTGTAGAAGTCCCGCATTACACTATCGTTGATATTCAGCCCTCCAGGCCACTGAATTCCAGGAACTGCATGATGTCTTTCATAATCAGACCTTACAAATTCTGCGAACTTCGGCGACCATTTTTCGTAGTTCGACGAGTCTTTGAACAGTATTTTGTAGAGTTCTACATTCTCTTCTTTAGTAACTTTCATAATCTTCTTATTTTTATAGACTTTATTTTCTAACTTTAGCATTTCTGGCAATCTCAATCATTCTAGGACGACTTCTTGAGATTAGATCTTCCACTTCTTTAAGCGTCATCTTTCGGAGGTCCACATCATCTGGACTTCCAATCAACTTCTTCAACCGTTGATTCAGTTCTTCTACTGTGTATTTACTTTTTCCTCTCATAGCTAGTTTCTTTTAAAGCTCATTACTTTTATATTACTCAACTTTGGGTACTTCTTTTGGAGGACTTCAACTACATCGTCGTAATCAAAGCTAGGAACCTCCAGTTCTGCTTCGAAATCTACGAAGGGCCCCAACTGGTACTTGCTGTCGTAGAAAGAGTATTTTACGTTTTTTACTGTCATATCAGAAACCAATTTTATGAGCACTTCTGATTATTTTTTCACTCTCACAGTAGGCAGTGATTAACTTCATGCGATTGTCGCATTCACCATGAAGAATGTTGTTAATCGTATATCGTCTAGCGACATTCTCAATCTGACCACCGCTGAGTTCATACTTGTTCGCAAGCGTTGCGTAATCGCAGTCTGACAACTCAGGGATCATTGTCTCGAATATTTTCTTCCTCACGCTAGTACCTGGCTGATTGAACCTGATTTTGACTAGGAACCTACGCTCAAAAGCTTTGTCCATATTCTTCTCCAGATTAGTAGTCGCAATCATAATACCTTCAAGATTTTCCATCTCCTGAAGTATAATTGAGAGAAGAGAATTTTCAAGCTTGTCAACAGCAGCTTCAGCACCTTCTCGGCGTATTCCAATGATGGAATCGGCTTCGTTGAAGAGAAGTATGGGAGTAATCTTGCTGTCTCTTACCCTCTGACGGTACTGCGCGAAGAGTATTTTGATGTTCTTTTCGCTCTGGCCGACCCACATACTCTTTAACTTTGCTACGTCAACTTGCACTACATCTCTACCTGTACGTCGAGCTATCTGAAGTACAGTCTCAGTCTTGCCCGTACCCGGACGTCCAAAAAAGAGACAGGTCAAGCCACACCTCAGTCCTGAATCAATTAGTCTTTTCTGAATGACCTTGAAATTCTTGTCTTCGAAAATATCATATAATTCGTTGACTTTGCTTTCAACTTCATCATCGTAGTACAGTTTCTTAGGAACTATCTCTTCTGCTTTGATTCTTGGTCTTTTCTCGTCTGTATTGAGATAAATCTCTGAACCCCAAAAGATGGCTTCTTTGGCTTCATTTGATAGTCTGAAGGACTCTCGATTTGCGAAGCCTGCGGAGAACCCATATTCGATGATTCCAAGTGATTGTAATGGCAGCTCACCGTTACGCAAATCAAATTTAATCTCACGAAATCGGCGCTTATCATCAAATAGCTTTTCTATGTCGCGAAGTTCGACAGAATCATTCTCTTCGTTAGCAAGCATGTGAATGAAGTAGAGCAGAATAGTTTCCATTTCCATGTCAAGGGTGTACTCTTTGATACATTGAACCATGGTAAGTTGAGGATTCTTATCTAAAAGGTCGCTCACTTTGTTAAAAGCCATTTCTGAAGGTATACTTTTGAATACGACCTCTAATTCAGCTAAAAACTCATTAAAAGATAAGTTAGAGATGTCTCTTGGCTGGTAGCATTCATTCTTTTTGAATGCCTCTACTGCGGCGGCTGAAATTCTATAGTACTTCGCATCGTTAAAATCACGAGAGCGTACAATGAATTGTCTTTTTTCTAATTCATCGATGTCTGACACATAGCACAACAGACTAATTGTCCTACACTTTAGATATTTGGCGAAGCTACCAATATGTACGGCAGTATATTCAGAATTCTCAAGAAACATTGCAAGCATCACGCATTGATTATCTGTGATATTTAGTTTTTTCGTGACGTACTTGATATACTTTTCTGCTTTCTTGTAGAACTCCTTGCTCAAAGCAGAGTTCTCTGCGAGTATGACTATCTGCTCAAATGCCGTGAACAGATTCATAGGATTCTTCTTTATTTTAACTTCCATATCCATTGCTTTATTTTAGTTGCTGCAAATGTACTAACAAATTAATGGATATAGATATTATTTGTTGCCAATGGTATGAAGTCTTCCGTTCTTGTTATGAACTAAGTCTCAGTCTCAGCAACTTCCTTCAGTTTCTGCCATACCTTTACCATAGCATAAGTATCAAGCTCACAGTACTTCAGTAATGACTGTCTGGCTGCAACTTGTTCTTCTGTACTCATGTCTTTGATTTTGGGAAAGACACTCATAGCTTCGCTCCCATTATGTACACTGCCAGCCAAGTTATGATAGTCCAGTTCTGGGTCATTCGGGAATAGAGCTGGAAGAACACTCTTAATACTAAACGAGCCTCCCATTGCGGGAACGTAGTACCATCCGGATTGGAAGGGTACCAACAAGTCAACGATATGATCTCGAATATTCAGAAGATGCTGGGCTAAGTCTGGAAATGTATCTGCAAGTTCCGTCAATCGTGTACATTCGAAAGCTTTATTATAAGCCGTTGTACACACGTCCAATGGGATGTCTGCACAAAGTTGCTCTGCCAAAGTCCGCCGAGGGTCTTCACCTGATTCACCAAGAAACTCCTTATGCTTTAGCTTACCACTTTCTTGTTCTATATAGTGGAGAGAGTACTGGAATGGTATCTGCTGATACGGACGAGTTCCCTGAAATACAGGAATAACAGGCTGTATAGTTTCAAAGTCCAAGAAGTATAACGGGTAGGTGAGAGTGGATAGGAAATTTGCTATCTCAACCTTATTAATATATATAGTGTTGTTGAGAGTGCAGTGGATTTGCGTCTGCTGTTTCTCATTAAGTGCTTCACACTCTAACTGCTCGAATGTTATCTTGTTCTGTTGATAATAGGCTATCTTCTTATCGAAGTTCATTCGGTAGAGGTCGAAGACAGATTTTTCTGGAAGATGTCTTGAACAATACTCCCAGAATGCGCAGTCATACGGCTTATGACAGTGGATGTCCAGGTCTTCATTTGGTTCAACATCTTTTTGTGTAAGCATCTGCTTTGCTTTGGCTACTTGATGCTCAACGAATAGATATTCTCGTTCCACAGCAACGCTGATGTCCTGCATTTGGAAAAGCCTATGTATGTCAAGTTCCCCATCAAGCACATAATCTGAGTTGATGGAAATCAGATAAGTTCCAGTCACTTCTATCCCACAATGTGTGAGTATGTACTTCTGAAAAGCGACATCTTGCCCATATACTTCTTTGTCGCCGTCTGTACTACTCTTGACTTCATATATGGCATATCCGGAGTTGTCTTTTTTTAGGATGTCAACAGCACAATATGTTCCAGCATATTGGAAAGCAGCTTCGCAGATAATTTCAGTTTCAGATTCTATACACTTACGAGTATTGGCAACCATCTTGGTGAGATTGAGTTTCCCATCTGCATCGTATGTAGTAACTTCAACGTACTTGCCAAAAAGCCCCTTTGCCCAATTACAAACTATGCTTCCAGCCTGAAAACGTTGCTGAAGTGCATCGCTAATCACACATAGTTCTGGCTTATATGTATTCAACCACAATGCCTTGGGGCATTGACGGAACAATGTATAATGAGACTTTGAGATGCCGATATACTTCTGATATTTCACAGGCTACTTTTCTAAGAGATCTTTTGCAGAGATTACCGCATGAAGATTGCACTCAGGGCAATCGAAATCTGAGACAAAATGGTACCATGGTTCGTCTGTATATGGTTCGTGTATTTCGACGGAACAGTTTTCAGGGGTGTTGAACCACTCTTCAGAGATAGTGTCGGATGTCCTTTCTCCGGCTGTTGAAGTCCAATATGTACATAATCCCCTGTGCGCATGTACAGAAGATAACATAATCTGATGTCCGTTTCTGGCTGTCATAATACAAACAACATTTCCATTTTTGATAGCCCACTGAGGTGTGCAGTTTGAGAGGAGTTCCCTCCATTCTTCTATAGTAGGTACTCTCCATTTACCACCCCACTCAACCTTAGCTCTGTCTTCTTCAAGTTGCAGAAGACTTTCAAAGGTTCCTTCTGGATAAGTGTTCTCCACTTCAACCATAGGGCTGTCATATAATGCAATTCCTATAGTCGGGAAAACAGAATCAAGAATGCTCATGTCTTCGGAAGCCCACAGTGTTCCACTTGGTAACCCCATGTCGACATATTCATGATTTGAATGAGTCCTCTTTCCTGTCTTTATCGCATCAACCCTGTCCCGATTAACAATGAGAACTTCTTTGTCCTTTGTAGGAAGTTGCGATAAAAAGTCGCGAATTGGCTTAAACGCAGAATTAGCAATTTTTTGTAGAACGACGTTCTTATTTTCACATTTTAAAGTGAGTGTTTTTTTCTGTTGATTTAGGAATGTGACGTATTTAAGATTGACGATATTTGAGCGGTCAATACGAGATAAGCTATGTCGGACATCTAAATCAGATATCAGTTTCTCTATTTCTCCTATTTTTATGCGTATCGTCTTGTAAAGTGTCATGTTCGTCATCAGTATGTCACTGTAATTTCCACCAGCATGACACCAGAGTATATCTTCCGGACTAAGGAAATAGTCATGAGAAGCGTCCTTAATGTGAATCACATTGTTGTTCATAAGTATCTTTTTGTTTATGCAAAAATACGATATTTTTGATGCGATTGCTAACTTCCTAGATCTTATTGGTATAAGTTAGCTTATTTTTGGTATCAATGAATCGGCATGTGAAAACGTGCATTCTCTAAATCAGCTAAGTTGGTAACACGAGTCATTGCTATACGGAGTAGCTCATCTTTATCGTTCAGCAGAGGAACTTCATCCTTCGTTAGCACAAAGAATTCTTGAGAAGCATATGTTTTATTTTCCGGAGTGCGTCCATCCACTATGCCAACAGCACAACCCTCCCATGACGGACGTTGACAAATATCAGATAGTTCATGCTGGAGTTTATTCAGCCTGAACATAAGTTCTTCTAACTCTTGCAACTGTCTTCTGAGTGTTTGCCCATGTACAAATGATTCTGCTACAAAAGCTGTTCCTGCTGCTTCAATCGGACCAAGGTATGTAGTTTTGAACTGTTCAGCAGAACTGTCAGTCCAATTCTCCTCAAGTATCTGATTGCATCGCTTGAGTTCCTCCTGATTAGCTTTAATAACATTAATATCTTTTAGAATCATACCTGTTGCTCTTTATATTTTTCAAGAATATCACATCGCTTTGTTAATTGTTCACATCCCTTTCCAGACATGTCTCGGATTACTAATGCATATGCAGCTGTCCTTTCTTGAAGTCCAGTAATAAGCGCTCTTATCGAAGATACTTTATCATCAATATCGTTAACGCAATTATCTATTTCACTCATTTTTTGTTTTGCGTCATTGGCTGTATTCCCTAATAGAATACTATTGGTAGATGTGAGCCGATAGCGAATTATGATGTCCTCATACTTTCGGACGATGTTTGATGTGTCATTCGAACAAGTGTCGTGTATCGACTTTGCCTGAGAGCAATCTCTTTGGATACCATCAAGAATGTTCTCTGCCTTGTGCTGCAAGACAAGACATCCTCCAAGGATTACGTCCTTGAAAGTGTCAAGCCGATTTGCATACTGACGGAGAAGAGCTATCTCCTTAACTTGTGCATCAGATGCCATTATCGCATGCTTTTATATTGTTCTTGAATATCGCACAAGCGATTCAAATAGGCAGCATGTTCTATCATCTTCTGCGATAGAACATCTATGTTACGAACTTCCTCACTGAATTCTTCAGCAAATTTCGCATTCTTTTCGTCATCCCATCCTTCACTCACATGGCGGAGATGATTATCTGCATTATGAAATATCTGGCTCATTTGAGAACCTAAGTTTTTCAGGTTCCCACTAAATTGACGAAGCTCGTCAATATTTCTAATACCAACCTCTTTAGCCATTATTCTATTCTTTGTTTGTTATACTTGAGATAATATCTTTGTTAGGCATCGCAAACGGCGAGAAGAGTTCCCATCCTTCATCCCCATCAGCATAATAGATTGCTCTTAACCTTTCTGGTTCCGTATTCAGTGTTTCCAGTCTAATCTCATCAGGTATGCCTAACTTCATTGCAGCCTTCTCGTCAGAATGCAACATAACGAGGTGACGGAATTTCTTCAATACAAACTTGCTCGTCACATAGTCTTCAAACAGCAAATTATCTGGTTTGTCAACCTGGAGTATTGTATGGACATGGTAATCTGGTCCATTGTCTAAAATGTAATTCAAAGCATCCTTGTAAGTTTTAATAGTAGCACCAGATGATTGACTTGAGAAGTCAAAGTTCATAGGCCCAAAAGCATCATTACTTTGGGGTTTAGATATGATTTCTGCATCCAGTTTAAGCTCACGGAAACGTTGTTGACCTAAAATGACGAGAATAGTTGGCTCAATATTCTCATTATTAATCCTATCAACTAATCTCTTAAGTAGTGAACCAACTTCTCTCTTTCGTACGACATCTATCAGTCCAGAATCCTCAAGTTGATCAATGACATCTTGGTAATCAGCGTCATCATCGTCCCTGAAGTTCAAAATATAAAACTTGTAGTTAAGTCCTGCTTGCAGGTTACTTGCAACAAGAGAGAATAATAGGTTCATAGCTGTTCGTATACTTTGCCCTTTCTCATCAATACCTGTTAGTAAGATATTCTCGCTCATGTCCTGTTTCAATGTCAAAGTAACAGGAACTTGATTTAGGCTGATACTCTTTCCTATGCATGCTTTAAGATTATCTTTTCTGACTTTGCCGACTGTTTCGATAATCTCCTGATTGAATTGGAATATCTGAGAACCATTGAAATAGAACTGTCCGTTAGACTGATGTCCATCTGCTTTAGCAACAGCAGCAGTAATCTGTATCTCTGCATCTTCTTTTGTAAGATAGAACGCATGGAACTGAGTGTCTGGGAATCTGCCCATCGTGTTATGATATAGTGCATCACCCACTCCTAAATTAACAGTAAGTTTACTACTGTTTGGCCACATCTTCTCTGCATCAATAGGCGCACAATTAAGAATGTATCTGTCTGTAATGTTATTCAATATAGCAGTAGGTATATCAGCATTTGCTAATGTCTGAGTAGCCATAATCAGATGAACGCCCTGGCTTCTTCCCTCTGTAGCAACTTTGGTGATAATATCAACAATTTCAGTCTTTGCTTTACGTTCACTATTCGAATGTTGTTCAAATAAAACGTGGCATTCATCAATCACTACCCAGATTCTGGACATTCTCTCATTCGGGTGAGAGCCGTTATAATCACCAATATTCTGAACGCCTGATTCCCTGAGGACTTTGCCTCTTTCTTGCATTTGTTCTTTGAGGTCTCGCAATATTTCAAGAATCACTTGGATGTCACTATTGTCAACGAGCAATGCGCGAGCATGCTTAACATCTTTATATCGATTAAACTCCACACCACCAAATTTGCAATCAAGCAGGTATAGTTGTAAGTCCTCTGGCGAGTACTTCTTTATTGCTTCAAGGATAATGTCGTGTAACAATACAGACTTTCCAGAACCAGATTGACCTATTATAAAGCTATGGACATGACCATCTTGACCTAGACTAAATTCCATTGTCTTTTTATCAATTGGCTTACCAATAGGAACATTTAATCCATTGTCAGCAATCTTATATTCCAAATCTGTTGACACAACTTCTTCGTGAGTTGTTTCTACTTTGAAGTCACTATTTAAATATTCAAAACAAGCCTGCAACAATGCGGGTTGCTCACATATTTGATATGTCCAAAACAGAATATAGTCATAGTCTTCTTTTTTAGCAATGTTGAATGCGCCAAATTCCTGAAAGTAATTCTCTTTCAACGACAGAATGTCAAAAGACTGCTCATGTTCAAAAGAGCGTCGTAAGTCGTTAAGAACAATAAAATGGATGCCTGCTTGTTTCCCTTGTTCTATTAAGAGATGCATGCCTTCAGTTAGATTGTCAAACTTGTAAGGATAGTCAAGTAACACCACTATCTCATAAGCTGGCACTTCTGATTTTTTTTCATTCCTGAGTGTTTCTTTAATGCGGTTAACTAACGATTCCGTAAACTCTTTTATTTCTTTTTCCTCAATAAATATTCTGCATATATCTGTCGGCAAATTATTTGAGATGGTAGCAGATTTATTTGACAGAGAAGGGTTGATAAAGTTAATTCTTACATTTCCCTTGGGTAGAGACAAGAGACTGCCAAGTATAATCTGGTTCATTACTTTGACAGCAAATTCTTCCCAACCTTGATCTTTATATGGTTCAACTAAAATATGTGGTTTTGCAGAGAAATCTACATATTTAGGGAAGTGCAGATCCTGTCTTTGTATAACTTTGGAAAAGCATGTGCCTGTATAAACCACTCCTAATTCTTTTCGCGAGTCAGCTCTCTTTGCGATAGACTTAATCATATCTGGAATCCGCGTTTCAAGCACTGATTCCTCGTCAGAATGCAATATCGGAGACAAAATGGGGTCAATGTCTCGGAATTGGCAAATCATATCTATGACTTTTTGTTTGGCATGTTCCAAAGATGCCGTATAAGCCTCTTGGGAACTTGTATCTGAATTCTTAATAATCTCCGCAAAGGCAGAGGCAACCATATCGTAGAATGCTAATGTTTGCATATTTTAGTCCTCCTTTGTATATAAATATACACCATATCTGATTTTTCCCTCTTTAAGTAGCATTCCTTCAAGATTTTTATTGTCATGAACATATTCAAATATTCTTTTTCCAGCCATATAATCATTGATTTTTTTTAGAAAATTATCAAGATGATATCTGTTCATTATTTGATCAATACCTTGTGAGTTTTTATTTTTCTCTTTTTGAGAAGCTTTAATTGCTTTTTGATCTTTTGACTCCCAAACATCTAAAAAATCTTTTTCCATGATAGCGTTCCATACGCGCCATGTTAGAGGTTCTTTAGTATATCTAACTCTCAATTTTTTCTTCATGAAGAGTATTCCTTCTTCGTATTCGAAAAGTTCTGTTGCGTTGAGATACTTTTCAATTAGGGATAGCCATAACTCTTTTCTCCTTTTAAGTTTTTTGTCTCGATATTTTTTATAAATGGCAGAAAAATTCTCCGAAGTGCAACATAATCTCTTCATACTATAGGCATCTTCATGCTTAGTCCAAGAAATGGCATTTTTTTGTTTTGCCATCTGAAACTGATTTTGCGATGGCCAACAAAATTCACATCCTGCAATCACAGATAAACGTTTGATGGCTTTTTCATAAATGTGTATAAATTCTCTTATTGGATATGAACGACACGTAAAATATTGTTCATCTAAACTTAAGAAATTAGTTGGCCATTTATGTTTGCCAAGATTGAATAGACTGTTTTTGAGGATCCAAAAAGATTCCACTCGTTCCGAATGTGGGAGATTGTTTATGTCGTTTGGAGTTCCAACAATGATATCGCCACTCTCAACATACACCATATTACATATTATATCAGCTATGGTTTCCTCCTCATGCTCTTTTAAATATTCAATAAACTTATGTTCTTTTTCTCGTTCTATACGACGCTGTTCTTCTTTTTCCCTTTCTTTTTCTTCTGCTTCAATCTTTGCAAGTTGCGCTTTCTTCGCAATTTCTTCTACTATTCGGCGTCGTTTTTCTTTCTTCGCTTCTTCCTCTGCTTTCTGCCTTGCTTCTTCCTCTGCTTTCTGCCTTGCTTCTTCCTCTGCTTTCTGCCTTGCTTCTTCCTCTGCTTTCAACCTAGCCTTCTCTTCAGCAGCTTTCTTTGCCAGCAAGTTTTCTTTCCATGCTTTCGCTTCTGCCAGAATCTGGGCTTCTTCTGCTAACTTCTTTTCTTCTTTTATATAATCAGGTTCAAAATAGAGAGGTTCGTTCTCAGGATCAACTTCTTTAAGCGTATATAATGTCTTATAAGCACTCTCTTCAGATTGCTCTGCAAGTTCAAGAAAGCTATTTAACTCAAATGGAAGATCAGACTTTAAAAACTTTCCATCACCCATATTGGACAGAAAACATCGTATAGCATCCTTATCTCCTGTTTTGGATAGTTTATACTGTGTCAATATTTCTTGTAAATCACTCATCGCTCAATATGCCTTTCTTCTTTAATTCTGATAATCTTTTAATTGCTAAGTCTTCTCCCTGTTCCGCTGCTTTTGTAAGCCAATAGACAGCCTCTTCGTAATTTTGATTTAAGCCATAACCGTTCTTATAACATCGCCCTAAGTTATCTTGGGCTGCGGCAAAACCATGCTCTGCTGATTTTATGTACCAATAGATTGCTTTCTCGTAATCTTTTTCCACTCCCCATCCATTTTCATAACAGACGCCTAGGTTGTTTTGTGAAATAGCATTTCCCAGTTCTGCTGCTTTTCTATATAGTTCAACCGCTTTCTCATGGTCCTGGACTATTTTATCGTAGTAACCACCTAATCTTAATGTTGCTTCGGCATTCCCCAATTCCGCCGATTTCGTATACCAATAAATGGCCTTTTCATAATCCTTCTCAACTCCTATACCTTCATAATAGAAAAAGCCTATCCAAACTAATGCAAGTGTATCTTCTTGTTCTGCTGCCTTACGAAACCAATAGACTGCTGTTTTGTAATCTTGTTCTACTCCATTTCCAAAATCGTAGCAAACCCCCAACTTGATTTGGGCTTTAACATCACCTTGTTCAGCTGCTTTTGTATACCAATAGACTGCTTGATCAAAGTTCTGGTTAACGATAATACCCATATCGAAACATTTCCCTAATTCAAATTGGGAAGAAACATCTCCAGCTAGGGCTTTTTCTGCTATTTCAAAGAAAGAGTCTATATCCATATTTTATCAAGTAAAAGACGTACAATTATAACTAATTCCTTACTACATCGTAGCTAATTACTCTGATGTTATAATAATCTGGGTGAGTACTTTGAAGCATAGCTTCTACCGTCGGGTATGCTCCATACACTCCAACTATACCACCGTTATGAGTAGCTTCAAACTGGCCTCGTCCCGTACTTTTTTCGTAATACGAATACTTGATGTTTCTGACTTCCATGCTTTTACTTTTTTTGTACTACTGTTATAAACACTTGTCGATAAAATCAACGATAAAACTCACTACTGCGACTGCAATTGCACCACCTATTAAACCACCAATCAGAATACTCATTTTTACTTCCTTTTTTCTTTACTACCTACTCCCTTTCAAGCGTTTCAGCTTTCTCTGATTGCAAAGTTAAAAAGATCCTTTGAGTTGACATAATCGATTCTCAACTTTGGTAGGAAATTGCCGTTATAGTGTACCAATTGTTATTTTTAACTTATTCAAGATGCAATAATATGCCTATGGACTTACTTTATTATTAGGGGTTCTAAGTCGGTTCCACATTCATTACAAAAAAATCCCCTATTTGAATCATCCCAATATGAATTCAAATCAGACATACTATAATATATGCATCCACACTTAGGACATTTCCATTGGGGTTCACCACTAAAGTTGTCGTTTTTACTGCTTATTTTTGTTCCATCCGGTTCTGTAATAATCATATTATTCTTTGTTTTTAGTTACTCGCCATAGGCTCCCATCTGGCATTTAACTTAAAAACTACTCTTCTGAAAGAACTGAAGTACTGACTTTAGAGCATAAAAAAGCGTGAAGCCAATTGTTATTACTCATGCTTCACACCTTCTGAGCCTTAGGACTTGCTCTATACTATTTGAAACAACGAGCAACTCCAAAGACTCCACGCAGTATATAGCATACTTCACCCTTGTATATACAAGAGTGTGGTATGACACGCATACTGTTGGCATCTTATCATTGCCTGGTGTTCAATAGTATACAGATGTATACACAATCAGAGTGTCCTAAGTTCCGAAGATGAAACACACAAGCGTAACAAAACGCTTTTTTAGTAAGATCCTCCCACCGACACCATCTCCGCAGAGAAAGTCATAAGGTGACAGGTTGTGCATAGATGTGTCAAAACACATTTTTGCAATAGCAAAATTAGGAAAAATTAGGCAAACAACCAAATAAAAGTAAAATGGGCCTAAATATTTTAAAAATAATTAAGGTATAAACGCCTATTTAATAGCAAGTTTGTAACACAGGAGAGGTTCATGTGCGATACCAGCAATTTGCCGCTCAAGACCCTAACTACAGATATCCGAGAGACAGATGAACTTTAGTTCCTACCATATAAGGGGAGTTCTGTACCAAACAAACAAAAGTTCTTGGCAATAACAGAATTTGATTATTACCTTTGTACTATCAAACAAAAAAATGTCAGAATTATGAAGTTAGCAGAAGCATTAAGTCTGAGAAAAGACTTGGAAACAAGAATTACAAAG
>ODAI011815850.1_pt1 | contig 24212 bp, 21 predicted proteins | sample 1539321 | NCBI WGS metagenome assembly ODAI01 (sample SAMN02144231, study PRJEB22623) | gut metagenome | biome: sheep rumen | host: Ovis aries | place: New Zealand | reverse complement strand
TGGCTACACCCGTGACTATCCCATCGAGCGCATGATGCGTGATGCTAAGATCACCGAGATCTATGAAGGCACATCCGAAGTTCAGATGATGGTCATCGGCGGCGCTATGCTCAGATAATCGGATCTGACGATCCGCTGTAACCTGACCGTCAGCGGGCAGGTTGCCAAAATGTAATTACAGGCTCCGGTGCAGGTTTCTGCACCGGAGTTTTTGTTTCCGCCAACAGTAAGAGCAGGAAAAGAGTCCCGCAGGCCCGCAGGCGTAATTACCGGACTGCATGCACACAGGACTCGTGACGGGCTATGAAAAAAGAGAAGACTTTATCTGTTTTGATCTATATTTTCGGACCGGTGGTCCGCTATATCCTTGTCAGCGAACTGGCCGCCGCAGCCCTGGACCTGGTCTGGGACAATTTCCTGCAGGAAAGTGCTCTGCAGGGGGCGGCCGCAGCCTATTCCCTTTCCCTGCAGACCATCCGGCCGTACCTGCGGCTTGTTGTGTCTGCCGCGGCGGGATGCCTGTCAGTGCGCCGCGATGCCATGACAGAATGGTCCGCTTTCCCTGCGGCCCGGCAGAAGAGGAGACTGTCTTTTGCCGGCGGCCCGGAGGAGGGATCCGGGGGATTCCCGGACAATCCTGCAAGGAACAGTCTCTGGTCCCGGCTCTACGTGGCTGCCGATGAGAAGGTCCGGATGCGCGTCCTGCCGCTCCTTCTGGTCTCTGTCATGTCTCTTGCGGCGGGACTCAATGCTGCCTTCTCCTGCCTTCTGCGGGATTCGTCTGCACAGGGGATACAGGGAAGCCTTCCGGGATTTGCCGGGATGCTGCTGCAGACCGTGTTCTACTGCTTTTTCATGCCTTTTGTCGAAGAGACGGTCTTCCGGGGGATCTTCTTTCCGCGTATGCAGAGATGGTACGGGACGGGAATGGCGGTACTGGCATCAGCCCTGTTTTTCGGACTCTATCACGGGTCTTTTCCGCAGGGGGGCTACGCCTTTCTCATGGGCATAGTGTTTGCCCTCTCCTATGAGGCGTCGGGAAAATTTACAGTGCCTGCGGCTCTGCACGGAGCATGCAATCTCATGATCCTGTGGCTTCAATGGACGGACCGCTACAGTGCGGTCTGCACGCCGGTGTGGGCGGCAGTCTTCCTGGGAATTGCGGCCGGAGGATTTCTCACAATATATATGATCGTAAAAAAAACAGCAGACCAATGACCTGCTGCCTGTCAGGGCGGAAAAACATCGGTGTGCTGTTTTTTTGCTTGTTTTTTCTCTTCGCGCAATATCCGCGGCTTCCTGTAACAGCCGCGGGACAGGCGGTCTCTACAGGTAGGACCTCAATCTGGAATCGGGAATCCCCAGCTGCTGGCGGTATTTTGCGACGGTGCGGCGGGGCACAATCGTGTAGTTTTTGTGTATCCGGTAAAATAATCGTGACTAACAGGTTGATTGGGGATAAAATAGACCTGTCAGAGACAATAGTACACAGGAACCCGGCAGCGTTGGATCGACGCTGCAGGGTTTTTTTCGACAGTCATGCGCCATGCTCTTGAGCCGCGCTTTTAATGGAGTGTTTTTTATGATAAATGATAAAAAAATGAAAGAGAAGCGTTCCAAAACCGGGCTGCCGGGGCGTCTTTCCTGCCTCTGCCCGGTCTTATCGCTGCTGCTTATCCTTCTCACTGCCTGCGGCGGCAAGGGGGCTTCAGGCGGGACAGCAGGCCTGCCCGGAGCTTCCTCCGGGGATTCGGAAAGCGTCCAGTACGATGCCCCTGACAGCGATGAGCTGCAGGCGGTCTTCTTTGATGTCGGAAAGGGCGACTGCATCCTGCTGAGTATGGGGGAGGACCATGTGCTCCTGGATGCCGGTTACCAAGAGACTTCGTCGGAAGTCACCCGTCAGCTGCAGGCGCGGGGCATCACCTCTCTGGATGCCATGATCATCACCCATTACGACAAGGACCATGTGGGCGGGGCGGCGGAGATCGCACAGCAGATCCCGGTGGAGACGATCTATCTGCCCGATTATGAAGGAGAGGCTGACAAGTGCGGAGATCTGCTGGCACTCATCCGGAAAAATGATCTGGAGAGCATCCGCGTGTCCGAAGAGGAGACGCTTGCCCTGGGCCGGGCGGAGATGGAGATCATCCCTGCTCTGGTTGAATACGACCCTGCGGCGGAGAACGACAATGATGCGTCCCTGATCGTCACGATCCTCTATCAGGAGGACGAATGGCTTCTGCCGGGAGATATCGAGAAGGATGCGATCGAGATCTGGCTCGCCGATAATACCCGGACCTTTGATATCCTGAAAATGCCGCACCACGGCAAAAAGGAGGGCAATACAAAGGAACTGATCAAGAATGTCGATCCGTTGATCGCCGTGATTACAGACAGTGCGGTTGAGGAAGCGAATGAAAAAGTCCTGAAACAGCTGGATAAAAATGAGACGGAGGTATACCGTTCCTCTGTCAACGGGACCATCACGATCACTGGGGACGGATCCGGAAAGTACGAGATTGTATCGGATAATTGATCTTAAGACGGATATAAAACGTAATTGTTATTGTCCTTAAAATATTGACTGCACGTGTCTATCCTTCGCCGCGCACTGTCCCCGCCTTCAGACGCCGCGGGACAGACGCTCAATAAAAGAGAATCTGTGCAGGTTTGTAACCGGTCGGAAGGACTCTGCGACTTTTAAGTCAGAGGAGTCTGCTCTGACCAGATTTCTGCGCCTCAAAAGGCAGAGCAATACAGTGCTCCAGGCAGAGCAATACAACGCTCCGGATAGTGGTCCGGAGCGTGCTCCGGGCACGGCTGTACAGCCTTTTGCCGCAGTCGGAAAGTAATGAGGTCTTATGGAAGACAGTAAGATTATAGAGCTGTTCTGGAATCGGGATGAGACAGCCATTGAACAGACAGCTGCTGTATACGGCAGGTACTGCCGCAGGATCGCCCGCAATATCCTGGGCATCGAGGAAGATGTGGAGGAATGTCTGAACGACACATGGCTGGGAGCCTGGAACAGTATTCCTCCCGCCAGCCCTGACTGCCTCAGCGCCTATCTGGGCAGGATCACGAGAAATCTCGCCATATCCCGCTACCGGGCAGGCCATGCGCTCAAGAGAACCGGGGACCGTCTCTCGGAGTCCCTGGACGAACTGGGTGATTTTGCCTCTCCTTCCGTTGACAATGTGGAGGAGGCGGTGGACCACAGAACGCTGGAGGCGGCCATTAACAAATATCTGGATACCGTTTCCCAGAAGCAGCGAAGACTGTTTGTACGAAGGTATTTTTACATGGATTCTGTTTCGGATATTGCAAAGATGTACGGCCTCGGGCAGAGTGATGTGAAGGTCACACTCCTGAGAATGCGCAGGTCCCTGAAAAAGGTGTTGGAAGAAGAGGGGTTGATGTGATGGACAAATACGATATTCTGGAAGCCATGAGCGGGATCCGGGATGAATATATTGAGGATGCCGCAGTGCCTTCTCCCGAGCGGTCTCAGGCAGAATACCCCGAAAAAGAGCGGAAAGTACCTGCGGGACGGACCAGGGTTCTGCGCCTGCGCCGCTGGGCTGCTCTTGCCGCCGCAGTTTTGTGCGTCGCCCTTATCTCGGTCACCTTCCGTTCCTCGCAGTTTATCCGGAGCGCCAAAGACCCCGGTATGACGGAATCCGGCGTGTCGGCCATGTCCGACGAGCAGGTGACGGTGGAGGAGGAGACCGCCCTTGCCGGAGGCAAGAACAGCGCACCTTCTGTCATGGCAGAGGGGAGCGCTGCTTCAGCGGATCAGGATGCCGGACAGAACTTCTATGAAGACAAAGCCGGAGACAGTGCCGCGCTTTCGGAAGCTGCCCCGGCAGCGGGACAGGATACTGCCGATCTCTCTGCCGTGACTGCCATGAGAGATGCGGGCGTCACCGGCTCCGTGGAGAAGAAAGTGGAAGAGGTGTCCAAAATATTTGAGAACGCTCTGGCGGAGGAGACGGGATACAGTTCTCTGCGTTTTACGCATGAGGTCACCACGAACTCCGACGACTGGGTCTCGCTTCGGATGCACGCCTTTACCTCTGCTGCCGACGGATTTGAGCAGGTGACACATTTTAACATCAGGAGGGATGATTCCGAATATGTCACGCTCGAGACCCTCTTCGGAGAAGATACCGACTACATCACTCCCCTGAGTGAGGAAGTGATCCGCCAGATGCGTGAGCGGATGCGGCAGGACGGGGATGCTGCCTTCTGGCTTGACTCTCCCGAAGGCCCTGAATACGACTTCACTCAGATCAGTCCCGCCCAGGATTTTTACTTTGATGGGGACGGAAATCTGGTCCTGTGCTTTGACGAGGGAGAGGCGGCGCCGACCTATATGGGAACCCTGGAATTTACCATTCCCCACAGTCTCACCGAGCAATTACTCAACAATAGCTTCACTGAATGATTACGGAATCGTTTCCGGACAAATCCATCTGATCACTGAGAACCCGGCAAAAGACCTGCGTCTTTGTGCCGGGTTTTCTGCGCAGTGTGCTTAAACAGACCGCCTTAACCAGAATGTATAAAGTATTAAAAATAACCAATAAAAAAATTGTGCAATTATGGCAATTATGATGAAAAAAGAATTATATTGACATTAAAAATATATAAACTGTATAATTGAATTTGTAATTCATAGTAGTGCACAGGCCGGGTGGCCTGAAAGCACGGTATGAAAAATTTCACAGAAGGGAGTTTTTATAATGGTAGGGATTATCCTTGCAAGTCATGGTGACTTTGCGACAGGCATCTATTCCTCTGCATGCATGGTTTTCGGTGAAGCAGATGACGTGATTCCTGTTACTTTCCACAACGGCGAGACGCCGGATGACCTGCGCGTGAAGATCCAGGAAGCAGTTGCAAAGCTCGAAGATCCTGAGAACGTGCTGTTCATGTGCGACCTGTTCGCAGGAACACCGTACAACCAGATTTTCCTGCTCAGCGCTGACCATCCCGGATGGGCGATCGTGACAGGCATGAACCTGCCCATGATCGCAGAAGCGTATGGGGCAAGAGACGATTTTGAGACAGCCGGAGAGGTTGCTACGGCAATCGTCAGTGCCGCAAGAGAGGGAATCGTAACACATCCCGAGTCCCTGATGCCCGCTGATGCAGCTCCTGCTCCCGCAGCAGCAGCTTCCGCAGAGCCCACAGGCGCTATTCCTCCGGGAACAGTCCTGGGCGACGGCCACATCAAATACGTTCTTGCCCGTATCGATTCACGTCTGCTTCACGGCCAGGTTGCAACGGCGTGGTCCAAGACCACACAGCCGACCCGTATCATTGTCTGCTCCGACGGCGTTGCACACGATGATCTTCGTAAGACCCTGATCGAGCAGGCGGCACCGCCCGGAATCAAGGCAAATGTCGTTCCGATTGACAAGATCATCCAGGTTGCCAAGGATCCCAGATTCGGCGCAACCAAGGCACTGCTTCTTTTCGAGACCCCTCAGGACGCTCTTCGCGCAATCAAGGGCGGTGTCGACATCAAGGAGCTCAATGTCGGTTCCATGGCACATTCACTCGGCAAGGTAGCTGTCAACAAGGTTCTTTCCCTCGGCAAAGAGGATGTAGAGACTTTCGATGAGCTCAAGAAGCTCGGCATCACATTTGATGTCCGTAAAGTTCCCACAGATTCGAAGGAAGACATGAACGCTATCATTGAGAAAGCGCGCGCAGAGCTTGCAAACGCGTAATTTTTGCGATGTGAAGTGTACATGAACTGATTGGAGGTTTATATGAACATTATATCCATAGTGTTGGTCGTTATCGTAGCTTTTCTGGCAGGCATGGAAGGCATTCTGGATGAGTTCCAGTTCCATCAGCCTCTCGTGGCCTGCACACTGATCGGTATCGTCTGCGGACAGCCTGCAGCCGGTATCATCCTCGGCGGATCTCTTCAGATGATCGCCATGGGCTGGGCGAATATCGGCGCAGCAGTCGCTCCCGACGCAGCTCTGGCATCCGTAGCATCCGCTATCATCCTGATGAAGGGCGGACAGGGCGCTGATGGCGCTTCCACTGCTATTGCAGTCGCTATCCCTCTGGCAGTCGCCGGTCTGTTCCTGACCATGGTAGCCCGTACTCTGGCAGTCCCGATCGTCCACGGTATGGACGCGGCAGCTGAGAAAGCGGATTTCGGCAGAATCGAATTCCTGCAGTGGGCAGCAATCTGCATGCAGGGTCTTCGTATCGCGATCCCCGCAGCGGCTCTTTGCGTCGTTCCCGCAGAAGTCGTTTCCAATCTTCTGAACAGCATGCCCGCATGGCTGACCGAAGGTATGTCCATCGGCGGCGGCATGGTCGTTGCAGTCGGTTATGCACTTGTTATCAACATGATGGCAACTGCTGAAGTGTGGCCTTTCTTCTTCATCGGCTTCGCACTTGCAGCTATTTCCGACCTGACCCTCATCGGCCTTGGTATTGTCGCGGTCGCGATCGCTTTCATCTACCTGAACCTGTCTGAAAAAGGCGGCAGCGCTGCAGGCGGTGCAGCAGCAGGCGGCAGCGGTGACCCTCTCGGCGATATCCTGAACGATTATTGAGAAGGAGGTAATACGCAATGGCTGAAAATAAAAAAGTTGCTTTAGAGAAAAAGGACAGAGTTTCTGTCTGCTGGCGTTCCACTTTCCTGCAGGGATCCTGGAACTATGAGCGTATGCAGAACGGCGGTTACTGCTATGCTATGATCCCCGCTATCAAAAGACTCTACACCACAAAAGAAGAGCAGGCGGCAGCACTCAAGCGCCACCTTGAGTTCTTCAATACACAGCCTTACGTTGCTTCTCCTATCCTCGGCGTTACACTGGCGCTTGAGGAGGACCGAGCGAACGGCGCACCGGTCGATAACGCTGCGATCCAGGGCGTTAAAGTCGGTATGATGGGACCTCTGGCCGGTGTCGGCGATCCGGTATTCTGGTTCACACTTCGCCCGATCCTTGCGGCTCTCGGCGCTTCCCTCGCAATTTCCGGAAATATCATTGGACCGATCCTCTTCTTCGTCCTCTGGAATATTTTCCGTATGGGATTCATGTGGTATACACAGGAGTTCGGCTACAAAGTAGGTATGGAGATCACCAAGGACCTTTCCGGCGGTCTGCTCGGCAAAGTCACAAAGGTCGCTTCCATCCTCGGTATGTTCATCCTGGGTGCGCTGGTCGAACGCTGGGTCAGCATTAACTTTGTGCTCCCGGTATCGACGATCACGAACGCGGAAGGATCATTCATCGACTGGGATGCACTTCCCGCCGGCGCAGAAGGAATCCACACGGCTATTTCCCAGTTCGCAGGCGGATATTTCCTTGAGCCTACAAGAGTTACCACCCTTCAGGACAACCTGAACTCCCTGATCCCGGGCTTCGTTCCGCTTCTTCTCACGCTCCTCTGCATGAGACTTCTGAAGAAGAATGTATCCCCGATCGTTATCATCCTTTGCCTGTTCCTGGTTGGTATCCTCGGACACGTGATCGGTCTTCTGTAATCCAAGAGACCCGATTTTACGATTTTCAAAAGGGCCCGGAAGCATCCGGGCCCTTTTCTTTGAAGCACAGGTTTTTTAGGAGATACTATGGCAAAAGTCAAAAAATCAAAACGTTTCGGAAAGAATCCCGAGGATATGCTCGTGGAACGCCTCAACCAGAATATCGAGTTCTCCAACAAGGCGACCGCATTCCACGGACTTGACACCTACGGCTACATCATGGTCGGAGAGAAGGGAATCGAGTACTATAACGAGCGCACACTGCAGGATTATATCCAGATCCCATGGGAGGAGGTCGCGCTGATCATCGCAGCGGTCTACTTCGGGGGACGCTATATACCGCGTATAGCGATCCGAACGAACTACAACGGTGATTTTCCGTTCTCGGTGAGACAGCCTCGGGCTTTTCTTCGAGCCTGCAGGAACCATTTTCCGGCAGAGAAAATCGTTCGCTCTCTGAATTTCGCACAGGTAATAAAGCAGAATTTCATTCTCCTTGGAAACAAACTGCGCAGGAAGGGCTGAGCCCTTTCCTGCGCTTTCTTTCACCTGTTAATCTTCCCGCGGCTCAGTCCTGACCCGTAAAGCTCCCGGAATAAATATTTCCACGGAGGGACGCTCCCGCTCGCTCGCACTGGCAGCGGTACTAACTTTCTTTTGCAGCCTTCGGCATTAAAAGAAAGAAGTACCGGCCGTGCTCGGACGCCCTCCTTTGGAAATAATTTATTCCCGGTCGCCACCACACCAACTATACGGATAATTATTAGCACTTATCTCTTATAAAAACTTTCTGAGCATCGGGTTGTCTTCCCAGAGTTCCCTCGCCGCCTTATACTCTTCTCCTTCCGGAAGAGTCTCCCCCATGAGCTTCAGAATTTCCAGCACCTTCGACTGGGGGATCCCCATATCATTCGCCACCTCGTCGATCGTCGGCTTCGTCCCGAGCTCACCGGTAAGCCGGTTGATACTCTCATTTAAAAGCTCGACCTCGGCGACCAGCCGGTCGTCCCGCTTCATATAATCCTCCTGCTCCGCAAGCGCGAGGAGGACCTGCTCCCGGATGGCCTGCTCGACAGTCCTGTCAAGCGGAAGCCCCTCTCCCCTCTCATCGCTCTCCGCCACGAGATTGAGACCCGCGACAAGGCCCAGGAAAGCCTCCTGCGTGAGATCCTCGAGAGGAACGGTCCCGTTGTCCAGTTCCGCGGCGATCTGCATTGCGAGCGGCATAAATTCTTCTGTAAGGTCTGCCTTCTGAAAATCGTTCATTTCTTCTCCTATATCATGATCTTGCGTCACGAAACTCCCATGTCAGAAACAAGTTCACTTTGTACATTCACCTTACGGATCAAGACATGTAAATTCCGCGTCAGTTACAGCATGGTCCAAGTCATGTGAAACTACGTGTCAGGGAAGAAAAAAAGGTCATGAGTATGATCGCTCATGGCCTTTTCTTTATTATCCCTTTTTTATTTCAGCTCAGATGTGCAGAAACCGCAGCGTGTAGCTTCGATCGGAATCTCGTTCTGGCAATACGGGCACTTCTTGGTCGTCGGAGCAGCTTCCTCTTTCTCCTTCTTTGTCAGATTGCTGAGCTTGTTGACAGCCTTGACCATGAGGAAGATGCAAAATGCGACAATCAGGAAATTAATGACCTGTGTAAGGAATACACCATAATTCAGTGTGGAAGCACCTGCCTCCTGTGCAGCTGCCAGCGTAGAATACTTCTCGCCATTCAGAGAGATGAACCAGTTCTCGAAATTGATTCCTCCGGTGATCAGTGTGATGACCGGCATGATAACGTCATTTACGAGAGAGGTAATGATCGTTCCGAATGCACCACCGATGATGACACCGACTGCCATATCCATGACATTGCCACGCATTACGAATTCTTTAAATTCGCCGATAAACCCTTTGCTCATGTCTATCTCCTTTCTCAAATGCATGAAGCTTTACGGCTTCTGACCAGCTGATTATAAAACTTTTATAAACATTTTACAAGTACTCACTTGTAAAACATATCGGCAGCCATACCGTATGCGTTGACCGGCCCATTTCTTTATTTCCGACCGCTTCCAGGCGTCTCAGATCAGCTGCCTCCGTCCCGCTTCCGGCGCTCCGGATCAGCTGCCGCCTGCCCTGACTTTCGGCGGTTCAGGTCATCTTCCACCGTCCCGCTTCGGGCGCTTCAGATCCTCCGAGTCAAGCATGACGGTAAACGGTCCGTCATTGACGAGCGAGATCTTCATGTAAGCCCCGAAAACGCCCCGCTCGACCGGTCTCCCTGATTCCCTGCACTTTTCAATAATATATTCATAGAGCTCATTGGCTTTATCCGGCGAGCCCGCCTTCACGAACGAAGGCCGGTTCCCCTTGCGGCAGTCCGCATAGAGGGTGAACTGGGAAATGAGAAGCAGACTCCCTCCGACGTCCGCAAGGCTCAGATTGGTCTTTTCATTTTCATCCTGAAAAATGCGGAGCCCCAGCATCTTCCGGACCATGAGATCCGCAGTCTCCTTTGTATCTTCTTCTGAAACGCCGATCAGCACGCAGAATCCCGGACCGATGGCACCCGCGACCTCCCCGTCGATCGTAACGCTCGCTTCACTCACTCTCTGTATTAAAAATCTCATATATCTCCCCTTCCAGGATTTGTGCGAATTTTCCGGCGGACAAAAACAGCAGTCAATGCTGACTGCCGTTTTTTCACAGCCTGTCTTCTCATGAAAACCATTCCGGTGTATACTGTAGTTACCGCTTCCGGTTCCGAAAGAGTATCCCGGCTTCTGCCGGGGTATGGCCGGCATTTAGTGCGAATATTAAGAGGACAAAGCTAAAATAGCACGGCCGCCGGAAGAGCTTTTTCATACTGCCCGATCTGCTTCATCCAGAACATTCAGACGTTCCCGATGAAGCCTTTTTTGTCCCCGGCGGCACTCTCTCTGCAGCTTTCTCTATAGTATTCAGAGCTTTATCTCACCATCCTGCCTGCAATGCCAGATCTCGCCGTTCGTGACGTCCTTCCAGTAGAATTCCCCGTTCTCCCAGGTCATATAGCTGTGTCTCGATCCCTGCTTCGGAATCGCGACCGAGCCGGGATTCATGTACAGGAAACCTTCATGCCCGGTGCATGCAGGGACATGCGTATGCCCGCACAGAAGGATGTCTCCCGCTTTCAAGGGCGGTGGATTCTTCTCTCCGTGGTGATGTCCGTGGGTCATAAAGACAGTCTCATCCCCAAGGAGCAGCATGCCGTATTCCGCAAGAATCGGGAAATCCAGCACCATCTGATCCACTTCCGTATCGCAGTTTCCACGGACACAGATATATTCGTCCTTACGGGAATTCAGCATCGAGATGACCTGCTTCGGGTCGTACTCTGCCGGAAGATCGTTCCTCGGCCCGTGATAGAGAAAATCCCCGAGAAGGATGGTCCTGTCCGGACACTCCTCCTCGATCCGCCTAAAGAGCTCTCTGCAGTAATACGCAGAGCCGTGTATATCAGAAGCGATCAATATTTTCTTCATAACTCTTCTCCTTTTACGATGTCCTGTCAGTTCCCTATCAGATGATCACTCTTACGCAGACCGTGATCGTATCATTCGTCCCAACCCTCGTAGAAGCGGACATTGACGGCAATATTGCGGGCGATCTCTCCCTCACGAAGGGCGATGTCCTCGATATCCGTTATGAGCGGCATGGCCGGCTCATCCTCAAGGAGCTCGAGGCGGATCCAGTCTCCTTCCGCGAGTATTGCGTTGCGGATCGCGTCGTCGAGGCTGTACCCGTCGACCTCGCAGCCCTCAAGATCCACAAAACGGCCGGAATAGCGCCCGTTCTCTTCTTTTTTGAACACAGCTGGATATGTAAATTTCATGAAAGACCTCCGTGGCGCAGCTGCACTGCTGCAATATGTGCATGATGAAAAACATTCTTCATTGCTTTATGTTCGACACGTTATTATACCACATATGAAGAGGTTCTTGAAACTATCCCGGTTCATTCTTATCAGCTTCCGCAGGATAAAAAAGACGGAAGATGTTACTCTCCCGCCTTTTATGTGCTATGGATCTTTTTGTACCTCAGGATCACCAGGGTTTCCTCCGTGTCCTTAAAAAAGCACCCTCTGACGCGTTAAGCGTTCCCTTCGCCGGCGCCCTTGACAAAACGGCTGATCCTCTTATAGAGGAGCAGCGTGAGCACGCTCACGATCACACCCTTGATCAGGTTGAACGGCGCTACGCAGATGAGTACAAAAGTGAAGACATCCTTTACAAATGCGTTGACTGCGGTCCCCATCCCGATGATCGCATCCAGGGGCATACCGTAAGCCGCCGAGTAAGCCGGAAGGAGCACGAACGCGTTGATCAGCGCACCGGCGACCGTCATGACCAGAGTCCCCGTGATAAGTCCGATCACCGCAGTCTTCCTCGACTTGTTCATCTTATAAATAACGCCGGCCGGAATGACCATCGAACAGCCGATCACAAAGTTCGCGATTTCTCCGACGAATGCAGTACTGGTCCCCTTGATCGCCGTCTTCACCGCGATCTTCAGAAATTCGATCACGACGCCCGCGATCGGGCCGAAAGCGAACGTTCCGATGAGGACCGGGATCTCCGATAAATCAAGCTTGTAGAAGGGCGGCGCGACCGGGAGCGGGAACTCGAAGAACATGAGCACCGCGGCGATTGCCGCGAACATCCCGCAGGCGGCGATTTTTCTTGTTCTCATCCCTGTTCTCGCTGCTCCCTTCACAGTGTTCGTACTTCCTGTCATAATGAAACTCCTTTCTGCCTTAAGGCGAAAAACTGGCTCGGACCGTCCTCTCATACACAACCGTAAAGAAAAGCCCGCATGGTCTCGCAGGAGTTCAACGAATAAAGAAAGCCCCGGATCAAAAGACCCGGGGCGCTCGCATTCAAAGCAGAATACTTTTCTTCTCTCATCCAGACTGTAACTGTCGGTATCGGAATTCACATAAGATCTCGTCTGTGATCCTGCTGCAGACGCGCAGCCGGTCCGGACGCTCACATGTCACCGATTCATTCACCAAAATGGTGGTCGCGGACTTTACCGCCGGTGGGAACTTTCATCCCGCCCCGAAGAATTCCTGTTTTTTTATCGTGAAATTAGATCAGTATAACTTCACACAACTTATTATATATTGCTTTTATTGATTGTCAATATACTTATCAGTACCGCTTTGAATTCCGTCTATATCTTTGTTCACGCAAGTGCTCTTATGTTGGCTTCGAAAAGATGCAGTAAATGTGTACTCGTAATCATTCAATTCACGCTCTATTTCCTGTAAGCATGTATTTAGTGTCTGAGCCTTATCCTGAGTCCTCCGCTGATATTCGTGATATCTCACAAAGTTCCGCATCCTTTCAGCCAAAAATAAGGATAATTTAATAAAACAGCTATGATTTGACCCCCTCCTCATGGTATGATTAAGTATACGATGGCGGATGTGTATTCCGCCGGAAATCTGCTCCGGACAGCGTTCAAAGGAATCCGCACGCAGGAGCATATCCTGATTTTTTTCCTGTCACAATTGGGATCTTTACCTCATTTCGGAAAGGAAACGCATTATGAAAAAAGTATTTGCAAGCGATTTCGACGGAACCCTCTATTTCTACAAAGCGGAGGTCAAGCTTCCTCCCGAATCTGTCGAGAAAATCAAAGAATATCAAGCTGCGGGTAATTATTTCGGGCTTTGCACCGGCCGTCAGGTGGGCGGACTTACCCCTTTCATCGGCGGTTTCTTTGAGCCGGATTTCTGGATCACAAGCACCGGGTCCAACATTATCGACAAGGATATGAAGGAGATCCGCAAGCTCTTTGTCGACCGTGATGTAATTGACCGGATCGTCAAGGACGTCAAGCCGCGCGGCAACCGGATCTCGATCGATATCGACGGCGTGATCAATGTCTTTGAGGAAATGGATTACCCGGGCGAATACAACGTCATCACCGGTATGGACGATGCTCCCCAGGGCATGGTCCACGGCGTCGGCATCCACTGCGAGACACTTGAGGAGGCCGCTGCACTGACCGCTGAGATCAATGAAAAGTACGGCGATTATCTGAACGCCTTCCAGAACGTGATCGAAGTGGATATCGCACCGAAGGGAACCTCCAAGGGCGAAGCTATCTCCGTGATCCGCAAGCATTTCGGCGACTGCAAAGTCTATGGCATCGGAGACTCCCTGAACGACCTTCCGCTGCTCCTGGCTTCCGACGTATCCTACACGTTCCCCTATGCCCCGAAAGAGGTACAGGAAAAGGTCACCAAGATCGTCGATACCATTGTCGACGCACTGGAAGACAGTATGCAGGACGAAATCTGATGGAACCCGTCGCAGGAATCTGATGGATCCCGTCGCAGGGATCTGATGGATCCCGTCGCAGGGATCTGAAAGATCCGTCACAGGGATCTGAAGGATCCCGTCATAAAGAACAAGAGAGACCTGCCTGCGTCTGCTTCTGAGGGCGCACGCAGGTCCATTTATCCCGCACATTTATTAACAGACAGTAACTGATTTAACGAGGAGCAAAACGCTATGATAACCCAGGTTTTGAGAGATTGCAGAAAATATGAGGAGGAGAAGGAGCAGTTCATTACCGAAAAGGAACGGCCTGCCTTCCACCTGTCCTCCCGCGCAGGCTGGATGAATGACCCGAACGGCTTTTCCTATTACAAGGGCCAGTATCACATGTTCTACCAGTATCACCCCTTTGATTCCCACTGGGGCCCGATGCACTGGGGACACGCTGTGAGCAATGACCTTCTCCACTGGACCTATCTTCCGGCCGCCATGGCCCCGGATATGCCTTACGACCGCAACGGCTGCTTCTCAGGATGCGCGATCGAGCTTCCTGACGGACAGCATCTCCTGATGTACACCGGTGTGATCCACGAATACACAAAGAGCGGAGAGATCCGCGAGGTACAGACCCAGTGCCTTGCTTTCGGCGACGGCGTAGATTACACGAAGTACGAAGGGAACCCGGTGCTTACAGAGAAGGATCTTCCCCTCGGCGGCAGCCGTTACGCCTTCAGGGATCCGAAGATCTGGAAGCATGCGGACGGCACTTACCGCTGCCTGATCGCCAACAACCGGATCGGTCACGGCGGACGCATGCTTCTCTATAAGAGCGAGGACTGCATCCACTGGGAATTCGTAAAATCTCTTGTGGAGAACAATTACAGGCTCGGTCTTATGTGGGAGTGCCCGGATTTCTTCGAGCTGGACGGAAAGCAGGTTCTCCTCGCAAGCTCCCAGGATATGCTCCCGAAGGGACTTGAATACCACAACGGGAACGGCACCTTCTACATGATTGGAAAATACGATCAGGAGGCGGAAGTGTTCAAGGAGGAGACCAACCACTCCATCGACTATGGAATCGATTTTTACGCGCCTCAGACCGTTCTCGCGCCGGACGGCCGCAGGATCATGATCGGCTGGATGCAGAACTGGGATACCTGCAACCTTCACACGGCTTCCATTCCGTGGTTCGGTCAGATGTCCCTGCCGCGCGAGCTCTCGATAAAGAACGGTGTCCTGTACCAGACTCCGATCCGTGAGTTCAATGACATGCGCTGTGACGAATGCGTCTATGAGGAAGTGAAACTTGAGGATGACGAGATCGAGCTGAAGGGCATCGAGGGGCGCATGATCGACCTCACGATCGATCTGAAGCCGCAGGACCCCAGGAGGATCTATCAGAAATTCGCGCTGCGCTTTGCGCAGGATGACCAGTTCCACACAGCAATCAGCTTCAGGCCTCACGAATCCACCCTCAAGATCAACCGGAAGTTCTCCGGCTCGAGAAGAGCGATCCTGCATCAGCGCAGGGCTTATGTAAATCACAACAACGGCGCTCTCCGCCTGCGTCTCATTCTCGACCGCTACAGCGCCGAGGTCTTTGTGAATGATGGTGAGAAGGTCATGTCCGTGACGATCACAACGGATCTGGCGGCGAAGGGGATCTCCTTCTTCGCGGACGGCTCATTGATCATGGACATCGTAAAGTATACGATCGATCCCAAAAAATAAGAAGGACTAAGGACAAAACTGCTGCTCAGGGACTGCTGCAGTTATTAAGTTCAAAACACGTTCAAAAGAGGACCTGCTCTCCGGAACAACCGGAGAGCAGGTCCTCTTTCTAAATCAATGGAATTGCATTCCCTCTAAGCACTGCTGCTATCAGATCACGAAATCATCCTTTACGGACGGAGCGAGCGTCCAGATCTTCACGTCGATATTATCCGTCGCGGTGTAATTGAACTCATCCGCCTCCGGATACAGGTGTGTCGTGAATGTGGACTCACCGCCATTCGCGAAAATCTCGACGGAGCACTTATCCGCAAAGATACGAAGCTTCTCAAGCGGTCTGTCGAGCGGCATCTCGAGCACTTCGCCGACATTTTCATTGAACCGCTTGTTCATGCCGGTCCTGTCGATGACGGCCGTCTTCCTTGCATCGTCGTAATGAATCGTCAGTCCGCCGCTGCCGTCCGCCTTCGTGAAGAGGTTGAGATCCGCATCCCCGCCTTTCACAGCCGCTTCCATCTCGAACACGGCCGGAAGCGTTCCGTCCGCAGCGACCTCTTCGATCCTCAGCTGCTCTATGCCTTCCACCGGGGTCTGCACAAGCTTGCCATTCACGAGACGGAGTTCTCTCGGCAGGCACATGCTGCCTTCCCACTCATCCGGCTCGGTCGGATAATGATTATCCGGAAGTCCGATCCAGGCAATGAGGATCGCCTTGTCCGGATCCTCGACATTGGCTGCGAACTGCGCTGCATAGAAGTCAAAACCGAAGTCAAGATACTGATAATCCGCCTCCGGCGTAAAGGTCAGCGTGTCGTAATCCATCTTTCCAACGATATAGACATTGTGGTTCGTGCTCTCAGCGCGGCCGGGCAGCTTCGTATACTGCGGTGAGAAGATCAGGATGTCCTTTCCGCTGATGTTGACGATGCACGGGCATTCCCACATGCCGCCGAAGTCCTCAAATCCCGGAACATTGAGCTGGCCCGCGAATTCCCATCCGGAAAGCAGGTCGGAGGACTTATAGATGAGAGCCGTGCCCTTCTTGTCCATCGTCTGTGCACCGATGAAAATGAAATACTTCTGCTGATCCGGCACCCAGATGACCTTCGGGTCTCTCTGATGCTCGCTGTAATCCGGACGCGGTCCGAACAGCGGCTTCGGCAGCTTTGCCGGTTTTCCGTCCGGCCCGATCTTCGCCGCGCAGGTATACGGCGTGCGGACCCAGTTCTCATCTCTGTGGTTGCCTGTGTAGAACAGATAGAGATCATCTCCGTAAGCGATCGCGGAGCCCGAGTGCGTTCCCTTGTTATCGAAGATCGTGTCAGGCTTCAGGCCGACGCCTTCGTTCGTCCAGTGGATAAGATCCTTCGAGGATACATGATACCAGTATTTCAGTCCGTGGACCGCTCCCCACGGGCACCACTGATAATACAGATGCCACACGCCGTCGTGATAGACAAAGCCGTTCGGATCACTGGACAGACCTGTGACCGGCATGACATGATACGTCTGGCGATAGACAGATTTGAGAATGCGGCCAAAGAGATCCCTTACATCTTCCGCGCTTTCAAGCACGCGATATCTTTCTTCTAGCGTCCACTGTTTCATCTCGTTTACTCCTTGTTTTATAAGTGTGAAGCTCCTTTTCCGACCGGATGAATCAACATGCAGGGTCTTTATTCGCAAAACTCGTACATGTCCTTCTTCCCTTGTACATAATCTGTCTTCATTTTACTGGTTTTATGAAAAAATAACAATATAAAACGCTGTTTTCTGTTAATTTTCAGCACTTTTACGTATCAGTTCCGTCTTCTTCCACTTCTTCCGATTCCGTCTCACGCATCATATTATTGAGCATGACCGCCTTGATGACCCTCTCCCGGAGCATCTTTTTATCGAAGCCCAGAAGCCTCAGCACATGGAACTGGAGGAGCGCAAGAAGCTCCGCGTTGACGAAAAAGAGCTCCTCCTCCGAAAATGATCTCACAAGCTTGGATGCGTCATAATGTGTATAGTAATTCCTCGTATCTATGATCTTCTGAATAAAATCGGGGAGTGCGAGCTCACCAAGCCTTAGGAACAGGATCTCCCCCTCTGCAAAAGAGAGATCGGCCAGCCGGCTGCGCAGGAAGATCCCGTTCTTATTCCTGGACTGCCCCTTATCGATCAGGAACAGTCTCCACTCCTCACATTCCTCCTCGCTGTGCTTCTTTGAAAACTCTTCGATCAGCTGATCCACACGCTCAAAATAATACTTGACCTTGTTGGTAATAAAGCGCGCGTGGAAAGTCTCCAGCGCCTGTACAAGGTTCAGGAAAATGAGTTCATCGGACCCGCTGCCCTTCTCAAAAGCAGTCATATAAAGATCCAGGATCGGACGAAGCTTCGCGTAATGCGTCCTCCACCGCTCGAACCGCTCTCCGCTGCTGATATCGCTGAACCGATAGAGAAAGCTGCCTGTCCTTTGGATCATTTCGCCGGACTCTTCATTTCCTCCGCCGATCAGCAGATCGGCGCGCTTCAGTCGTTTTACATCCTGTCCGTTCCGATCCTTCAGGACCGAGTAAATGGACGGATGACAGTACTGTGCGCTCCGCACAGCCGGCCGCTTGCTGATCCCGATACCAATCATATAGGCGATCGAGCGGACGTCCTCCATGATCGTGTCGAAGGAGACGGAAATCCCGTATTGGAACTCGAACCAGACCTTCTGCCGGACGACCATCTCTGTCTCGAAGTTCTCAAATCCTCCCCACACGTTGACAGGGCGGGCCGTGATCGTAAGGTTGTCATTGATGACCATTGAGACCGGCTCCGAACTGTCCCAGGCAAGATATTCATTATTCTCTCCGATCTCCCAATGGTAGCTGCAGAGACCGGTCCATTCGATGATATCACCGAATTCAAAGAAGGCTTCCCGGAACTTTATCTCGCTCTCATCCTCCACGGTGAGGCCCCAGAAAGCGTACCCTGCTGAAAATCTTGCGCGCCATGTCGCGCCGCTGTCCCTGAACACCCGGACGAACTGGCATCCCGTAAGAAGAACTGAATCTCCGTTGAAAAGCTGCCCATTTATAAAGGGCACACGTCCTCTGTAAGGGGTTCCCGGCCTTCTTCTGCCGTCCTCCGATGTCAGAATAATGTCCAGGGAGATCGTTCTGTGTTCCTGATCGACATATAGATCCCCCTGATAGAACTCCTCCCTTTTATAGAAGCGCCACGTGCCGCTGTATTTTATTGATTTTGTCATAGAGACCTCCGACCTCACAGTATGTATTATTTTTTCATCGCGCTTTTCCTCATGGCTTTGATCATGAGATACGCGAACAGAGTGATATTTGCCATCATCGTAAGTGCGATCTCACAATGAAGATTCAATTCCCGCTCGCGGCATTCCTGACGCCGTTCCCGCCGTGACCTTTCAGACAGCGGAACGTCCTCTTTCTGATTTATTATACCATCTGCCCGGAGAATTTAGGACACGACAATACCAAAACTGCATCCCATGCATCCGGCGGCAGAAAAGTATTCCCCCTTAACATCCCGCGCCTTGATCACCAAAGCTGCTTCAGACAGCACTTTCTGCGTATTTACAGGTATATGATTGAATCTGCGCAGAATATTTTTTTATAAGGCATCAGACAATTTCACGGCCTCGTGCGACTATTTTTTGTGCACTTTTTTCCCTGATCCGTGCTCATTTGTAAAAAACAGGGGCAATTTTAGGCACCAGCACAACATTTGTTACATAATTCGTAAATATTTTATAACACAAATAATCAAAATCGCTGATTTTCTTTCATTTATTTCCGAAATTTGGAAAACACCTATTGTATTTTCAAAGTTTTTATGACATAATGTTACGGAAATATTAAAACACCATGCGGATATACGATACCATCCGCGAAACAAACATGGAGAGAATTATACTATGAAAAGAAAAATCCTCTGCCTGCTTCTTGGTGCTCTTATGATGGTTTCGAGCCCGTTGTGTGTGCTGGCAGATCAGGAATCTGATCTTGCAGCACAGAAAGAGGCTTCCTCGGATGCACTCGACAGCACAATGAGCCAGATCGAAAGCTCGGTTAGCGCACAGAGTACTCTGCAGCAGGAAATTTCCGATCTTGATACGCAGCTTATTACATTAATGTCTGACATCGACATCCTCACACTGGATATCGAGTCTACCGAATCACAGATCGATGAAAAAACCACAGAGCTCGGTGTAGCTGAGCAGAAGCGCGACAAGCAGTACGCGGATATGAAGACTCGTATCCAGTACATCTACGAAAAAGGTGAGAACCAGTCCTGGCTTTCTTATGTATGCGGAGCCGAGACACTCGCAGATCTTCTTAACAGAGTTCATTATGTTAAGGAAGTCAACGAGTACGACCGCGATATGCTCACAGAATATGAGTCGACGGTCCAGGAAATCGTAGCGATCAAGACTGATCTTGAAGCTTACAACGTTACTCTTACCGAAGAGCAGGCCAACCTGGAAACACAGCAGGCTGAACTCGAGGCGGCGCTGGAGGTCAAAAAGCAGGAATCCTCAAATTACGACGCCGAGATCGCTGAGCTCCGTTCCAAGGCCGATGAACTGAACGCACAGATCTTAAGCGCTAACGAGCAGCTTGCACAGATCTCCGCTTCCAGAGAAGCTGCTGAGGCAGCAGCAAGCAGCAAGGCTGCAGAAGCCGCTCAGGCACAGGCTAACGCAGACGCAGCTGAGAAGGCAGCAAGCGAAGCACAGGCTGAAGCAGCAGCTCAGCAGGCAATCGCAAAGCAGGCAGCTCAGGCAGCAAAGAATGACGCTTCCCAGAAGGCAGCCGCTCAGGCAGCTCAGGAAGCAGCTGTAAAGGCAGCTCAGGAAGCAGCCGTTGCACAGGCTCAGCAGGCAGCAGCTCAGGCAGCAGCTGAGAGAGCAGCTCAGCAGGCAGCTCAGCGTCAGGCTGAAGCTGAAGCGAGAGCACAGGCTGAGGCGGCAGCGGCCGCAGCAGCAGCTCAGGCCGAGGCAGAAGCAGAAGCTCAGCGCCAGGCAGAAGCTGCAGCAGCAGCTCAGGCAGCAGCCGAAGCAGAAGCTCAGCGTCAGGCTGAAGCCGCAGCAGCAGCTTCCTACTCCAACTCAGCTCTTGGTCAGCAGATCGCTGATTTCGCCTGCATGTGGGTAGGCGGACCGTATGTATCCGGCGGCACAAGCCTCACAGAAGGCTGTGACTGCGCAGGATTTGTAAAAGCAGTTTATGCGAACTTCGGTTATGACCTCATTCAGGATCCGACCATGCAGGGAACCTGCTACGGAACGCCGATCGGCTCCGTTGCAGAAGCTCAGCCCGGCGACATTATCTGCTATGTAGGCGGTCACTCCGCAATTTACATTGGCAATAACACGATCGTCAACGCGAGCAATCCGGAGTACGGCATCTGCGTCCGTTCACCAGCTAACTACAGAACGATTCTTGCAATCGCAAGACTTGTATAAGAAGTTTAAAAGCCTCCGCCGGATCGGCGGAGGCTTTTTTATTCTTCATTACACTTCATACCACAATACTCTGTATCCCATGTCAGAGAAAACCTTTACTTTGCGCATATCTCATGATTGAAATCACGAGAATTCTGCGTCAGAGATCAAAACGGTAAGAATTCCGCATCGTAAGATGAACGGCTCAGATACGCTCCCAGCGCACCTTCACACACGGATTCTCCTCTTCCACCGCCTCACACATTCTCTTCATTGTCAGAAGATACGCCCCGAGGCGCTCCTCTGTCTCATTCATGAACATGATCCGAATGTCCCAGGGCTCTCCCTGTTCCGTGAGCACATCATAGAGCGCATCCAGATTATTGCCGTAGTAAGACGGCAGAGGAAGATTCTCCGCAAGGCACCTGTGAAGCTCTTTTCTGTCCCTTACCCCCGATATATCTACTTTGAATTTCATATCCCTCACACTTTCCGGTCAGCCAGCGACCGGTCTACCTTTCTCCCGGACTTCTCCGGGTCTTCATTTTACGGATGCCGGTTACGAATTTACTCTGATTACGGATACCGGTTACCTATTTGCTCTGAAAGAAAGCAGAAACACGCAAGATCCTACTCTTCCCCGTACAGAAGTTCAAAAGTCTCATAATGATCTCCCGTGTAATAAATCTGTCCGTCTGAAGAATAGATGATCCGTTTCGCCCCTCTCTTCTTCTTCCCGAGGGTATCGATGTCGCACTCATAATAAGTCCGCCCCTTGACCTTCGGCAGGATCCCCTCATAATTTCCGAACCTGTCGCCGCCGATGCACTTTCCGGGTGCATACGGCTCAAGGGATCCCCCCTGCCAGCCGAGAGCCTTGGCTTCCTTTTTGGTAATGAAATTCGATGGCAGCTTCCCGTACAGATGAATGTACAGCGCTACGTCATCCTTCGACGCATAGCTGCCGTCCGGATCCAGGCTGCCTGTCTTCTCTTTCCCCGAAGAAGCACCCTGAGCGGTCCCTGCTTTGCTCTCTTCGGAACTCTTTGCACTCTCCCCGGATGACGCGTCTTCTGTTCCCTTCTTCGCCTCAGAGCCGCCTGAAGCTTCTGTCTGTCCTGCTTTTTTCGATTCTGCAGCCGTACTTTCCGCATTTTTTGAATCCGTCTTCCCGGATTCCTTCTGAGACCGGCTCTCTGAAGAGACCATGCTCTCCGCTGCCGAAGTCCCGCCCTTCGCCTTCGAATCGGCCGCAGGCTTTGAAGCACCTCCGCAGGCTGTGGCAATGATCAGCATAAGGAGCGCCAGAATAAGACTCAATATCCTTTTCTTTCGCATAAAATGAAAACCTCCTCAAATACGTTCAGCTTTTCGGCAGCCCTCTTTCTCCCAATAACGGTCCGCCTGCTGAAATTATCTCACAGAAACATAGTTTTTTCTATCAATTTGGCTGTTCCTCATCCGTTTTCATGAGGACCACATAAGGTTCTGTTCTCCGACGCAAATCTGCGGCCCGCATGAAGAACGCATAGTTTTTCCCGCGTATTTTTCACACCGGATGTCACGTAAATTCTGCCTCAGAAATCAAACTTAAATGGTTGCTTAATTGACAAAATTCACAAAACCCATTATAGTTAATATATGAATATTTGTCACTTTAAACTACGTGAGGTTTTAATTTATCATTTCTCTTTATTCATTATGACCTCATGCTACTCAAAGTACGGATACTGGAAAAGACAATGCAGATGGGGCTGCGTATATGTCCTTAACGCCGCCCGGAATGGAGGTATGTACAATGTATATGGATGAGTACAAACGCTGGCTTGCCGCTGATCTCGAAGACCCGGATCTCAAACCGGAGCTTCTTAAGATTGCTGATGATGACGAAGCGATCAAGGACCGTTTTGCGGTATCTCTCGCATTCGGAACCGCCGGTCTTCGCGGGACACTCGGCGCAGGTACCAACCGCATGAATATCTGGGTCGTTCGTCAGGCCACACAGGGCGTTGCGAACTGGGTCAAGACACAGGGCGGCAATCAGACGGTCGCGATCAGCTATGACAGCCGCCTGAAGAGCGATGTTTTCGCGAAGGAAGCTGCTGCCGTTCTTGCAGGCAACGGTATCAATGTACGCATTTATGACGCTCTTATGCCGGTTCCCGCACTGAGCTTTGCGACTCGTTACTATGAGTGCAATGCAGGCATCATGATCACAGCTTCCCACAATCCGTCCAAATACAACGGATTCAAGGCTTACGGCCCGGATGGCTGCCAGATGACGGATGATGCTGCCGCAATCGTTTATGATGAGATCCAGAAGACCGATATCCTGACAGGCATCAAGAAGATGTCCTTCGCGACCGGTGTCAATCAGGGTATCATCAAGTATGTCGAAGATGACTGCAAGGCTGCTTTCTATGAAGCGATCGAAGCCCGTCAGGTACGCCCGGGCCTCTGCAAGACAGCCGGCCTCAAGCTCGTTTACTCTCCGCTGAACGGCACAGGTCTTGTTCCGGTCACGAAGGTCCTCGGCGATATGGGCATCACAGACATCACGATCGTTCCGGAACAGGAATATCCGAACGGATATTTCACGACCGCTCCGTATCCGAATCCGGAGATCTACGAGGCAATGAAGTACGGCGTCGAGCTTGCGATCAAGGAAGGCGCAGATCTTATGCTGGCAACAGACCCGGATGCTGACCGTGTCGGTATCGCCATGAAGTGCCCGGACGGCTCCTATGAGCTCGTATCCGGCAACGAGATGGGCGTTCTTCTTCTCGACTATATCTGCGCAGGACGCATCGGGAAGGGCACCATGCCGAAGGATCCTGTCGCTGTCATGTCGATTGTCTCCACTCCGCTCGCAGACGCTGTTTCAAAGAAATACGGCGTAGAGCTTCGCCATGTCCTTACCGGATTCAAGTGGATCGGCGATCAGATCGCACAGCTTGAGGCGGCAGGCGAAGTTGACCGTTTCATCTTCGGTTTTGAGGAGAGCTACGGATATCTTGCAGGACCTTACGTAAGAGATAAAGACGCAGTCATCGGCTCCATGCTGATCTGCGAGATGGCAGCATACTACAGAAGCATCGGATCTTCCATCAAGCAGCGCCTGGAGGAGATCTATGCTAAATATGGCCGTTATTATAATAAGACT
>ODAI012135343.1_pt1 | contig 24226 bp, 31 predicted proteins | sample 1539321 | NCBI WGS metagenome assembly ODAI01 (sample SAMN02144231, study PRJEB22623) | gut metagenome | biome: sheep rumen | host: Ovis aries | place: New Zealand | reverse complement strand
AGATGACTAAATCAGATAAAGAAGATTCATCTATGGTATTTCAGAATATGTTAGAAAATATGTGGGATTAAAAGTTATGATAGTATTAAGGAATAAAAATTTTGTTGCCTCAAAGGTATTTAATCCAAAGGCAGTGAGTAAACAGATCTCCGAAGCTGTCAGATTAGCTGGAGATCCCAAGAATACAAAAGCTTGGAATGTTAAGCTATTACATCCACAGGCTAAATCAAGTTTGTTCAGTGATAATCGAGAGAAAGTTCCTGATGACATACTGGAAAAAGCTAACAGAGATGGAGTAGTTCAACAAGATAGAAATGGAGTTTGGCGCATAGTAAACAGGAAGAAAAAAGTTTTCTGGGATGCCCATTACACTTCAAAAGAAGCTGCGGAGCGAGGCCTACGTGGTTATTTTCACAATAAACATTAAAGAAAACTATGATAGTTGTAAGAAATAAAGCTTTTTCTGAAATGTCTAAGAAAAAGTTCGAAGAAAAGGAGTCCAAGATTAAAAAGGACTATAAAACTGGTATTGGTCATGGAGTAGGCGCCGCTATTAATGCAACTATGGCAACTAAGCTTACCAAAAATGCCATGAAGACTAAGAGTAAGTTAGCTGCTGTTGGCGCAGGCTTAGGTGCCGCAAATGCTGCTTATCATGCTTATAAAGCAGGAAAGAGTTTTGAGTCTGGATATAAGTCTGCTCGTGATCCTAAGTATCAAGCAAAGCTTTCTAAAGAGATAGAGAAGCAAAATAAAAAAGACGATAAAGAACTCGAAAAGCTTGAAAAGGCAGAAGAGACAGTGAGAATTCAGAAGAAGAAACTCGGAATTCGTCACTAATATAAGATAAAATATCGTTCCGTTCGTAATTCGGGGGGGGGACGAAGATGAAGTACTTAAACCTCCCGTAAAATATTTCAATTATGATCATATTAAGAAATAAAGATTTTTCGGAATATCAGAAGGGAGTTACTAAGTATGATAGAACAGATCGTTTTAAGGCGATGAAAGATTCTGATATTCTTGCAGAGAAGAAGCGCTCAAATGCTGGTTCTTACGTCAAGACAGGTAAGGCAGCTGTTGCGGGTGGTGTAGTAGGTTCTGCTGTTGGTGCTATTGCAGGTGGTATTGCTACTAAGTCTCTGAAGGGTGCAAAAGCCGGTGCAAAGGCAGGTGCAGGTATCGGTGCTGCTACCGCTGGTGCTGGCAAATTAGCTGCTACTCATAAGGAGAGAGAACAGAATCGCTTTGTCAATAGACGACTGAAGGAAGCTAAGACTCAGGCTACTCGTCGCGAAGCTAAGGACTGGAAGACGAATAACACTGGTCGCGAAGGTTATACTTATTAAATAATTAAAAAATTATGTTGATTAAGAGAACTGTATACTTTTCTCAGGTAGATCAAGAGACCGGTGAAGAGAAGTTATTTTCAGTGAAGGAGAAGGATTTCGCTAAAGCTGAAGAAGAAAAGAAGAATACTGGCAAGAAAGTCGGTAAGGCTGTTGCTGTAGGTACTGCTGGTGTAGCTGCTACAGGCGCTGCTGCTTATGGTGCTGAAAAGGGTATCAATAAGTTGGGTGACGCTGTTGTTAAGAAAGTTGCTAACAAGCGTGTCAATGGTAAGTTTGCTAAGCTTACTCCTGCAGAAAAGAAAATTAGAGATATTGCTGTTAAGGCACGTGACGCTAAGACTATCCAGAATGCTGTTAAGAAGGCTGGAAAGGTTCTTCGCGTTGTGAAATAAAGATAAATAATATTGTCATCCCCTTTTTCGATAAAAGTCGGGGGGGGGGTGATTAATGAATAATAACCATTCCCCTCGGCATTTTAATAAATTATGTTAATTAAAAGAAATGTTTACTTTTCAGCCATTGATCAGGAGACTGGGGAAGAAAGGTTATTTAGTGTCAGCGAGATACTAACTGAAGAGGAATACCAGGAGCGTATTTTCTCCGAAAGTAATGAGAAGATGTCATCTCGTAAGAAAGCTGCAATTGCTGCAGGAGCTGTCCTGGGAACTGGAGCTGCTATTGTTGGTGGTAAGAAGTATGGTAGAGCACTTGAAACTAGTGGGGCTAAGATCCTCAACAATGCACATGTTAATCCAGGAAAAATAGGAGAGGCAGTAAATAAATCAAAGGTGGCAGTTGGTAGAGCAATGCAAGCTCCTGCCGATGCTATTATCAGAGGTGTTGGTAAAGTTGCTAATTCTAAAACGGGTTTGAAAGTGAAGGGCTATATGTCACAGGCTTCACAAAAAGCAGCAGAGTCAGCTATTGAAGCTGGAGAAAAAGCTAAAAAGGTTATTTCTCGGTATAAAAAATAAAAAAGACCGACTTGGCAAGGTTTAAGTCTGAATCTCGAAAATAAAAAAGGTTGGACATACTATAATCCCTTAATAGTACATCCAACTGGCTACATTTGTTGCAGATTTGGTTCGTCACTAATTGAACCTCTCTACTTTAATTTCATATATAAGGTTTTCGAGCGATTTCAGACATTATAAAATCCCTAAGCGAATTTGAAATAAGAATTCTACTATCCGATTAGACTTAGGGAACAATGTAAAATTTTATAAAAGTTTAAGTTTTTGTTATGAGAAAAGATAATCCAAATATATTTCAAAAAATCTTTGGTTTTGCTGGTGGAATAAGCTCTAGAGTTCCTTTACGTAGCAATATTTACCGTAATGGACAGGGAGGATATTCTCAGATTGGCGGAACAGGAAGATATAATAATAGTCAAAGGCAGTCTCCTCTTTTGGGAAATGCAGGTGCTTCAAATCTACTGTCTTCTTATTATAACAGAGTAGATGAACTTCATGGTTATCAGCTTATTGATGTTTGTAAATTAGCCACGAATTTCTTTGCTGACTATGTTATTAACTTCCTTGAGGATTCCGCTCAACAGGTAGTAACTATTCTCGATGAGGATGGAAATGTTGATGATACAAAGACAGAGCGTATCAATGATATTCTCACCAAGGATCTAAAGATTTTTGACTATATCAGAGATCACATCAAAGATATGGTATTTTATGGACAATATACTTCTATGTTATTAAAGAGTCGTGATGAATTAGGACACCTTAAATTTAGATTTGAGGAGTTGTATGATCCGATTTCAGTAGTAACAAAGAAGAAGAGAAATAAAGAAGGAGGAACAGATGACTCTTACCTAGCACGTGGTGAGGATGGAAAGATCTATGAAATTCCTACTAATGATGCTTTCGTATTGGGTAATATTAATCTTCGCCTGATTAATGACCTAGATGAAAACTATACGAAAAATAGTGATAAAATACGTAAACCCTCTTTTGGTAAAATTGCTGAAGGAGAAAGCAAGTTAGATAAGATTCTTCGTCAATGTGCCTATAGTGCAGGAGAGCCATTGTTCTATTCCTTGATTTTGAAGGTTAAGGAGCTGATTATTAAAGAGATACTTGTCTCCTTAATCAGTCTTCGAGATCTTAGTAGCGTTCAAATTTTCTTGCTTCAGTTTGATAAGAGTACGCCGAAAGAGACTGCTAATGAACTTTGTGCAAGAACAACTAAGTTAGCTAATAATACTAACGAATTGGCAAGTTTCTTAACAAGCCAGTTTGATGTAGTATCATTCATTGAAAATACATTGGCTCAGAGTGCTAAGTTTGTTCCAGATTATAATACTACATTGGGTAATAAAAATAATATGTTGCCCCTTGATAAGTTGTCTGACAAACTCTTGGACATTATGCAGAACTTGGATACTTGTAGAAGTAATGTTCTAAGTCCTCTTGGTATTCCGAGCACAATTCTAGATTCAACTTCAGGTTCTAAGTGGGCAATCTTGCAACAATCAGAACGTGCAAATAGTAGGGTCGCTGGATTTATGACTGGTGTCAAAGATTCAGTTACATCGCTTGTTTGTATTCTGTATGATACGTTGTATAATAAGTCATTAGATCCTAGTTTGGTAAAGCTTCACATTTCAGAAAAGACTAGCGTTGAATATAATAATCAGATTAATCAGAGTGAGTCTGTTAGTGGATTAATGACAGGTATTACAGGCATTTTAACGAATGCTCTTCAAATGCTCGAATCCGCTACTCCTCTTCTTGATGCAGAAGCTTATATAGACTATGTTCAGAATTTAATTAAGGATATTGACCCAGACACTGAAGCTTTGATGAATGATAAGACTAAGGAAGCTTATATTAAATTCTTGAATGCTAAGACTGCGGCAATGGCAGAACAGCAGGGTATTGATCCGAGTGTACTTCAGCCAGAACCAGATGAAGAAGAAAAATCAATTTAATTATCGTTATGGCAAAAGAAAAGAAACCATTGACCTTAGAAGATAAGAAAGATTTGGCCAAAACTGGTATTATCAGTGGTGCCATAATGACGGGTACTGGTGCTGCAGTTCATGCAACGGGTAAAAAAGTTGAGAAAGATCTTGCAAAAGGTGTTTCAAATAGATTTACTAGGGCTGCTGAAAAGGCTGTAGAAAAGTTTGGTAAAGAATCAGCTGAAAAAATGGTTAAGAATTGGAAATCACAGGGACGAAATGTTGCTGTAGTAGGTGCTCCGGTTCTTGCAGTATCAGCTTATAAACACTATAAATATAAAAAGAAGAAAGACGATGATAGTACTGAGAAATAAAAAGTTTTCTGTTCCTAAACCTGGAGAGATGATTAGTCCTGCAAGACAGCAACAAGTACCTCAACAGGGGAACGATAACTCTCAGGAACTAACATCGAAAGATCTTCAATTGGAACAGATGAGGATGCAAAAACAAATTCTTCAGATTCAACATCAAAAAGAGCAGATGAAAATTAAAGAAGATATGGCTAGACGTCGTAATCTTACTCAGCTCAATAAGATGGAATCTGAAGAAAAGCAGACTCAACAGAAGAATCAAATCAAGACAAGGAGAATCGAGGCTAATAATGATAGGGTGGATAATACTGGATTGTATAAAACTAAATCTAAGCCCATTCAACCTGTCCCAATGAAAGTATAAGACTATGATGGAAGAAAAAGAAAAGCGTTTTACCGCTGAAGTTGAGGATAGTCAGAGAGAAGAGGTTCGTGCTACTCAGGGATTTAATCCTTTAAAGCAAATGATTGGATAAAAAATGATAATACTTCGAGATAAAAACTATTCAGGTTATCAGCCCCTGTATGGAGTTGGTTATGTTGATTCTGCACAAATTCGACAGAACGTAGATGATGGAGTATACCGAGTAGCTGACCGTCTCGATAAAGCTGTAGATTATGCAGAGAATTCTCACCCAGTAGTTAATAAGGCCTCTAAAAGATGGAGAAATAGGATTACTGGATATACGAAGCCTATTAAGAAGATGCTTACTAGGAAAAGGAAACAAAACGTAGAAGGACAGAAGAAATGATAGTACTTAGAAAAACATTCAAAGAAAATTTCCCAGAGAAGGTCTCACTAGAGAATGGATTGGATTTAGAAAAAGGTAAGGGAAATAAAACGCATAAAATTCTTTCTAAGTATATCCAACCGATTCGTGAAAAGCCAGAAGATTTTGTATACTATGATATATGTTTATCTGGAGCTAATATAGGAAGTCTCCATCTTAGAAAACTTGATAATAATAAAATTGAGTTTGCTTGGATTGATATAAATAAAAGTCATAGAGGAAATAAATATGCTACTGAAGTTATTAAGTGGTGTATAAAATTTTCTAAAGAGATCGGATTTAAAGAGGCTATTTTAGAAGTTCCAGGGAAAGCTCCAGATGCTAGACACATATATGAATCTTTGGGATTTAAAGATACTGGAGAGAAAAGAGAAGAAGATAATAGCTCTTGGGATGGTCTCAGTAAAATGAAAATTAAATTATAAAATGGCAAAGAAAAATAATAAAAAGGCAAATAATGCACCCCTTTCTGCTGACAAAGTATTAGAGAATTACAAAAACTCTCTTGTTGAAAGGATAAAAAAGCGAATTTCTAGCTCGAAATCTTAGTCAGGCTGGAAAATAAATAAAAATAAATAATCATGTTAATAGCAATTTTAGTTATCGTTTACTTAATTATAGCTGCACTTGGTTATAATTTTGTGTTTAAAAAGTGGGATAATCCTACTTGGGAGAACATTATGATTAGTCTCTCCTGGATTTGTGTAATTCCTCTTTGGGGAATAAGAAAATTGCAAGAGTTGTTTAATGGATAATTAAAACTTGCCTCTCATATAGAGTAAACGAGCGCTTTATCTCGTCCCTTCTCTAAAAGTACATCTGTCTCGAAAAAGATAAAGAGTTACTCTGCATCAATCCCTATAGATGCATTTCACTCTCGATTCGATATTTAATTATAATAAACTCTCAGCATAACAGTTGCTACATTACTGAGATAATATTATCTTTCTCTACATATATAATACTTTCATGGCTTTTGGGACGGATGAAAATAAATCCCATAATTAAGTTGAAATAAGACTTATTCTGTTCGATCAGGTTATGGGAACTGTAAAAAAGATGATATAGATTTGTTTAGACTGACAAAAAAGTATTCTACCTTTAAGCAGAAATATCAGCTCTAAACAAACAAAAAATTAATAGTGCAGCACATAATACTGCAAAATGACTAAATTATAAATAACTAATATAATTAAAATATTTACAATATGGATGTAAGAGTAAGATGTTGTGGGTTAGGCCCTGACAAATTCGCTGCTGATGGATCTCATATAGGTGAGACCGTCGTTCGCAACTATCTCGAATCCAAAGACTATAAACTCTCTGTCGAAGGGAAATTAACTATGGGTTACTTAACTCATAGAGGACGTTCCTTAGAAAGTTTGGGCGACTCAATCGGCAATCCTGGCGTAGTAAAAAAAGTAATCGGTCGTGACGATGCCGGCCTGTGCGTAGGGGAAAACTTACCTACTTTCACCCATTATGTAAAAGAGTTTTATGTCGAGGATGTTCCTGGAGAAGGTCCATTCTTGATGGCTCTCGTTCATATATTTGACGAGAAAGACTTTGATCAGATTGCTGCTGAGAATATACGCAGATTGAAAGGCTTGATAAGATCGGGCGTTCGTTTGACTTGTTCTTTAGTAGTACTTGCCTTCTGGAATAACAATGGAAATGGAATAGATGAGGCAGTTCGCATAAAGGCGATTAAGTCACTTGATTGGACTATAAACCCATCTTTTGGACCCCTGGCTAGAATCACAGAGGTTATCGATGATGAAAATCAGAGAGAGGATTTAACAAAAACTTTCTCAGAGATAGAAAATGATTCTGATTTTATAAGGTCTCAACCTAGAGAAGGCGAGATCAAAGTTAAGACATTCTCAGATCTTAATGCTCTTGGATGTAGTGATATGCCTAAGAGTTCAAAAATTAACGGTCAGTTTTGTATTTTTAGGGCTAAAGAGTTCTCAAGTGTTTGTTCTATTGTAGAAACATCAGAAGATAGAGAGCCTGTACAGAAAATGGCTTCTGAGGCAGCTATAAGAGAAGAAATTAAAGAACAAAAGGAATTTTCTGCTGCAACTCTTCGTGAAAGACTCCGTTATGCAAGTCCAAAGTTTTCTCCAAGAATGAGATTCCGTCGCTTATTTATTGATTATAAGCAACTCGTTAAACAAATGGGCGGTGCTGAGAAAATGGATCCTGATACATTAAAAACTTTAAAGTCATTATTCTTATCAGACATGAATCAAATTTTCTCTAATATTAGTCAAGATATTAAAGCCGGAAAACAAATAGGAACTCTTATTGGAGCTTCTAGTCTTGGGAAAAATATTAGGGTCTCAGCACAAAAACTTCAGATGCCCTATCGTCTTGCGTTTCAGGAGATGGATAAAACTGGAAAAATTAATCCAGCTCGTTTCCAGAAAATGAAGGAGGCTTATACAGAGTTTGCCAAATCAATGGTTGAAGAGGTATTTGGTGCTACTCCGCTTCCTGAAGGGCTTGAAGAGGAAGCAAATCAAGAAGAGAAAGGGATATAATTATGACAAAGAGATTAAAGTTATTTAGCAAAGAAGAGCCAGAGAGAATGAAATTGTTCTCTACTCAGCGTCGTAAGCTTTTCTCTTCAGAAGACAATGTAGAGTATAACGATCCAGAGGGTCAGGTTCTTCGAACAGTAATTTGTAAGGATTGTGGTCATACTATGACTACGGCTGAAACAGTTACTCACATGATTTGTCCTAATTGTGGAGGTAAGCGTTTTGATCTTGCCCTTTTTAGGACAGCCGAAGAAGTTAAGGATCCAGACGTTGAGTTTGATCACATTAAAGAAGCAGAGGAACAGATTAAGCCTGCTGACGAAAAAAGATATTCTTTATTTGAAAATTTCCTTACACCATATGAGGAGAAATTAAAAGAATATTCTGGCAAAGTCCTAGAAGAGGATGAATTTGAGAAGATTTTCAGTAATGAAGCTGAAGATATGATTGAAAAACGCTTTGCTGATCTCAACGAGGAAGGAAAAGTTGAAATTAATTCTTCTGCTTTTGAGACAGAGCGAGCATTTTCGAAACTCATAATTTCTGTAACTAAGACTTTAGAGCTTGACCCAGCTATTATGAAGGGTGAAGTTGAAAAAGAAGAAATTATTGATAAACTTGAGGAAAAGATACCCGAAAAGGGAATAATGATCCTCAAGAAAGCACATGATATTCCTACGGAGCATGTTTATAGTGAGCCGGAAGAGAATACATGGCTCCAAGATTCTTGCATTGTTCAGGACTTAGAAGCTGAATATAACAATGAATCATTCCCCATTGAACAGTTTATTAAAATACTGAGGGAACGTTACCCAGATGCACCAGAGAACATAATGGATCTCTTGTCTGAGGTAGGCGTTATGAGAATAGAAGGTGCAAGAGTAACGATTCAAAGTAATAGTAAGAAATAAAATGGAAAAGAACACTAGATTGATGGAGCTCATGTTTTCAGAGAAGACTCCAGATGAGCTCAAGGAACAGGTCGGTAATGACATTAAGGCCGCTGAGAAAGACGGTGTTGTTGATACCGAAGAAGTTAAGTATGAAAAGCAAGATAATGGTGATGTTGCCATTACAGATAAAGAAAATGGTGAGGTGACTATCGCATCAAAGAATCCTGATGAGGCTGATACGTATGACCTTATTGCCGTTCCGGATGGACAGCTCGAGAAGTTTGTGCACCCGTCAGCAGATGGTGTTACTCCTGGCAATGCACAGGGTGCTCCTGATGAGAAGGTTGACTCACATATGACTGGTGAGGCTGTTATTGCCCCTAACCTGCCTGATGGTGGTTTAAATCCCGAGGCTGGTCACGAGAAGAGTGTTGAAGAGACTGCTAAGGAAGGTCCACAGGGTGAGGAAGCTTGCCCGAAGTGTGGTCAGAATCCTTGCGAGTGTGAGAAGGGTGAAAAGGAGTTCAGTGTAACTTCTGATAACGCTGCTTGGCAGAAGATTTTCTCTATGCCACAGGAGTTTGTTGATTATCTTTTCTCAGAAGTTATTGAGAGCTGTGAGACTTCAAAGGTTGGCGATCTCAAAGTTGAGAAGTGTGCTGATGAAGACGATTCAGTTGTTGTAACTAGTGAATCAACCGGTGACCAGGTTAAGGTTAAGCTTGAAGGTGATAATATGGAAGTAACAGAACTCGACAGTAAGAGTTTCAGCAATGAAGAGCAGTATCTGCCTATATTCGTTGTTGGTGTTCAGCCCTATGAGCATATTATCGTAGAGGCTCAAGAATACGACATGGATAGTGCGCAGCAATTGAAGGCTCAGCTTGAAGAGGATGGCGTAGAGGCTGTGGAAATCTTTGATAATCCAGAGGATACTCGTGATTACGCTCAGTCACTTCTTGAGGGTCTTAATGCAAATCCTGCAGTTGGTACGGAGGAAGAGAAAGAATTTAGTGAGCACTATGGTTGCCCAAGATTCTTCTCACTGGCTTATGAGACAGAGGATACTGTTTTCATGACTAGAATGTTTGCTGAAGATGCACAGGGTATTGCTGAAACGAGAGATGTTGTAGAGGAAGCTATCAATAGTGGTAAGCCTGCTGCATTAGGTGGTGCTACTGTTACTCCTGTTGACGCTCAGAATGCTATTATCCAGGATGGTGGGGAAATTACAAAGGCTACTCTCCAGGGTGCCGACATGGTTCTTGAGCATATTGATGAGCAGGAGGCTAATGCAATTCTTGGTAACGAGAGCATTATTGAAGTAGAAAGCAAAGAAAACGAGCAGGTAAATGGTACTGCTGGTAAGGAAGAGCCTGTTGGTGAAGGCGAAGAGGAGAAAGAATTTAGTGAGGATATTTGGACCAATGAGGCTGAAACTCGCTTCTTCTCTGAAAGTGAAAGAGAGACTATGACTGACTATATGGTTCGTCTGTTCTCTGAGGAAACTGACCAGGATGCTATTGAAGAGGCTATCGCAGGTGGTAAACCTGTTGAGACTGCAACTGAAACAATTACCCCAATCAATGGCGAGACTGCTGTTGTACAGGATAAGGGCAATGGTGAATATACAAAAGTTACTCTAATTGATGAGGACCGTATGAATGTTCATCCCCTTGGTGACGAAGATGCTATTAATCTTCTGGGTGAGGGTAGCGAAGAGGCACCTACAAAGGAAAGTGAAAATGCCGAAGCTGCTGCAGAAGGTGAACAGAAGAATTATTCAGAGATCTATGACTGGATGAATGAGGCTCAGACACGTTTCTTCTCAGAAGGCGAAGAGATGACCGCTTATATGGAGCGTCTTTTCAGCGAAGAGAGTGATCAGAACGTAATCGAAGAGGCTGTTTCTGAAGGAAAGCAGATTGAGAATGATACAGAAATCGTTACTCCTGTTTCAGCTACTACTGCTGTTGTAGAAGATAAAGAAAATGGTGAGTTTACAAAGGCTATTGTAAAGAATGAAGACGAGATTGAGGTTAATAAGATTTCTGAACAGGAAGCTGATAAACTGACCGAGAACCTCAAAGTAGAAGAGAAGGCCGGGGAAGAAGCTCCAGAAGAGAAAGCTGGCGAGGAAAAGAAAGATGAGGGTGAGAAGGAATTTAGTGAAAACGATCCTATTGCCAAATTCTTTGCTCAGATGGCTGCTCCTGTTGCAGCTCCCGCCCAGGCTCCTGTAGCTCAAGTACCTGTTGCAGATCCTGCTGCCGCTGCTGTAGGCGTAGTTGATCCTAATGCACAGGCTGTTCCCGCTCAAGCTCCCGCTACTGCTGAGGAAATAGAGGACAAGGCTCTTGCTGCTATTCAGAGTATCAAGGCTTGTGTAGAGGAAGGCGCTGCTCAGATTATGGAAGCAAAGGCTGCTCCTGCTCCAAACGCTGAACCTGAAATTCAAGAAGCTCAGTTCTCAGAAAAGACATTCAGCCAAAATGCACAAAATGATACACTTATCTCATGGCTGCAATACAAATAAAAATAATCAATAAATATTATAATATTTCACATGAATAATTATTCACAGTTTATGAGCACTCCTGAGATGCAGGTTGCTCTTCGTAATAGCTCGGTGTCAGCTGATGACGCCCGCCTTCGTGGCATTGAATACGCTAAGATGTTCTCTCGTAATGAGGACATGTTTGGTGTGAATATGAATAACGCTAACCTTCTGCAGAAGACCTTCTCTGGCTATGCAGAGACTCCGCTACTGAGCACTCAGTACTTCAATGCTTCTGTAGCTTCTTATGTTAGCTCTTTCGCCGGTTATATGTCAATCGAGCGTGATTTTGATCAGCCTAATGGTCTGTTCTACTGGTTTGATGTTCTTGGTGTAAGCGATCTGCGTCCTGTTATTCCTAACCTGGGTGCTGATAACTACCAGGATGTTCAGACTATGGGTCATTTCGAGTCTGATCTGACTGTTGATGGTACTACGACTGATTATGATTATATCGTAGGTCGTAAGTTGATTCCTGGTACAATTCGTGTAAAGATCCAGGACAAGGATAATAAGAGATATGAGCTCGTTGATGACGGTCAGGGTCATTTCATGGCTGTAGCCGGTGTTATTAGCTCTGGTACACTGAACTACCTGAACGGTAAGGTATCTTTCAGCATGATCAAAGCTGTTGATGCTACTGGTAAGATTACTATCGTTGGTAAGGAAGATGTAGTTGGTACTCCTAGCTGTACTAACGGTGTTGCTAATGGTCATGCTGCTGACAAGCGCTTTATGGCTAAGATGCAGCAAATTGGTCTGAATACAGTTCCTGACATGCTGATGGCTGAGTATGATATCGCTGCTCTCGGCGCTATGAAGAAGGCTACTGGTTCTGACATGGCTACATTCCTGTTCACCAAGCTGCGTGAGCTCTATACAAAGTGCATTAACGGTAACCTCGTTCGCACTCTTGAGAGTGGTTACACTGGTGACGTTATGGACGATCTGGATCTGAGCAATGGTCCTGCTGGTCTGGCTGATAAGTTCTATGACTATCGTTCTCGTATCGATCTGTTCGATAGCTACCTGATCAACGTTGAGAGCGCTCTTGCTACGAAGGTTGTGAAGGGTGTAAATACCACTGCTTATATCGCTGGTAATCGTGCTTCGAATCAGTTCCAGAAAGGTGGCGTAATTGGTCGCTGGGAGAAGAACACCAAGATGTCTTACATCAATGACCTGCTTGGTTGGTATAACGGTATTCCTGTGCTCCGTTCAACTGATGTTGTTGAGGCTGAGGGTGAGGGTACATTCTATGCTATTCACAAGACTCATGACGGTCAGATGGCTCCTCTTGCTCGTGGTATCTATATGCCTCTGACAGATACTCCTACCGTTGGTAACTATCACAACCCAACTCAAATGGTTAGTGGTATCTACTACCAGGAGGGTCTGCGCTATATGGCTCCGGAGCTCGTTCAGAAGGTAACCTTTAAGATCGGCTTCTAATCCTTAGGAATCAATTAACTCTTAGATTCCCTAAAGAAAGTAAGGATATAATTATAATGGAGAGGAATTCATTCACTTCGAGTGGGTCCCTCTCCTCTTTTATTCAATTCGCCGTATGATACTAATAAGAGATAAGAAATTTACTGAAAAAGATACTGGTTCTAAATGGGCCAAGAAAGGTGCTGTTGCTGGATTCTTTGTTCCTGGTGGTATTCCTGGAGCGATAGCCGGAACTGCAGGAGGCGCATTTCTGGGAGCTGGAAAAGATGCTCTTACCGGTGAAATGGGCGATGATAGTGGACTAGATTAATTTATTATAACTATGGCTGCTACAATAAGACTGAAAAGAAAAACTTTTGGTATTGGAAATTTAGGCTCAGCTATAGCAAATACTTGGAAAAGTGGTGCATTAGGAAAAGCCAAAATTATAGGTGGTGCTACTGTAGCTGCTGGCGGAGCTGGTGCATTATATGGTGGTGCTAAATTTGCTAAAGGTGCTAGTACTGCTTTGAAGGGTGAAATGGGAGACGAAAATGTATGATAGTTCTAAGAGATAAGTTATTCTGGGATTATAATATTACCTCAGAACAAATCCAAAACTATGGTAAAACAAATAATCTTGGAATGAAAGCCTCCTATGAAGCTCTTAAAGGTCAGGCACAGCAAAAAATGAATCAAGATATTGCACAAAGAGCAACAGAAAGGGCCGCGAATAAAGCAGTTGGTACACAAGCATTTAAGCAAGCTGCGCAAACAGGGGGCAAAAATGCAGTAAACCAACTTAGTAATGCTGCTACTAATGCCTATAAGTCCGGCCAAGGTTCTGTCGGCTTGATGGGCGGCTTGAAGAATACCTGGGCTCAATCTGGAAAAATGGGTAAAGCTGGAATGGTTGCTGCTGGAGCCGGTTTAGGTCTTGCCGCTGCTAGAGGTCTGGGATTGTTCGGAGGTTCTAATAAAAAATAAGTAAAATCTCAGTATGAGAAACGAGGTAATATATAAAGGTCTTCGTCTAAGTTCTAGTAAGTGTAGATATTTTCAGGTTAAAGAGGGTTCTATGAATTCTATTGTTGAAAATGAGACATTATCTACTCTGATCTTGACATATTCTCCAGGCAGCTCTGCGAAGTCTTTATCCGCGTCTCTTGGTATTCCATTAGTTGGGGCTGGACAACAAGAGCTTGAACCAATGTCACAAGCTTCTAGATTCCAACAAGTTACTGTATCTTTTAATGGGCTTAAGCTGGAGAAATTAACCTATGATCCTCATACAATAAATATAGTTATTGTTAGTGATTCAGAGTCAAGGGTTGTACAAACCTATGACTATACTATATTTGTTATATCAAAAGATGATTATAGAAATCCTGAATTTATAAAGTTTTTGTTCTACTCTGGAAAACTACTTTACCTTAGGCCGGTAGGTCCTAAAATACAAAACTATGAACTTCGGAATTTTCCAAAAACAATAGTTAGTGGTGAAAGTAGAGAACTTACATCAGATAATCAGACAATTTATGCTCTGAGAAAAAGATATGATGATTACTTGATACGAGAAATCGATTATCAAGATCAGTTTATAATTGAAATTAGAAGAATTCTAGATGATTATGGTATAGAGTTGGTTAGATATAATAAGGAGCAAACTTTGGGACGAACTTCTTATATAACTTATCAATTTCATCAAACACCAGTTAACTTTAATCACCCCAAAAGAAGGGATTATGATAGGAATATTATGAACCATAGACAGCCAATTGAGTTTGTCTTACATACTACAGATATGGTTCTATATCATGATTTCAAGAATAAATATAACAACGTAAATCTCTTATCCAACTTTACTGAGTTTAAAACTACAGATAGAGCTGGTGGTAGATGGTCTGCGGCTGCTAAGTGGGGAGGAATTACTGAAGATTTCAATCATATATATCAACCTGATGAAAATTCTAATTTTGCATTTCAGTGTCAGTTTAGGTGTGAACTATTCTTTTATGAAGTCCTAGACACGAGATATGAATTTTTGGAGGAAATTGTAACCAGATTAGATGCAGAAGATAAATACGGAGGGACATCTGTAGAAGAGAGCAAAATAATAAAATAAAGCAATGATTACATTCAAAAAGAAAACCCTCTCTCAAGATTTAATGCCAAAAGCTATTGAACAATTAAAGAAAGAGGGTGTAAGCTTTAATCTTATTTCTCCAGAGCAAGCAGATGCAGCTAGTAAGGTCAATTCCAAAGCTATGGTCTTAATGTCTTTTATTAAGAATGATAAAGGATTTTACCAGATTATAGTCAAGGATAAAGAGTTCTACACGTATACACGGAAATTTCTCGGTGATCCTGAATATTGCAGAATGAGAATTACCGATACGAATAAGAAAGAAAGAACGGTTACAGCAGAGACAGATCACTTAGGAATTGCTCTAGATGTAATTGAAGTTCTGGGAATAAAATATAATCTTTCAATAGTAGAAGAATAATGACGAAGTTTAAGCAAAAAGAATTTACGGAATACGATGCAATGAAGAGCCTTTATAATGAAATAATGAAGCGTACTGGTGGTGATAAGAGAAAATTTCCTATCATTAATTCAAGTGCATTCATTCCCATTCTAAAAGGAAATAGTGTCGTAATTGAGCGATTTGTCATCAGTACTTCTATGTTCGGGAAAGATAAATATAGAATGTACCTGAAAATCGGTGCAAAAGCAAAATTACCCGATGAAGTTAGATTACCTAATAAGTACTATGATAAGTCACTTGGTGGTATGAAACTTACATTTAAAGGTGGCGTTTTCGGTAAGCAAAAACAGGAGTCTACGACACAAGAGGAAGGAAGACTGAAACTTTTTGGCAACAATAATGGTGGCAATAAAAAGGGGAGTCAACCTATGATTAGTGGTGAAGCTACTCCTTATGTTGATTTGAAATATCAAGTCAGTGAACTTCTCGGAGAGGCTATTAAATATGACAAAAAGGATAGATCATTAGTGCTTGAGTTCTCTAGTATTGGAGATGCTATTAATGCATTAAATATTCTACCCTTTGGATTAGAATATAAAATATATCTTCTTGACGCATAATGATAGTCTTAAGACGGAAGAATTTCTCTAAAACCAAGATCCTTAATACAAATGCTCCTTCGCTTGGTTTTACTAGAGGGAGAAAATACGATACGGATTTAGATCGACTTGGAAGAATGGATACTTCCCATAGAGAAATGTCCAGAGTTGGAGATCTAGGAAGGGAGCAGAGAAAACTATCGTCAGAGTTAAACAGAGGTATAAGAATGCAAGACTTAAAAGAATAAATTATGGCAAGATATGTATTAAAAAGAAAAACCTATGGAATTGCTGAGGCTGCCTCTAATACGGTAGGTGGTGTAACAGGAGGAATAGGTAAGGCTCTTGACTCTAAACCTGCTGCCCTGGCCGGTGGTATTGCTGGTGGTGCTACATTAGGTACTGCTATAGGCTCTGGTCTAGCAAGTACAGGTCTTCTTGGATCTATGCTTGGTGGTCCTGTTGGTTGGCTAGTGGGTGCTGGTATAGGAGCGGCGGCTACTAGAGGTCTTGGTAAGGGTTTGAAAAAAGCTTCTGGTCAAGACGATTAATATATAGGAGGATAGCCAATGATAAAGTATAAACAAAAAGAATTTGTTGCTTGGCTAATGCCTGTATTAACTGGTGCTGGAGTCGTCGCTACTGGTGCTCAAATGGCCCAATCTTCTGGTCAAGCAAAAGAAAACGAAGAGCAGGCAGAAAGAGCAGAAGAGTTAATGAAAAAGCAGAATAAAAAACTTGATAAAATTGCAAAAGCTGCTAAAAGTAATCCAGAAGTAGCACAACAAGCTGTAGATGTGGTTAAACAAAAAGGCTTTGCAATAAATGCGTCTGTTTTATCTAGTCTTGGTAAATCTGTAATTCAAGCCGGAAAAGGTGCTTTTGGCAAGGGAATGAAATCTAATATTGCCGTAGGTTCTGCAGTAGCTGGGACAACTTACTTGGGCGGAAAGTATATTCAACGTGATATGAAGAAGAATAACATGGACGTTGATGAAAATGGAAACTTAGTAAGTAAACAATATGCAGTTCCCGCTTCTGCAATAATGAATCTAAAAAAAGCTGGAAATCTTGCTTGGAAAAATAAAGGTACTTTGGGTATAGGTGCAGCTTTAGGTGGTGCTCCTTTGGTTTTAGGATATCAAGCAGATAAACAACAAGCCAAGGATCAAATAGAAGCAACCCAAAAACAGTATACAATAGGTGCATCAGCATTAAAGGGATTGGCTAAAGGATTAAAAGCATTTAAAGCGCATCCCGGACAAAGTACTACAGGTTTTATAAATAATATGGCATCTTTCGGTATTGGTGGTACAAAAAATGTTCAGAAATTTGCTGCTGGTTTGTCAAAATACGGTTCACAAAATGGATCAGAAATGGCAGTTAAGGCAGGAGATTGGATGATGAAACACAAAACCGCTGCTAATGCTGTTACTGCTGTTCCACTTGCAGGTGCTGCTACTCTAACTTGGGATGGCACAACAAAAGCTGCAAATAAAGTTGGGAAAAGCGTAGATCTAGGTGCTTATAAATACCAAGATTCTAAAAATCAACAAATACAACAGTAAAGAATATGGCTATTAGTATAAAACTTAAGAGAAAGATGTATACTCAGTGGGATGAAACAGATAATCTTAAGAGAATGAAAGATGCTGATATTCTTGCTGAGAAGAAAAAGACAACTACTGATTATGGCAACATAGCAAGAACTGCTGCATTGGGTGGTGCTACAGTTGGCGCTGCAGGAATGGTAGCAGGAGGTATTAAAGGTGGAATAAAACCTGCAACAGTTGGGGCAGCTAATATGGCTTCCGGAATTACCAAAGGGATGGGAAAATTCGGAAAGTTAGGTTTAGCAGCTGGAGCTATTGGAGGAGCTACACTTGCTTATGCTAAAGGTCATAAGAAAGCAGAAGAGAATGAGTTTTACAATAAGAGACTTCAATATGCACAAAAACAAGCTGTGCGTAGAGAGAAGAAAGATTGGAAAACTAATATGACACAAAGAGATGGGTACTCGTATTAAATTCAAGGCAGGGAAAAGGGCTTTGGATTATGTAAAGAAAAACCCAACTCTGCCAATAGCTGGGGGAACCCTGGCAGTTAGTTCTGCAAATTTCGCAACTAACAGAAGTAGACATGATAAAGATAGAGAATATCAAAAGAAACAGCTTGAAGCTATGAACAAGCTCACCAAATCTCTAGGGCAGGTTGATAAGTCTTTAAAAGAAGCAAAAATTAACCAAGAAGAGGCCAAAAATGAGAGAAAAGAGAGTGGTATTATAACTAAGTTTCGAAAGAAAATTCTCTAATGTATAACTTAATTAAAAATATTAAATTCATTATGGAAAATTCTAATGATTTTATTACTTCAACTGAGAACATTTTCACAGAAAAGGCCTCTACGTTTATCCCCCGTACTGCTACTGTGATAGATCCTAACTATCAACCTTTTGTTAACAAGGACTTAGTTGGTGATTTTGGACTTCTTGATGAGAATGCAAAGGCTGTTATTTGGGACGAAACCACGAAAAAGGTTACTGTTAATGGTGTAGTTGAAATTGAAGTGGAAGAGAGTGAGGAAGAGGAGCAAGAAGCAGAAGTTCTTGCAGCTCCTGTAATTGCCGGAACTACTCCTTTTGCTGAATCAACTGGAGTAACTATTACTGCTGCTGATGGCGCTAATATCTATTACACTATAGATGGTAGCGAGCCTACATCAGCAAGTACTGCTTATACTGCTGTATTCAACCTGACTGCTTCCGCTACTGTGAAGGCCATCGCTGTTAAGGGTGAAGTAACTAGTGAGGTTGCTTCTAAGGAGTTCACAAAGGAATAATTGATATTTAATTGAGGGAATCCACGAACCTCCCTTTATGAAAACACAGAAACGCAATGATAAAGTTTAAACAAAAAGATTTTAGTAATTATGTTGCGTCAGGTGCGTTAAAAGGTGCTACAATTGGTGCCACTATAGGTTCAATTGCTACTGGTGGGCTGGGTACTCCGACGAATATAAAAGTTCCATCTAAAGGTCCAAATTTTGTAAAAAAAGGAATAGAGGACTACAATAATATGGCCACTACGAGAACAATAAAGGACTTTAAAGATAAAGATGGTAAACGAATAGAAACCGGATCACATGAAGAAACTACTGCTAGTGGCCTTCAAAGTTTAGCCATTGTGGGTACAACTACTATCCTCGGTGCTGCCCTTGGAGCATTATTCGGAGTCGTTAAAGAAGTCGATAAACGAGTTTCACATACCACGGCTAATGCTCGACTGATGGCTAATGTATTAAAAGAATTAGCTAAGAAAGGATATAAAGAGGGACAACAGTTTACAAGAGATCCCAAAGAAGCTAATTTAATGAAGACGAAGGTTTGTATTGTTGTTACTAGAGATGGTGCTGATTTTAAAGCTCTTATCAATACAGTAAATGATACTAAACTTAAGTCTGTAACTGAGAAGGTTATTAAGAGTCTTACTGGCCCAACACAAGTTAGAAATAACCTAGCATCTAATAGATATAACGAAATTACAATTTCAACAATTTCCAATACTCCATCTAATGTGAAAACTGTATCTGAACTTGCCTCTGGTTTTATAAAGGCTGGATACTCTGTTTACTTAGTAGAAGTTGGATAAATAAAATATATAAAATAATAATATGGCACAATGGAAAGAAACTCTTGAACCATATATCAAAGTTCATGAGAAAGTTAAGGTTGCTGCTCTGAATCCTAGAGCCGGTGAGGATCTGATAATTGGTTGCGCACTTATTAGTGATGCAGGTCCTAGCATCCCAACTCTGATTTCAAGTCAATCAGAATTTCTATCTACTTATGCATCTAGAGACCTTACAAAGGATTACATTAAGTCCTTGAACGATCTTTACAAGGGTGATATTAGTGATATGGCTGAGACAATGTGGCTTAATGCTTACCGTCTGGCAGGTTCTAATACTCTGCTTGTAGTTCGTGCTTCAAAGGCCAAAGATATATATTTCGCAAAGCCTCTTGTAAAGAATGACGCCAATGTATATCTTCTCCGTGATGGTCAGCTTCTGAAGAAGATCGCAAACGAGGTTAAGTTCGTAGTAGATACTGATCAGGATACTGGTAACCACGTAGTTGATGGTTGGTCTATCAATATCAATGGTGTTGGTGTAATTGGTAATCGTAACACCGACGATGGCGCACAATATGATTACTATGTAAAGGATCTTAAGGAGCTCGTTGACTACCTTAATGATACCTCAAAATTCTTCAGCCCTTCTTATACTTTCTACAGTGATGAAAAGGCTGAGGTTGAAACAGACAATGCAGAGGATGCAGTGAGCGTTGTATTCCATGAGCTCTATCTTGGTGCTGATCTGCTTGATACATCTGACGTTCGTTGCCCAGGTGGTCTCGCTTACATTGTTACTTGTGAACCTGAATGGACACCGATGAATCCAAGTCAGAAAGTTATCGATCTTAATAGTACTGCTTTCTCCGACTTCAATGACGTTCCTTTCTACGCTACTAATAATTTCAATAGTAGCACGGATCTGAAGTTGAGAATTCGTCGTTTCAATCATGACGCAGTAGTTACTAAGGAGCTTAGCACACCTGATGCTTATGCTGGAGGTAATTCTCCATATACTGTTCTTGGATCTGTTCTTGATACCTTTACCAATAATGGCACTTTTGTGAAGAATGGCAAAGTTCTTCCTAATGAGGATGTACTGTATCGTGACTTCTATGAGGTTGCTGTACTCGATCCTAGCATTAATGGAGAACCCGTATACTTCAACCTTGGCAACATTCTTGGTCGTGGTGATATGACAGTTGCTGATTTAAATGAGTCTCTGAAGATGATTCAGGTACAGCTTCCTGATGATATGTCTGAACTTGGTCTTGGTTATTATGGCTATCTGCCTGAGAATCAAAAGACTGGCTGGGCTAATTTGAATAATCCTACTGCTGCTCAAATCGAAAGTGCAGTTGCTGTTGACTCAAATAACAATCCTCTTACAAAGAAAGCTGACCTAGCAAATATTACTAATCCACAGCAAGGAAATGTTGCAGTCGTTGGAAAACAAAATGCAAGTTACTATAAGTATACTCAAGGCGATGACGACTCTGCTGACTGGGTTATTATTAGTGATCCAACTGCAGAACAAATTGCAGCCGTAAAGTATGAGGAGAGTAGTTTAAGTACTCTTAATTCTCATATTAAGAGACCTGCTGTTAATGATATTGCAAAAATTGGCCAAGACATCGAAGGTTCTTACTATATTTTCAAGAGCGGTATCACATTGGCAGAGCTTGATCCTGAGGAACTTTATGTTGATCTCAGTATTGATCCTTCAAAATATGCTATTCTTGATGTAACAGATACCGATATCATGAAGGCTCTTGATCAAATTAGCCTTGATGAAGTTTATGTAACTGAAGGTCTTGCCGATCTTGGTTGTACAAGCCCCATGGTTCAGTCTTACATGGCTAATATGGCAATCAACGACAACTACTTCTATCCTATCTCAACAATCAATAGTACAAACTATCTTGCTATTGCTAATAGTATTAATCGTATTAGCCAGGACCACTACAAGCTTTATGCAAGTGCTCCTTGGGATGTTGATACGGGTACAGTAGGATTCAAGTACTATGCTTCTCCTGGTACTCTGTATTGGGAGTCGGTGGGTCGTAACAGAGGTCTCGGTCGCGAATTCGCTCCTGTACTGGGTCAAAGCAATGGTATTGCTCAGTTCCAGAAACCAGTTGTTGAGTTTAATAAGAAGACCCGTCAGCTGCTTCTGAGTAAGAAGATCAATACTGTTCTTTGGAATACACAGACTCAGGCTTGGAACTGGAACGATAACTATTGCAAAACATCTGAGGATCATATTCTACAGGATGATGGTAACTCACGTCTTTGCGTCCGCATAAGCAAGGCTATGCCTGTTTTGCTCCGTCAGTTTATTGGTCGTCGTATTAACCCAATTCTTTGGAAGGACGCTTACGATGTGATTGACTTCTGGTTCAAAACAACAATCCTACCTATGACGTATACGATCGATGCTTATCGTATAATTATTGATGAAACAAATAACCCCGTCGAGATTCAGCGTAAATATAATTGCGCCTATATAATTAATATATAGAAAAAACTTTTAATTGCTGGAATTTTTTAGTAAAAATCAGCAGCCTAATTTTAGGTTTAACGACTATAGTAAGTATAGATAATATAGTCTTAAAATATATTAAAATATATTAATATTTGAGGAATCAGATGAAGGTCCTTGTTCAAGTTCGTTATCAGAGAGCTCTTAAATATATCGACGTTTTCAACAACGCGTGGTTGGGAAAATTAGCGCCTAAGTATCTAATACTCAAATACTTAGAAAAAACTTTTAATTGCTGGAAAATAAGAAAATAAATCAGCAACCTCAAAATAGAGAGGCCTAACGACTATAGTAAGTATAGATAATATAGTCTTAAAATATATTAAAATATATATTAATATTTGTTGATGTTGGAATGCCATTCGATGATCAAGAGTAATCTTATAAATCTTATATGTGAGGTAGTCTGTCAATCAAGGCAGACTACTCTCACTATAATTAAACTATGAACAAAAAGATAGCAATAAAAAACATAGAAAATCAATTAAATAAAATAAATAAAAGATCTGATAGAGATATATCTTTTGAAGGATTTGTTGATGAAAATAATTCAGACATAAAGAATACTGCAAAATTAATTCTTCATTGTAATATTCATGACATTTCTTGGAACAGCACAAATTATAATAATTTTCTAAAACCGACATTCGCAGGAGGATGTGATGAATGTAAGAAAGAATCAACTATAAAAACACATCAGTTTTCTCCGCAGGAAGCTAGAATGAAAGTTGAATCTATTCAAAAGAATAATCGATTTAACTATGATTTTTCTAAAATAGAATCTACTTATTCTGGATTTCATAATACCGTAACTATAACTTGCCCAAAACATGGAGATTTTGAACTAGTTTATAATACATTATTACTTGGAGAGAACAGAGGTATTTGTCCTGAATGCAGAAAAGAAGAGTTGTCAACTAGACATTCTGTAGATTTATATAGTAATGAAATACTTTCAAAAATAAATAATCGGATTCAGTATATAAAGAATACAACTGGAGTAGAACTTGAATTTTTAGGATATGTAGAAAATCCAAATATTAGTTGGTCTAGTCGAGTATTTCTTAAACTTAAATGTAAAGAGCATAATATCATTTGGGAAACTACAGATTTTGGAAATTTTGTCTATTCAGATAAAATTCAGGCGTATTGTCCAATTTGTTCAAGTAAATGGATTCTTGAAAAAGCTTGTTATAATTATATAATATCCTTTGGAATAAAATCAGAAGATATACTAGTTCACCCTAAATTATTTGATATTGATAAAAAATTGTTAAAATTTTCTAATAAAGAATTTATAATACCTGATTATTATATAAAGAATAGAGAAATGATGTTGGAGTATAATGGAAAACAACATTATGAGTATACTCCATATTTTCATGAAAATTATCAAGTATTTATGGATCAAGTAAATCGAGATACTATTTTGAAAACATATTGTAATAAAAACAAAATTAAATTATTACAAATACCTTATCTCGACAATGACAGACTTGAAGAAGTAATTCGCGCTTTCATTATTGAAGGCGAAGATATTACAACACACATACAACCTAAACTTTTACCAGCATTAATATATGATTAAGACATTACTATGCGACCTAAAGAAGAAGATGTTCATCAGATCAACCTTGCTTGGTATGTCTGGTCTTGGTGAGATTTTAGGTCTCAACGATGAAATTTCAGAAGATGAGGTTCTTCTTGAGATAATTAAGATGGCATTACGTGAATTTGAGCTATACGAACCGCTCGTTCTCGAAATGCCAGTTAATTCTGGTCAGCTTGGAACATGTTATGGAAAGCCGGGTTGGTCAGAGATTAAACCGAATTTTACTTTATATCTTAAGTGTCTTATTGATGAATCTCAGATTATTCTATTGCCAACATCTCTTCCTTATTGGAGAATAGGAGATGGCTATGGCTCATATAGCGGAGGGTATTATGGTTCAATAGGTATTACGCCTACATTCGGAAACTATCAACCCTTTTCTGATTACCAAGCACCATATATTTATACCGGCGACTTAGGAATATATGATTCTGCAGGTAACCAACGAAGCATATACATAAAAGCAACTGTCGCCAGACCTATTGTCCCAAGCTTT
>ODAI010172199.1_pt1 | contig 24229 bp, 22 predicted proteins | sample 1539321 | NCBI WGS metagenome assembly ODAI01 (sample SAMN02144231, study PRJEB22623) | gut metagenome | biome: sheep rumen | host: Ovis aries | place: New Zealand | reverse complement strand
TCTTTAACCATCTTTTCTAACAATTCATCTCTTTCGATTTTTCTGATAAGATTTCTTGCATCATTATGGCTTTTAATATATGTTGGATCACCAGCTAGGATATAACCTACTATTTGGTTAATTGGGTTGTATCCTTTTTCTACAAGTGCATCATAAACTTTTTGCAAAATTTCTCTTGCTTCAAAGCTTTTTTCTCTTTCGACTTTAAAACTAACTGTTTCATCAGTAGCCATAATTTTACCTCCTATAAATAATTAATTTCGCTTTCATTTTCATCAGCTGAATCTAGATATTCTTCTAGTTTTGATAATACACCATCTAAAGCTGTTCCTTTGTAATATGTTGTTATTGCCACGTTTAGTCTTGGAATTACATAAGGTATAGTTTTTCCAACTCCTTTGTTCTCCTCTTGGTTAGCAACTCTCATTGTTTCAACTCTGTATTTTATATCTTCCATAAATTGGGCAACACCTTCTACATCACTTCCAGAAAATACTATTGCAAATTTTGGTCCATTATATCTTACAAAAATATACTCATTAGATAAATTGTTTTTTATCATATGACTTACCTTTGTTATTACTTCATTTCCTGTTTTTCTATTTACTTTTTCGTTGATTTTAGGTAAGTTTATAAGTTTAAATAAACATACAGCAGATGTTGGATATTTGTCAATAACAGTTCTTCCTTCTGAATATAGATATTCTACTGTTTTCAATCCAGAATACATATCATCTCTTACAAGATGGTTGATTATTCTTTGACTTTCTACTGTTCTAAGTACTGATATGATATTATTTTTTACCACTTCTAAAACTGTAGTATCTACATTATCAAATTCATGAGGTCTTGCACCTTCAACAATCCAATAACCTATGTAAATATTGTCTATATACAAGGGAAAAAACATTGCTGATTTTGCCCTTGCATATTCCATTTTTAAATATGGTAATTTTTCATTATCATTATTAACTGTTATATATTTTGTTGTAGCTGTTTGAATACTATCAATGAATACCTTTTCTGATTGTAAATTTTTCAAAACATCCCAGTGTTTTTTTTCAACATTAGATGCTTTTATTTCATATTCTGCACCATTATATACAACAATTGTAGAATAACTAATTCTATATTTTTCAATTAATATATCGTTAATCCTTTTTATTTTCTCATCTGCAGTAATTTGCTCACTTATTGTATTCATAAAATCTTGTAAAACATTTAAACTTGTTACTTTTTGATTTGTATTATCTAAAGCTTGCAATTTCTTTTTTAAATTTATATTATATGCTACTAATGCAATTGCAATTCCAAGTAGCACTATAATAAATACTATTAATAATCCTCCCAAAGATTTCACCTCATTATATTAATACTTTTTCTTCATTTTATCTAAAATTGAACTTGTGTTTTTTGAGAAAGTATTTTGGTTTGAATAATTGTTATAACTGTTTTTTACTTTCTTTCCATTTATTGTTGGATATACCATATCACCTAATTTATTTAAACTTGCTATAAAATTCTTTGAATATCCTTTTGATGAAATTTTGCAATTTACTAATCCTTCAAGATATTTTGCATATACTTGATCTTCAAATGGAATTGTAACATATTTTATAGTATCTCTATTAAATAATTCTGTCATATATGTCATTGCTGGGTCATTGTATACTGACATTCCACCAATTAATACCCTTTCATTTAATGAACCTACTCTTATATTTTTATTTATTATTATTCTAAGTTTGTTTGATTCTAAAATATTTTTTACTTTTAAATCTCTTAAAAATCCAGTTAATGGTTGAATTGTTAAAACATCCAAACTTTGAACTAAATATATTTCTTGAGCAGTTTTGAAGTATCTAACATCTGTTTCAAAATCACAATCAAGCAATACTATTGTATAATTTTCCAATAATGTGTGTATAATATTTGTCACATCATCTAAGCTTTCGTCTTCACTTGGTAAAGAAGTATAAACAGTTAAATTTTTGTTTACTGGTACTCCATCTGCAGTTCCATTTTTTAATTTTTCTAAACAATTATGTGCTTTTTCTCTTAATTCATCATCATTGTTTGTGTAAATATAATAAGAATTTTTATTTTTTGTTAAATCCAAAATAGCTGTTTTTATTCCTCTATTTGAAAATAGCTCTGCTAAGTTATTTACGATGAATGAAGTTCCATTTTTAGTTGTTCCAACAAAAGATATAATCTTTTGATCTGATGTTATTAAGTTATCTGTGTCAATGTTATATGATGTCGCTTCTTCAGTTTCTTTTAAATCCTTTATGCTACTTGCTAAATCATTATCATACTTGTAGTTTTTATTGTTGATTCCCTTAAATGAACCATTGTATTGTTTTTCTTCTACTTGATTTTCTTCATTATCTTCAACTGTATCATACTCATTATCATCAACAAAATCATAATCTTCTTCGTTTTCATCAACACCTGGTAATGTATCTTCCTCATCATCTATATAGTAGTCTTCAAAATCATCATCATTTTCATCAAGATCTGAATCTTTCTCTTCTTCAGCTGCATCATCATAATTATCAACACCAGGTAATGTTTCGTCTTCGTCCTCTATATCATCATATTCATAATCATAATCATCGTCGTAATCATCGTAATTGTCATCATCTAAATCATTTTGATTATCGTCTTTTTCAGTTTTCTTATCGTATTCGTCGACCCCTGGTAATGTTTCATCTTCATCGTCATAATCAGATTCATATTCGTCATCATATTCATCATCATATTCATCATTTTCATCAATTCCTGGCAATGATTCTTCTTCATCATCTTCATAGTCGTAATCATAATCGTCTTCATCGTCATATTCATTTTCATCAATTCCAGGTAATGTTTCATCCTCGTCTTCTATATCATCATAATCAAAATCATAATCGTCATCGGCATCATTTTCTTGATTTTGTTGAATTTTTTTACTATTATCCTCTTCTATTTCATCATCATATTCATCAAATCCAGGCAATGTTTCATCTTCGTCGTCTATATCGTCATAATCATAATCGTATTCGTCATCATCATAATCTTTTTCATCTTCAATATCGTCAAATTCAGTTAATAAATCAACATCTTCATCAAACTTTGATGTTTTATTATCTTTAATATCGCTTGATTTTGAAGTATTATCTGTTGAATCTATATCAAAGTCATCAAAATCAATTAGTATATCATCATTATTATCATCAATTATTTTTTCTTCAACTTTATTTTTATTTTTTGATTTTACGACTATATCTTCATTATTATTCTTTTTATTCTCAACCTTTTCTATTTCTTCTTCAACAACTGGATTTTTACGTGGTCTTCCCCTTTTTTTCTTTACAGGAACATCTTCTACTGTAACTGTTTCAATTGGATTTTTACGTGGTCTTCCTCTACCTCTTTTTACAGTTGTTTCTTCAGTTTGATTTTCTACTTTTTCATTTTTCTTTTCCATTTTTCTTTTTTCTTCGTTCTCTTTCGCTTTTCTTTCTTTTTCTTTTCTTCTTGCTTCAGCTTCTGCTTTTTCTTTGGCCTTTCTTTCTTCTTCTTTTCTTCTTGCCTCAGCCTCTGCTTTTTCTTTGGCTTTTCTTTCTTCTTCTTTTCTTCTTGCCTCAGCCTCTGCTTTTTCTTTGGCTCTTCTTTCTTCTTCTTTTCTTCTTGCCTCAGCCTCTGCTTTTTCTTTGGCTTTTCTTTCTTCTTCTTTTCTTCTTGCCTCAGCCTCTGCTTTTTCTTTAGCTTTTCTTTCTTCTTCTTTTCTTCTTGCCTCAGCTTCTGCTTTTTCTTTAGCTTTTCTTTCTTCTTCTTTTCTTCTTGCCTCAGCCTCTGCTTTTTCTCTTGCTTTTCTTTCTTGTTCCTTTTTTTGCTCCATTACCGCTTTATTCTTTAATTCACTTGAAGATTTGCTAATTTTCTTTTTAGCAACAGCAGTAGGAATTATTACAGGTTGTGTTAACTTACTTCCAAGATCAATTTCTTTCTCAACATATTCTTTTTGATTAGAAACTAATGCAGAATTTCCTCTCTTTCCTGTTATTCCCATAATTTTTCTATATGAACTTGAGTTATTTTCCAAAATTGACTTAACACTATTTGGTAAAGTTTGAATTATTAATTTAACTTGATCTTCGGAATATTGAGAAACAATACTATCAAAACTTTGAACACATTTCTGAGTATTACCACCAATTCTCTTATAATGATTTAATATATTTTGAATTTCAGACTCATTTACGCCATTGTCTGATGGATCACTTGTATAATTTATTTTTTCTGCTTCAACTTTATAATAAGCCTTTGCTTCTTTTTTGCTTCTTGGTTTATATATTAAATCTACAACTTTTTGAACACTTCTGTCTTGTCCAATTAATACATTGTATATACCTAAACCAAATAATTTTACTAATAATGGATCATTTTTTGTACGTCTATCCATACATAGTAAAATTATTGGTATATCACTTCCATCAGCATTTGTTGCTTCGTCACTTATTATATCCATCTTTTCAAAAATGAACTTATCAACAGCCTGATAATTATCACTTGAAAACATTTCTAAATCTTCACTTATGACTATTCTGTCATATGTTTTATCTTTTTGTAATTCCTTAATTATTGCATTATAATAGTAAACTGTTTTACTAGAAATAATCTCTTTATACTCTTTTTGATACATCCTAGTAATTGATTCTGCATCCTTTTCATCATTAACTGCAAATAAAACTTTCATTTGTAATACCTCCACTTACTTTTTTTAATTACTGTCACGGGTTACCACTATTGCAAATATTATTGGAAGAACTTGGCATATTATTCCAATAGTAATTATTGCTATCATTCCGTTAAATCCAATATTTCTGGCATCCATTCTTTTTAGCCCTATAACATATTGATATACTGCACTAATAGCTATTCCTAAAAAAACGCATGGAATACTATAAATTCTTACTCTATCTAATATATATGCAGTTACACCGTATGTACGTGAACCATATTGCTCTGTAAGATTATCAATTGTTGCTGCTTCATGTTTTTTCATTTCCAGTAAAGTGTGTGTGTTTTCATTTTTCAAAGTTTCTTTTGATGATTCGTTTGAAGTAGCGTATACTGTAGTAAATAGTGAACATACCACAAAAAATACTATTAGTATAACTCTAGTTACTTTTTTCATATATATTTACTCCTTTCATTTTTTTACATACTTTATCTATTTTATTACTACTTATATAATAATACACTAGAAATGTCAAAATAGCAAGAAGATATGTGAAATTTTTTACTATTTATTTCCATTTTTTTATTTCCCTTATTTTTTAGTATTTCTCAAAATTTATTAAATTATAATCCCATAATTTTTCGGAGTAAAAATCACATTTTTAGTAAAAATAAACCAATCCTTTAACTTAAAGGATTGGTCAAAAATTATTTCGATGTTTTTATTATAATTCCATATTTTGAAAGTACATTATCTGAAGCATTATATTCAAAAACTGTTTTAGTATCTTCCATTTTATTAAAAATATCTAAAACTATATCTCGTTCCGTGCGATTAACCGCAATATATATTTTATTTTCCATTTTCTTAGAGCGACTATACTCCTCTTCAGAATCTACATATCTTTCAAAAATTAAAAAGTTTTCATTTGCTTCGATAATTTTCATTTTTGCATTTGATAAAACTTTTAACTTTGCTCTTGCTTTTCCTATTTTCACAAAAAAATCATATAATTCCTTGTCCATGCTATCCCAAGGAAAGCACTGTCTGTTGAATGGATCTCTAAATCCATACATTCCAACTTCATCTCCATAATATATGCATGGGTTTCCTGGCAAAAAGTACTGGATTGCGACTGCAATTTTCATCATTTCTCTTGCCTTTTGATAATCTTCTTCTGACATCTTTAATTTTGAAAATTGCCATTCTCTTCCATATGGAACATCCCATACCCAGTTATATCTGCTATCTTGAATTCCATCACTTACTAATGTTGTCATTGCTCTAGTAATGTCATGAGTAGATAAACTATTCATTAGTGAGTTTAATGCATCTCCCGGATATTGTGTAATTATATCATTTACTGTTTCAACAAAGTATTTTGCTCTTCCATATCTAACATATTTTAAAATTGCATTTGTAAATGGATAATTCATTACACTGTCTAGTCCCTTTCCAAGTAAATATGTTCTTTGCTTACCATATCCTTCTTTCGTTATTGCATTATCCCATACTTCACCAAGTAAGAAACCATCTTCTTTGTTTCTTTTTACTGCAATTCGTATATTTTCAATAAATTCATCTGTTAATTCATCGGCAACATCTAATCTTAATCCATCAATTCCCATAGAAAACCATTTGTCAATTAATCCATTTTCGCCATAGACAAATTCTTGCCATTCATGATTATTTCCATCACATACCGGCAAATTTTTAAATCCCCACCAGTATTGGAATTCCCCTTTTTTGTTCTTCCTATACCAATTATAGTAAGGTGATTCTTTTCCTTTGAAAGCTCCTACCGAATTATATGTTCCATATTCATTAAAGTATTTGCTATCATTTCCTGTATGATTAAAAACTCCATCGATTATAATTTTCATTCCATGTTCATGTACTGCATTGCATAAACTTATTAAATCGTCATTTGTCCCTAAATATGGGTCCACCACTTCATAATCACCTGTGTCATATCTATGATTAGATTGACTCATAAATATTGGATTCAAATAAATTATCTGAACACCAAGTTTTGAAATATAATCAAGTTTCTCTTCTATACCTTTTAGATTTCCCATAAAATAATCATTATTATGAATTTCGCCGTCTGATTCTGGAGCCCAATTAGGCATATCTCCCCATTCTTTTGTCACTCTTGATGACATTAATTCTGGTTGATATTTTTCACTTTTAAAAAATCTATCAGGAAAAATCTGATACATGATTTTTCCTTTTGCCCATTCAGGTACTTCAAAATTGCTTTCATAAACAGTTAATGTCCAATATGGCATATCATCATTTGTCATACTTGCGCATTCATGCTGAATATCATTTTTAATGCAAACGCTTTTTCCGTTAATTATCAGCATTATGCAAAAATAATGTAATCCAGTATTCTCAAGTGAAATTTCACAAGCAAAGATATTCATTTTCTTTTCAGTTGTAATATACTTCATTCGTATTTCTTTTTCATTTGTGCCTTTTTGTTGATTGATTACGACTTTTGCTTCATCAACAAAACCATAATCTGTATCAATGTTTAAGTAAATATTGTACCTCTCACCCTTTTTTGCAGTTGTATCAGGTACTTCTACAAAAAAGTTTTTTCCTTTGAAATAATTCATTGTCAAACCTCCTTAATTATAATTAGATTACATTGTAAATGTGTCATTTGACTTAATAATAATTTACTATTATTAATAAATTTTGTCAATCAAATTTTAAGGGCGCCGAAATTCGACGCCCTCAAAAAATCTAATTTTATTTTTTCCCTATAAAATAATTTTTCTTTCCTTTTTTTACAACAATATATGTTCCATCAATAAACATATCATCAGTAATCATAGTCTCAGTATTTTCAACTTTTTCGCCATTAATTGAAATAGCTCCATTTCCTATGAATTCTCTTGCTTCTCTTTTACTTTTTACAACTTCCATATTTGTTATAAAATCAGCTACATTAACATTACTTTCAACTTGTTTAATATCTTGGTCACCAAATAAATCAACAATGTCTTCTTTAGACATTTCATTAAACTTATTGTTAAATAGGTTTTCTGTTAATTTTACAGCTTTTTCATATTCTTCCTTGCCATGCAAAAATGTAATAATTTCTCTTGCTAATGCTTTATGTGCTTCTCTTAATTCTGGATGTTCATTATTTTTTCTTTCATATTCTTCAATTTCTTCTTTTGATAAAAATGTATAAATTTTCAAGTAGTCTATAACCATTGAATCTTCAACATTTATAAAGAATTGATATAACTTATAGCTTGATGTTTTTGTCTTATCTAGCCATAAAGCATTTCCTTCGCTTTTTCCAAATTTCTTTCCTTGTGAATCTGTTACAAGAGGCATTGTAAATGCATATACTTCATCACCTGTTGATTTTCTGATTAAATCAATTCCTGCTGTAATATTTCCCCATTGGTCAGAACCAGCACATTGAAGTGTAACGCCTTTTGTATCATGTAAGTGTTTAAAATCTAATGCTTGTAAAATCATGTATGAGAACTCTGTATATGTAATTCCAGAATCTAATCTTCTTCTTATGATATCTTTGTCAAGCATATAATTGATATTAAAGAATTTTCCATAATCTCTTAAAAAGTCAATTATATTAATATCTTTAATCCAATCATAATTATTAACAACCTCAAATCCAAAAATTTCCTCAGCTTGTTTTTTCATTGCTTTGAAATTTTCTTCAACCTGTTCTTTTGAAATCATAGCTCTTTCTGTTGTTGGTCTTGGATCACCAATCATTCCTGTTGCGCCACCTACTAATAAAATTGGGTGATGTCCTGCTGCTTTTAATCTTTTAGATATCAAAAATGTTGATAAATGTCCTACGTGCATACTGTCTGCAGTTGGGTCTGTTCCAATATAAAATGTCATTCCACCTTTATTAAGTTTTTCTTCCAATTCAGGGCTTGATATATCTTTTATTATCCCTCTCCATTTTAATTCTTCAAATAATGTCATAAAAATTCCTCCTTTTAAAACAAAAAGAGTTAAATCTTCCTAAAAAGGACGATTTAACTCGTGGTACCACCTTTATTTATATGCTCTAACGCTTCACAAACTAAGAACATACCTTATTTCTAGCTATTCGTTGCTACCGTTAATTACTGTAAGAATTGTAATTCATAATTCTATATTCTGATAGTTCTCAGCTACCACTATCTCTCTTTCTTTTTGTAACTATAAAATTACTACTAGCTTTCTTTTTATAACGCAATTAAATTTAATTATTACTATTATAACTTGTTTTTACCTTAAGTGCAAGTATTTTATGAATAATTTTCCAATTTTTGTTCACACTAATTCTAAGATATATTTTAAGGAGGTATTTTATGAAAAACGATAATTTAAACATTTTAGATGAAGTTAATAAAGGAGCAACTATGGGAATGGATGCAATTTCATATGTTTCAGAAAAAGTAAAAGATGGAGATTTCAAGCAAGTTTTAGATGTTGAATATAATAAATATAAAGATGTTTCAAATAGGGTAAATAAATTATATGCTAATTACAGCGATAAGGAACCTCATGAAACAAATGCCATGAATAAAATGATGACTTGGTATGGGATACAAATGAAAACTATGACAGATGATACAACATCTAAACTTTCAGAATTGTTAATGCAAGGCACAAATATGGGAATTATTGAAGGTAGAAGATTGCTAAATCAACATAACGAAATCGAACCAGATGTTGAAAAAATTCTAAATGAATTTGTTACTATGCAAGAAGATAGTGTTGAAACATTAAAGAAATATTTATAATCCAACAATTAGAACCGTCTCCTAAAATCAGACTTCAAAATATAAAAAAAAGAGTCCACAAAAAGTGGACTCTTTCTTTGACTAGTCAATATATCTTAAATAAACATTCAGCTGGTAAATAGCTTTATCTAAAACATCTGAAATAGTCATATTTGTTGTATCTATATAGGTATTATATGATTCTCTTAAGAAATCTAATTCTTTCTGCGAACCATTTTTTATATCATCATACAACTTCTTAGTGTTCTTTACCTGTTTTTCGAAATACTCCGGATACTCGTACCTATCTTTACCCTCATCTTCACATATTCTTTCCCATGCGACCTTAGCATCACAATTCAGATGTATATACATGTTGAACATAGCCAGTCTTTCCGGCCGCTGTATTTCATATATTTCTGAATATGTTTTGCCGCTTCTTGTTACCCCATGAGCATACTGATCTATTGGACCTCTTTGACAAATAAAGTAGTCACAATAACCTCTAAGCTGAATCATGTAATTTGAAAGTAAACCATCCGCAAAACTAAACAGCATCTGCTCTGTATACCAATCTTCATATCCGTTCTGACTAATTGCATTATTGAGCAAATGAACAAGATATTTATCACATGGTGATTTTGCTGTAATAACAGTCTTTCCTCTTTCAGAAAGATATTCAGCTAATCCATCACGAAGATTAGTTTTACCGCTTCCGTCCTGTCCAGTAATACAGATATACTTAGTCGGAAAACCATACTTCAATGAGCTTAAATCTAAAGCACCATTGTCCCGGACCAATTCTGGCAAAAAAACTTTCATTATTCATTCCTCCTTAATTAAGATATGGAAATCATTGTGGTTATTCGAATTGGTTTCATTGTACTTTCGTAAAACTCATTTGTCAATAAATTGTTTAACATAACTCTAGAGATTTTTAAAAAATTGTTTTTCCCCATTTAATAACAATATCTTCTGGAATATTTAGATTACCATGTCCTTTTCCTAAAAAAGTGTCCGGTTTTCTTTCTCCATGATAATCTGAACCACCTGAAATATAGTAGTTCTTTTCGTTACATAAATTTATCATATAATCATGTTGTTCTTTAGTGAAAGTGGTGTAATAGCATTCAAACCCAGAAATGTTTTTTGTGTTAAGCAAACATTCCAAAACCTTTGGTGTATTATCTCTGTATTCATATATGTGTGGTATAAAAACAATTCCACCTGCATCTAAAACACTATTAATAGCTGTTTTCAAATCTGGTACTAAATCATCTGCCTTTACAAACAATGGAGTATCTGGGTTTGACATATAATCTCTGTAAAAGTCTCTACTGCTTTCCCAAGATCTTTCATTTAATTTTCCCTTGTTTTCTTCATATTTTTTCAAATTTCTATGTACATAACCTGATGCAAATTCACTATAATCAAATTTCTCAACTATATCATCATCTAATTTAATTCCGTATGCTTTACAATTTTCTACTAATCTTTCAAATTCAACTTTTGTTCTTTCTTCTGGGGATATCATAATTTTTTTCATATTTTCATTCATTTTTTTATAATCAAAATTATATCCCAAAATTTCTATTGGAACACCAGCCGCCTTAGAGTTTATTTCTATTCCTGGAATTATCTTTCCTGAGTAAAATTCTTTTATGTTCATTTTTTCTAATTCATCGTAAGCATCTGTGTTGTTATGATCTGTTATAGATATATAACTTAATTTTAAATTCTCAGCTTCTTTTAAAATTTTTGATAATTCATCTGAACCATCAAATGAATATTTAGAATGTATATGTAAATCAATCATTTTTATTTTTAATAATATATTTCTAAATTTGAATATATTATTATCTCCTTTCTTAAAATTATTACTATTTTTCAAAGTAACTACTTGTATCTTCTAATCCAGCAAAATTAATTTGTCTTAGCACTTCAAACAAGATTATATTGACTGAATTAGATAAATTTAAAGATCTTAAATTATGTCTCATTGGAATTCTAATAGTATTTTCAATATATTTTTGTAATAAATCTTCTGGTAACCCCTTTGTTTCTTTTCCAAACAATATAAATACTTCATCAAATCCACTATAATCAACATCGCTGTAGCAATGTGTAGCTTTTGTTGATGCATAAAACATATTGTTGTCTTCTGGTTTATATTTCTCTAAAAAATCTTGAAGAGATTCATGTTCCTCAATATCAACCTTATCCCAATAGTCTAATCCTGCTCTTTTTAAGTATTTATCTGTAATTTCAAATCCTAGTGGTTTAACCAAATGTAATTTAGCACCTGTTGCCGCACAACTTCTTGCAATATTTCCTGTATTTTGTGGTATTTCTGGTTCAACCATTACTATGTTAATTTTCATTTCTGTCATTTCCTTTCCTTTTTGAGACATTTTTTATAAGTCCTAGTATTGTCTCATTCTACTAGCCCCTTAATTCAAATTTAATACTTCCTTTTCCATTTTCACATTCAACTGTTGCAATAGCACCATTTATAATTGTCATACATGGTCCTTTATGAGACATGTCTGCATCATAAATAATTGGAACATTTAATTTTGCTAAAACACTGTCTTTTAAAGCCTCTTCCATTGTGTAATCTAAAAATGATGTTTCAACACCATTTCTTCCAAAAATAATTCCTTTTGTATTTTTGAAATATCCAAACTCATTTAATTTCCATAAAACACGAATTAGTTCTTCTTTAGATAACTCGCAATTATCAAAATACCAGATAATTCCATCGTTCTTGTATTTCTCAACAAATTCAGATGTTCCATCATATTTAGTTCCTGCAATTTCCGCAATTAAATCTAAACAACCGCCTATAATTCTTCCATTTATAGAAACGTGTTTTTCGCATTTTTCTATCTCATTTTTATTAGAACCTGAATTTAAAACTTTCCACTCAACTTTATCTGTAAAATTATAACCTTCAAGTCCAGTTGGATTTTCTATTTCAGCTCTTTTATCTTCATACATTTCATAACTATTTTGAGCAATCATATTTCCTTGTAATATTTGCAAGTTTTCTATCACACTTCTATCATATTCTTCCACACCATATTCCCCAAAATTATTTCCATAAATTGTTGCAATATCATACTTTGTTGTAAGAGGGAACAAAATTCCTGTTGGATCTGAAAAACCTTGAACATATTTTGGATTATTTAAAATTTTCTCAAAATCAACATATGGTAATATTTCTACAAGAAATTCACCACCAGCTGCACACATAATAAAATCAATGTTTTTATCTTCAAACATTTTATTAAGCTCTTCTGCCCTAACTTCTGCACTTGCGCTTCTTGCTTTTTCAGATTTATTTATGTTTTCTGATAATATACACTTATATCCCATTTGTTCTAGTTTTAATTTTGAATTTTTATATTTTATTTTATGCAATTCATCATAAGCTCCACTAGATGGAGCTGGAACACCTATTATATTTCCTTTTTCTAAAAACTTTGGATATATCATTTTTCATCCTCCAATTTCTAATTAATCATCACTTCTACGTCTTAAAATCATTACCAATCTTAATACTTGAATTAATGCATTTGCAACACCTGCAACATATGTTAAAGCTGCTGATGTAAGCATTTTTCTTGCACCATAATACTCATCTTTTTCTAATAAATTTAAACCTTTTATTTGATTAAGCCCCCTGTTAGAAGCATTAAATTCAACTGGTAATGTAATTAATTGAAATGCTAAAATTATGCATTCTAACAATATGCCTATTCTAATTAGCATCATTGAGGAAAAAAGCAAACCTATTACAACAGCAAAATAACCTGCATAAGAAGCAAAATTTACAACTGGAATAATAGATCTTCTCATTCTTAAAAACAAGTAACCATCTTTGTCTTGTATTGCATGACCACATTCATGTGCAGCAACACTTACAGCAGCAACCGTAGAACCTTTATAAATATCCGTTGATAAATTTACTGTTTTATTTCTTGGATCATAATGATCAGTTAAATTTCCTTCAACCATATTAATTCCAACATTTTCTAACCCATTATTATCCAAAATTCTTCTTGCTGCTTCATATCCAGATACCCCACCATTATTATTTTGTTTTGAATATTTTTTATAATTGTGATTTATAAACCATTGAGCTCCTATCGCTATTATCATTGAAATTGCAATTAAACCATAGTCTGTTAACATGTAATCCATATGTACCTCCTATTTTTTATTAATATACAGATACTATATCATATTAGACTTGAAATTTCTACTTTTTTTATGTAAAATGTAGTTAATATGTTTATTATATTAAACAAATCCTATATGAAAAGGAGATTTATTTATGTTTGTAGATAATAAAATTTTAATTGGAAAATCAAATGAAAAAGAATTGTTTATTTTACCAAACATGGCTAACCGACATGGATTAATAACTGGTGCATCTGGAAGTGGTAAAACAATTACTTTGAAAGTTATGGCTGAAAGCTTTTCTAGCGATGGAGTACCAGTCTTCTTGGCTGATGTTAAAGGTGACTTAGCAGGAATGTGTACCCCTGGAGCTAATAATGAAAAAATTCAAGAAAGACTGACTAAATTAGGAATAAATGACAAGTTTACATTTGAAGCTTTCCCAACAGTTTTTTGGGATGTTTATGGAAAATCTGGTCATCCAATTAGAACAACAGTAAGTAATGTTGGTTCAACTATTCTTTCAAGAATGCTTGGTTTATCAGATGCACAAGCAGGAGTACTTGCAATTGCTTTCAAAATTGCTAAAGATACAAATCTTGAATTAATAGATTTAAAAGACTTACGTTTATTATTACAACACATTGGTGATAATCGTTCAAATTTCACACTAAATTATGGAAATGTTTCTGTTCAAAGTATTGGTGGAATTCAAAGAAGTATTTTAATGCTTCAAGAACAAGGCGGAGATTATTTCTTTGGCGAACCATCAATTGATATTAAAGACTTTTTAAAATTCGATACTGAAAACGGTTTTGGTAATATAAATATCTTACATGCTGCTGAATTATTCAAACAACCAACATTATACTCATGCTTTATGTTGTGGATTTTAACTTATTTAAATCAAAACATGCCAGAAGTTGGAGATTTGGATAAACCAAAAATGGTATTCTTCTTTGATGAAGCCCATTTATTGTTTGATGATATGCCAAAATATATGCTTACTCAAGTAATTCAAGTTGTTAAGTTAATACGTTCAAAAGGAATCGGCTTATACTTTATATCTCAAACACCAAATGATATTCCTAATGATATTCAATCACAACTTGGAAATCGTGTTCAACATACTCTAAGAGCATATACACCAGCTGAACAAAAAATTGTAAAGGCTGTTGCAAGTTCATTTAGACCAAATCCTGAATTTGATACTGAAGAAGCAATATTAGCTCTTGGAACTGGTGAAGCTTTAGTTACATTTTTAAATGAAAAAGGTGAACCTGGAATCGTAGAAAAAGTAACTGTTCTTCCACCTCAAAGTCAAATGGGAACAATTGAAGATGATGTTAGAAATAATGTTATAAACAACAGTAGATTTAAAGGAAAATATGATGAATTAATTGATAGAGAAACCGCTTTTGAAAAAATACAAGCTGAAAGTATGCGTATTGAAGAAGAACAACAACAAGTAGAAAATGAAATGTATAATAGTAATAATACTCAATATACTACTCCTGATAATTCTGGTAATGGTATGTTTTCATCAAATAGTTCTAATGGTGGTATGTATTCAATGCCTAATAATACTAATAATACAAATAATACAAATAACGCAAACACTTATAATAACAATCAATCTTCAAATTCAAATAATTCATCAAATGGAAGAAATGTTGGTTCTAAAACAACAACTTCAAAATCAAAGCCAAAGAAAAAGACAAAATCTTCTGCAGAAAAAGCTTTTACTAAAGTTGGAAACTCAGCACTTACTTCTTTTGGAAGAAAAATTGGAAATGATTTATTTAAAAAATTGTTCAAATAAAATGATAACTAAAAAGAGACTTTTTAAAAGTCTCTTTTTCTATGTCTTTCAATAGTATTTCTTATAATATCCTTGTTCTCATCTGATAACTCGATTAAAGGTAATCTTGGAACTCCATAATCATATCCAATTAAGTTCAATGCATATTTTACAGGTATTGGATTAACTTCACAAAACAAACTATTAATTAAATCTAAAACATCTAATTGCATTCTACATGCCTCTTTAACCTGACCATTTAAATATTTTTTCACCATATCATGCGTATATTTAGGCATCACATTTGATAAAACTGATATTACCCCTTTCCCTCCTAAAGAAAGAATTGGTATTATTTGATCATCATTTCCTGAATAAATAGTCAAATCTTCTCCACATAATTTAGCTATTTTAGCCACTTGAGATATGTTTCCACTCGCCTCTTTTATTGCTACAATATTCTCAATTTTTGAAAGTTCCAAACATGTTTCTGGTAAAATGTTTACTCCTGTTCTTGAAGGAACATTATATAAAATAATGGGAATACTTATAGATTTAGCAATTTCTGTATAATGAGCTATTAAACCTTTTTGTGTTGTTTTATTATAATATGGCGTAACAACCAAAACCCCATCTACTCCAACACTTTCAGCATATTTTGACATTTCTACCGCTTCTTTTGTATTATTACTTCCTGTTCCAGCTATTACTTTAGTTCTTCTATTAACAGTATCAATAACAAACTTAATTGTTTGTTTTCTTTCATCTTTTGTCATAGTAGAAGCCTCGCCTGTTGTTCCGCAAACAATTATGCTATCAACTTCATTTTCAATTTGATTTTCTATTATTCTTTTGAATTCTTCATAGTTTACACCATTTTCATTAAATGGAGTAGCAATAGCTGTTCCGCATCCCTCGAATAAAACATTTTTCATATTTTTATTCTCCTTTCCCTAAAACAATTATATGCTACTCCTTAAAAACTTGTTCATATGCAAAAAAAGATGTCAGAAAATCTTCTGACATCTTCTCTTTTTAATAATTCAGTTCATAACCAATCTTAACACCAACAAAGTAATTCTGGTGTTTCTTTTTATAGCCTATGTTTCCATCGTCATCGCCTTCATAGAAAGAAATTTTTTCAAAACACACTGTTTCTCCAAGAAGCTCAACCATTTCCTTGGCTATTTTTACAGCAGATTCGTAAAGTTCTTTTCCAAGTTCTTCAACGTTGCATAAAATAGCAAACTCAATTTCATTCTTACCATTAAACTCGATATCTACAAAGTACGGAATAGTCTCGAAAAACAGCTTATCGTCGCTATCATGTAAGCAACAAATACTGTCATAAAACTTATTATATGCTTCTGTAGTTTTCGGTAAGTAAAAATACAAATCTGCATCTTCGTCACAGGTTTCAACCAGATACATTCCCTCAGAAGAACCACAAAGACCTTCACCTTTTAGTTTCATAACCTCATCATCTGACATCCAAAAAATAGAGCTGCTATGTCTGTCCGGTTTCCAGTAACGTGCAAAATAATAAATCTCCTTTATTAAAGCACTCTTAAGTTCTCCAATGGCGACCACTGCATTTGCATACGCATTTGGCTCCTGAATTAAATACCGCATAAAAAAACCTCCAATACAGTTATTAAAATGTTTATTAATAGGCAATTTGCACTATCATGTTCAATATTTTAGCATGTTTACTAACTTATGTCAATTAATCATTTATTTTAAAATTTTTCAAAAGCATTATTAAAGTATTGTGTAAAACAGCTCAAGCTTTACTAATTTAACATAATGTGGTATAATTATATCGTAGACATTTTCAATATTACATCTTATTCCGTCTACAAATATTAATTATTTAGATGGAGGAATATCCAATGAAAAAAGTAAAAATTCACAAAGCTAGCCGCCCAATGTACCCCACAAATTCATACAGTGACCGTCACTATGGTTACCATTGTGGAGGATTCGACTACGATTACTGTGAAAGCATGGCTCGTGATATGGCTAGGCGCAAGCAAAATGGTACTGCTAACTATTCGGTTATCGAATTTGCAATCATACCATTCCCTGGAGCAAAGACATACTACGTTGAAGACCGATCACAGTATGCTTAATTCATTGGAGGCACACTTGCATTTGCAAGTGTGCCTTTTCTATTAACAATTAATTTCCGATTTGAATCATCCCATGGACCTCTATATTTATGGTTAAAGTACATATTTGAAAATTTAATCCATATTACCTCTCATTTCGCAATTAATTATATAATTATTGTTAATTAAGTAACAGTACAGAACCTGAGAGTTGGGTATTATATAACTATTTTTCACAAAAAATCAGAGTACTTGAAATTAGTTCATTTATTATACTAATATAACGATCTGGATTATTTATACTTAATTCTCCATGAGAATACTTAGGTATTATTTCCATTCTACTTGCTCTTATTTTTTCGTTAATCATATTAGCTGATTTTTTCATTATAGGTCTTTCTTTATTTCCAACAACAACCAATACTCTTGCTTTGGTATCTTGTAAAGTATCTTTAATTTTATAATTTGAATTTGCCTCCATAAAAGCAATCATATTTTCTTTTGTAATTTTGCATGTATCTCTATAATAATCTTCAAATAAATCATTTCTTATTCTTAAAGAATTAAATTGCATTTTTGAAAACCATTTTTTGGATATTAGTCCATAACTCATTGAAAATGCAGGTCTTATCATTTTTTGTGTTGCTTTCATAGGCATTGCTAATGCACTTTCTATAATCGCAAAATCACAAATATCACTTTTTCTTGATAATATTTCTAAAAGAATTTGGCCTCCTAAAGATAGCCCTCCTATTAAGTGAATATGTCCATTACATTTATTTGTTATATAATCAATAATTTCTTGTGCATTATCTTCAATACTTGTAAAATTCCTATCGCTACCTGAATGCCCATCTAATATTGGAATAATTACATGAAAACTATTCTGTAATTTTTCTGCTTCATCTCTGTAATTCCACCAAGAAAGTCCACCTCCGTGTAATAACATTATAGTATTATTTTTACTATCTCCATATTCTTTAAAATTCATATTATTTCCTTCTTTCAAAAAATCTTTTTTGTTCTACATTTAAATCTTCATTTATTGGTGCGATATTATTTTCATTACTCATAATTATCACATCGTTTATTTGATTTTGTTTATCATATCACAAGAACTTTTGCTGGTAAATATGCTTTTAAAAAATTTAAGGTCGCAAATTGCGACCTTAAATTTTTACTTCTATTTTTTCTTAATAGGAATCCAAACTTCACAATAATATTTTTCATCCTCTATACCTTTTTTATATTCCTTTGGATTAGAATAATGTTCAATATTATAACCTGCAGCTATTTCATAATCATTTGAATTAGGTAACCACTCTTTAAATATCTTTTGATTCACTTCTCTTATAGTTTCACTTGCTTTTCCTACACAAGGAAAAATTGCCCAAGTAAGTTTTGGTATTTCTATTGTTTCAAAATCTTTTGGTGTTTTTCCTTCAGTGTTATAGTCATCTCCTATCACATAATCAAATGAATTATGACCTAAAGTTGTATCGATGTTAACTGCATATTTAGCATTTATCTTACTAAATACAGACTTCATAAAAAATTTTTTCCATAATTTAGGTATATCTTGTTCAGCACTTTCGTATGTAAAGCTATCTTTTAAGCCGACAATTTTAAAAGCATCTTTTTCTTCAATTTTATACTCCATAGTATAACCACCTTTCAAAGTTAAATTTACTCTTAATGGTGCAAAATCTTTTATTGTAGCGCCATTATTACGAACTTCTGTAGGAGTAACTCCATGAAATCTCTTGAACGCTTTAGTAAAGCTATCTTGAGAATCATATCCATATTCCATTGCTATATCAATTATCTTTTTATCTGTATTTAAAACTTCCTTACCTGCCATAGATAATCTTCTATTTTTAATATATTCTCCAACACCATAACCACAAATAATTGAAAATCCTTTTTGAAAATAAAATGATGAGATATAAGAATAGCTAGCAATATTCTCTATCTTTAAATCATTTGTTAAGTTGTTTTCTATATATTCTATAGCTCTGCTAATTGATTCAATCCAGTTCATATTTCCTCCTTTCAGTTTACAAGTATATTTTACTTTAAAATATTTTTCTTTGCCCGACATTTTTTGCTAACATTTGGCTAATATATTTAAATCAGTTTTGTACGCAATATCAAAATCTTCCAAACATCTTATTAAATAATGGTTCATTTATCTTCGAATTACATTTATTTGTTTACATATATATCAATTTTTTCTACATCTTTAATATTGATAGCTTTTTGAAATAGTTCTTTAATTGGATTTATTATACTTTTCTTTTCAGTATTCTCATTAAATTTTACAATAATATAGTGAGTCATTTCACATTTACTCCTTTATTTTACTTTGTGCTCATTATACCATATTACAAATATATTACAACCGCTTAGGCATTATTTTTATTTGGCTTGAATAACATTTAATTTTGTTCTCTAATTGCAATCTTTATAAGTCAATTTTTTTGTTTTTTTCGTCCTATAAAATCTTATAGGACGGATTTATTCATTTTTCCGTCCTATAAAATTTTGCAAAACGATTTTTTTGATTTTTTCGTTCTATATATTTTATTTTAAAAATAAATCAATATATTTTTGAAAAGAAAATACTTGATTTCTACTATAACCTGTTGTTTCTAATATTATATTATGCTCTAATAATGCATTTACAGTATCTTTTAGCGTTGATGGTTTCATGTTAGTTATTTCTATTAGTTTTTTTCTATTTATTACTGGTTCATTGTACAAAACATCAATTACTTTTCTTGCATTTTCCGGTTTTACTGGTAAATCTAAAATAACTTTGTCCATCTCCATAGTCAATTCCACAACACTTCTAAATTTATCTTTGGCTGTTTTAGCAGTTTCTATAACCGCTTCTAAAAAAAATTTGATCCAACCTATCATATCATTATGTGTTCTAACTCTTGTTAGCATATCATAGTATGTATCTTTGTTTCTCTCAATATAGTCTGAAATATACAAACATGATTTTTCAAGCATCCCCTTACTTTGAATATAAAGTGGTACAAGCAATCTACCAATTCTGCCATTACCATCTAAGAAAGGATGGATTGATTCAAATTGATAATGTAAAATTGCAACTTTTATTAAATCTGGTGTATCAATTTCTTCGTTATTTATAAATTTTTCAAAATCACTTAAACATTCCGCAACTTCTGTGTGTGGTGGTGGAACATAAACAGCTGTACTTGGCATACTACCACCAATCCAATTCTGAGATGTTCTAAATTCTCCTGGCGTTTTATGTTCTCCACGAACTCCTGTCATTAGTATTTTATGAATTTCTCTTATTAGTCTAGTACATACTGGAAAACCTTCACTAATTCTTAGAACTCCATAATTTGTTGCTTTAACATAGTTTTGTACCTCTTCCCAGTCATCTCTCTTTTCTGGACTTATATCTTTTACATCTAACAAATCTTCTTCTACTGTTGTTCTAGTTCCTTCAATTCTACTTGATTTATTAGCTTCAACTTTTACATGCATTTTAATGTATAAATCTACATTTGGTATTAATAGAGAATATGCATTCAATTCTCCAATTTGCCTGTTGGCTTCTGATAATAGTTTGTCCAACTTTGTATCATCCCATCCCCAGTTGTAATTGATTTTACTTGGGATAAATGTTTTATAATCATTATTTTTTACATATTCACCTGATATGTAGTCTTCCAATTTCTTCATAGAAACACCTTCCTTTTTTATTTATTTAAGTTTCTACTACTTTTATTTCTACATATCATGCTTCGTTTATTGTTGTGTCAAACGTTTGTTTGTATTATATCATTTTTTCAACACATATACAATACAATATTCAACAAAAAATAAAAAAGACATCGACAAATTTCGACATCTATATTTTTTATCTTGTGGTTCCAAGAACATATCTACGCTCCATACAAATAAATTGTAATTTATCAGCTAGACCACTGTAGCTAATTCAATTAATTTATTTTGAATTTCCTCCATCATTTCTATACCTGGTAAATGTCCTGTATTTTTAACTATATAACATTTAAGATTTTTATTATTAGACTTTTCAACCAAATTCTTAACATCTTGTGTATATGCAACTATATCTGTATCTCCTTGTAAAATAATATATGGAATATTTATATTTATTAATTTATCAGTAAGGTCAATTTTTAATAATTCATTCCATATAGAAGTATTCTTTTTATATCCATTTATCATAATTGCCTTAAAATCTTTAAATTTATAATCTGGACTTGTTAATAATCCTTTTATTACCTCTCCTGTTGGTGCTTGTTTACCATTTTTATTGTTATATGCATTCGTATATTTTGTAAGACATGCGCTTACTAATTGTAACTCTTTTGATGTGGCATTATTAGAATTAGTTTTCTTTATAATATCTAGTTTTGACTTTGGAATATTAGAATTTTCTAATGTTTCAATTACTGTATCATTAAAAAATAAATTTTTTAATATCTGCCCACATACTACAACCCCATCAATTTCATTTTGACATTTTTCTAAAACTAATGCACTTAATACAGAACCCCATGAAGTTGAAAAAATAAATATTTTATTATTAAGAAATAGTTTTTTTACTTCAACAATTAAATCTTTTGTCATATTTACAAAATCTTCTATAGAAAAATCATTAGTAATTTTATAATTATTTATTCCACAACCTAGTTGATCCCAATATACCATAATAAATCTATCTGTAAATGAAGGAAACATTCCTCTACATCCAACAGAAAATGGTATTGGAGTTCCAGGACCTCCGTGTAATGTTATTACAACGGGCAATTCTTTACTTTTACCTTCAATTAACACTTTTTGTGTATATCCTCCAAGATTAAAAGAATATATTTGTGATATTTCATTATTTTCTATTATATTTTTTCTTTCTTTATTCATCGTTATCTCCCCTCTATAAATTACTATTTATTAAACTAATTTGGATAATATATCTTCTATTATTGCATCATATTTAATTAATGTTATATACTTCTACATTTAAATCTTTGTTTATTGGTGCGATATTATTTTCATTATTCATAACTATCACATCCTTATGATTTAATTTATTCTAGTATATCACTAAAATTTTTATTTGTAAATTTTTTCTACGTGAGTGGTATATGGAGCATTGCGTAGTGGTTTTCCCTGTATATGTGTCAAGAACATATCTACGCTCCCTACACGCAAAACACAAAATTGTAATTTGCAATTAGTCTTTAAATCCTTTTTTATCAATAACATATAAATATAATAAACTTACAATAATTCCTATTATTCCATAAATTGCATCCATAAAATCTATTGTATTTATAAATGGAAGTATTGTTTCATAAATTAGATTCATACTTATTAGTATCAATCCAATTTTTATAATAGTTGAACATTTCTTTCTATAGCATAATAATAAATATCCAATCATAGTACATACCATTAAACTTATAGTAAAATTAGTTATATGTGAATTAATTTCCTTTGTTATTACAAAAACGTTTTCATTAAATATATTAATCCACCTAACAATTCCTAATACAAAACAAAATAGGAATATAGATACTACTGATATTGTTGTGCTTATTTTAGTTTTTCTTACACCATCCATTTTTTACCTCCACAAATTACTATCTATTTTTATTTAAGTTTCAAAACCGAAATTACCTCACAATGGGTTGTGTAGGCACGGTTGCATAGTGGTTTTCCCTGTATATGTGTCAAGAACATATCTACGCTCCATACACAGAACAACAAATTGTAATTTCTAAATATAATATGTATCATCTTCGTAAAATTGTACTTTTTTACCTTTTGGTACTTGTTTTATTACTTGATACACATTATATGCATCGGGATATGGACTTACCATTCCTAAAAATGCAATTCCCCATAATATTGCATTCAAAATCAAATTATTTGAAGGTGCTATTGCAAAACATATTAAAGGAATTATTCCTAAAATATATGGAAGTAAACACATTAATACAAATCTTTTCTTAGATAATGGATAAGAAGCTAATGCAACAGGAGTAAAAGGTTTAACAATTCCTATATATTTTTTTACTTTTTTAGGATACACAATTGCGTGTAAAAATTCATGTACAAACAATAAAATAAATCCTATTAATAATCCAATAAGAATTCCCCATCCTTTTATTACAATATCTTTAGCTATGTATGTTTTAATAACCATAGCTAAAAACATTACTATTATTGCTGGAATTAAAAAAGGAATAGCTTTTATCATTTGTTCTTTAGATGATTTAGGCATTTTCATTTTTACTGCCTGCTCATCTAATTCTTCTTTTTGATATTTTTTTATATCTTCATCTTTTATTATTCCTATCCATTTTATATTAATAATAAGTATCTCCTCTATATATTATTTATTATTATTTTAGTTTCATAACAGAAATTACCTCACAATGGGTTGTGTAGGCACCGTGAACATATGAATTAACCATGTATAATGTTAAATTGATATGTTTCCTTTTTACATAGTCACAAAAAATTTATATCAAATCAACAACTGTAATAATCATGTAATGATCTGACAATAATCTTAGTACTTTACTAGAGTATTCATTATTTTTTCGAAGACAAATGTCAT
>ODAI012144715.1_pt1 | contig 24236 bp, 17 predicted proteins | sample 1539321 | NCBI WGS metagenome assembly ODAI01 (sample SAMN02144231, study PRJEB22623) | gut metagenome | biome: sheep rumen | host: Ovis aries | place: New Zealand | reverse complement strand
TGACTATGTCCTGAAAGAAGTGGCAGCCATTCTGCGGAAAATCTGTGAAGGGATCTCCATCTGCCGCTGGGGCGGTGAGGAATTCCTGATGGCCGGGGTCAATGAGGAGGAAACGGCGCTGCTGGAACGTGTCAGGGAGGCCGTAACGAAACATGTATTCGTTTACGAGGGCCGGCACCTGCGCATGAGTGTTACCATAGGCATGGCCATGTTCAGACAGGGCCAGAGCATTGATGAGTGGATTGATGCCGCGGATAAAAAGCTTTATGAAGGGAAAACGGCGGGAAAGAACCGCCTTGTCAGATAAGATCCGCCGGTGCGGAGGGAGAACCATAAAAGAAACAGGCAGAGCAGCCGGATTGCTCTGCCTGTTTTCATATCGGATTTTCGGAGGAAACCGGCGGAAAGGGGAATTTCACGGGAGGGGCGAGTGCGAGAATCAGGAGGGCCAGAACGAAAAGCAGCATATACACGGCATGGATGACCGGGTGACGCCCGGTCACGATAAACAGGCCCAGCAGCAGATCGGAAAGCAGAAAGAGGGCGGCACTCAGACGGAGGCAAAATGGCTGGCTGGCAGCACTGAAGGCGGTGAGAATCAGAACCGGTGCGTAAACAGCAACTGCCAGAACGGGTGTTCCGTGTTTTTTCAGAAAGAATCCGACCAAAATGGCGGGAACAGCCGCGGAAAGGATTGCCCAGAGAATCCAGCGCTGCCGGCTCATCTTATGGCTGCGCTGGAACAGCAGGATGAGGGAAAGGTGGAAAAACAGAAAACACACGACGCCTGTCGTAAAATGGATTGAGATAATGATGTCTGCCGCCAGCCCCAGAAGGAGCGGCAGGAAACGGCTGGCACTCACATGAAAGCGGGGGCGGCGGAACGCGGCCATGAGAAGGAGCAGACAGATGGCACCTGAGGCTTTAAAGAGCAGACGCCAGAGAGGGGGATCCGGGAACAGCCAGTAAGCGATTTCCGACTCGAGCGCGGAGATTCCGTAACAGCAGAGGAGCGGCCAAGTGACAAAGGAAAGGCGCCGCCCCGGAACTATTTTTGCTGCCGCCAGCAAACAAAGAGGCGCACAGATGAGGAGGCCGGCCAGGGCGAAAAGGAAAATCAGAGACATTCGCCAGCTGGGGAAAGGAACGTTCAGCCCGAGAAACTGAAGGATCTGCACGGGCGACAGCGCAGAATCAGCCATGATGGCAGCATTGCGGTTGTCTGCTGGCGGGACATTATCCGAATCCTGAACGGATAAACTGCCGTATTTGGCCGGATCCCGGGGATGATACAGACCGGTTTCACCGGCAGAGACGGACCGGGTAAAATGGTCTAAAACCGAATAAACAGACAACGGATTCGGGGCGGCTTCAAGGAAGAAGAGCGTGAGTTGTCCGTCGCGTTCTGCCTGCCACCGGATGTCACAGGAAAGGCTTTCCGGAAACGTGACCGCGATGCCATCGCCCAGATGTTCGACAGGCAAAAGGACTTTTGACTGGTCTCCGGACATCTCCGCAGCGGAAACAGTTACCGGACCCCGGAAAAGGAGATAACGACGGAGGCCATTTCCGGCAGGCACTGCATCGTAAGTGACCGAACCGGACAAATCACTGCTGCTTTGTCCTGCCGCGATGGTTTCGCTCAGAGGCAGAGGATGACCGGCTTTTCGGAACAGGGAAAGACGGACCAGAAATTCACTGAGGCGGTCCAGACGGCGGACATCCTCGGGACTTTTTGACGGATGGCGCAGCTGGAGTTCCCGTGTGCCGGAAAGGAAACGGAAAGGGGAATCGGCTTTCAGAACAGGATCCAGATCTTTAAGCAGTTCCTCCTCCGGGCATGCGAGTCCGGATGCCCAGTCTGTGACAAGGTACCGAAAAAGGATTGCTGAAAGGGCCGGACTGGGCTGGGCACTGGCGATGCCGGAGGCGGAAAAAATCGCCATGATGAACAGAAAAAGCAGAGCTTTGCGGCAGAAAGACAGGGCGTGCATGTCAGATGAACCTCCTCCTCGGCGGCGGTTTTGCCCGGGCAATGACTCAGCAGCCCGTATTTGACAAATTGTCTTTGCGCGGCAGGGACATTCGCAGACTTCGGGGCCGGGCAGTTGGCTGAGCGGCGCTTTCAAAAGATTCAGTTGTAAAGCAGAATGAAAAATACTATAATGTGTCAAATCCGCTGGAGAATTCCCGGATGGCGGACAACAAGTAAAACGACAGAAGGAATGAGAAAATGCCGATTAACATAGCAATAGACGGCCCGGTTGGCGCAGGAAAATCCAGTATTTCGGATTCGGTTGCGGAGCGGCTGGGCATTCTGCATCTGGATACGGGAGCCATGTACCGGGCGGTAGGTCTTGCCCTGCTGCGCATGGGGGTGGATCCCGCCGATGAGGCGGCCGTTTCCTCCAGAATCGGAGAGGTAGAGGTCAATGTCCGTTATGAGGACGGAAAACAGCATACCTATCTGGGACAGGAAGATGTGACGGGACTGATCCGGACAGCCGAGGTATCCGCTGCTGCCAGCAGTTCCTCCAGGTGGCCGGCTGTTCGCAGGGCCATGGTGGCCGCGCAGCAGCGTATGGCCGCTGAGACGGATATGCTGATTGACGGACGGGATATCGGCACGGTGGTTCTCAAGGATTCACCGGCGAAAATCTATCTGACGGCATCTGCCGAGGAGCGGGCAAGGCGGCGGTATCAGCAGAACCTTGAGGCAGAGGATGATACGCCTTATGAAAAGGTCCTTGAGGCGCTCAATGCGCGGGACTATCAGGACATGCACCGTGCAGCGGATCCGCTGCGGCGGGCAGAGGATGCGGTGCTGGTAGATACAACCAATCTTGATTATGAGGAATCTGTGGAAGCGATCCTCCGAATAGTGGAGCAGGCATATGGAATCTGAGACGAAAAAGCATAGCATTCTCTATACCATCATTATAGTGATCTATTTTATCATTGCCAAACTGTTTTTTTTCATCAGCTTTGTGGGGCGTGAGAATATCCCCGCAGGGAAACCCCTTATCCTGATGGCGAATCATCAGTCGTTTCTGGATCCGCTGACCCTGGGCATCTGTGCACGTGACCGGCAGATTCACTTTATGGGCAAGAAGGAACTGTTCAAAAACAAAATCATCGCCTGGTTCCTGACCCGTCTGCATGCGTTCCCGGTGGACCGGGGAAACATTGACATGACCGCGATCCGCACTGCCCTGAATGTCATCAAATCCGGAGAGACCCTGGGCATCTTCCCGGAAGGGACGCGGTCCAAGACCGGTTATATGGGTCCTCTTCTGGGCGGCGCCTCCCTTCTGGCACTCAAGTCCGGCTGCGATATCCTTCCGGTGTACATCGACGGGCCGTACCGGATTTTCCATCCGCTGCGCGTCATTGTGGGGAAACCGATTGAGATGCAGGACCTGCGGGCAGGACGCATGAACAAGGAAACCTGTGATATTCTGACCCATCGGATGGAGGGCGCGTTTGCCCATTTGAGCGGCGGGAAGGCGCTTCCGCCTGCAAATCTACAAGAAAAGCATGCCTAAACACACTTTTCAGAAAAAAAAACTCCGGTTTTTTAAAAAAGAGTGTTGATTTTTTTAAACAAATTCTTCATAATACCACGACGAGAGTTTTTTGTTGCAATAGGAATGATGGACGGGCAGAGGCGGACGAGGATGAAACTTGTCATTGGAAAGCATGCCGGGTTTTGCTTTGGGGTGAAGCGGGCGGCGGAGGAGGCATACAGATGCCTTGATGCCGGGATTGCCTGTGTGACCCTGGGACCCCTGATTCATAATCCTCAGGAAGTGGAACGCCTCAGACAGGCAGGAATCGCCTCGGTCGACAGCCCGGCGCAGGTAAAGCCCGGGGAAACCCTGATTCTTCGTTCGCACGGTGTGGCGCCGGAGATTTATCAGGAAGCCCGCGAGCGGGGAATTCCGGTCATTGATGCCACCTGTCCGCATGTGGCTGCGATTCACCGGCTGGTGCGTGAATACAGCGAAAGCCGGGACGCTGTCATTATCGTGGGCGAAGCGGACCATCCCGAGGTCAGGGCTATTGCCGGATGGGCGGGGAGTACGGTTTATATCTTCAATGAGCCGGAACAGGTCCGCCGGACAGCACTCCCCGGCCGTGCACTGGTGGTGGCGCAGACGACGATCAAACGGGAACGGTTTGAAAACGTCCTTGAGGAAATCCGTCTGAAAGTGCCGGACCTGACGGTGAGGAACACCATCTGTGCGGCGACAAGCCAGAGACAGGAAGAGGCCGAAAAGCTCTCGGCAAGTGCGGATGTCATGATTGTGGTGGGCGGACACAACAGTTCCAACACCAACAAGCTGTATGAGACATGCCGCCAGCGCTGCCGGAGGTCATACCTGATCGAGACCGCCGATGAGATTCCCGCAGAGGCCATCGGCGAAACGGACACGGTTGCCCTGACGGCAGGCGCATCGACGCCACAGTGGCTGCTCAATGAGGTGGCAGAGCGGCTGAATTCCCTTTTTTCTTGAGATGTTACCGGCTAGGCCGCTAACATAAATGATGATTCAATCGGGCTTGCCCGTTTGAGATACTTTAGGAGGTAGTAACTGATGAACGACATTGAAAAGAACCCCGTTTCCGAATCCACTAATGAGTTTGAAGCATTGCTTAAGGAGGACGAGAAGACCAGCAAGATCAGTCCCAAGCAGGTCGTTTCCGGCTGCGTTGAGCAGATCGTGAGCGACGGTGTGATTGTGAGCATTCCTGGCAAGGCAGACGGCTTCATCAAGACCAGCGATCTTGTAAGAAATGATTACAAGGTTGGCGATCAGATTGAGGCCGAGATCATCAAGCTGAATGATGGGGATGGTTACGTCCTGCTGTCCGAGCGCAGAGTGGCTGACAGCAAGAACTGGGACAAACTGATTGCTGAGTGCGACGCCGGAGCATGCGTTGAGGCTGTCGGCCGTGAGGCCGTGAATGGTGGACTGATTGCGGATGTAATGGGCGTTCGTGCGTTCATCCCGGCATCCCATCTGGCACGCCGGTACGTGGACAACATCGGTGATTTCGTGGGCAAGACCATGACTGTAAAGATCATCGAGGTTGACAAGAACAAGCATCGCATTGTTGCCAGCCGCAAGGCTTTCCTGAACGAGGAGAAGAAGAAGGCCTGGGAGAACATTGAGGAAGGTCAGATCGTGACGGGTACCGTTCGCCGCCTCACTGACTTCGGTGCGTTCGTTGATATCGGCGGTGTGGATGGCCTCATTCATGTGACCGATCTGGCCTGGCATCGTGTCAAGCATCCCTCTGATATCGTCACCCCGGGTCAGGAGATCCAGGTGAAGATCGTCAGCATCGACAGGGAGAGGGAGCGCATTCAGCTGTCTCTCAAGGAACTGACCCCGCAGCCGTGGGACAACGCCGAGGAGAAGTATCCGGTAGGTTCCATCGTCGAGGGCAAGGTTGTCCGTGTAACCACCTTTGGCGCCTTCGTGGAGCTTGAGCCCGGTCTGGATGGTCTGGTTCACATCTCCCAGTGTGCACTGCGCCGCATTCAGAAGGTGGAGGATGCGGTTCAGGTCGGACAGGTTGTCCGCGTGAAGGTTCTCAAGGTAGACACCGAGAACAAGCGCATCAGCCTCTCTATCCGTGAGGCTCTGACCGAGGAAGTTGATTACAACGCCGAGGTACAGGGACTGGACTTTGATGACAATCTCGCTCCGGTAGATGAGGAAGCGGGCGCTGTTGAGGCAGAGAATCCGCTGACCGACGCTGAGTAAGAAATAAAGACGGGGATTTGTCCCGGAACAAAAGACGCTTTCAGGTAACAGTATGAAGGCGTCCTTTTTTCTATCTGAAAACCGGTCCTGTATCCAGCAGACCCGGCGGGCCTATATCCCCTGCCCGGCACAGGCCTGCTATGCAGCACCGGCAAAAGACAACGGTGAGGAGAGACGTCATGACATGGAAGTGCCCCAAATGCGGGCGGGAATTCGCACGAAACGAGCAGGATCACTACTGCATCCGGCCTCAGACGGTGGAGGAATACATCGGGATCCAGGAGGAGGGCGTGCAGGGGAAGCTGAGGGAACTGCGGCAGATTCTGTGTGAGGCCATTCCGGAGGCGGAGGAATGCATTGCCTGGTCAATGCCGACCTACCGGAAAGGCAGGAACCTGATCCATTTTGCCGCGTTCAGGCATCACATCGGGCTGTATCCGGGCGGTGAGGCGACAACGGTTTTCGCGGATGAGCTGACGGGCTTTCAGGTGAGCAAGGGAACGATTCGCCTGCCGTACGACCGGGAACTGCCGGTTCAGCTGATTCAGGCAATTGCCCGGTTCTGCGAAAAACAGTATGCAAAGGAAGCCGGGCGTGCCCGGAGGCCCAAAGACCAGAACGGATGAAATTGCCCGATCCTGGCTGAGAGGGCAAAGACAGAGGAGAGGCCCTGTCGCGCAGTGACAGCAAGCCAAATCTGGGCCAGAACAAAGCGGGTCCGGCTAAAGACCAACACTGAGACCCACAGAGGAGAGAAGGATATGCGAAATCGTTTGCGTTTTGCGGCAGTGGCCGGACTCATTCTGTTTCTCCTGGGATGGAACCTGCCGGGGATGGCGGCAGAGGATTACACCGGATTACAGTACGCCTTTGGCACGCAGGGAATCCGGGTTCCGGCGTGGAATAAGCCGGAAAACCGGAATGCGGAAGGGGTTGTGGCAGCGATCCTTGATACCGGCGTTGATGTGAATCATCCGGACCTCAAAGAGGTGATGTGGAAGGACGGACTGAAGTATCCGTCCCTTTGTGCCCTGGGCGGAGGAGAATATGGCATCAGCGTAGATGAGGACGCAGAGGTCAGCACAGTTGTCATGGACAAGGCTGGACACGGAACCCATGTGGCCGGCATTGTCGGGGCAGCCTGGAACGGATTTGGGATCAGCGGAGGCGCGAACGGGGTTCGCCTCATGGCGGTTCAGACCGGTCTGGGGGATAACCCGCGATATGAGGCGGTGCTCAGGGCGCTCAAATATGTTCTGACGGCGAAAAAGGCCGGTGTGCCGGTTGCGGCGGTCAATCTTTCGTGGGGCGGTTCACTGGTTGAGGTAATCGGAGGTTCTGAACTGAATGACCTGGTGATGCAGCTGGGGGAAGCGGGAATTGTCACGGTCGTTGCGGCCGGAAACGGCGGAATCAATCTGGATTTCAGCAACCATACGGCGCTCTGGCTGCGCACCAATCCTTACGTGCTGGTTGTCGGAAATGCCACCCGGCAGAGAGAGGCCAGTTCAGGCAGTCAGTATTCAGAAAGAGTGGTTCATGTCTTTGCCCCCGGGGAGAACATCCTTTCCACCGTCCCCCTTGCCTGGCAGGGACCGGATAAGAAAGAGGATGAGGATCAGGGGAATGAAACCGGCTATACCTCGTCCGTTTCAGGCGGAGCGAACCCCTGGAAGCGGGATGATCAGGACAAGGCCTATTATCCGCTCAGCGGGACCAGCATGGCGACACCTGCCGTGACGGCCATGGTGGCTGTCCTGGCCCGAAAGTTTCCCGGAGAAAGTGCTGACCGCCTGGCTGCACGCGTTGTCGGAACGGCGGTGCAGGAACCGGCGCTGCAGGGGAAATGCATCGCCGGCGGAATCGCCAGCCTCGACGCGGCCCTGAGCCGTGAACCGCTGCCTGTTCCGCAGCAGGCGCTTTGCGGGAAAATGGAAATACGGATCTGCGGTCATTTTTTCGGGCAGCAGACGGGGACGCTCCTGATAGATGGTCGTGCGGCACAGGTTCTCACCTGGTCAGACCGTGAAATTACAGCAGAGGTTCCGCCCGCATTCACCGGCAGGGACTGCCGTGTCAGCGTCCGGACGGCAAACGGGAAGTCCGGGTCACGGATCATGGATTTTACCGGATCCGTTGGGAAGCTTGAGGCAGTGGTCCCGGAGGGAATGCGGGAAATGAACTACATTCGCAGTGTGTCCATGGTGGGGCTTGGCGGAAAACTGTATGTGGCCGGCAACAACGACAACGAGTCGGGCACAAGCCGGATAAGCGGACGGCTGTACTGCATTGACCCGGAAGCGGGAAGCTGCCGGCGTCTGGCAACATTCCCTGAGACGGTTAAGAACATGTGCGTTTTCCAGGATCAGCTGGTGCTGCTGGCTGACCGGACCCTGTACGTCGTTTCTGCGGACGGGGATGTGCGGCGTCAGGTGAGCAGTGAACCGTATCTGCCGCTCATGGCGGCCCAGGCCGGCCGGGAACTGGTCCTGCTGTGTACACTGGAAGGACAGACCAAACTGTGCGTGCTGAGGGGCAGCGGGCTTGAGGAACTTTACGTTATCGAGGGAATCTGTCAGGACGCCTATGAGTGCACAGATGTCGCCGTGGACGAAAATACCGCGTATTTCCTGTACAAGAGCGGCGGAATTCTGCAGGTATCAGCGGACCTGACCATGACCGAGCGCCAGCTGCCGGTTTCAGAGGATGTCCCGCTGACCCTGGAAATGGCCGACGGCATCCCGTGGGTGGGACTCTCCAGCGAAAAAGAAATGCTGACGCTTTGTCCTGCGGAAAAGTGGGAAATCACAAAATCAAAGGGATATGTCCCATCCTCCGAATTGTTTCTGAGGCCGCATACGGCGGTACTGGGGGATTATCTGTACTTGCTTGGCCTGACGCCCTCCCTTAAGTGGAATCTGGTTCTCCGCCGGATCCGGCTCAGAGAGGCGGCGCCTGTGGCCATATCTCTTCCGTCCACCGGTGATCCCGATTCCGGATGTTTTTTTCCGGCACTTCTTACGCTGTTCCTCTCTGCCCTGGGCATCCGGGTTGTCCGGAGAGGCAGGGGATGAGTGATTTTCTTTTAGAACCGACGTTTGAATCCGCAAATTGAACGGTTCAGGCAGTTGTGATTGACAATTCCCCCCTTGCGGGGGTATGATACACCTGCCCATATAGAAAAGAAGGTCAAGCTTCGGAAAGGGAAATGTATGCACGAAAAAAAGAATCCCAATAAACCATTAATCATATATTATATTATCGCGCTGGTCGTCGTCATGCTGCTCAATGCGCTGCTGTTTCCGCAGATTGAGCGATACAGTGTGAAGAAGGTTCAGTATTCGGAGTTTATCCAGATGCTGGAAAAGGGCGAAATCAAATCTGTTCAGATTGATGATACCTCGATTGCCTTTACACCGGTTGAAACGGCGTCCATTATTCTCACGAATAACAACAAGGTGACGTATTATACGACCAATCGGGTGACGGCAGATGACAAGCTGGTGGAGCGGCTGACCGCCGCCGGCGTATCCTTTGATCAGGTGGTTCCTGAGCAGATGTCCCCGATTCTCTCCTTCCTGATCAGCTGGGTGCTGCCCCTGGTGATTTTCTACGGCATCGGCATGTTCATGTTCCGCCGGCTGGGGGACAAGCTGGGAGGAAATGCCATGTCCTTTGGCAAATCCAACGCCAAAATCTACGTGGAGGCACAGACCGGCAAGACATTTGAGGATGTGGCCGGTGAGGATGAGGCCAAGGAGGCACTCAAGGAAATCGTGGATTTCCTGCACAATCCCCAGAAATACCGGGATATCGGTGCGCGCCTGCCCAAGGGTGCGCTGCTGGTAGGCCCTCCGGGAACCGGTAAAACCCTTCTGGCCAAGGCGGTTGCCGGTGAGGCCAAGGTTCCGTTTTTCTCCATTTCCGGTTCGGAATTTGTCGAGATGTTCGTCGGCATGGGCGCGGCCCGTGTCCGCGATCTGTTCAAGCAGGCCGGTGACAAGGCGCCCTGTATTGTCTTTATTGATGAGATTGATGCCATCGGCAAAAAGAGGGATGCATCCGGATTTGCCGGCAATGATGAGCGCGAGCAGACCCTCAACCAGCTCCTGACGGAGATGGACGGATTTGATGCCGGCAAGGGCGTGGTGATCCTGGCGGCCACCAACCGTCCGGAAATTCTGGATAAGGCGCTGCTGCGGCCGGGCCGTTTTGACCGCCGGATTCCGGTGGAGCTGCCGGACCTGGCAGGACGCGAGGCGATCCTTCGCGTGCATGCCCGCGCCGTCAAGACCGAAAGCGGCATCGACTACAATCAGGTGGCACGCGCGACCAGCGGCTGTTCCGGCGCGGAACTGGCCAACATTGTCAACGAGGCGGCCATTGCAGCGGTCAAGAACGGACGCAGCGCCGTGGCCCAGAAAGACCTCATGGAATCCATTGAGGTGGTTATTGCGGGATATCAGCGCAAGAATGCGGTGATTTCGGAGCGGGACAAACTGACCGTGTCCTACCATGAAATCGGACATGCACTGGTGGCGGCAAAGCTCAAGAACTCGGCACCGGTTGAGAAGATCACCATTGTGCCCAGAACCTCGGGAGCCCTGGGTTATACCATGCAGGTGGATGAGGAAGAGCGGCTGCTCATGACCAAAGAGCAGATTCTCGATAAGATCACCACGCTCTGCGGCGGACGTGCGGCAGAGGCGCTGATCTTCGGCCGGATTACCAGCGGCGCCAGCAATGACATTGAGCAGGCGACAAAGCTGGCCCGGATGATGATCACGCGTCTGGGCATGAGTGACAACTTTGGCATGATGGCTCTTGAGACCCAGACGGGTCAGTACCTGAGCGGAGATGCGCAGCTGGTCTGTTCGGATGAAACCACCGCCCGAATTGATGCGGAGATCCGGGATACCATTGCCCGGTGCTATCAGGAAGCGTACAGGATTCTGGATGAAAACAAGGAAAAGCTGCATGAACTGGCCAAAGTGCTCCTTGACAAGGAAACACTGACCGGAATGGAATTCATGGCCATTTTGGCACCGAATCAGCTGCCTGCAGCCGGTGAGAAGCAGAAAACGGATACCGCGCCGGAAACGTCCTATCAGGTGCGGGATGATTCCGCCGGCGCATCCGATGCCGCGAACGAAACCGGTGACAGTAGTGCCGCCGAACCGGGCAGCAATTATACGGTTTCCGCGGATGAAACGGAATCTGACCAGGAACAACAATAAACAGACAGAGGAATCCGGCCTGCGGCCGAATTCCTCTGGTTTTTATAAGAGGTGAACAGCATGAAAACAGGCGATGCCTTTCGAGCCAATCAGGCGGCACTGGAGGAGTCGCTCCGACAGTCTGCCACGCCAGAGGAGGCGGCAGCGGCCATCCGGACGGCCTTTGAGCGGACCGCTGCCCTGATGGCCCAGGAGGAATCGGACGAGGTGACACGCCAGCGGGGACAGGCCGTTCTGGCTGTGGCAAAAGAGTCCGGTACACTCCTGCGCTCGGTCCATGCAGAGGGAAAACTGGTGGCATCTATGCCCGGTGAGGAGAAAAAAGAAAAGGGCAGCCCAAAGACGATGGCACTCTACGGCGGACTCGGGGTCATGGCGGTGCTGGCCGTCTACGAACTGATCAATGGCCGGTGGATTTTTGCCCTGCTGGCCGTGATTGCCGTTCTGCTGCTTTATATCGGAAACGGTCAGGCAGCCGGGGAACAGCAGAAATGGAAGGCGGAGGGAACGCTGCGCTTTGAACCGGAACCCATTATCCGCAGCATGCTTTCCATGTGTGATGCCATTGATATTGCGGTGCAGGACCTGGCCATCATTGATACCGAGCAGACGGTACGAAAGATGAGCGGACAGGAGGAGGCACTGCTGGACTTTGTGAGCGCCCTGCTTGAGGCGAAGGAAAGCGGAAGGGCTGACCTGGTGGCAGAGAGTGCCGCGGAGGCGGAGCAGACCCTGAGACGCATCGGCATTCAGGCCATCCGTTACTCGCCGGAAAATGGATCCATGTTTGACCTGCTGCCGACCCTCGGGGAGAGCAGGACCGTCCGTCCGGCGCTTGTCAGCGGGGACCGGATTGTCCGGCGCGGCGTGGCGGCAGTCCGGATGCAGGAGGTGAGCAGATGAAGATTCTCGGGTTTGATCTGGGAGACGGCGAAAGCGCGGTCACCATACTGGATGAAACGTCGACGGTTGAACCCCGTGTCATTCCCATTGACGGAAAAGTCAGCATTCTTTCTGCAGTGGGTGACCGGGACGGCAAAATTGTGGTGGGAGAGGCGGCCAGTGTGCTCCTTGGTTCCTCCAATACACAGGTCCGGTTTAAATCCCGCTATTTAACCGATCCCGGGGCGCATATGGAGATCCGCCGGTTTGCCCAGGGGGTCTACGGGGAACTGACACGAACCGAACCGGCCCTCATGGCCGAGGTCAGTTCGACGGTGGTCGGCTGTCCTGCAGGCTGGGGCGAGGGACGAAGGGCGCAGTATGCCGCCCTGATGGAGTCGGCCGGTTTTCCCAACGTCAGTGTCGTGCCTGAGTCCAGAGCGGCGTTCATGTACGCCCGGCATGCCCGCGGCCTGCGGGTCGATCCGGCACTGATGCAGAAAAGCGCCATGGTCATTGACGTGGGCTCCAGCACGACGGACTTCGCCTATATTGTGGATGGCCATCAGCAGAGCCTGTCCCTGTTCGGGGATGCCAACCTGGGCGGCGGGCTCATGGATGAGCGGATTCTTGAAAAGTGTGTGAACCGGTCCGGGGACCGGGAAAAGCTGCGGGAGGTCATGGAGGAGAGCCCTGCGTGGCGCAGTTACTGTGAACTCGAGGCCAGACGGATTAAGGAACGGTATTTCCTGGATGAGGAAAAATGGAAAGATGTTCCGCTGAAAAAGCGGATTGTGGTGTGCTATAAGGAAACCCTGTCCCTTGAACTGCAGATCGATGCCCAGATGGTCAAGGAGCTGATTACGGAGCCGATTCCGGCCATCGGGGGACGGAGCTTCCTGGGCTGCCTGCGGGATGCCCTTAAGGCGGCTGTCCGGGTCAGTCAGGATAATCCGGCACAGGTGGTCATCCTGACAGGCGGCGCATCGCGCATGACCTTTCTGCAGGAGGAGTGCCGGGAGGCCTTCCATGACTCCCTTCTGGTCATGTGTCCGGAACCGGAGTGCTCCATCGCCCGGGGGCTGGCCTATTGCGGCCGGATCGATGAAAACCTCCGGGTATTCCGAAGCGAGGTGGCCTCGCTGGCCCGGGGAGAGGTATTGAGCGCACAGGTCAACAGCAGCGTGCATGAACTGTATGAGCCGATTGCCAAAGCCCTCTATGATACGGCTGTGGAGAGCGTGGTGGAGACGGTCAATCTGTGGAAGCGCGGCGGGATTGATACGATCAATGATCTGGATGTCGTGCTGACGGAACGGATCTCAAAGGATTTTTCCGGTGAGAAGGTTCGTGAGCGCCTGACGGGGACCATCCGGGACTGGCTGGATCGGCTGACGGATCGTCTTCAGGACCGCCTGATGAGCCTCTGTTACCGCTGCGGGATTCCGCCGGAACAGATGACGCTCAGCAATACCCATCTGGACACCGGCCTGAACCGGGTAGATCTGTCCCTGACAGATGCCATGGGAATGGATATTTTGTCGGGCATTATGGGTGTGGTGCTGGCCGCTGTCGGGGCAGCACTGTGCGGCGGCGGTGGTGTGGCCATTCTGGGTACCGGTCCGGTTGGAATGATCGCCGGCGCCTCTGCCGGTCTCCTTCTGGCGATCCTTGGAAAGTCGACACTGGAAAAGGCGCTGAGATCTGTACGGATTCCCATCCTGCTTCGCAATGTGGTGACAGATAACGCCGTGCGTCATGGACTCAAGCGGCAGGAAAAGGCGATTGAAGAGGAGATCATCCGGGCGCTGGCCGATCCCAAAAACGGATTTGCCGCCCGGCTGACGGCAAGTCTTGCACAGACACTGGGTGCGCAGATGGAAAAAATGGCCAGAAATGCCGAAATGTCCATCACCGCCTGAGCCCGCCATATTTATGTGAGATTTTTGTGTTATGGTTCACGAATTGTGAAATATTTTCCCGAAAGAAACGTTGCTCAGGGACTGGGAGTATCGGGGCGGATATGGTATAATCTTCATAATCCCATTCAATGAGTCCCTGAAAATGCGGAACGGACCGGCTCTGCACTGGCACTGCCGGCGAAAACCGGATGACACGGGGACGATGCTTCAACACACAGCGGCTGCAAAGCCCGGGGGATGATATGATTGTCAAAAACGGCCTTGTATTTATTGACGGTGCTTTCCATCGGAAAAACATCCGCATTCTGAACGGACGGATCGCTGAAATCGGCGCAATGGAGGCGGAACCCGGTGAGAGCTGCCGGGATGCAGAGGGACATTATCTCCTGCCGGGGTTTGTGGATATTCATATTCACGCCTTTGGCGGAGCGGACTGCATGCGCGGGGAAGCGGACGTCCGACAAATGAGCCGGGGCCTTCTTGAAACAGGAGTGGCGGCATTCGTCCCGACCACCATGAGCGAGGGGACAGAGAAAACCCACGCAGCGCTGGCCGGGATTGAACGGGTATGCCGGAAACCGGAGCGGTGCGGGGCAAGCGTCCTGGGCGCACACATGGAAGCGCCGTTTCTTTCGCCCAAATATAAAGGGGCTCAGCGCGCGGAATGTCTGCGGCTTCCTTCCATGGAGGCATACAGGGAAATCACCGGGGATCTTTCCTGCGTACGGATGATGACCATTGCCCCGGAACTGCCGGGAGCGATTCCGCTGATACGGGCACTCCATGAACAGGGCGTCATCCTGTGTGCAGCCCATTCGGCAGCGACGGCGGAGCAGGTGCATCAGGCAGCGGATGCGGGCCTTACGCAGATCACACATCTGTTCAATGCGCAGACACCGCTGCATCACAGGGAACCCGGTGTGCCCGGCGCGGGACTGGCGGATGACCGGCTTGCAGTTCAGGTCATTGCGGACGGCATTCACCTGCATCCGGATGTGCTTCGGATTGCGGCACTGTGCAAGGGAAGTCATGGAATGATTCTCATTTCGGATTCCATGGAAGCCGCCGGGCTGCCGGAGGGAACGTATGAACTGGGAGGACAAAAGGTATTGGTATCAGGCGGCGCAGCGCGGCTTGAAAATGGCGTGCTGGCAGGTTCGACTCTGCTGCTGCATCAGGCGGTAAAGAACATGATCTGCCTGGCCGGCATTGCGCCGGAATGCGTGATTCCCATGGCTACCTCGACGCCGGCAGATTCCATCGGGGCATCCGAATTTGGACGGATTTCAGTCGGTGCCTGTGGTGTGCTGGCGGAAATGAATCCGGAATGGGAATTTGTCACGACGGTCTGTGAAAGGGAATCGCTGTAATCCACCTTAAAAAAGTGAGGACATTTCCAGACGCTGACTTCCTTTCGTCACCGTTTATTCGTATAAACAGGTATCCGGTGCCTGTCACAGGGCGTGGATGCCTCTGCCGCGAAAACATCGATTTGTCAAAGGGATGCACCCGAAAACAGCGGTGTAAGACCAAGCTCTTAAAGGAGGACCTGCCGCCACAGCGGCAGTTTGTCCAATATGAGCATCAGAAAAGCCGCGGTGCCGAAAGACCAAGCTGCGGCTCATAAAGGAGGTTTCATGGAGCACGAACTGATCCTGAGGATTAATGAACTGGCGAAAAAGAAAAAGACGGTGGGCTTGACCACAGAGGAAGCGGAGGAACAGGCAGCACTGCGCAAACAGTATATTGCCGAATATCGTGCAAATGTAGAGGCACAGCTGAAGAATGTGCTGGTGGAGCAGGAGGATGGCTCCTACAAGCCACTGGTGAAACATTGACTCGGTAAACGCGACCTTTGTCGGATACGCCGGTACCTCCCGGTTTTTCGAAATAACCCAATTTAGCAGAAAGCGAGAAAAACAATGAAAAAAATTTTCCTGATTTTTATAGCGCTTGTCCTTGTCTGCGCAGGTGCATTCGCAGAGGGCGGAATCATTGAGGGTGATGATGGTTCAACCATCATGTATAACTCCTCCGAAGACGGAAGCACCGACTTTTCAATCACTAACCCGGACGGGACATCCTCCGGCAGTTCTTATGACAGTAAAACGGACAGTTATACCGAATGGGAAATGGATGAGGAAGGAAATACCTATTCGAAGACAACGCATGCAGATGGATCTGAATCCGGTTATACGTCCATTGCAGGCGGCGATTTTACTGAATGGAACACCGATTCGGAAGGAAACCTGATCTCCAATACCTATAATACGGACGGTTCGAGCACTGGATATTATCTGCCGAAGTCCGGTGATGATTATACGGAGTGGAACGTTGACTCACAGGGAAATACCAGCGGAACCGTATATAATTACATCACGGGTGAAACCACCAACTACTACGACCCGAAAAATCCGACGCCTACCCCGAGACCCAGCAACAAGAATACGAACACAAACAGGAACACGAATACGAACAGGAATTCGGCTCCTGCCTATTATCCGGCCGTCAGCTCTGCCACCGGTCCGGCGTATATTGTCAGCAACGGAACACCGGTGAATGTATATTCTTTCCCGTCTGCGGATGGTGCGGTGGTTGCACGTCTGGAAAACGGAACCCCGATTAACGTGATCAGTTCTGTCAGCGGCTGGGCAGAGATTGCTTTTGGAAATATGACAGGACATGTGGATGCCCGCTTCATTTCCTTTACGGCGCCGGCGGTCGCTGTTACACCGGTTCCGACAGTTGTTCCGGCTCTGGTTCCTACTGTGCAGGGTGCTGTAAGGACGGCAACGGAACAGTATGTGACGATGATTAAAATTCAGCCGGTAACGGTGAGTGTTCGTGTCCCCCAGGCGGGAGCAACGGTAACGCTGCGCTGGGCACCCTCTGAAACAGAACCGGCGATCAGCAATCTGCCGGAAGGGTATTCGCTGACGGCACTGTCACTCAACACCGACTGGGTGCAGGTTTATGATCCGAAGACCAATGATGTGGGCTTCATCCCGCGTGTTTTCGTAAACGGTCTGTAATCGGGCATCCCGCCCGGAGGCAATGGAAGCTTACAAAACGTTTCTGTACACACACGACTGTCCCCTTGCGGCGATGTCGGTGCTCTGAATACAGAAAACCCGTTTTGTAAGCCTTCCGGATTTTGTTTCTGTGTTGCCTCATAGGTTTAAGGCAGGAACATCTGATGCGTATTTTTCATATCTTCTTTGTGGACCTCAATATTGGTTTTTGCCGGACCTGCCTGGTTCTGGCCTCAATCTGACGAACGGCCGCTGTGCGGCAGGGCCCCTTCTTTGTCCGCCTCAAAATGGTCAGTTGTCTGATTCTGGAGTCGGAGATCGCGGTCAGATTGAGAATAAGGGAACGGCAAAAAATGACGAAAGTCATCGAGAATGTGAGCAAAGATTTGAAGTCAATGATTGTGCAGAGAGTCTGCCAATTGAATAAAACAGGGAGGAAAAGAAAACCATGAAATCCAATGTAATCAATATCCTGAACATGGATGAGGGGCATGACAAAGCGATACGTGAGGTTAAGAAAGTTGCTGATTATGAAGGACTGGAGCATAAGGAATCCATGCAGCTTCAGCTGCTGGCAGAGGAAATGCTGGGCCTTCTGAAAAGCGTGGCAGGCGATGTGAAGGCCAGTTTCTGGATTGAGGCGGGACAAGGCTCTTTCTGTCTGTATCTGTCAACCAAAACGGAAATGGATATGGAGAAGCGGGAGCAGTTCCTCTCATCGACCACTTCAGGAAGGAACGAAGAGGCAAACAGCTTTATTGGATACCTTCGGGATATGCTGGATGTCACCCTGTATTCCCAGCCCTGTCATTCGGAAGAACTGCCGGATGATGTGCTGGCAGACATTACGAATCATGTTATCAGATGTTCGGATGAGGAATGGGACAGATACGAGCAGTCCACGCTGAAAAAACTGGCAGATACCATCAAGATTGGCATTCGTGGTGAAAATGTGGTTATGACGGTGATCAAGACATTTAAATAATTCGCGCATGAACATTGCAAACCTCCCGTTTATTCGGACTGACGGATGGATAGCACAAGAAACCGCTCTCTTTTGAGAGCGGTTTCTTGTATTGCGGGAAATTTGAGTTATTCGGTGCGGTCCTGGTTCTGCGCGGCGGGTGTCCTCTGTGCAGGTCTGCGTTCTCTTCACGGGGCAGAAAAATCATTTTTCATCTGGTCGGCAGCTTTGCGGACTTCCTGTCTGGTAATGCGAATGACCTGTGGATTTTTGTTCTGCACCTCAGCGATGGCCTTGTCATAGCTGGCAATAAAATATTCGATGCTGTCCTTTACACGGAGCAGGACGGGGCTCTCATCGTTTATCGCTTTCATCAGACGGGAATTAGACATCACACCGGACTCGGCGTGATTGATCTTGTTGCGTACTTGTCCAATGTTGTAATAGGCAAACAGAACGTTTTCAAGCGTTTTTCTGCTGTCACAGGCAGTGAAACTTGTGATGAAATCGGGATCCGTGTTATCGATATAACCGGCCCTCAATATGGCATACAGGCGCAGCGGGTTCATATCCCGGTTGCCCTTGAATCTGTTCCCTGCACGAATATAGTCCTTGATGAAATAATGATCAATGTCATCCATTTTATAATATTCGGAGGGCTTTAAATTCAGACGCTGTTTGGCAAAAGTGGATATGACCTGTGGCTTAAGCGCTTCGTTGTTGCAATAATAGAATATCCCGGATTTGATCAGACTGGCTGGAGCACTGGATTCAATCAGCGTCAGCGTTTGCTGATAGAACATATGCCGATAAGCCCATTTGACCAGGTCGATAAAAGGAATATCGCCGTCGCCTTCAAGTAGTGTGCCGTAATCTTCCATGATGCATTCAGCAAACGCTTTGAAAAGGGGATTGGTGTCTTCACAATGCTGCCAGAATTTTGCGTCATGGAACAGTTTTCTCAGATTAAGGATGCCACTTTCCATTTCTGAAATGTTGCACAGGGAAAGACCGACATCTACATGACGCATGGAGTAAATCATGTTGTCAATATAATCGTCTTTTTCATGGCTCTTTTCCCAGAGTCTTACAATCATGTCTGCTTTTCCATAGTTCAGGAAGGCACTGATTGCATGGAACGGCTCTGTGATTCCAAAGGCGGAAGTATTATCGTGGACGACATTGGATATCCTGCTTGGAAAGTCCTGCAGTTCATAGATCTTTTTCAGGTGAATGGAATTTATGTTCTTGGAAACAAGGATATTCAGCACGTTCAGTAAAATTAAAGTGTCAGAGGTATCCTCACTGTTAAGGAAAATATAAAGATTAATGTCCATATCATCAGTGATGACAGCCTCATTATAATCATCCTCCGGGACAAAGTGAAGGCAGACATCCTGATTGACGGGCAAAAGTTCAAGCTTCGCTGAGGATTTCAGAGATCTGTACAGATAATTTTTTACCCATTGCATGCAGTTAAAGGAATTATCTTTCAGTTCCGGAAAAGAACTGAAAAGAGAAATCCAGAAGGTTTCAAGGATTTTATCATTGTTCGATAACAAATCAAACAGGCGGTTGTATTTCTCGTTTAAGTGTGCTGCATTTTTTTCCTGAAAATCCTGGATGAACGGAATCAGTTTCTTCCGAACATCCTCGGGAAGAAGGTCATTTTCATTTTTCAGATCCGGATCGAGCTCATCAGCGAACAGGGCCAGACGATACTGGAGCAAATGATAAGTAGAAAAAAGGGATCTGTCTGAGGAATACAGAGATCTTCCATGCCGAAGGTGGACGGGAGTAAGGTCTTCGTTACTGTCGGATGCGTCGGGCTGGGCAATGATGTAAATGTCATCAATGTTATGCCTGGCAAGAACGACTTTAATTCCGGCTTCCGTATCCAGTAACGCATCACAATAACTGGAATTATACTCGTTTTTAACGGAAAAATAGCGAACCGGTAATCGATTTGTTGAGTTTTTCATAGAGGTTAAAAGAATATTACGAGGCATAGTGATATCCTCCTGATGCCATATTTGGAATAATGTCAAGGGTACAGGCAGCGATGAACGATTCGTGGCTGCCTGTTGACAACATGATGTAGATTAAGACACTTTCCCGAATTTGCAGGTATTGTAACAAAAAGTTTCTAAAAAGACAATCTGGAACAGCCCCGGAAGACGGGAAAATCAGCTTCCGGGACTATTTTGGTCTGTCGTGTGCGGTGGTGGAGTTATGGCTCGTCTGTGGGACCGGCGGACGGGTTTTCATCGGTGGTGAAAGCGAGCAGATCATAGTTAATGGTTTCAAACAGATCGGAACAGGATTCAATCATGGACCTGGCACCTGTCGTCACACGGACGGCATCCTCCTGCCCGAAGCAGGCGAACAGGGAAATGTATTTTTTAATATCGGCCGGTGTGAATGCTTTAATGTCCCGAATGAGGCGCAGGCTTTCCTCACGTGTATCCTGATGGTTAATCTTATCCTGAATCCCTCTCAGCGCTGTACTCAGAGGACCGATGGGAGCGTTTACCTGGCTGTAGGAGGAAATCTGATATCCTTCAAGTTCGCTTTCGGAGATGGAAAGATCTTGCAGAAAATCTGCGGTGCTGGCATAGACCTGATAGGTTTCGGCGACTTTCGGATCCCGGTAGGAATAGAAACCAAGCAGATAGTCATCCTTCAGGCAGTAACCGCCGTAGGCACTGTTTTTGACGCGCAGTTCGGGATACAGCAGCTTGTTGTTGAGAATTTCCTGGATCACCTGCAGGCCGCCGTCATTTCTGTCAAAACCGGCCGCTTCAAGATCCACGGCGGCGATGTTATAGACGATATTTCCGCCTGTAACGATGGCGGTATGTCTGGGGCTGTCCGGCAGCATCACGGTGTAATCAAATGACTCGTGAGGGGTGCTGTCAAACCTGCCGAGAAGCTGATAGCCGAGGACCGAGGAACGAAGGAGATTCTCCTGATTTCCCATGATGCTCAGGACGGCCCCGTTCCGATTCAGCACCAGGCTGCGGAACGTTTCAAATTTTGCCGTCAGCTCATCCAGTTCGGCATCCGTCATTTTGCTGACTTTGTCCAGATAGCGAACGAATGCATCCCCGTTCAGATAATTCACCAGTTTTGAGGAACCTGAAAACGGGGAAAAGGCAGCATAGACGCCCAGAGAGAGTGCTGAGGAACTCAGGGAATTGGTAAAGGAGGCAACCTGCTGCGCAGCGTCATTGCGGATAAACGCATAATCACTGAAATCCGTATGATACAGGATATGTTCAATCAGTGCAAAGCTCTCCTCAAGGAGATCCGGGAGCGTGTACCAGGAGGTTCTTGCCTGAACGACATATTCCCGTGTATCCTTGTCCTCAACGATAGAGGTTCGCAGAAATCCGGCTCCGGCCGAGACCCGGTCCAGTCTGGAAGGCAGGGAAATGCGGGGGTAGAGATCAGTGCCGAGCTGTCCCATGAGATGGGTGAACTCGAGATAGGCAAACAGATCTTCAAACGGGATGACATCCGAACGGGTAACCAGGTCGATGCGGGTCAGCGGGGAGTCGACCTCGGAGGTAATCAGACGGATGCCATCCAGTGAGGTTTCCGCCGCTTCTTTATAGGAAACCTCTTCCGGCAGAGAACTGACGCTCAGTGCATTCAGGGATTCCGGCATCAGGATCGCATTGCTCTCCTCGACGAACGTATGGTAGTCTTTCGTTTTTTGAATCAGTGCCTCCACTTCCTCCGGGGACATGGCGGCTTTCATGTCATCCAGCTGCCGGCGCAGGGCAGCGTCTTTCTCTTCCCTGAGACCCGGCTTCGGAACGGTAACGGCCATGACTGCGGTATCGAGATCGGACCAGTACTTTTTTGCTGCCTGGTTCAGATTGTCCACGGTGATCAGCTGATCCAGGGAACGGTTAAATTCTGCGGTCATCTTCCATGCATCCGGGTCGCCGAAAATGTACTGCGAGGAAATGATCTCATCACCGAGGGAAAGATAGACCGAGGAGTCATCCAGTTCCATGAGATCAGAGAAGCGTCTGTTGGTCAGAATGGCATCAAGAACATCCGCGTTCACGCCGCTGCGAAGGACCTCAGCCAGTGAGGTTTCACAGATGGTGCGAAATTTGTCTTTATCGGATTCATTCAGGCCGCTTGCAGCAAAGATGAGGGACATTTTCCGGTCAGGGTTCCAGGAAACGGAGGCTGAGCAGGAGGCACCGGGCAGCTGCTCCCGTGTCATCTGAATAAACGGAGAGGCTTCATCGTTCAGGTAATACGCGGCATAGTCAAGGAACGCCAGATCGTTATAGTCTGCCCGGGTGACATCAAACGGATAGGCATAGTACATGATGGCGCCGTTTTCCGTGGGTGTCCCTTCCTCTGTCGGATAGGTGTAAATCTTCTCGTGATAGCCGGGGACAACAGGGGTATAACCCGGATCCTCAAACCGAATGTCTTTATGATCATACCGGGAAAGATAACGGGTATCCAGCAGTTCAAGAATGCGCGGCAGGTCGAGATTGCCGGTCAGCACCATGGTAGCATTGGACGGGTGATAATACGTTTCGTGAAACGCCTGGATCTTTTCAAGGGTCAGCTCGGGAATATGCTCAGGATCACCGCCGGAAATACTGCTTAAATAGCTTCCCGGCCAGAGCGTGCGCATGAAATTGTAATAAGCCATGCGCTCTTTGGAGAGTGCGCCCAGCATTTCGCTGTAAACAACCCCCTGAATGGAAATCGGTTCATCCCTGTCATTCAGTTCATAGCGAAATGCCTCACGCATCATGGCATTGGGATTGGAAATGGCAAGGGGCTCTGTCAGCCCGCTCATATAGAAATCGATGTACTGGATCAGCTGGTCCTCCGAAATGGAGGCCATCTTGTAATTCGTTGAGTAGGCGGAGGTGGAGGCGTTGAGATACGTATTGCTGGTCTTGGAGGACATTTCAAAGAAGGTGTTGGCGCCGGGGTATCTGACACTGCCGCCCAGTGTGGCGTGTTCAAAAACATGGGCAATTCCGGTATCGTCATAAACCGGTGTATGGAAGGACACGGTAAAGGACCGGTTGGTATTGTCATTGGCCAGCCAGAAGAGGACTGAACCGGTCCGGATGTGCTCGAGTTTGACAACGCCGGTGAGATAATCATCCCAGTCGGATACATCTCTCACGACGAAACCGCTTATTTCCGTTCCGGTTTCGGGAATGTCAAATTCTGTCGGCGGTTCAGCCGCTGCGGCAAGTACCAGGGAGATCATCACAAGAAGGATGATCAGGAAACAGCTTTTTTTCATCTTCCAGGGTTCCCCTTTCGCTGACCTGAATGGTTCCGGAGAGGCAGTGTGTCGGATGGTTCGTGATCGTTTCAGGTTCACTGCCAATGCTCATCCGGATTTCTTTATCAATGAGACATTTTAAACATCTGAAAGGGAATTGGCAAGCCGGATCTGACGGTTTTCTTTGCAAACCCCGGATGGCTCCGTCAGAAACGGTTTAAAAACCGGATCATGCGAAATCCCTGTTTTTTGAAAAAAAATAACTGGACAGTTTGCCTGAGAACAGGTAAAATAAAATAGGAAATCCGAAAGAGACAGAGTGCATGGAAATACATCGGCCTAAATGCAACTTTCTTCTGACAGGGAACGTTTTTGTACGTATATACTGTCAGAAAGGATGCGAAATTCTGCAGCGGACCGCGAGGGACTGCGGATGGGCGAAAACGGCATCCATCTGTTTCTTTTGAAAAAACCTTCTGTTTTGCCGCCGGGGCGGACAGAGTGAAAAAGGAAAACCCGGGAAAAGATAAAAGGAGGAGAAATGAAAAAAGTTGTTATCGCTGTTCTGGTTGTTCTGACAATGGTGTTTGCGCTGAGTGCAGTGGCAGAGAACAAGATTTCACTGGAGGATGCCAAGAAAACAGCGCTTGATTATGCCGGTGTAAAGCCGGAGAATGCGACTTTCATCAAGGCGCATCTGGACTGGGATGACGGACGGTCGGTTTATGAGATCGAGTTCTTTGATGACAACAGCAAGTATGAGATGGACGTGGATGCCAACACCGGCAGCATTGATGAGTTTGAAAAAGAAACGTTCCAGCGTGATTTTGCGGCTCAGAATCTGACAAACGATGAGGCAATGCGGGTGGCTCTGGCAGATGCCGGACTGAAAGCGGAAGATGTCCGTGTGAAAAAATCGAAAATGGATGAGGATGACGGACGGCTGGTCTATGAGATTGAGTTCTATGCAAATGGACTGGAGTATGAGTATTCCATTGATGCTCAGACCTGCGCAATTACCGAAAAGAGCGTAGAGAAGGACGACTGATCTGTACCCCGGACCGTTTAGACATGTATCAGACCATCCGGACAACTGCCTGTTTTCCTGAGTGATTCAGGGCACAGGCCGGTTCGGATGGTTTCT
>ODAI014183799.1_pt1 | contig 24238 bp, 23 predicted proteins | sample 1539321 | NCBI WGS metagenome assembly ODAI01 (sample SAMN02144231, study PRJEB22623) | gut metagenome | biome: sheep rumen | host: Ovis aries | place: New Zealand | reverse complement strand
GCTACCAGGGTTGGACTTGTCTGATAGATTGGTGTAGTTCCGTCTTCTTCAAAAAGCGGAGTATCATTTTCACCCGTTGCCTGTATCTTCTGGTCATTTGCATCAAGATCGTATTTGTCGACAGTTGCATAAGCTTTAACATTAAGGTCAATGTCTACAGCAAGAGAACCATCAACTTTTGATATCAAATAAAGGTCAAGCGCACCACTTCCACCGGGGCCTATCTCAGATTCGCCAGTGCTGTATTGAAGTCTTATTGCATCCGTTCCTGCGCCTGTTGCGTAATATGTTGTTCCAGAAAGAGTTGTCTCTGTACCCGATTTATATTCGGGAGCCATGGAGATTATTGTGCTCTCATTCCTGACACCTTCTGTTCCGTGGGCAGCTATTTCAAACGGCATCCCGGCAGTCTTTACTCCCATTCCTCCCACACTGGTCTCCCTATTCATGGTAAACCAGGCAATAGAAGAAAAGATGATCACTATCAGTATCAGCGTGCCAATGGCGCACAGCTTTATAATCGATCTGTTGCGTTCTTGTTTTTTCTCAGAACGCTGGTCATCTGCCGTCAGGACAGCTGCAGAAGCAGACTCAGCCAATTCGCCTATTGGATATTTCATATTTGTACCATTCATCTGCTTCACCTCCTGTATCCCATTAAAGCGGGTGTGTTTTTATTGTCTCTATGCGCAGAGATACTTATCTACTATAATTATATCACTGTCATGCGCCATTGTCAACATTAGACCATTTAAGAAAAATAATTAACTTAGTTTTTGTATGCATATACAATGTGTGTGTCTTGTTTTTGTATCCAATGAAAAATATCCACAAATAAATTTATAATAATTAACAATCAGAAGTGCCTATATAAGGCAAAAAAGCAGCCTCACACCTATGGTGAGGCTGCTGAAGGCTGCTTAATTTTCCAGTTTATGTCATTATATAGTGCCGTGTGCGTGTCTTGTTACGTGACAGCCCACATTTACCGATACGGGAAGTCCTGCGATATGGGTGGGAGCTTCCTCAATATTTACTGCGAGGCAGGTCTGAGTGCCGCCAAAGCCCTGTGGTCCTATACCAAGCTTATTGATCTTCTCCAGTATCTCAGCTTCAAGATCAGCATACAGCTTCTTCGGGTTTCTCTCGCTGACAGGTCTGCAAAGGGCTTTCTTGGCGAGATAAGCGCACTTCTCGAAATCGCCGCCAATGCCTACGCCTATAACTATCGGGGGACATGGGTTTGAACCTGCTTTCGCGCATACGCCAACTACCCAGTCAACTATCTCCTCACGGGTTACGGAAGGGGTCATCATCTTCAGCTGTGACATATTCTCACTGCCGAATCCCTTGGGGGCTACCATGATATTGACCTTATCGCCGTCAACTATTTTAAGGTGTACCACGGGTGGTGTGTTGTCGCCTGTATTTACTCTGTCAAGAGGGTCACTGACTATCGAACAGCGAAGTCTGCCGTCGATATAGCCGCGGGATACGCCTTTGTTTATGGCATCGTTAAGTGAGCCGCCCACAAAGTGAACGTCCTGACCTACCTCCATGAATATTACAGCCATGCCTGTATCCTGGCATATCGGTATGGTCTCATTGCGGGCAACATTGATATTGTCTATGATATCATCAAACACGTTTTTGCCCACGGGTGAACATTCCTTTTCAGCACCTGCCTTTATGCACTGCTCCATATCCTCGGGCAGATAAAGGTTCGCCTTGATACAAAGTTCTCTTATAAGGTCTTCTACTTCATTGACATTGATCTCTCGCATAATAGCTCCTCCTGTTTTACGCGGTTTATATCGATCGTATTCTTCCGCGATAAATCTGTGATCCTCGGTCTTTCAAGCGCAGACTCTGCCATGCGCCTTATACCGTTTATGATTGTTTTAATTGCATATCCGTAGCATTTGAGACGGATCATCGACGTTTATATTATTGGTCATCGCAGACGCTGTATGTGAACATCTGCGGTCTTTTGTCTTTTCTCAGCAGGTATATGGCAAGTGCGGCATAGATAAAGAAACCTATGTACTTTCTTGGGTCAGACATATTGCTGCTTATGGATTCGACTATATTTTCATTGTTCTTCATACTTCCGGGAAGTACCACGCATATATCCATAAGTGCGTGGAGGAAGACCGTTATCCATATATTTCCCCACCTTGCATATACCGCGCAGAGGAATATTCCGAGTCCTGCGGTGGACACTACCTGTGGAAGTACAGCATCAAGACCTATGCCTGCGGTCAGGTTAAGAAAATGATAAAGTCCGAAAAGGATGCCCGAAACGAACACTGCTGTGACAGTGCCTTTTACGGTGCTTCTGCCGAAAAGATCACGTAAGACATTGAATATAATGCCTCTGAAAAGCAGTTCCTCGCAGATACCTGCGGCTACAAACAGAGCCAGTATGCACCACACCTGTTCAGACCCGAAATGCAGCTCCGAAGGCGTTACTATCTTTGCCGTTTTGCCCTCAGTCGATACGAACAGCTCGCTCGCCAGCGCCACAACGCTGGAATATATCATAAAAAGCCCTGTAAGCAGTCCGCCGAAAAAGCCGTTGCCCTTTGTGGTGAGCACACGTTTCTTCTTCAGCAATATAAGTATGACTATATAAAACGCCAGCGACACCAGACCTGTTGTGAACTGTGCTGCATACCCCGATATCCCTGATTTTTGACATATTATGCCGCCTATCAGAGAGGATACCAAAAAGCTTGCCGCCGAACCGATCACTATGCCTGCGGTCCTGAATACAGCACCTGCGGTTACAGGTGTACTGCCTTTTTCCTGTATCATTGTTTCTTCCATCGTTATCTTCCTTTCGCCCTTAATCTTCAAAGCTGAATATCTCTTCCACCGATACGCCGAACACTGCGGCTATGTCCATCGCCAGCTTCAAAGAGGGATTGTACTGTCCTTTTTCAAGCCTGATGATAGTTTCTCTCCTGACACCTACCAGTTCAGCGAGGTCGCCCTGCTTCATATCTCTCGAAGCCCTGAGTTCCTTTAGTCTTGTTTTCAGTTCGGGCATATCATTCCTCCTTTTCCGAGGACTTATCATCCTTGTCCATCATAAGGAATATGAAATGCCTTATGGAATCATATGTGAGTATACCGCTTATCAACAGCATATAGGAATTAGTATTTGAAATTTTCATGATTGCGGAAGCTGCCCCCGGGTGAAAATGTTCCAGCAGAGAAAACACAGACAGCGCCAAAGGAAACCATACAATGAAAGCCATTCCGTTAGCTTTGCCCCGCAATTGTTCCGACATTTCGTCATCGGGTTCCAATTTGTATGAAGTGAGATTCATGCACCAGATGAAGCCGCTTATGAACATACCCAATCCCAGGATTATGAATATCGCGATGTCTGCAGGGTTTTCCTTACCATTTATCACCTCGGAAGATACCATTGACCAAAAGAAGAGTGATCCCGCAAACATCGCTGTTACAGCGTTTAGTTTGGTATGAGCACGCAATGGCATTGGTTTGCGCTTGTCCTTTTTGTAATTTTCCCTAAGTATATCTGAGGAGGTATTTCTGTTCTGTATCATAGGTCATGCTTCCTCCTCAGACTCGGGAGTTCTGTCAAGACGTAAGTATATAGCGTTCCTCAGCACATGATATGTTCCAATCATAAGATATCCGAACCACATTATCATTTCGCCTGTTATGCTGACTTTATGGACATGGTTGCCCGCTGTCTGTAAAACTATGCCGTATACCATTGTTGCAACTATAAGTCCATGTGCGGTATATGCATCGGCTTTAAGTTTCAGTTCTTTTGAAAGCTCGTCCTCGGGTTCTTTTTTATATTTGCCGAGTATGAACAGCAGTACAGCGTACACTGCTATCGCCGCAATAAAAAGCGGTGTATGCCGCCTGATGCTGCCCGATGTCCTTGATATCAGTGATATGACAGAGATAATCATCACCACAGCGCCGAACATCAGATTTAACAGCGCCTGTCCCTTTACGCTCATTGACTTCCTCGGATCGGTCTTATAACGTTCACGGGCTATCTTTTCAAGCATTTCCCGTCTTTCTGCACGGGTGATATCTTTGCGCTGATATTCCTTATACAGTTGTCTGACTTTCTCGTTATCGCGCATAATAATGCCTCCGTATGTCTTCTGTCTTTTTGTTATTATAAAAGCTTTGATAATGGCAAAGGTGATATATTCCTCACCTTATGTGACAATAATATCACATCGGAGTATATTTGTCAACAGTGGAAGTGATAAATTCATCACTTTTGTAGGACTGCACAAAAACGAGTTCGGGATAATGTGACAATTATATCACAGCTGCGGACAGATTTTTTGCAAAACTCCCATAAGCCGAAGAAAGGGCGGTATCACACCGCCCTTCCGGTAATTATTCGTTGTTGTCCTGAGCTGCGTTTCCTGTGCTCTTTTTGCCGCCTATTGTCATTGTGAATATCCTGTCGCTCATGAATATCTTCAGGGTGATGAACATACATATCAGCAGGAAAATGAACTGATAGATAAGTCCGCCCGTATATACGCTGTAATTGCCGAACATAGCATTTTCGGATGCCATGAAGGAATGTGTAAAGGGTATAGCATATACTGCATATCTCATAGCAGGTGACATGGTCTTGATATCAACGAACATGGAGAGCATATAAGGTATCATGGTACACATCATGATAGGCAGGGTGAGTGTCTGTGCGCTCTTGGCATCCTTTGCCAGTACACCAAGCACCAGTGCTACTGAAAGCGCGATGAGTATCGAAAGGAACATCTGCACGCCTACGAGAACGTACTGACCTGCATTCATGGTAAGTCCAAGGTCTTTGAGTATCTCGGAATATCCGCTGTCGCTGCTGACCTTATCGAGCACGCCGCTCATCATATTCTTAGCACCGATCATATATACCGCTGCCTGCATAGCTGCAACCACTGCAGCCGCCAGCATCTTGGCTGTAATTACGGAAAGTCTTGATATTGGTGCTGTAAGGAGAGTTTCAAGTGTTTTGTCGATCTTCTCGGTGCTTATGGCATTAAGTATCATATTTGATGACATCATTACCAGCACGAACATCATTATAGGCACTATCATACCCTGTGCAGAACACAGTGACATGATGACACTGGCGGAGATATCCGCGCTCTTATCAGCTACTACTGTGGATTCTTCCAGTGCTATAGGATTATTGAGGAATGCGACTTCGTCATTGGTAAGCTTGCCGCTTGATACCTTGGTATTGTATACAACGTCCTTTACGGCTGCTGTAAGATATTCCACGGCTACCTGTGAGCCTGTGTTAAGGTTTGACATAGTAGCCAGAGAATTCAGGCGCTGTACGAATCTTACTGTGGCAGCCTCGTTGTTCTCAACGCTCTTTGTGAAGCCTTCGGGAATAATGACAACGTTCTTGACATCAGCATTTTTCAGTTCTTTTGCGTAATCATCGGAGTTTATTTCTACCACATTGACTTCTCCGTCAAGCTGAGCCAGATTAGCTGTCAGGAATTTTATCATATTCTTTGTGAATTCGGTATCATCCTGATCGCAGATATTTATATCCATCATGGTTTCTGCGCTCTCCTCAGCAGCCTTACTCATGGTCTGTCCTGCAAAGGAAAGTATCACAACGGAAATGACCATAGTCATTATAGTCTGTAAACTGAGCATCTCACGAAGCTCTTTCATAAACAATGTCTTGAATTTCATAGTGTGTCACACCTCTTTGTTCCTTTTCATTACCACGGTCTCAAAAACGTCCTCCAGGTTTTCGGCATTGTATTTAGCTATAAGCTCCTCCGGAGTGCCGGTTTCGAGAAGATGTCCCTTGGCGATAATACCCACTCTGTCGGATACGTACTCTATCTCCAGCATATTATGGGAGGACAGAAGAAAGCTCATGCCCTCGGATGCAAGCTTCTTTATCATACGTCTGATCTCCAGCGCATTGATTATATCAAGACCCGAGGTGGGTTCATCGAGTATGGCAAGATCGGGCTTTGACATTATTGCCCTTGCCAGCAGCAGTTTTCTCTGCATACCGCGGGAATAACTCTGTATCTTATCATTCAGCCTGTCTCCAAGCTCGCATATCTCTCTTCCGCGCTCAACATAGCTTTCAGCCTGCTGTTTGTTATCAGCGTAGAGCTCTGCCATGAATTTCAGGTAGTCGATACCCTTCATATTCTTATAAGCGCCTGCTTCATCGGGAAGATAGGTTATGCACTTACGCACCTTGTCGGGCTCGTTAAGTATGCTGTGACCGCTTACCACCGCATCGCCTTCAGTTGCCTGCAAAAGCGTGGATATCATTCTTATGGTAGTTGTTTTGCCTGCGCCGTTAGGACCTATCAGCGCGAAGATCTCGCCCTTGTGAACATCGAAGGTAACTTTCTCTGAGGCGTACACGCCTTTTTTATACTGCTTTGAAAGCCCCTTGACTTCAAGAACCTTTTCTCTTGTTTCCATCTGATTCACCTCATATTTTTTGTTTAACGGTCATCCTTCCACATAATGCGGCGGGAAAGATAACATCAACACGATGTTTCCTTGTTATATAGCACTTTGCAGTGTGCTAAAGGGATAGCCCTGTTTTGTTTTATACTATTTTAATATAATGACAAAGTATTTATTTGCCGCACAGCTTATTAAAACCCACCCTCAAAAGCAGCATACCAGCCATCAGCACTACCGCAGGGGTGATCGTGCTGTCACCTGTATTCATGCGGATAAATACTATTATCGAGATCAAACCTGCCAATGCTGCAAGTACTGCTATTATCTTCTTTATATTGTTATTTTTCATAGCTGCCGCTCCTTTTATCCTCTTTCGTTTTGTTATATCATACTATCCTGTATTTATCTGCTTCTGCGTACTATCCAGTTTGATGCGTTTATAACACTTGCTGCACCGCACAGACAAGCCACTGCAGCTGTGCTGCCCCTTGCTGTTCCTATGATACCCATTACGAGCATCAGCGCACCTATGATCCTGAGTGCAAGTACTTTTCTGTTTTTCATAATTATACTTCCTTTCGCATACGATTTGTTGTCTTTATCTTTGTTACTGTAATGACTGTTATTGCAGCCTTAACTGTATGTATACAGTATACACAGTTTGCACAGTATTGTCAATAGCCGCACGATACAATCGTATATTTGCACATCAAAAACAACACATAATATTCATCAATTGTATACATTTAACAATGCAGTGTCCTTTTAGCAGCATTACAGCACTCCTAACTGTATATCTCCCCCTCGCCGGATATACACAGCAGTATACACGCTGCTTTTCTGCTGCTGCCATGCAAACCCCGAAAATTTGTGCAAAATGCCACGTATTAATATTTGCATTTTCTTATAAGATGTAGTATAATATTTGATGTATGATTATTTTTATATAAAAGGAAGATGTAAATGTTATACAGATTATTATTCGGTAGAGTCTATGATTTTTTTGATGAGGGCAATCCTGCAAAGTATTCAGTATTCATGCTGCTGATGTTTGCTTTTTCATTCGGTTCGTGTTTTCTGGGGCTGAAACATCTCAGAAACATACTCCCCAAAGATCAGGGCAGAGAATTTGCGGTGAACGGTGCGCTCTCACAAGGCAAGGCAAGAGGGTGCGGACTTATCTTCATAACCACGTTCTGTCTTTCGGCAGCGCTGTTCATCCCGCTGGATATGGAATACATCATATACCTTGTAATGCTGTACGGTGCAATGCTGACGGGCTATCTGGACGATGCTGCAAAAGTACCGTGGGGAAACCTGAAAAAAGGTTTGCTTGACCTGGTGATATCGCTGGGTACAGCTGTAAATTACTGGTACTTCAATGACAGCTATATAGACCTGCCTTTGCTGCACCTGCATTTCCATGTACCTGCGGTAATATTCATAATACTCGCAGGTGTACTGGTATGGACTTCGATAAACGTTACTAACTGCACCGACGGTGTGGACGGGCTGTGTGCTTCACTGGTAATGGCAGTACTTTTCTGTATGGTACTGTTCAGCGGTGTACTGACAATGACAGTCGGCAGGACATTCCTTGATCTTGCACCTGTTATAATGCTGGCAACACTGGCAGCTTACCTGTGGTTCAACTGCTCGCCTTCTACTATGCTTATGGGCGATGCAGGTTCACGTGCGCTGGGTGTACTGCTTGCAATACTTTTCCTTATGAGCAAAAACCCCATCAGCTTTGTACCTATGTGTATAGTTATAATACTAAACGGCGGTCTTAGCCTGCTGAAGGTCAGCTTCATAAGATTCCTTAAAATGAAGAACTTCATGAAGGATATACGCACTCCCCTCCATGACCATGCCCGCAAGAACAAGGGCTGGTCGGATACACAGGTAGTGATGAGATTCACTATAATACAGCTCGTAATAGATATAATGTATCTTGCGGCTACTAACTACGACAGACTTACATCTCTCGGATAAATATAAAAGTTGGTGAAAGACAATAAAACGGCTTAAAAAGAAATATTTGAAATATGTCCTTAATGTTGGCTTTATTGCACTGATAATGCTGCTGACGTTCCGCCTGCTGTTCAAAGGTCAGGAATTTTCCGATATAATCAAAGACCTCAGGAACGCAGATCACCGCTGGCTGATAGCAGGACTTGGTCTTGCTTTCTGCTTTGTGGCAGGAGAATCCTGTATCATACACTACCTGCTAAGGGTATGTCAACAGAAGGTAAAATTTGTCAGATGTCTGAAATACTCGTTCATCGGGTTCTTTTTCAGTTACATAACCCCGTCATCATCGGGCGGACAGCCTGCACAGATGTACTATATGAAAAAGGACGGAGTAAAGATAGGTTTTTCAACACTGATAATGCTGCTGGTGACGATAGCATACAAATCAGTGCTGGTGATAATGGGTATACTGCTGCTGATATTCAATTTCGGTGCTGTAGCTGAACACGGCAGCCGTCTGGTATGGCTGCTGACACTTGGCTTTGTACTGAACATAGCATTCATAGCGGCACTTGCATTCATCGTGGCAAGACCCGACTGGGCAAGACGTGCCGGTATAACTATACTGAATAAACTTACCGACTGGAAGATAGTAAAAGAAAAGAACCATGAAAAACTGGTAGATAAGATAAACCGTATCTGCGACACATACGTTATCGGCTCGAAGTACGTGCGTGAGAATGCAGTGGTAGTTGCTAAGGTATTCTTTATGACACTTCTGCAGAGGCTCTGCCTGTTCGCGGTGACGTGGATAGTATACAAATCCTACGGACTTTCGGGTGTGAGCTTTATTGACATCGTAACGATGCAGATAATGATAGCGATAGCTGTTGAGATGCTGCCGCTGCCGGGGGCTGCCGGAGTTACCGAGGGAAGTTTCCTGCTGGTATTTGAGAATATATTCGGACGTGAGCTGGTAAAGCCCGCACTTCTCCTGAGCAGAGGACTTACCTTTTACGCAGTACTTATCGCAGGCGGTCTTGTGACTTTCATAGCACACATGAAGGTCATGCGTTCGGACAAGCAGCTGAACATACCGCCCGAGCATCGTTAAGACCAGGGCTCATGGAAAAAGGCACGTCAATAAATAAAATGATGTTACAGACTATTTATGATAAGAAAAAGGAAGAATAACAAATGATAGGCTTTTATAATTATTCGGTAATACTCACCTATGTGGGATTGTTATCCTCGGTATTCGGGATAACACAGGTATTTGAGGGACATGATGCCGTCGCATTTTTCTGTCTGGTAATATCGGGTATATGCGACTTATTCGACGGCAAGATAGCACGCTCGATGAAGAACCGCTCAGACCATGAAAAAGTATTCGGCATACAGATAGATTCGCTTTGCGACCTCGTGTGCTTCGGTGTATTCCCTGCTGTGCTGGGATATCACTATCCTACAGTCTATCCCATGAGGCTGATACCATCACTGATGATAGTACTTGCGGCTGTTATAAGGCTTGCGTACTTCAACGTTATGGAAGAGGAACGTCAGCGTGAAACGGAGGAGAACCGCAAGGAGTACGAGGGACTGCCTGTTACAAGCGTCTGTATAGTTCTGCCGCTTTTGTATATCGGCAGACATAATATCCCCTCGTACATATTCCCCTATGTATTTCAGGGATTCCTTGTACTGATATCGGTACTGTTCGTACTGAGGATAAAGGTCAACAAGCCAAGCAACAAAGGTCTGCTGGTGATGTTCACACTGGGGCTGATAATACTGTTCAGCTATCTGAAAATGAACCATATCATATAACTCTGTCGGGAGGGAAAAGCCGTGACCGCATTTATCATCGGGATACTGATACTTCTTATGAGCTGTACGATCACATTCTCGGGTGTGTTTATCATCCTTTTGGTGAGAGACTATATCAATGATGGCAGACCCGAAGATCTGCTGTTCGCATTTCTTGTCCTGTTGGCGGGGTATATCCTCACAGGGCTCGAAGGTGCGGCGATACGCAAGATGCAGGGTAAAGACGACTTCAAAGAGAGCTTTGTGGCATATCTGAAGCTGATAAGGTATTTTCCTATGGTTCTGTTATACATAGTCTGGTACGGCGGAGGTCTGTTCCTGCTGATACTTACCCTTTACTGTCTGAAAATTTCGGGGCGGGAGCTCGGTGCATTTTTCATGCTGACAGTACTGTGGGTGCTGCTGACTCATTACGGACGCAGATTCATCAGAAAGATCTCCATGGGCAATATCGACCCAGACAGCGCAGTAGGAGAGAATACATATTATGAAAATGATATCCTCACGCTGGTTGCTGCTGTTGATAAATGTGAGACGGACGGATCGTTCCGCATAAATGCTAAAACGTACCGCGTAAATGTTGGTTGTTTAGCCTTTTATGATGAGGAAAAAGGCGTACTCATACCCGAGGCAGGAGACCTCCACTGGTACATCAAAAAAGAAGCCCGCAGTTACTGCGGCAAACTAAAGGGCTTCACCGGAAACGGTATGTACCGTGTGCGTGTACGTGAGCAAAAGTCCAAGGATGCTTATGCCGGTACGGACAATACGAAAAAATACCACAGATTCTGGCTTGAGAGAGTTGTGGATAAAAATGTGCAGTGTCCCGAACTTCAAGCATATGTGGACGAATACAACAAGCCTATCATCGTAAAGGACAACTTCTTCGGAGAACTGGAATACAACAGGACAGAAGAGCGTTTCGAGGGCGAGATAAAGTCCGGTGAAGAAAGTATCGATATCTATATATACGCGGAATATGAGCCCGATAGGTGGAACGAGTGCATAAGAAACGCGGCTGAGCTTGTGGGTGACATATCCGAATTGAATGAAAAATGCAGGATATATGCTTCAAAGAATGTTGATGCGTTTGATGAAGAAGGCAACGATCTTCCCGAGCAGGCTAAATACGAAGGTATATCTCTGATAAGTTTAGACATTTATGAGACAGAGATCATTGTTACATATGATTCCGATAAACTGTGGGATTCATCTGAAGTAATAGTAAATGTTGATAAGGAAAAAGGTCCTAATGACTGTTATATGAATTGTTAGAAAGGAGCGTAAACTTATGAGGTACAGAGACAGACAGGGCAACGAGTACAAAGTCACTACAAATCAGGACAGGTTTCTCAATGATGCCTATGACAGCTATCTGGGAAGAAGCGTGCTGGAGATAGCTTCACTCCCTGTGTTTTCAAAGGTCAGCAGAAAGGTGCTGAACAGCAGACTCAGCAGCGGGTTCATTGAGAATTTCGCTGAAAAGAACGGTATAGATATGTTCGATTACGAGGACAAGCAGTATTCATCTTTCAACGAGTTCTTCACCCGCAGGATAAAGCCGGGGCGCAGGCATTTCGAGCCCGACGAACACAAACTGGTCTCCCCCTCGGACGGTAAAGTGAGCGCTTATGAGATAACACCATCGAATACCTTTGTTATAAAGGACTCGGTATACAATGTGGACAGCCTGCTGCGTGACAAAAAGCTGGCACAGAAATACGCAGGCGGATACGCTCTTATCATAAGACTTAGCGTTGACGACTACCACAGATACATCTATCCACTCAGCGGTATCAAAAGCCATGACCGTGAGATAAAAGGCTTCCTGAATACAGTAAACCCCGTGGCTAACCGCCATGTGGAGGTATACAAGGAGAATTCCCGAACCTACTGTATGCTGAGAACAGAGTTCTTCGGTGACGTGATACAAATGGAAGTCGGTGCACTTATGGTGGGTAAAATTTCCAACCACCACCCATGGGGAAATCACAGAGTTCGTCAGGGAGAAGAAAAGGGTATGTTTGAATTCGGCGGTTCGACTATCGTAGTACTGCTTGAAAAAGGCGCGGCAATAGTTGATGAAGACCTGCTTATAAACACCCGTGACGGCGCTGAGACAAAGGTTCGTCAGGGTGAACAGCTGGCGAAATCTGTAAAATAAAGCGGCGGCGAGCATAGGTATAAAACGGAATTTTTAACAGGAGCAGAAATATGTGCCTTATATGCGACAGGATAGATATGATAAAAAAGGGCGAAAACCCCTATCTCGTAAAAGAGCTCGAAACTGGTTATGTGGTCATAGGCGACCATCAGCATTTTTACGGCTACACGCTTTTTCTTTATAAACACCACGATGACAAGACCGAGCTTTTTCACCTTGATACCGCCGAGCGTGCGAAATTCATGGAGGAAATGGTGCTTGTTGCCGAAGCGGCGGCAAAGGCTTTCGGGGCTGAAAAGATGAACTACGAACTTCTCGGTATGGGGGACGCTCATCTGCACTGGCATCTTTTTCCGCGGAGAACGGGAGATATCGGAAACTGCTACAACAATGGCAGAGGACCTGTGTGGAGCATACCAATGGATGTGATGTACAGCGACGACAATCGTCCCGATGCAGAGAAACTTGAGGATATGAAGCGAAAGCTCCGCGAAGAGCTTGACAAGCTTACGTAAGGAAAAAATGAATCATAAACAAAGTTGGTGAAATAATTGCTGAGATTCAACGCGGCAGATATCGACAATAAATATTACTACGACGGCAACGACCTTGGTGCAAACATCGTCGGTGAGGACAAGGACAGGACTGTTTTCAAGACCTGGTCACCGCTGGCTACAGGAGTTTACCTGAACCTTTATCTTGACGGTGAAGGTGACAACCGCATCGAAACACTGCCTATGGAGATGCTGGACAAAGGCGTATGGTACGTTGAGCTTTTCCGAAGCTGTGACGGACTTTTCTATACATTCTCCTACGAATTCGAGTATATGAACAACCGTCTTGAAACAATAGACATCTATGCAAAAGCCTGCGGTATCAACGGTAACAGAGGTGCGGTAGTGGACTTCGATACCACAGACCCGAAGGGCTGGGACGATGTTCCCAAGCCGAAATGTGCCAATGCCTGTCAGGCGATAGTATACGAATGCCATATCAGGGATATCACCATTGACGAAAGTTCCGGGATATGCCCTGAACACAGAGGAAAATTTCTGGGACTTACACACAGCAGGACGCGCTGCGGAAAATCGGAGACCTGTCTTGACCATTTGAAGGAGCTTGGCATAACTCACGTACATCTTCTGCCTGTGGCAGACTATGCTACCGTAGATGAAGCCCACCCGGAGAAAGCTCAGTACAACTGGGGATATGATCCCAAGAACTACAACTGCCTCGAGGGTTCGTATTCCACCGATCCTGCTGACCCGAAATGCCGCATACGCGAATTCAAGGAGCTGGTAATGACGCTCCACAAGAACGGTATAGGCGTTATCATGGACGTTGTATATAACCATACATACCACACCGAGGACAGCTCCTTTGAAAAGGCATTCCCCGGTTACTATCACCGCAAAAGGCGGGACGGTACCTTCTCAAACGGTTCGGGCTGCGGAAACGAAACCGCATCCGATCACCTGATGTTCCGCAAATACATGATAGATTCACTGAAATTCTGGGCAGAGGAATACAAAGTTGACGGATTCCGCTTTGACCTTATGGCGCTGCATGATATTGAAACGGTGAATATCATCCGCGATGAACTGGACAAGATAGACCCTGGTCTGCTGATGTACGGAGAGGGCTGGACAGGCGGCGAATCCCCCATGCCTGCTGACAAGCTGGCTTACAAGTGGAACAGCTACAGATTCGGCAGAGTGGGACTTTTCAATGATAATATCCGCGATTCGGTCAAGGGCGGTACTTTCAATCCCTATGACCTGGGATTCATAAGCGGAAACCGAAACACCTCATCAATACTCAAAAGAGGTATAGCAGGCTCGGTACCACATTATCAGCTTTATGATGCGTCCGAAGCCTGCTGGGCATTTGAACCTACACAGGCTGTCAATTATGCCGAAGCCCACGACAACCACACACTATGGGACAAGCTGAAGATATCCTGCAGCAATCACTACACCTCTGCCGATCTTATAAAAATGGACAGACTTGCGGCTGCGATAATAATACTATCACAGGGTATGCCATTTATCCAGCTGGGGCAGGATTTTCTGAGGAGCAAACCCGATAAGACCAACAGCGGCAGCGCTCCCAACGAGGTACACACTTACAACGGCAACAGCTACAATGCACCTGATTTCACCAATGCTATAAAATGGAACAAAAAGAACAAGTACCGCTGTGTATTCAACTATTACAAGGCGCTGATAAAGCTGAGAAAATCAAGCGGACTTTTCCGTATGGCAAACAAGGGTGACGTTGAACAGCATTTGCAGTTCATTGACACAGGCGATGCCAATTTCATAGTATGGAAACTGGAAAGCGAAAAGGAATGCTTTGTAATATCACTTAATCCGTACCCCGAGGAGAGATATTTCAATCTGCCCTGGGGAATATTCTACAAGCGTCTGGATGAATTCGGTTTTACAGATGATGAAGAATGCTCGGGATACGTGCGCTGTGCGCCGCTGTCTGCAACAGTATTCAAAAGGATATAACAGCACTTTAAAAAGCGGGGAAAGCATTTTGCGTTCTCCGCTGAAGTTTTCTGCGCGGCGGATGTATTCTTAACGCGCTTTCCAATCTGAAGCCGAATGTGATGTGATCCGTTTATCGGCGTCTTTACTTTTTTCTGATAATATGATATAATACTATAGGTAAATATCCATAAAAAAGGAGCGTTTTTTATGCATAAAGAATTTCTGATGGGCAACGCTGCCATCGCGAGAGGTGCGATAGCTGCGGGTCTGAATGTTATCTCCGGATACCCCGGCACACCATCTACCGAGGTACTGGAAACTGCTGCTAAAAACAATGACGGCAGTCTGTATGTGGAGTGGTCTGTAAACGAAAAGGCTGCGCTGGAGGTCGGTGCAGGTGCAGCTTACAGTGGTGCCAGATGCATGGTGACCATGAAGCAGGTGGGACTGAATGTGGCTTCAGATCCGCTGATGAGCCTTGCATACATCGGAGTTAAGGGCGGCATGGTTATACTTGTAGCCGATGACCCGGGACCCATATCCTCACAGACCGAACAGGACACACGTACTTTCGCGGCTTATTCAAAACTCCCCTGCTTTGACCCCTCATCGGTGCAGGAAGCTTATGACATGATACAGGAGGCTTTTGAGTACTCCGAAAAGTATCACACCCCTGTACTTTTCCGTCCGACTACAAGAGTCTGTCACGGATACGCATCTATTGAAGTAAAGGACGACAGCGAGCTGAAAAAGAACAGCCCCGAGGGATTTGTACGCGACCCAATGAAATGGGTAATATTCCCAAGACTTTCCTTCAAGGCACACGGCGATATAGAAAAGCGCAACACTGAGCTTTCTGCAGTATTCAGCGGCAGCGGACTTAATCCCACTATCGGCGGCACAGGCAAACGCGGCATCGCAACACACGGAATAAGCTATACCTACACCAAGGAAGCGCTGAAAGCACTGAATGTTGAAGTTCCCCTTTTCAAGGTCGGCACCCCATTCCCATTTCCCGAAGAAGCTGCAAAAGCTTTTCTTGAGGGACTTGACGAAGTCCTCTGCATAGAGGAGCTTGACCCTGTCATCGAGAGAGGACTGATATACGTATGCGGAAAATACGGTCTTGATACGAAGATATACGGCAAGCAGACAGGCAATATCCCCACCGCAGGTGAGAACACCTGCACATCCGTAAAACACGCTTCTGCTTCTTTCCTTGGAATATATATCCCCGATGAAACAAAAGCTGAGGACGTTCCACCTCTGCCTGTAAGACCTCCTGTACTTTGTGCGGGCTGTCCTCACAGAGCATCATTCTTCGCGGTAAAGCAGGCGATGAAAGGCATCAAGAGCGTATTCTGCGGAGATATCGGCTGTTATACCCTCGGCAACGCCATGCCGCTTGATATGGTGGATACCTGCCTTTGCATGGGCGCAGGTGTGAACATCACCCAGGGCATCGGACGCATCGAACCCGATACAAAGTGTTTTGCTTTCGTCGGTGACTCAACATTTTTCGCATCTGCTATAACAGGTGTTGTGAACGCAGTGTACAATCAGGCTGACATGACGCTGGTAGTTCTGGATAACTCCACCACCGCCATGACAGGTCATCAGCCACACCCCGGCACAGGCAGAACGATGATGGGTCAGGTAGTTGACAAGGTCAATATCGAGCAGGTACTTCACGGTGTCGGAGTAAAGACCGTAGAAACCGTTGATCCGCTGAAACTTGATGAAGCTGTTGCAACAGTAAAGCGCGTTGCAGAGGAAAAGGGTGTTAAGGCGATAATATTCAAATCGCCCTGCGCAGTGCTGATAAAGCCCGAAAGACCTGCGGTGATCGACACTGAGAAATGTATAAACTGCCAGAAGTGCAAGAATCTTCTGGGATGTCCCGGACTCGTTCTCAGGGACGGCAAGATAGCTATAGAGGAAAGTCTGTGCACCGGCTGTGGTCTGTGTGCGCAGGTATGTCCCGTTAATGCGATAGGAGGCGGCAAAAATGCAGAATAATATTCTTATATGCGGCGTTGGCGGACAGGGCATAGTGCTGACCTCAAAGCTTATCGCGGCTACAGCAATGGCAAAGGATATCCCCGTAATGAGCGCGGAGACTATCGGTATGGCGCAGAAGGGCGGAAGCGTATTCAGCTTTTTAAGACTGGGTGATGATCTTTACTGCCCCATGTTCCCCGAAAAAACAGCAGATCTTATCATAGCCTTTGAACCTGCGGAAGCAGTGCGTATGCTGCCTTATCTGAAAGAGGGCGGAAAGGTGATCGTGAATACTCACCCCATCGTTCCTGTTACTGTATCACTGAAAGGCACATCATACACAGGCAGAGAGATGCTTGAATATCTTGAAAAGAACGTTGCTGAATTAGAAACCATCGACGGTGAAGCTGCCTGCAGAGAGGTAGGTTCTCCCAGAGCGCTCAACATGATAATGCTGGGAAGATCGGTGCGCACAGGCGTGCTGCCCTTCGGCATAGACGATGTTGAGGACACCATGAAAAAAACTGTTAAGCCTCAGTTCATAGATATGAACTGCAAGGCTCTCAGACTGGAGATATAAGGATAAAGGGGCTGTTGCAACACGCAACAGCCCCTCACTATTTATACTAGACTATTTATTTGTCATCAGCTTTGATATCACACTGCAGGTTGCTGATCAACTATCGTCAGATCAGATGTATCATAGCATACCCTCGCGTGGTTATGCCTTATTACCTCTTTGGAAACGTGCACTCCCGAGCGGCGGTCGACTTTTTCGCGGTAAACATCTCCGTTACGGTAAACTACACCGTCTTCACGGGAAAAATATACATTCTCTGCCTGTATATGGAACTTGTAATCCTGCCTTTTTTCTGCCCTAAGTTCACCGCAGAGATACTCATCGGTCGTATAGATTATAAGCTGATAAGTATTGTCGGTATCGTTGCGGAAGCGGTAATCAAGATAATTGTACATTATAGATGTACCTGTACCGAAAGGTATAGTTCTGTTGAAATCAGGGAAAAGGTCTATCTGATCGTGGTGGTGATGTTCGGTGATAGTCATTTCGGAATGGAGTATCATCCAGTGTATCAGATTGGTCATCTGGCACATACCTCCGCCAAGACCTGAGGACGGATGATCGGAAAATATGGTCAGCCCCTCGCGGTAGCCCTTTTTCACTGTAAGACTGCCGACAAGATTCCAGAAGGAAAAAGTTTCACCCGGATGAATAAGTACACCATTTATCTTCGGGGCTGCAAGCGAAAGATTGACAGCCTTGTTTTCCTGAAGCTGCATATTTACATTTCCAAGACGCCTGCGTATAAGGGAATTGTGCTTGTATATCACGTATTCCAGCTTGTCCTTGGAGATAGTGCGGGCGAATGTATGCTTATCTTTAAGATCGTGCAAGAATCTGAGTGCTTCGCATTTTTTTACGGATAAAGCATATGTAAGGGGACATAACTCACAAAATAGTTTTCTCTTCATTTTTTTCATTACCTTCTCTTTCAAACATATTAGTTTTATTATACATTATAATAGACGTTCAAAAAGCTCAAAAGTTTCAAAATCTGCGTAAATCATATGTTAATTTTCAGTGAATTAAAATCGTTATAGTGATATATATATAAAAGCAGCGCACAAGCTTCTAGAAAATGGCAATTTTCAGGAACTTACACTAATCGGCACATCGGTTAAGCGAGTAGGGATCCGGCAAGCGAGGCCCAAAATATCACAGAAATATTAATATATTATTGACATACAAATCATCGTACTTACTTTAGTTCATTGAATAAATTATAAATTAACAAGCTATCATTTTATTGAGAACCCACGAATGATCAAATGATAATACAAAAATCATTGACATTGATTTTTATATGTGCTATCATAGTTCTTGAAATATCGGTTAAAATATTGTCATACCGCTAAACAGTCTTTCGGTGGGCAATAACTGTAAAACGGAGGAACGATCATGCAGGTAAAGAAATTTATGGCAGTAGTAATGTCACTTTGTATGGCAGCAGGTGCTGTCAGCTACGGAACACCAATAATCACAAAAAACATCACAGCTCAGGCAGCTTCAATTGATTGCAGCTGTTATTCCTTTGACGAAACAACAGGTGTGCTTACCCTCAGAGGAGAGGTAGATCGTGATACATTAAAGGAATTCGGCTATTATAATGATGTAAAAGTAATATCTGTAACAGCCGAGGAGGGAACAGTACTCCCGAACAACAGCAGCAGCCTTTTTTACTATTACAATAATTGCACTTCTATAGATCTTTCAAAGGCTGATGCAAGCAGCGTAACAGATATGAGCTCCATTTTTGCTGAGTGTTCTGCGCTGAAAAAAATAGCTGTACGCGGTCTCGACACAAGCAAGGTCACGAATATGGCTGATATGTTCAGTGGATGTAAGAATCTGTCTTCGATAGATCTCAGTGGATTTGATACAAGTAATGTTACGGATATGTCCGGTATGTTCTATGGCTGCACCAACCTTTCTTCACTTGATCTTAGAAGTTTTGATACAAGCAAGGTCACAGATATGAGCGCCATGTTCTTAAACTGCAAAAAGCTGACTGCACTTGATGTAAGCGGATTTGATACAGGTAACGTTACAAATATGGGCAGTATGTTCTATTGCTGTTCAGGTATTTCCAGACTTGATCTTAGCAGATTCAACACATCCAATGTTACACTTATGTACAGTATGTTCAACGGCTGTTCTGCTCTGACAAAGCTTGATATAAGCGGTTTTGATACACGTAAAGTCACAGAGATGTACACTATGTTCGGAGGCTGCACCGCCCTGACTTCCCTTGATCTCAGCAGTTTTGACACAAGTGAGGTCATATACATGAACGATATGTTCACCCTATGCGATGGTCTGAATACTATCACCCTTGGCAAGGATTTCAAAAATATAGCACAAAATACATATCTGCCAAATGGCGACGGATGGGTAAATGTTAATGCACCCAAAACCATTATAAGCGGAAACGGTAAATATGCAGTTATCGAAAACAGCGGAAAGAACACCTACAAGCGCTTTGGCACCGATACAGGAAACTCCGACAGCACTAATACATATCCCACAAATATCAAGGTCGAATACAGCGAGACATATCACCAGGTAAGATTTACATGGAACAAGGTGGAAGGCGCTGACAGATACGGCATAGCTGTATACCTTGCAGGCAAGTGGAGGATACAGACTCAGAACATAACAGGCACTGTATACACATCTCCCAAGAACCTCACCACCGGCAAGACCTACAAAATCGCTGTTGCTGCAAGAGTGAACGGCAGTTGGGATACAACAAACCCGATCAAAAATGCTGTGACTGTTACCGTAAAGTGACAGGTCAGCATTGTAAATATCTCTCAAACTCAAAACGGACAGCTGATCTTTGTCGGATGGCTGTCCGTTTTCAGCAGCATATCCCCAGTATCTGTGAGTTTGACTATACCCATAAATAGCGCCCCTTCCTAAACATCAGAGAGGGCGCTATCGTCTTTTACATCAAAATGTTAATCATCCCTATGCAGATAGCAGAGGCTGCAGCCCACACATTATCAGCATACTATTCCCTATAGACAATTATATTCCCGGGAACTTTATCTTTTTATATTTCTCCAGTTTCTCTGCAACAGTTGCGCGCTTCTGGGGATCCATAAAGAAACCGCCCTGTGTATCTGCGATCTCGTCACAATGAACTCCTCTGCCTTCCTCGGAAGTACGGTCACGTTCAAGTCCGTTTGCTGCTATCACAAATTTCCACTTGCCGTCATCTGTCTTGACAAGATCTCCGCCTGCACCGCATACTGCACATTCTATAGGATACTGTAATCCCTTCCACTGTGGTTCGCCAAGGCAAAGACAATTGCTGTGGCAGTTAGGACACCAGCCTGCATCAGGCTCACCCAGCCACTGACGCTCTGCAGCAGGGGTATTCAGTGACTTCATGATATTTGCACCTATCTCTCTTGCCCTTGCAAGCTTTTCCTCATGGAGGAGGACCTGAGCAGGTGCAGGTACCATTGTAGCCATATACATATCTACTATCTTGAAGCTGTTTGAGAATGTAGCTGCCTGCATACATTCCAGAGCCATAGACTGCCATGAACGTGTTGAACCGCCCACAGCGATGAGGGCACCTACACGGTCACGGGGAGCTATAGCGCCTATCTTGGTAAGGAATGCAGTTTCATACGCGAGGTTGCGGTGCATGAATTTCAGGAAAAGCGAGGACGGCATAAGCGCGTATGTAGGTGCTGAAAAAATAACAGCATCCTGATCGAGAAGAATGTCCATTATCTTTTTCTTATCGTCCTTTTTGTCAAGTGAACAGCCTGTATGCTTACCCATTGACATTCCCATTGTACATGAAGTACAGCCTGTGCAGTCAAGCAGTTCATAGTCCTTGAGATTGATCATAGTTATCTCAGCACCCTGCTCCTGACAGACAAGAAGTGCCTCTTTCAGCAGTATCTCACAGTTGCTGTCCTTACGTCCGGCAGTAACGCCCATTACTTTGAATCCCATAATATTCTCCTTTTAATGATCTTATATGGTCATCTCACTGTTATACCGGTGTATAAAGAGGTGTGTTCAAGGAATGACCATACATTTTTACTACGTTTTACAACTCAGACTGTTCACACCGTATTACTTAGTATAGAATAAAATAACAGAACAATCAAGCCAACTATTGCTGTATTGTTCACTTTATTGGTTGACGATTGACTTTTTTGGGGCTGAATGATATAATTCAGGTAGAGTATCGGCAGTTTGACTGCCTGAAAGATCAGATTTTTAGGAGGAAACAATATCTATGGAGCTGAAGATCATCAATTATAAGCTTACTGTATGTAAAGTATCAGAGTTTTCGGATATCGACGTGGATACTGATTTTTATTTTATAGGTAAGACCGATGAAGAATTATCATTGGTGTGCAGATCAGAGGATACGCCGCAAAACACTATCGAACGTGATGACGGATGGAGAGGTTTCCGTATCCAGGGAGTTCTTGACTTTTCATTGATCGGTATACTTTCAAAACTATCCGGCATCCTGGCAGAACATAAGATCGGCATATTCGCAGTATCGACATATAACACGGATTATATCCTTGTGAAAGAAGAAAACTTTGAACGGGCATTGGATGCTTTGACCTCAGAAGGATATACCATAGTATAAATACTGATCTGCATTTGTGATCATTTATGCAAACAGACAAGGTAATCCTTTTCTGAAAACAATTTCATTCTCTTTTTTGCGGGAAATATCCTGAATCTATTTACAAAGGCGGTCATTCATGTTAGAATGATACAGCAGAAGGATTCTGTATGAATAATTTTCGGAGGGATAATCAATGGATAATATCAAAGCAAGGCACAAAAGGGTGCTGGCAGCTGTATGCGCTGCAGTCTGTGTTCTGGCATCAGTACCTGTTTCAGCTGAGAAAGCTGCGGCAAGATATGAGGCTGAGAAGGCAGTGCTGGACAAAGTTGACGTTCAGGGAGATTATGTAAGCCTGAAAAGCGAGGGCAGTGTGACTTTCAAGGTGGAGATATCTGAGACCGGCTGGTACGATCTGGATTTCATAAGTTCGGGCATTGGCGGCAGCAAGGAGAACAATGCTTCCGTAGATGGTGAGTTCACAGGCAGATTCAAGTCTGAAAGCGGCGCTATGAACGATTCGGAAATAAAGAATGTATTCATGGAAAAGGGCAGCCATGACATCACTGTGACACCCTCATGGGGCTGGATAAACATCGATGCACTGGTGATAAATGCAGCACAGCTGAAAAACAGCTACGATGTTAAGGGTGAGCTTTCAAATAAAAATGCCACTGACAGCACCAAGCGTCTTATGGCTTTCCTGAAAGACAACTACGGTATGAAGACAATTTCGGGACAGCAGTGCGACGGCGGTCTGAACGGCACAGAATTTAAGGTAATAAAGGAAGCTACAGGCAAGACCCCTGCACTGGTCGGACTTGACCTTATGGACTACACACCGTCAAGAGTATCTCTTGGCGCAAAGGGAAACTCAGTAGAAAAGGCAATTGAATTCTCTCAGGCAGGCGGAATAGTTGAGATGTGCTGGCACTGGAGCGCACCCAGAAAGTACATAAAAGAGGGAAAAGACAGCAACGGCAACCCCATGTGGTGGGGCAGTTTTTACACCGCAAATGTTACTATGGATTTTGATGCTGTAATGAACGGCAAGGATCCTGAGGGTTATAAGCTGCTGATGTCTGATATTGATACTATAGCAGCTGAACTGAAAAAACTGCAGGATGCAGATGTTCCGATACTGTTCAGACCTCTCCACGAGGGCAGCGGCGGCTGGTTCTGGTGGGGCAGTGGAAGCGCGAACAGTTACAAAAAGCTCTGGGTGACCATGTATGACAAGCTAACAAACGAACATGGTCTGAACAATCTGATATGGGTATACAACGGTCAGTCAAAGGACTGGTATCCCGGAGATGAGTATGTGGATATCATCGGTGAAGACATATACCCCGGCAAGCAGGTGACTTCTCCTCAGTCAAGCAAGTTCCTGGAGGCTGCAGATTATACCGATGACACAAAGATAGTAACCCTTTCGGAGAACGGCTGTCTTTTTGATCCCGATGTAGCTCATGACAGAAATACCCTGTGGAGCTGGTTCTGTATCTGGGGCGGAGAATTCGTTCGCAGCGGCAGCAAGCTTTCGGAAGAGTACTCCACCGCTGAGATGTGGAAGAAAGTCTATAACAGCGAATATGTTCTGACACTGGATGAGCTCCCCGACCTTAGATCTTATCCCGTCGAAGGTGATGTACCACCCGTAGATGATCTTCAGACAGGTGATATCAACCACGACGGCAAGGTAGATGTTACTGACATTTCTCTTGCAGCGGCACTGGTCAAGGGAATAAAGACACCTAAGGACAAAACCGCAGCCGATGTAAACGGCGACGGCAAGGTGAATATTACAGACATTTCACTGATAGCTGCACATATCAAAGGGATAAGAAATCTTTGAACATATAGATAACGCAAAAAGGCGGTCCAATAAGGGCTGTGTCCATATAGAAGCTTATATTATTTATCGGGGGAAACTTTTCTGAAGAAAAGTTATCCCCCGAACCCCCTTCAAAAGACTTTTAACTCTTTTGGGCAGGGGGTAGTTTTTTTATAAAGACAGAAAAAGGCAGGTGGTAGCTATGTTTGCAAACATAGCTACCACCTGCCCAAAAGAAATAGAAGTTTTCGGAAAGGGGTCAGCATCAGCGAAGCTG
>ODAI010215927.1_pt1 | contig 24241 bp, 20 predicted proteins | sample 1539321 | NCBI WGS metagenome assembly ODAI01 (sample SAMN02144231, study PRJEB22623) | gut metagenome | biome: sheep rumen | host: Ovis aries | place: New Zealand | reverse complement strand
GACAGTAATATAGAGTCATCATATGGCGGAAGAGACGTTGTTTATGTCAGCAGCGGAGATAAGAGATTCAGACTTGTATTCTACGGCGACAGGACTGTAGACTATGAGACAGAAAGCGGGATAGTGCGATACAGGGTATCGGAGAACACCGCAGAAATAGTCCGCAGCAAAGCTGAGCCTGATAATAAAGGATACATTAACTCTCATATGATCCCCTGCAAAACGGAGGATCTGACTATCGATGGCGTATGGAAGAATGACGAAGTCCTGCCTGAAAAATTATTTGAAAAGCCGGGTGTTCCCGAGGAATTCCAGGATAAGGAGATCCGTGAGATCGATCCTCAATATGGAATTTTCTATGATTTTCAGGATATTGAAAAGGATGCAGCAGAAGCAGAAGATATCATTGTCGGAGAAGTAAGCAGCATTTCATTTGAGAGAAGTATGAATATAGCATATACGAGTATAGGCATCACTGTTTCAGAGGATATTTCCGGTAAACTTTCTGCTGGAGAACAGGTGATAGTTAAATTTTCAGGAGGTTACATTCCTGCCCGTGATAAGCTCAATGATTATGATATGACGAGCAGCTACCAGTACTTTGATGATATCCCTGAAAAGGATATGGACAATATCTGCTATTATGAAAAAGTTTTCAGCGGGGAGTATCCTATAGTGGGAATGAAGTATGCTTTTCTTGTAAATGGAGGAGATCAGACAGACAAAAACGGGGGAAAAGTATATAGAAGTATCGGACATGAATATGGAGTGTTGTATAAATATGATGATATTTATGTACAGAGGAATGATAATGGTCTGAATCTATACAGCATGGACGAACTGAAAAAGATGCTTGAAAGTCCATCTGTATATATGCCCATTTTAACTCAGAAGGATGGAAAAATAGCAGAATACGTTACCCAGGATGAAAAAGAGAAGTAAGTTCCATATAATAACCAAGTGATAAATACACCTTAAATGATCGTGAATAAGAAATATCAGCCGCAGTCAGGTTATGTTCCGGCGAAGGAACATTTCTTGATTGTGGCTGCTTTTTTAGATTAAGTTTATTGACTAAGTCATCAGAATGTTATTGAAATAGGGGAGAAATAGTGCTATAATAAAGAAAAGCAGCACATTATAGGAGGCTGCTGAAAACCGTGGGGGTGTTAAAATGATACGCAGGCATTATCTTTTCAAAGGCGAATTGCAGGGACTTGGTTTCCGGAACAATGTCAGGAACACAGCGCTCAGTCTTAACATAAGCGGCTGGATAAAAAATCTGCCTGACGGTTCAGTAGAAATGGAGGCAGAAGGCAGGGAAAACGATCTACAAACTCTTGAAAGCCTGATAAAGAATCCTAAATGGGCATATATAGAGGAAATAATAAAAGAAGATATTCCTGCTGCCGGAGAAAGAGAGTTCCGGATAAAGTGATTTTTGTAATGAAAACACCGTGCATTGTTTGTTTTGTACAATGTGCGGTGCTTTTTTTATCATTATTGGTTACAAATGACTATTGACAAAACTGTTTATGTGTTATATACTGTATATAGAACACATAAACAGTTAAAGACAGGAGGTAAGCTATGAAAATATATCAGAACTCAAACGAACCTATTTATAAGCAGATCGCATCACAGCTCAGAGAGCAGATACTGACCGGCAAGCTTAAAGGAGGAGATCCTCTTCCGTCTATAAGAGCACTTGCACAGGATCTTAAGATAAGCGTAATTACAACCATGAAGGCCTATGAAGAGCTATCCGCAGAGGGACTTGTGATCGCCTCAAAGGGAAAGGGTTATTTCGTAAATTCTCAGGATGAAAAGATGTTGACAGAGCAGCATATGAGGCAGCTTGAACAGCATCTTACGGATGCAATATACTCAGCAAAGATAGCAGGTCTTGACTATAAGGATGTATGTGAAACACTTAAAGCTCTCTGGGATATAGACGGCTGAAAAGAAAGGTGAAGTGAAAATGGAAAATGTACTTGAAATAAAAGGACTTACAAAAGAATATAAGGATTTCAGACTGGGAAGTCTGGATATTGAGATACCCTGCGGATTTTCAACAGCTCTTATCGGAGCAAACGGAGCAGGCAAAACTACACTTATCGATATTATCTGCGGAGTAACAGCAAAAAGCAGCGGTGAAATGAAATTCTTCGGCAGCTTTACTGACAATGACAGAAGCGACCTCAGGAACCGTATAGGCTACTGCTCATCTGCAAACTATTTCCCGCTGGACTGGAATCTTAAAAAGATAGCAGGTGTTATGGAAACAGCCTTCGATAATTTCGACAGACAGCGATTCACAGACCTTTGCGGCCGTCTTAAGCTTGGTTCGCCTTCTGATAAAAAGCAGAAAAAACTGGTTAAGATGTCAGACGGAAACAAAATGAGAACATATATAGCCTCAGTTCTTGCAAGAGATACCGACCTGCTTGTTCTTGACGAGCCTGCCTCATCTCTTGACCCTCTTGCCCGTGACATTCTCTGCGAGATGTTCCGTGAATATCTTAGTGCAAGAGACGGAGAGAGGTCAGTAATATTCTCTACTCACAATATAGCTGATATGGAATTTGTTACCGATTACGCAGTTTTCATGGCAGAAGGACAGGTCGTTGAGAAGGGATTTATCGAGGATCTGAAGGAGAAGTACATAATTGTTCACGGAGATGCAGCTGACTGTAAGAAGGCTGCCCCCTATATGCTTACCTGCAACACAAACAGCACAGCCTTTGAGGGGATAGCTCTGGCAGAGAATGCAGAAAGTCTGAGCTATGCAGCAACAGAGAAGCCAACTCTTCAGCAGTTAAGTATTGGTATTCTCAGAAAGGCGGAGGAAAATGAAAAAGCATGATGATAAGCTGAACGTAATAGAATCCGTAAAGGTATGGTATGGCTTCAGCATATTTACAATAATTCTTGCATTAGTAACATATCCGCTATTGATGACATTCGCCTTTGCATTATTTATGATACTTATTTCCGGAGACCGTGATATCATATTTAAAAATGATTTTCTCGGTGCAATAGCATTGGCGATGCAGCTGATGCTTATAGCAGTAATATACTTGAGAGGCATTAAAAAGGAAAATCCCGGAGGCAAGTTTCTCAGGACAGTCAAGGGCGGATTTGATACCTTTGCAAAAAGCACTGCCTCAACAACTCTGGGATCAGTCATTTCCGTAATTCTTATGACGGGTATACTTGCTGTTCTTGAATATATCGGCATAATAATTACATTCTGCGGACTAAAAAGATACTTGTTATATGTTTCCTGTGCACTCCTGATAGTTGGATTGACAGGCTTCATGAGATGCGTTTCAAGCTATACACTTAGCATGGTATACTTAGGCATCTTAGTAGGCTCTGCAGCCATCATTCCATATGTTGTAAATAAACTTTTTTATGAAAAGTTTATATTTTACGGTGTTATCATAGGTGCAGCGGCGATCGTAATGATAATAATGTCAACTATATTAACTATCAGATTTGTGAAAGATAGAATATGGGACAGATAAGGAAGTGTACGTATGAGTGATTTAAAAAGGGCTATGAGAATATATCTCAAGCTGGCATCGAATATCATAATAATTATTTGTGCAGCGTTTATGCTTATTGGATTTTCATTAGGAGTGCTTCTGGACCCTGCAAAAAAGGGCAGTACGGATTATGGATCAATGCTTTTCTCAATGTATACTCTTCATGTGGGAACGGCTTTGATAGGGATAAACGTTGGCCTGATAACAGGCACCAACAAATATTTTGCTTCACTGCCGTTTGCTAAGAAGCTTTATATAGATGTACCGCTCCTATGCAGTTCTGTGTTATGCGCAGTATACGATCTTATCATAAGCTTTTGTGCGTGTTACAGGGGAGGAACTGAATTAATGTCCGATATACTTGTATTCACTGCATTAGGAAGCATGATGTCGATGATAGTTACAGCAGTATCCGGAAAGAAAAAATTCATGATTTTAAGCGGATTGATGATGTGTTCAATGTTCTTTTTTATGATGCTGAGCAAGACCGGTGTTATTGATAACGGACTTGATCTCCCGCTCTGGGCAGCATTCATTATATTTGCAGGAGTATATGCAGCAGCTATTCTTATATCTTATTTACTGCTGATATGGTGGTGGAAGACCTCTAATAGAGCGGACGCACAGTATCAGACTATAAACAATTCAATTTCAGCGTAAAAATAAAAGACCGCATCCCATATTGGCAAGCGGTCTTTTATCATTTTCGGGATCGGAGCGAACATACAGAAACATTATTTACAGTATTTTTTCAGTTCATTTCTGAGATATTCATATCTGAGACGTTTTTCCTCCTTTGCAAAGTGTACATCTCTGAGTTGGACAGGATCATTTCCGTAGATAAGTTTTTCGTCTCCGAACTGTTCACTTGTCAGGTCGAAAACGCAGTCACCGATAACATTGTAGCAGTGGTAATTACCACCTGGACGAAGGATTCCACGAACCTCTCCGCCGAAGATATCCTGTGCGAGAAATGCGGTTATGGAGCACTGTCCAAGTGTGGGATTATCACTGCTCCAATTTTCTCTTAGTCTTGGAGCGCAGGTATACTCGCACCATATATGAGAGAGTGCGTCATAAAGACTGCGGGGGTCTGTAATACCTTTGTATTCATTGGAAAGTGCCTGAACATCAGCCTTTTCCCAGCCATAGAAATCATACTTCATATATACAGTCCTTTCATCGGTAATTATAGTTTGTACTGAAATTATAGCACAGTTCTGATAATAATTCAACAAAAAGATGCAGGTCAGTTTTGTGTGTACTATAATAAAGTCTGAAAATCGGAATAAATGCTGTGATTTCTTGACATAGGCCGGATGATGTGATATAATTAATACGCAGTCTGAAATGGGAGAATGCGGTTAGAATCCGCAGCAGCAGCCACTACCGTATCCGGAGGCAACTCCGCAAGTCGGGTCGCTCATCAGAACTGCGGTTCTAAACGTTTTTGGGCAATGAAAAGCGTCGGCCGGAAAAGCTGTCGGGAGACGGCTTATAAGCTGTGCTTTTCTGATTATCATCAGAAGAGCTTTTTTATTGCAGAAATATTTTTAAAGGAGTAGTTCTTATGAAAAAGACAATTGCGATCACAGCAGCATTTTTACTTTCCTGCTCAGCAATGAGCGTAATGACATCAGCCGCTGAGACTGAGCAGACATCAGTTTATGTGACTATTTCCGATAAGGACGGAAAGCTTGCAGCAGTACAGGAGAAGATCGATGTAACAGATATCGATGAAGACGGAGAGCTTACTATCAACGATGCGCTCTACATAGCACATGATAAGCTTTATGAAGGAGGAGCTGCTGCCGGATATAAGTCTTCAGTAGGACAGTGGGGCCTTGGCCTTGATAAGCTCTGGGGAACAGAGAACGGCGGAAGCTACGGATACTATGTAAATTCCAAGGCAGCAAATGGCCTTGCAGACAAGATAAATGACGGAGATTATGTTGATGCATTCGTATATACAGATACAGCAGCATGGTCTGATTCATACAGCTGGTTTGACAGCAGAGAGCAGGAAGCAGAGCAGGGAGCAGAGCTCACTCTCACACTTTCAAGAGCTGGATTCGGCGAGAATTTCACTCCTCTTACACTTCCTGTAGAGGGAGCAAAGCTCACTATCAACGGTGAGGTTACAGAGTTTGTTACTGATGCAGAGGGCAAGGTAACATTTACTGTTGACAAAGCCGGTGAAAATGTAATAAGCGCAGTTTCTGACACACTTACACTGGTTCCTCCTACAGCAGTTATAAATGTTGAGGGTGAAGAAGATCCTCAGATAACAACTACAACATCTATAACAACTTCAAAAGTTATTACTTACAAAATTGCGCCGGGACCTCGGGAGAATTATGATCCTGACTATATTGCTTCATTAACAACAACTACCACAAAGAAGAATGCAGCATCTACAACCAAGAAGCCAGCTTCAAATTCACCTAAGACAGGCGACAAGGGTATTGGGGCAATTGCAGCTATCCTCGGTGTATCAGCTGTAGCCTTTGCTGTAAGCCGCAAGCATGAGGACTAAGGCGGCAGCCGGATTCCTGAGCAGTTTATTCACTATCGTTATTGCACTTTCTCTCATTCCCGTGAGAGGACAGTGCTCCGGATATACCGTCGATGAGGTGCAAGGCCTTATCGACGGTATCATTGCATATAAGCTGGAAAGCACCGGATCAGGTTCGGTGCAGGAATGGATAGATGATGATCTTGCAGCAGGAGCCGGTACAACATCAGAATGGTATATAGCCTCGCTGAGTCAGGACATGAGCTGTGATCTCAGTTCATATGAGGCTTCTTTAAGGGAATATCTGAAGAACAATAATGTTCCGTCGGCCACATCAAGGGAGAAATACGCATTGTGTCTTTCGGCGGCCGGAAGCACTGATCCGTATATGGCTGATATACTCGAAGGCTCTGTGGGCAAACAGGGGATAATGAGCTGGATATACGGACTTCATGTGCTCAACAACGGCTACACCTGTCAGAGCTTTGATGAGAATAGTGTTGTGGATACGCTTCTTTCCTTGCAGTATCCCGACGGAGGCTGGGCGATATTCGGCGGCAGCGGAGATATTGATGTAACCGCAATGACCATTAGTGCTCTTGCGCCTCACTGTGACCGCAGCGATGTTGATGCAGCTGTAGACAGGGGACTGAGTTTCCTGTCACAGCGTCAGGAGGCTGACGGCGGATATATAAGCTTCGGTACACCGAATACAGAAAGTACTGCACAGGTTTTGCTGGCTCTTTCCTCCCTGGGGATAGACTGTCAGGATGATGAACGCTTTATTAAAGATGGCCACGATCTGATAGACGGAATGATGCAGTATCGTCTGCCGGATGGAAGCTTTAGTCATACAAGTGACGGAGTACAGAATGAAAGCGCCACTGTCCAGGCATTATACTCACTTATATCGTATAAGAGAATGCTTGAAGGCGGCGGACCTTTCTGGGTATTTGACAACCGCAGACCCGTCAGAGAAGCAGCAGCACCTGTTGAAACCAGGCCTGCTGAACATGGACAAGGCACACGTCCTCCCTCAGGAGGGACAGCCCCTGCGGAAACACCGGTCTCTCCGGGGAATGGTGCAGTAACAACTTCTCCTCAGAGCAGTTCCGTAGCAGGTACAGGCTCAACATCTCTGACAAAGGTGTCGCAGACAACATCGGCGGCTTCAACATCAGCCTATGCAACAGTTTCAGATATGACAGCCGAGACGTCCGGAGAGATAAAGAGCGCTGAAGGTACTGAGCTTACATCCGGAGAGAAAAAGCTGTCCTCAGATACTGAAAGCGGTAATACCGGGAAGAAAAAGAAGAGCGGCTACAAAGTTAAGGCAGTCATAGTAATAGTAACAGCTGCCGGAGTTCTATGTCTGGTGATCTTTGCTGCAGGAAAGAGAAATTACAAGAACTTTATTGCAGTAGGAGCCGCAGCAGCGGTTGCTGTAGTCATTGTAATGACGACTGATATACAGTCAAAGGACGAATATTACAATGGCGAAAAAGTTCATAAGGAAAATGCTATAGGAACAGTTACCATGACTATCCGTTGCGATACCATAGCAGACAAGTCTGATTCAGAGTTTGTCCCTGATGACGGAGTGATACTTGACGTCACAGAGTTTGACCTTGATGAAGGGGAGACTGTTTTTGATATTCTCACAGAAGCGGCAAGGACATACCATATACAGGTTGAGAATAAGGGAAGTGCCGGAAGTGCACATGGAATGGTGTACATATCCGGCATCAATTACATATATGAAATGGAATACGGAGATCTTTCGGGCTGGGTATATCATGTAAACGGTATAACTCCGTCAAGGAACTGCGGCGAGTATGTCCTGAAGGACGGAGATTTCATAGAGTGGCTTTACACCTGCGAGCTGGGACATGATCTTGATGAGGTGTACGAGAAATGAGAAGTTTTTCCTAATATAATCCTATAGTGATAACGGTGTACATATTCAGTGTGACAGGGATAGCTATGTTCTGTAATTATCCGCTGCTGATAGCCATGACCTTTATCGGAGGAGTGCTTTATTATATTGTCCGGAACGGCCGTTCCCACAGCAGATCCCATCTTTATTTCTTTATGCTGTTCGTAGTTCTCGCATTGGTCAATCCTCTTATATCACACAACGGAGTTACAGTGCTCTTTGTTATGAACGATAATCCGGTCACACTTGAAGCGTTGCTGTATGGCATTAATTCAGCGGCAATGATAGTAGGAGTGCTATACTGGTTCCGAAACTTCACTCAGATAATGACCAGTGAGAAGCTGCTGTATGTTACAGGAGCGCTTTCACCTAAGCTTTCGCTGGTATTGTCTATGGCACTGAGATTTGTTCCGATGTTCCGCAGACAGTCGGAAAAGGTCAGTGATGCACAGAAGGCAATGGGACTTTTTAAAGAGGATAATATAATTGATGATATCCGTGGAAATATGCGTATATTTTCAATAATAATCACATGGGCGCTTGAAAATGGGATAATAACAGCGGACAGTATGGCGGCAAGAGGCTTTGGCACAGGCCGCCGTACACATTTCACGAATTTCAGGTTCAGAAGGGGAGATATGATCTTTCTTCTGACTGATATCATACTTCTCGGTATATGTGCGGCAGTTATAGCAGGGCACAAACTGGAGATCAATTTTTATCCTAAGCTCCGGAGCAGCACTCTTGGAGCAGGGGCATTAACAGGAGCGGCAGCATACGGTATCCTTGTGCTGCTGCCGGTGATAGCAGAAACGGAGGCATTCCTGAGGTGGAGATACTTAAAGTCGAAAATATGAGCTTCACATATCCCCAGTGCGGAGGCGAGGCGCTGAGTGATATAAGCTTTTCTGCTGAGCGTGGAGAATTTATAGTTCTTTGCGGAGCAACAGGAAGCGGAAAATCTACCCTTCTGAGAATGCTTAAGCGAGAGCTATCTCCGCTTGGTGAGAGAAAAGGCGAGGTCTACTATAAGGGGAGAAGGCTCTCAGAGCTTGAAGACAGAGAATCAGCTTCTGCCATAGGTTTTGTTATGCAGTCACCTGAGCAGCAGATAGTTACAGATAAAGTATGGCACGAGCTTGCCTTCGGTCTTGAAAATCTTGGTATACCGAAGAGCGATATTGCCAGAAGGGTTGCTGAAATGGCAAGCTATTTCGGAATTGGTCCGTGGTACGGAAGAGATACAGCAGAGCTCTCCGGCGGGCAGAAGCAGCTCCTTAATCTTGCAGCAGTACTTGTAATGCAGCCTGAGCTGCTGATACTTGACGAGCCAACAGCTCAGCTTGACCCGATCGCAGCGGCAGATTTTATAGCAACTCTGAAACGTCTGAATCAGGATTTCGGCCTGACGATCATAATAGCCGAGCACAGACTTGAGGACGTCATCCCAACCGGAGACCGTCTGATGGTCATGGAGAAGGGAAAACTCATAGCTGACGGAAGGCCGGAGCAGGTAATATCAGGGCTCAGGGACAGACATGACATACTTTGCGGTATGCCGGCAGCAGCAAGGCTCAGTACAGAGCTTGGAGCTGAGGGAGAATGTCCGCTGACTGTCCGGGCAGGCAGGGAGTTCATTGAGCAAGGATACTGGAACGAGGTGCGAAGTCTTCCTGCTGCAGAGATACAGCAGCAGGGTGAGACGGCACTGGAGTTCAGGGACGTTTATTTCCGCTACACAAGGGATTCAAAGGATATTCTCCGAGGACTTGATCTGAAAGTATTCTGCGGCGAGATATTCTGCATACTCGGAGGGAATGGCTCCGGAAAAACTACCTCACTTAAAGCGGCAGCCGGACTGATAAAGGCTTACAGCGGGAGCATAAAAGTTTTCGGGAAAAAGCTGAAGGAATACAAGAACCGTTCACTTTACAGGAATTGTCTTGCAATGCTGCCTCAGGATGTTCAGACAGTTTTCCTGAAAAACACTGTTCGTGAAGAGCTTGAGGAGTGCGGAGCAAAGGCGGCAGAGCTTCCGTATGATATTTCACATCTCCTCGACAAGCATCCATACGACCTTTCTGGAGGTGAACAGCAGCTCACAGCTCTTGCGAAGGTTCTTGCAGCAGAGCCGAAGCTGCTGCTGCTTGACGAACCTACAAAGGGGCTGGATGCTTCAGCAAAGAGAAATATTATATCAGTTCTGAAGCAACTCAAGAATGACGGGATGACAATAGTAACTGTGACCCATGATGTTGAGTTTGCAGCAATGTGTGCTGACAGATGTGCCATGTTTTTTGACGGTGGGATAGTATCATCAGGAGCTCCGGACGAATTTTTTTCAGAGAACAGCTTCTACACGACAGCTGCAAGCCGCATGACAAGAGGATATTACGATAAAGCTGTAACAGTTGAGGCAGCAGCCGAGCTTTGCCGCAGAAACGGAGAAAAGAAATGAACGGGATAAGAAACCGAACTCTCAGGAACACCATAAGAGTGTCAGTCCCATTTCTGATAGTTCCTGCGCTTACGCTTGCGGGTTCAATAGTATTTGACCGTAAGCGGCATATTATAATCTCGCTTGCAATAGCAGTTTTTTCACTGCTGCTTTTTGCTGCCGGATTTGAGAAGCGAAGGACAGGGACAAGAAGAATGGTCATAGCAGCAGTAATGACCGCCCTTTGCTTTGCCGGCAGGTTCATCCCATTTCTAAAGCCTATATCGGCACTTACTATAATAACAGGGATCTATCTTGGAGGCGAGACAGGCTTCCTTGTGGGAGCTATGACAGCTGTTTTGTCGAACTTTTATTTTGGTCAGGGGCCGTGGACAGCTTTTCAGATGCTTGCATGGGGACTTATCGGGCTGGTGGCCGGGATATTGTCAGAACCGCTGAAGAGAAGCAGGGTATTTCTGCTGATATATGGTGCTGCAGCCGGACTGATGTATTCATTTATCATGGATATATGGACAGTTCTGTGGTACGCTGAGGGCTTTGATATAAAGCTTTACATTGCAGCACTTGGAACTGCCATACCATACACAGCGTCCTATGTAATATCCAATGTGCTGTTCCTTTCGCTTCTTGCAAAGCCATTCGGAGAGAAGCTTCAGCGTATCAAGAATAAATACGGTGTATAAGTCTGAATTATGAATCTGAGTACTATAACCTAAGCGGCAAAAATAGGAGCTGTTATGAAAAAAGTAATATTGTTTATTCTGTTGCCAATAATTGTAGCATTAACATCATTTGTAATCTGGTATAGATCTTTGCCTAAACTATCTATATATGTAAAAAATTGCAGTAGTACGCTATCATACTATGAAATTGACGGGGTACTGTATCAGATAAAATCCAATGGAGTATATAAAACTGATGTAAGCGGTAAAAATGAACTTATTTTATCCAAAAGCCAAGCTGAAAATTCTATATTTATTTCTGATGAAGATAAAGCAATATATGTTACAGAATACGGCAATGATCCGCAATTATATAAATATGATCTAAACGGTAAATTTTTGTCTTCTGTATCACTTCCGTATAAAAAATTCAGCCTGTTCAAATCAGAAGGAACTAAGATTATAGGCGAACAGCAAATCGATGATCAGAACAATAAAATTGCTTGTTATGATTTAGAAAACAATTTTAAGGAAATACCAATTGATCCTATAGAATATGATTCAGATGATATTTCAGTAGTTGTTTTAGATAGTGAGATAATAAATATTTCTTTTAAATCCTCAATAATAGAATTGATCGGAATTAATAACAATAAGTTAGCATATATGAAAAATTTTTATCATCCGGAAATATTTGTTATTGATCTCATAAGAAAAACTGAAACTAAAATAAACCTATATGAATACATTGGTGACAGTTATTATGTTACAGGCAAACTTCATAAAGAATCTATAGATTTTGCCGTAACCAATACATCGGGCTTTTTCTTTGATAAAAATAATGTAGATGGAAATACATCAACATTAAAGTATCATAACTATGATATGCTATTATCTTTCGATATTGACACCAGCACAATGAATGACAAATATAAATTGAAACGCTTTGAACGAATTATATGCATTGGAGAAAATGAAGTAACAACATACCACAAAGGAAAATACCTGACCTACTCACTCGATGACTGGAAGGTTACAAATAAGCAGTCAGCAAGCGAGATAAAAGAAGGCGGTTCATATAATTTCGTTACCTGTGGAGATCATGTCTTTGTTTTTGATAATGATTCGGATGAGCTATTGAATAAGATTCCAATAAACTGATAAAGAAATATGATATAAAAAGCTGATACAGCAGTCTGTGTCAGCTTTTTTGCTGAAAAAAAAGGAAAAAGCGTAAAAATCTATTGACATGAGGGAGAATATGTTGTATAATAATTCTCAGCGTTAAAACTTTACTAATTTAAAGCTTTACAGATTCAACGCTGTAAGCTGACAGAAACGGAGAGGAAAAAACAATGGGCGCAAAAGTCGCAACCTTTGTCATCCTTGCCATTTATGTAGCAATAATGGTCGGGATAGGCATCTACACATCAAGACGAACGAAATCAACAGAAGATTTTATGCTGGGCGGAAGAAGTGTTGGCTCATGGCTGACAGCTTTCTCCTACGGAACGACCTATTTCTCAGCAGTTGTATTCATAGGCTATGCCGGACAGTTTGGCTGGCTTTACGGAATGTCTGCTGCGTGGGTAGGAATCGGAAATGCAATTATCGGAAGTCTCATACCATTCTTCCTTTTAGGACGCAGAACGAGACTTATGACAAATCACCTTGGAGCAAAGACGATGCCTGAGTTCTTTGAGCACAGATTTGATTCAAAGGCTCTCAAGACAGTATCAGCAGCAATAGTGTTCATATTCCTGATACCATACACAGCTTCCGTATATAATGGTCTTTCAAGACTTTTCGGAATGGTATTTGATCTTGGCTCAAACGGCGGTACATATATAATAATTGCAATGGCAGTTCTTTCTGCGATATATGTAACCCTTGGCGGATACAAGGCTACAGCACTCAATGATTTCTTCCAGGGAATCATTATGCTCATAGGTATCGGAACAGTAGTAGTACTTACAGTTCAGAAGAAAAACGGACTTTCAGAGGCTGTAGATGCACTTAATGCTATTCGTGATGACAAGGGCAACCTTAATACACTTGGTTCTGTTTTCGGACCGGAGCCTCTTAACCTCCTTGGAGTAGTAATACTTACATCACTTGGTACATGGGGACTTCCTCAGATGGTTCAGAAGTTCTATGCGATAAAGGATGAAGATGCCATAAAGAAGGGCGCATTTATTTCAACACTGTTTGCACTCGTAGTAGCCGGCGGCTCATATTTTATGGGAGGATTTGTGCGCCTCTACTGCACACTTAACGGTGAAGACGGAAGCGGCAGAGAAGTAATAAAAATACAGAATAACAAGCCTGTATACGATACAATGGTGCCTGCGCTCATAAAGACAGCACTTCCTAATATGCTTATCGGACTTATCGTAGTTCTTGTACTTTCAGCTTCACTTTCCACACTTTCATCACTGGTACTTACATCCAGCTCAACACTGACCAATGATCTTATCAAGCCTCGTGTAAAGAATTTTGATGATAAGAAGCAGATGACATTCATGAGAGCATTCATAGCTGTTTTCCTTATCATCTCAGTTATAATAGCCTGCAATAAGAATGCATCCATATCCACACTCATGTCCTATTCATGGGGAGCACTTTCCGGCGCATTCCTCGGCCCATTCCTCTATGGACTTTTCATGAAAAAGGCAAGCAAGGCTGCTGTATGGGCAAGCTTTGTTACCGGAGTAGGTATCAGCGTAGCTCATATGGTAATGTTCAGCCTGAATATCAGCGCATTCAACGGCTTAAAGGACGAGATCAAGTCATGGGGATGTTCACTGAACCTGCTTTCACCCATTAATGCCGGAGCATTTGCAATGATAGTATCACTTATCGTAGTACCGATAGTAAGCCAGTTTACAAAGGCACCGGAGGAAAAGACAGTAGAAAATGCATTCAGCAGTCTTACAGTAAAAGACGCAAAGAAAGCATAATTTCTTATAGAACAACAGAGCCTTCCATTGGAAGGCTCTTGATATTTGTGATAGAGAAAAAGGGAGGATATCATATCCTCCCTTTAACATAGTTTAGTTTTTATTAAGGTCTTTCTTTATCAGCTCATTGAAATCGGTATCACCGAAGGAAAGCTGATAAGAGAAATATTTAAGGATAAGAGTAGCATCCGAGCCGTCAACAACACCGTTTCCGTCAACATCAGCACAGACCTCTTGCTCCTCTGTGAGACCGGTATCTCCGCTGCTGAGTGCATTTCCGAAAGCTTTCAGGCAAAGAGTAGCATCCGAGCCGTCAACGACGCCATTGTTATCAATATCGCCGAGAAGACGATCAGTAATACCTATGCTGAGGCTCTTTGTATTAGTTCCATCAGGCACGAACTCCTTAGTGTCCTTAGAGGTCATCATGTAGATCATATTAGTACCGCCCAGATTATCACGGATATAGTCGATGGAATAGTTACCGGCTTTAATATCCTTTGAAAGAACGGCATCAAATATGGCAAAGGGAGAATCATCTGAATTTTCACCTGTTGTATCAAAGAAAAACTGATTGTCAAGATTATCCTCTCTTATAGAGAGCTGAGGATAATAAACATTCATAAAATGTTTTGTTTTATTTTCAGTGAGACCGATCTTGTAGTATTTTTCAGTGATCTTATACGGAAGAAATCCGTATTCTGCTTCCGGGGATCTTAGATTTTCCAGGCCGATCTGCGGATCAGTAGTCCATCTTGCAATAAAACCGCCTATGTATTTCTTTTCATCCTGAATATAGGCATTAACGGTGACATTTGTATGATCATTTTTTACAGCGGAGGTATTGTAGTATATTTTTCCGCTGCTGAGTATGGTAATATCATCGTTTTCCTTAGCGGTGAAGTAGAGCTTAGGGCTGTAATCACCGATACCGTATTTGTCGGTATCATCGGTATCAGCGGAAGCAGGAAAAGCTGTTAGAGAGACTGCTGTTATAGCAGCTGACGCAATAAGTGCGGTCAATTTTTTCATAAAAAGTACTCCTTTCAGAGCAGCTCCGTCATCCTGAGTACGATCTCAGCAACACGTTTAGCTGCGATCTTTTCAAATTCGTCGAAAGACATAGCACCTTCATCGTCTGCGTTATCAGAAATACATCTTACGCTGACAAAGGGCATATCATTGAGGAAACAGCAATGACCCACTGCGGCACTTTCCATATCGACAGCATGAGGATCAAGACGATCCTTTATCTCGTTCTTGACTTCATTGCTGGAAATGAAAGCTTCGCCTGAAACTATCCTGCCGCGGAAGGAATTTACACCGAATTCTCCGCAAACCTTTTCGGCTGCAGCGATGAGCTTCTCGTCTGCCTTGAAGATACCGCAGTAAGGCGGATAATCCTTAAGGAAATGCAGATCGAGATCATGAGGGAGCACCTCTGTAGAAATAACGATATCGCATACCTTTACGGCAGTATTCATACCGCCTGCGATACCGGCATTGATAACATGATCGGGGTGGAAGTTATCGATAGCGACCTGTGTGCAGAGCGCAGCATTGACCTTAGCAATACCGCAGCAGGCGTTTACGATAGTATTTCCCTTATACTGATTGATGTAGAAATCGAAACCGGAAAAGCGCTTTATTTCAGGCTCTCCGAGAGTATTTCTGATGTCAGCAAGCTCAGAAGGCATTGCGCCGATAATAACGATAGTTTTCATAAAAAAATCACTCCAAAGATATAATTACAATAAGATTATAGCATATAAAACGTAAAAAAGTCAACAAAGTGACTTGTGGTTAACAGAAATTTCGGATATTCAACATAAATCTATCACAATAGAGCTTTCCATTGCCTTATGCGTTCTTTCATTTCATCGATACCGAGTATACCATATGCGAAGCCTTTTTTTACAAGCTCCTCAGGCAGGTACTCATCGTATTTTTCAAAAACGGGGACTTCTCCCGGATAGACAAGTTCCAGCGGATCGAAGGGAACTTCTGCTTCTTCAGCGAGGATAGCGAAGAATTCTTCCGGTGAGACCTTCATAGTGAACTGAATGTAGTATGGTCTTGATGAGTCCATCCCTTTCAGTCCGAGCCTGTCGCCGCAGCGCAGTTTAAGGAATCTCTCCATAGCGAAAAAGGCATATGTTCCCAGCCAGGGAAACAGACACCACATATTTCCGCCGAGGCAGATCAGCGGCTGAGAAGTTATACCGGAATTTCTTGCGGAGGAACGTGCCTGATCGAGTCTGACAACTGCATTTTTCATAAGATACGGGTAATTCTTGTCTTCAGACAGTACCTGTTTCATACGAAGGAGTATCTTGGTATTGATATCTCCCGGGCAGTCTCCGAAATAAGCGGGGACTTTTCCTTTTATCTGTGAACAGTAGACAAGACGGCGCTTATGATCTACTTCCTCGACTATCCACACATGACCTGCGATAGCTATTTTTTCTCCTACAGGAGGCGGCATTACTATAGTTCCTAGCTCCTGAGAATCCCAGCGGACTGTATACTCCTCATTTTCCTGAAAGACTGCATAAAACCTGAAAGAATTGACTATGCGTTCTCCGGCGAGCCCGATGATGAGACCGCCTTCCTCAGTGCGCTGGATGTGTTCGGTATCAATGAGATGTCTCAGGAGAACACGGTAATCATCCTGGGAGATACGGTGGAAGTATTTCAGCGTCAGGACTTTTGAAGCAAGCTCCGGCGGAGTTAGCTCACCGCAGGAAGCAAGTGTACTCATAGTCTGATGATACAGCAGACTGAAAGGCAGCCTGTCAAGCTTAGGAGGCTCCACCCAGCGCTCTTCGAGATAAACCTGTATCAGGGCGATACCTTGTATAAGTTTCCATGGGACAGTCTCAGGGAGCATACTTCTTGGCTCAGGCATATCTTCACGGATCACGAACCACATTTCCGGCGGCAGATCACGTCTGCCGGTGCGCCCCATTCTCTGGAGAAAGGAAGAAACCGTAAACGGAGCATCTATCTGAAAGGCACGTTCAAGTCTTCCTATATCGATACCGAGTTCGAGGGTAGCGGTAGTGCAGGTCGTCATAAAAACGTCCTCATCCTTCATAGCTGCTTCTGCGGTCTCACGGTATGCCGCAGAAAGGTTTCCGTGGTGTATGAGGAATCTGTCAGGTTCATGATTAGCCTCACAATAGGAGCGGAGAGTAGTAGTGACTGCCTCACATTCCTCACGGGAGTTTACGAATACAAGGCATTTTTTTCCACGGGTATGCTCAAATATATAGCCAATTCCTGCGTCGGCGTGTTCAGGAGCGGTATCAGTTTTCTGATCGAGGACAGGAAGTGCCTCCACATCGGAGGACTTTTCCTGCTGTTCCTGTTGAGATACATAGAAGTGCTCCATTGAGAGCCGCCATTTATTGCCTTTGGATTCTATCCGAGGTATAACTGTACTGCGTCCTGTTCCGGCGGAGAGGAAAGCTCCGGTAGCTTCAAGATCGCCAATAGTGGCGGAGAGTCCTATTCTTCTTGGATTGACGCCGGCCATTTTTGAGAGCCTTTCTATAAGACAAAGAGTCTGACCGCCCCGGTCGCCGCGCATAAGTGAGTGTACCTCGTCAATGACGATGAACCTAAGATCACCGAACAGCTTTGTTATAGCTGAGTGCTTTCGTATCAGCATTGCCTCAAGTGATTCCGGAGTAATCTGCAAAATACCGGAAGGATTTTTCATAAGCTTGTTCTTGTGGGACTGAGCAACATCGCCGTGCCAGTGCCATACAGGGATATCAGCTTCCTCACAGAGATCATTGAGGCGCATGAATTGGTCATTTATAAGTGCCTTGAGCGGTCCGATATATATAGCTCCCACTGAACGGGGCATATCCTCAGAAAAAAGAGTGAGTATAGGGAAAAAGGCGGCTTCGGTCTTTCCGGAAGCTGTAGAGGCGGAGAGAAGAACATTTTCATCAGTATTGAAAATAGCATCTCCGGCTGCGGCCTGAATAGCCCTCAGGGATTCCCAGTTGCTGCGGTATATGAAGTCCTGAACGAAAGGAGCGTATCTGTCGAAAATATTCATACATCCTCCATCAAATCTCGAATTCAGCAAATTCTTCATCAGCGGAGCTGTCTTCTGTCTGAGCACTTCCGACTGCATTTCCGGAGCTGATAAATGCGGATATATCAATAGCAGGATTCTGATAAGCGATATCAAGGAGTTCGATAAAATCTCTTATAACCTCACGGGGAGTGATATGTGAATCAGAACCTATGCGGGAGTATTCCTGAGTGATAAAGGCGATCATATCGGCCTGAGATATCCGCTGAGGATATCCGAAGAGCTGAGCGTGTATATCCGCAAGCTTTTCTGTAAGAACAAGCATTTCCTCATAGGTCAGGGGAGTGAGCTTTATGACCGGAGCCAGCATATCCCTTATCCCCTCACGGCCGAATCTGCCCTCTGCAAGCCTTGAGCGCAGAGCCTCATAGCTGTATACACCACGGCGGGTATCCTCTATACACTGAGGAGTTCCGCCCATAATTATACCGAGATATCTTGCTTTTCCCTGCAGTGTATCATTATACATAGTCAGTATCTTTTCATAGTTATATTGTCTTGTTATGCTGTTTGGTATCTTATAGATATTCACAAGCTCATCGACAAGGACGAGCAGTCCGCTGTAACCGGCTTTTTTGAGAAAAACTGCAAATAATTTTATATATTCATACCAGTCATCGTCGGATATAATGATGTTAACACCAAGTTCTGATCTTGCCTCAGTCTTATTGACATATTCCCCTCTGAACCATTTTACGACCTTTGCTTTATCCTCATCATTGCCCTGAGTGTAGGAGCGGTAATAAATAGTCAGCAGCTTTGCAAAGTCGAAACCATGAACCATTTCATTGAGAGCGCCGATCACTTCAAATATTTTCTTCTCCACAGCCTTCTCAAACTCGGGAGAGCCGTCTGCGAGACCTGTTTCTGCGGCAGTTTCTGACTGAACAGAGCTTATCCAGCGGTCGAGGATAAGTGTCAGTGCACCGCCGTCAGGACGTGTCTTTGTTGACATATTCCGTATGAGCTCCTTATAGGTGGCAAGCCCCTGACCCTTTGTGCCCTGAAGACGTCTTTCCGGCGACAGGTCAGCATCGACAACAACGAAATTCCTGTCCATTACATGTGAGCGTATAGTTTGCAGAAGAAAGCTTTTTCCGCTTCCGTATTTTCCGACGATGAAGCGGAATGAGGCGCCTCCGTCGGAGATAATATCCACATCATGGAGCAGGGCATCTATCTCAGTTTCACGTCCTACGGTGATATATGGCAGTCCGACTCTCGGCACAACTCCGCCTTTCAGGGAATTGATGACAGCAGAAGCCAGTCTCTTTGGTATTTTCATATTATTATTCATATATGGAACATTCCTTTCAGCTCATCGGTGTAGTCCTCTATCAGGACAGGAGTTTCGTCTGAGAAGTCTATGACAGTATCTCCGAAGAGATCGAAGAGTTTTTCGTTAATGGAGTCAGCGAGTATGGAACTCATTCTTCCGGCAGCTCTTGCCTGTTCTTTCCAGTCTCCGCCGTTCAGGAGAGCTTTCAGGAATGCACTTTCTTCCGCATCAAGTGGAGAATCGTTTTCCGATTCCTGAACTGTTTCAGGCTCAGAGGACTGCATTTCAGTGATATCTGGAGCTTCCTCTTCCACAATAAGTTTATCACGGGTGATCTCGGCAGCTTTTCGGATAGAATCCAGCTGAGACAGGTCTATCTCGATTTTTGGTGCCTCAGCTATTTTACGTTTCTCGTAGAGCAGGTCTGTCTCCTTGACTATAAGTGACATTATGTTTTTTGAAACATCCTCTGTCCTGAGCCGGAATCTATATTCGTATCTGTCACGGAGAGCTGAATCAACAGCCTTGATAATATTCCCGAGAATTCTATTTCTCGATCTGTTCCCGTAATACTTCCTGCATCTCCAGACACCGTTTGTACAGGTCAGAGAATGTATCTCATTGAAGGAGTATTCACAGTTCCTGAGGGACTGTCTGTCATAGAATACCGCAGATTCAAAAATGTGGTAAGTCATTTCAGAAGGATTTCCGAACATATGGCAGCAGAGGCTCTTTTTTCTGTGGTCACGGAAGAAGTCTGAAATACGTCTGAAACAGCTGACCGCAGTTTCAATGAAAATATCGGGATATTCCGAAAAGAACCGGGAGCTTTCCGGCGGATAGCCTGACATATCTGAGATAGCCTTCCAAAGGGTATTGTCATCATTATCTTCCCAGTTCTGTAAAATCAGAATATTATTATCCCAAATCAGGTCAGGATGTTCTGAGAGCATTTCGGGCGGCAGCTGATAGTATGCAGCCATATCCAGAGACCATTGCCGCCAGTATTTTTTTACAGATGGCTGTATAGCTGAGAATTTTTCTCCGAAATGTTCAAGCCATTCAAGACCTTTATCCGGCTCTGACCAGCCTATCTCATTTATCAGCTCATACATATAAATAAAAGCAAAGGGGAGCGGAGCATCGCTGACTATTCCGTTTCTAACGGCAGTCCGCCAGGAAAAATATCCTCTCAGCTGATCGTTGTCCATATCTCTGTAGGTAGGGTAGTAGCCGGACATCTCACCGCTGTATTCAAATTCGTCGGAGTAATCCTCCATGAATTTGCCCTGTGTGTAGAACAGCCATGCACTTGTCTTCCAGTAAGCTTCCGGAGAGAAAGCAAGACTTTTCATCTCTTTAATTTTCTGAGGCAGCTCAGGCTTCCGGAGCTGTGAAGCGGTCCTGAGTATAGGCTCATCGGTGTATACTCTGTCTTTGAAAGCACGGCTGTTCAGGAGTTTTTCATCACTAAGCACAGACTTAAGTATCTCTTTTATATCGGACATATTTCACGCTCCTTTTTCATGATCTTTAACTTTCATTATAACATATGTTCGATTGAAAGTCAAATCAGGAGCAGGAAAGAGTTGAAAATAAATAATTTTTATGATAAAATAAAAAAAAATCCTGTAACTATGTCCGATTGGATTATAAGTCAGCGAGAGTATGTAATGAAAGCGATCGCTAAAACAATCAGGGAGGTATGCTTATGACAGACAGCGAGCTTAGAGCGTATATGAAAGATGCGCCGCAACTTGGCCGACGGGCGCTTTTTGATGAGTATTGTAACTATGTATATGCAATTGTAACGAATAAACTCAGAAGCTGCGGTTCTCGTGAGGATATAGAGGAATGTGTCAGTGATGCATTCGCAGATATATACAGAACACTTGACAAAGGCAGCAGCAGGGACGAAGACTTAAAGTCATATATCGGAGTTATAGCAAAGCGCAGGGCCATCGACGCTTATCGCCGACTTGCTTCTTCATCTGGCAGGTCAGTGTCGATAGACGATGAAGATAATTTCCATGAAATTGCTTCTGATACCGACATCCAGAAAAAAGCTGAGATATCTGACCGCAACAGTATCCTTATCAATAAGGTAAAGGAACTGGGCGAACCTGATTCAACCATAATCATACAGCAGTACTACTACAACAGAACTGCTTCAGAAATCGCAAAGGCGATTTCAATGACTGCGACAGCGGTACAAAAGAGAAGTGTCAGAGCGAGGAGCAAACTAAAAGAATTACTTCTTGAAGCAGGAGTCAGTCTGTAAGGAGGGATATGTATGAAAAAAAGAAACGATTTTTTCGATGATATAGACGATGAGACTGTAGAGAAGCTCTCAAACGAGTTTCCCGTTCTCACGGATGAAGAAAAGGACAGGATTTTTGCAATGAGTGAAAGAAAATACAACTTAGCTACAGAACCGATCATAGAATCAGAGGGCGATGTAAAGGGCGTTGAACGCTATAGCCGTCCTACATGGCACAGATTTGCAGGTATAGCTGCTGCGATAGCAATAATAGCAGGAGGCGTAGGCGGAGGAGCAGCATTCATGAACAGCATGAAGAAGTCAGCTCCGGATAAGCTGGCAGCATCAGAGGAGGAGAAGGTAGTTCCTACAGAGACAACAGAGCAGACAACAGAAGATGTCAGCGAGTTTGCTGAGGCTGCAAGAGCACTTACAGACAGATATGCAAATTATCAGAATGACATCGCACAGGGAGGACTGGAAACCGACTACAGCTCAATGCTCAAGTTCAAGCTTGACCCTGATTACGGCGGTATTGAAGAATCCGTCTGGTATAAGGTAACTGATGAGAGATATCCTGATATGGCATCGCTCCGATTGGAGTTCGAGTCTCTGTTCGGACCGGTAGACCCACCGGAGTTTCTTTTCGGAGGCGAGTTCACATCAGCAGAATTACCTGAAGATCAGATCCTTCCTTCTGAAATTTCAAATCTTAAGTATATGACATATGACGGACAGCTTTACGTCAACGCTTTTGGTTATTTTGGCAATTTTTCTGAGTGGTCTGATGACAATATAGAGATCGAAAAGAAGTCTGATAACGAGTTCACTGCAATAAGAAAAGGAAAGACAAATGATGTTATAGATCCTGAAAACGATATTTGCAGGGAGACCAGATATGTATTCGATATTATCCGCAACACAAGAAATGGCGGCTGGCTCATTGACAGCGTTTCAGAGATGGATGACGACAGCTACAATAACGCAGATTCACAGGCTCCTGATTATACAACAAAAAATAACGTTGCCCACTTTAATTCAGCTGCAAGTGCAGAAGATCTTATAGAATCTCATCTGACCTTCTATGATACCTGGCTTTACGGAACACAAATGCCTGATAAGAGTGAAATTGAATACAATCAGGGTGATTTCCTGACATTCAATCTCATGCGTGATGAAGTATTAGTTGCATATTACAGAAAATTATCTGACTATAACAGCCTTGAAGAGCTTAAGGAGAATATCGAAGCTTTGTATACAGACTCAGCCTTTGAAGAGATCTACGGTGTTGATGTAAATGATTTTGATAAATATGACCTGAGCAGCCACTCTTCCGGAGCTTTCATTTCAGAGGAGGAATACGGTGCGGTTATCGAGTATAACGGCTTTGTATATCTCAGGGCTGATAATCTTAATCCGCTCTTTAAAATTCTCAAGAGAGTAGATGACGATCAGCTCAGCAGTGATGAAAGTCTCCGCACAATACAGGCATATATCGTTAACAACACCTTCCCTGACAGCTCATGGGCAGAGAGCGGAGAGACAACCTTTGAGTACACAAAGGATAGCAGCGGAAATTTAGTACTCAGCCATATTACAGCTCCAAGCTCTGAGGAACAGACACAGCAAGTATTCCTTGCAAAAACCTACGAAGGCTACAAGAATCTTGAACGTCTTGGCAATTACGGTACTTTCAAGACAGATCCAACTGCCGCAACTATACCAAGTGATGTCGATTATGCTCCTTATGCAGTATGCACAGAATTTGAAAACACAGCAGAGCTCAGAAATTATCTTGAAGCTTATGTAACACCTGAATATCTCGATGAACATTTCCCTGATATGTTTGAAGGTGAGTATCCTACATTCAAGGATATAGACGGAAAACTTTACGGCAAGTTAGTTGATTCTCAAACAGAGATATACTGGGGTGAGACAGCTTCACCGAAAGACCCGGAAGAAGATATGACAATAACAAATATATCTGACGATGAAGTTATGGTTGAATTTATCTGCCATTCAAATATTGAGGACACTGAGCCGACTCGTCAGCGTATGTATGCAAAGATCTCTGGAAACGGTTTCACAACTCCCTGGAAGGTAACAGATTTTGATTATCCTGATGCAAAAGGCTGATAATATAACAGCTTGATAATACAGTTGCCCTGCCTTGACCGGCAGGGCGATCGTATTAAAAATCGTATATTGATACAGAAAATTTTGAAAAACACTTTACAAACGACAGATTTTGTGTTATAATATTATCACCGCTTACTTGGACATGGGCGTGACCTCGTTTTTCACCCTGTACTAAGTTAACGGAATATTTTATTAAGAGGTGCTTTCAAATGTTACTGAAAGATGAAAAGACCGCTGTTATTGAAGCTAACAGAACTCACGAAAACGACACAGGATCTCCTGAGGTTCAGATCGCTATCCTTACAAGAAGGATCAATGACCTGACAAACCACCTCAAGAGCCACAAGAATGACCACCACTCCAGAAGAGG
>ODAI013209211.1_pt1 | contig 24245 bp, 20 predicted proteins | sample 1539321 | NCBI WGS metagenome assembly ODAI01 (sample SAMN02144231, study PRJEB22623) | gut metagenome | biome: sheep rumen | host: Ovis aries | place: New Zealand | reverse complement strand
TTATACTTAAAAAGAAATTGAAACGTGGTTCTTCCAAATGGAGCGTAGGCAAGGGACTTTATGAGGAAGCGATTAAAATCTTGGGCAAGATACAGCCACATAGGAATGAAAGCATTTCTACCCTATTGAAAGCCTTTACTGACAAACAGAGTGGCAAGGTGGCAGAAGCAAGGGCAGAACTGCGAGACAGATTTGACAAGCAATCATTTCAGACACAGCGGAAAATTCTCAAAGCCATGCTTTCTGCATCAAAGCAAGACAGAGTTTGGGCATACAAGCAGTTAAGCAATGGTTGGGACGATTTCTTCTTTGAAGACGTGAAAAACTTATGGGAGCAGTACCATGAAAAAGAATGTGTGGCTGTTATCATAAAACATTTCCCGATGGAATATGTATATGAAAACCTGTCCGCATTAGATACACATGGTAACTACACTAATCTTTGCATTAAGTTAATACACCATCCAAAGTTCCAGATTGATAAAGAGCGGCTGAAAGAAGATTTTGTATTTTATGGTCATCCCGAAGTGGAGTATCTCTACATCTTAGCGAAATCAAAAAGTAAGATAGAAAAAGGAGAAGCCACACGTACATTATTTAATCAGATGGCTGTATTTATCAACATAGTTAATACTCCACCCAAATTTATAGGCAACAGGGCATACAACTTTGAACGTCAGATAGAAGATGGGAATGTTACCACCAAGCATCTTGAATTCGTATCTTGCGTTCTCTGGTGCATGGGTGAGCTGGGCTTGGTAGAAGAACTGATTGCTTTTGAGGAATGGGACAACATGGTTAGAATAAAGTTCTTGGGAAGTGAGGAACTGCAATATATGGGGAATGCCTATTCTTCTGAAGAAGAAAAGGAGTTGTGGCACCTCTTTCTTCAGACTATCACAGAATGTTTGCCGACAGAATATCAGCAGTTGGTTCAAGTGAAGTGTTCCTCAACCCCAAAGCCAACAAAGGAGGATTTGCTTAACAACAACCCTGCTCTTAATTCTCTTGTGGAGAAACTTGGGTTAGAAATTGTACGCTACTAAAAACAAAGAGGAAAAAATAATCAGTTACCCTGCTTACCTTGTGAATGGTAAGAGGGTAACTGAAAATTCAAAGTTATTCAAATTCTGTGTTTTTTCTCCTTTACCAAATATCCATAAACCCCATTCCTTTTCACTCTTTCAAATTTCATGTCCCTTAGAACGCGACCCAAAACTTGAATAGAAAGAGACTTAAAGCCTGTTTTTTGAACCAGAGCTTGTTGTATCTGTGTGGTTTGTAGAAATGAAGTTTCATCCCCAGCATGACATGGCTCAAAATGTGCTACTAAAGCTTCTTCTTCAACAGACATATACCTAAACTGGGCATTTTTCTCATTGAGCAGGGCTATCTCACTTTCATCAAACCAAAACTGAAACCCTGTCTTGAAGAGGTGAAACAATTGGGCATATAGTTGATTTAACGGAACTTGATGATTGAGATTTATTTTCTCCACCTCAAAACAAAGAAATCTTCTATTGCCTGTTAAGTCTGTGAGAAATTGTTTCTTGTTTACCGTACCCGCAAAAGATGCTCTCCTTGTGTAGGATTGGCTGATGGTCTGATAGGCTCTCCTCATGTAAATGCTCTCTTGCGTCATAAGCATTTTCAGTGCGTCAATATTCCTATCCGACATATTTTCAAGTTCATCCATCAAAATAAGTATGCACTCCGAGAGTTTAACATTTGTTTCCTTGTCCTTTGTTTGAAAGTAGCCCTCATAGATAAATTCTTTCAACTCTGGGGGAATAATCGTGTGAAACCACCTTGTTTTACCAATTCCTTGTGGACCCGAAAAGATAATTGCAGTATGGTTAACTACTTTTTCATCAACAAGTGATGCAACCATTGCGACAAGCCACTTTTTCAGGCAGAATGCCCAATGTTCTTGGTCGGTGGTGGTTATGCTATCTGCAAGTTTACCTACATAATCTGTCCCGTCCCATTCTGGCAAACCATTGATGTAAGCCATAAAAGGGTCAAACTTGTTTACATAGTCTGAGAACAGCACAACTCTCAACAAATCCTTGGAGCATCTGATGTTGGCTATCTTGATGTTCTTTAGAATTGTGTTAAACTCAAAATCAGTTAGATAGTGAAAATCACCAGTTCCGAATTTGGATTTAACAAGTAGTCTGTTGGTGTTGCTATTGTACTTGAATTGATAATAGGTTGTCAGATAATTCTGCACCATCTGCACATTAGTAATCGTTGTGCTCTCTGGCACTTGGCTCATAATATACCTCCTTTCTGCACGATTACGGCTTCAAGTTGCTTGTGCGTTAAATACAATCTACCGCCGAACTCTATCAAGGGAAGAATGCCTTTAGCTCTCCAATTGAAAAGCGTCCTCTTGGTTACTTTGAAAATCTTTTCAAGGTCAACCAAATCATAAAGAATATCGGTTGCCTTCTCCAATTTTCCTACTGCCTGTACATTTCTTGAATGTGCAGTAGCTGCATTGGAAGCAGTTCTGTGTGCATAGTCATAACTTTGCATATAAACTTTTTCCTTTTACTGCGTGATGTACCACAGTTGATAAACATTATATCTGCCCAACTACATCATTGAGCGAGTTTAACAACCCATAAAGCAGGGGAAATGTCAGAGAGTGGAAGACATACATTATCCTTACTTCTATCAAAAGCCTAAAATGTCTCTCCTTGCGATAGTTTATTGTAAATGGATAAAAATGTGATTGGAAATGTATGTCGTTAATGTCTTTGAGTAATGGGCGGAGAGACAACACTTTCCATTTGAGTTTCAAACTCGCTGCACAAGTATGTATTTTTGCCCACATAGCCAAGATATTCGTTAGTTTTCTTCTATATTTTCATCATTTTTCATATCTTTGCACTCGCAATAAGAAACAACCTTTGAAAACAGGAGTTCATTGGACTATGCGTGGGACTGACCATTCAGAATGTTTGCAACAAACTGATAATCAGCCATCAAATTGGAAGGGGTCAATTCCCTCCAGCTCCACTAAGGAGATTATAAGTCCGCTGTATTCAGCGGACTTTTTTATTATTGTCCACTAAACATAAGCGCTGCCATTCCAAGAATTTTGTCACACGGCATTTAAGCTTGACGCTGATACATGACAAGCTCCCAGATTACCTTCTACAGTCAGTTGGGCGACGAACTGGGAGCATCAACTATACCTGACAAGCTCTCTTATCCCTTTTCATCACCGTACGCATAAAAGGAAAACAGGACACGCGCCTAACCATTTTGATTATTCCATGACCTTGGAACAATCATTCCATGACCATCGAATGATTGTTCCAAGGTCATGGAACAATCCTCTCACCTGTATGCATCGCGAACTTCAACCAAGCAAAACGGCCAGAGGATGCTGGCTTGATGACCTCAACGTCGGGTGATGTTTCTATTCTTTTTAGTGGGCGACGGGGCCTGAACTTACTCATCTGCCTCGAATGATAGCCTTACAGGGAACCCGCTACGTTTCACCTAATAATTGTAGTAATATCCAATAAATCGACTCTCATATTGTAAAATGAGAGTCAATTTTACAATATGAGAGTTCCTATATGCATTATCTTTCCTATTTTTGACACGGATTTATACAATTACCACAATTATGAAGCAACTCATCCCCCTTTTTTTTATTTTGTTGCTGTTGTCAGCGGCGTGTGTTTTTTTGAGCTGTGGCGGCGGCGACGAAGCTGAGCCGGCGACGACGCCGACGGCGCCTGCCGACACGACGGGCACGGACAACCCCGGCGGACCCGGAAACCCGGACAGCTCTCTCTTTCTCGATGTCTCGCCGTCGGCGCTCTATTTCGAGGCTGACGGCGGACAGCAGACCATCGTCGTGTCGACGAATGCCCCCGGATGGGTGGCCGAGACGGACGTGGCGTGGTGCTCGCTGCAGCGCGACGGCTCTAAGCTGGTGGCTACCGTGCCGCCCAACGACGAGGGCGCGCTGCGAACGGCCGACATCGTCATCAAAACGGCCGACGGCGGGCTGCAGCGCACGGTGGTGGCCACGCAATCGATGGCCTCGGGGGGCAATTTCATCAAGCCCGCTTCGCATATCGTAGGCACCCCCGCTCGCGGCATGGCCATGGAGACGGCCGTACGGGTGGAGACTAACCTGACGGGATGGGTCTGCCGCTCCGACCAGCCTTGGTGCAGGGTGCGGTGCGATGCCGCACATGTCTACATCTTCGTGGAGGCTCACTCCACCCTTTCCGAGCGCAAGGCCGTGGTGACCCTCTCGCACGAGGAAACCGACTATGCGCAGATCACCGTCGTTCAGGAGCCTGCCGTCACGCTGCACGTGACGTTCCCCGACGGCAGGACGCTACCCGCCAGTGGCGGCACCATAGCGGTGAAGGTCTATACCAACATCAGCGACTGGACGGCGCAGCCCTTGGCGGGCGACTGCTGGTTCACAGTGACGAAGACCGACGGCGAGACGCTCACGCTCGCGGCTCCCAGGCGTCAGGGCACTACGCCCCGTACGCCACAGGAGGTGCAGGTGACGGCCGGCGATGCCGCCTACTGCTTCACCATCAGCGAAGGCCAGTCCTCGGGCGAGGGCTACGACTATGGCGACGACACTTCCTGGGACGACTGACACCAACGATTAACATTAGCATAGAGTCACAGAATGATGAAAAAGATAGCTTTCCTTCCAGCCTTTGCGGTCCTGCTGTCGCTGACCGCTTGCCAGGACGACTTCGTGCCGTATTCCGGCCTCGGTGGCCAAGGCATCACGGCCACGATAGCCAACGACGACGGCACCGCCACGCGTGCTGTAATGATTGACGCGCCAACGCAGTCTGTCAACCTCAGATGGACGGCGGGCGACGCCATTGGTGTCTTCGACGCCACGTGTAGCAACCGGCGCTTCGTGGCTGCTGCCGGCGATGTCTCGGCCGATAGCACGCAGGCCGTGTTCCGTGCCGACGGTGAAGTGCCTCAGGCCGAGTTCCTGGCCTACTATCCTTACAGCAGCCTGTCGACGGGCAGTGCCACTCAGCTGCAGCTGCCCCTCGGCGACCGTCAGCGCTACGTGACGCGCAACTTCAAGCCCGAGCCCGACCCACTGGCCTGCGTCATGGTGGGCCGTGGCTATGCCAACACTGTTGACTTCCACAACATTGGTGCCATACTCAAGGTTAGCTACGTGCCGCGCGACTCTGACGTGGTGACCTCTGTTGTCTTCCGCGACCTCTCGGGACAGCCCGTCTGTGGTCCGGTCTCCGTAACCATTGCCGGCGACGGCACCCCACAGACCACCTATCCCGCCACGGGCGAGGGGCAGACCATCGTGCTCGACTGCGGTGCCGGCGTCGCCGTGGCGCCTACGGCCGTCAGCAGCTTCTTCCTTGTAGTGCCCGCACGCAACTATAGCAAGGGCTTCCAGCTCGACTTCCTGCTGGCCAGCGGCAAGACCGACGTGCGCACCATAGGACGGCGTGCAGGCAAGACGCTGCAACGCTCCATGGTCTACGGCGTGGGCGACGTCAGCGCTATCACCAGGAACGACTACACCGTAGTCTTTGGCGAGGGAGGCGGCGTCGTCATGGACGACGACCTCATGGCCATGGTCAAAACCATCATTCCGCAGGGAACCATGAGCGCCGAGGGCGGCTACGGCAACTACTACGACCTGATTGTGAAGCCCGGAACAGGCTTGCACGAGGGCATGACCGTTGTTATCAACCGTACGTCGGAGGCCCTGCCCTACGGCCTGACGGCCAAGGTGGTGGCCATTTCCGACATAGGAGGCTCGCAGCAGGTCCGCCTGCTGCAGTACCAGCATGCCGAGCAGGCCTATAAGCGCTTGCTCATAGGCGCTCAGGATGCCTTGAACGCCGATGGCACACCTGACGAGGAGAAGATGCTGCCGCTGGACCTCACCGGCCATTTCTCACACTTCGTGCCAGCCGAAGGCATGGAGGGCGTCACCGTGGAGATGACCGACCAGGGCATGGTGCTCACCGACAATACGTGGCAGGGGGCAACGGCACTGACGCGTGCCTCGGTGGGCGGAAAGCTGAAGTTCCCCGACATATCGGTCAACATGCGCAGCACAAACAACGACCGCATCGGCGTGGGGATGGCGCCAGCTATTGCGGCGCGCATCGGAGCCTCCGTCACCGACATGCACCTTGACTATGTTGCCTTCACGCTCACGCCAACTATGACGTTCAACATCCATATAGACGCGAGTTACGAGCTGGCCAGCTTTTTGGACAAAGAAATAGTCATCGGTACACAATACTTTACGCCCGTAACCGTAGGACCCGTGGTGCTTATACCGGAGTTCAAGCTCTCGGCCTACGTCAGCATGAAGGGACAGCTCAAGCTGCAGACCACCTGGTCCTACACCATGGGCTATACCGTCGGCGCTTCCTACCAGGACGCCTTAGGAGGTGGCGTCAAGGGATGGTTGTTCCGCTTCAAGGATGCCAGCTCTGACAATATGAACGCCCCCTCGCTGACCTCCCTGATTATGCCCACCGAAATCACCGCCTCGACATCGCTCGACACACAGGCGGGACTCATTACCGACGTGGGACTGACCTTCTTCGGAATCATCGATTTCACCCTCTATGCCAAGGTCGGCATGGAGCTCAGTGCTTATATGAGGCTAAATAAATCCCGTACTAACATGGGCCTGTCGCTGACACCCGTCCTCGAAGCCGGAGCTGCCGTCGGCGTCCTCGGCGTCAATCCCAACCGAAAGGTACTCCTGCAGGGCAACTTCAGTCCCTGGTGGCAGCGCGATATGTTTCCCGAACTATCATGGATAATGGCGTACGACTTAGAAGGTAAAGCCAAGGGCACACGATATTATCCGGCTTATCCTGTAGACGAAATAGACTATATCCCTCTGCAGGGAGCTGTTAGTGGAGCGCTGCTACAAGATTGCATAATTTCAGCACACATCATGAAGCACGATAAAGGCTCGATGGAAGAAACCTTTGTCCACAGTTTTAACGCAGGCACCTATCCTGCCAGCAGTCTGCTTTGGAATGACTATCTGAAAGAGTCCGAAAAGGATAGAACCTCACACAAGTTCAATCTTCGGTTGCCCAAGCACCTCTTTGCTGACTACGACTGCATATACACCGTCTATATATATGCAAACGGGGTGGGTGCTGCAATGGGACAGAAAGTCCCCCTTGGCGTGACGAGATACGGTCAGGTTGACATCGAACGTGTCAAGGAGGTCAAATCTCTTGGTGAGTGTTTCCTCATTAGCGATGATAATCATGAGACTTACCTCGACGAAGACGGTGAACTCATTGTCCGGCGCCGCGTTTTTTAGCTGAACGTTATCATAATCGCTCGTGAAACCTCAAACGGAGTCTTTCTCCGGCGCTGCTCCTGCTTATTGGTCTGGAGCATGGCCGGAGAAAGAGTGAAACAGGGATGATGTTTGACGCAAAAAGACGCCTGACAGGGGATGTGCTTTCTTGTCCTAACTGGAAATAAATTTGAAATTATTTTCCTCAAAAACCTTGTGGTATAAAAAAAACACCTAACTTTGCACACAAGAATGTGCGTTAAGACTCATGCTCATAACGGTGGTGGCTTGGGTCATACTGCTGCACGAAATTGAAGTCCAAGACGAGCATGTAGAAAGCGTATGGCGTCCATGTTTGGACGAGGGTTCTTCGCAAGCCAAGCGGCAAGGTCGAGCCCAAAATCCTCCAGCACCATTATTTACGTTGAATAAAGTTAAATGAAGAAATTATTAGCATTGGTTGCGGTTTTGCTTCTTGCCGTAATCATGATCCTGACCGTCCCAGACAAGGCCGCTCATAAAGAAGCCATGATGAATGCTGTTGCCGAATACGTGGATGAAGAAGTTGACAATCGTGGCATTGGCGACAACATTCTTGGCCGCATTAGCAAAGGCGTTATCACAAAGACAGTGGAGACAGCTTTAAACATGAAGCTGAAGATGAACAACTATTACCTGTGGAACACCACCTATGTCCGTATGAAAGGCAAAGATCAATTGTTATCCGTCGGATTATTCGGCCACGTGTTCACCTTCGACAAAAAGATGCTCCGCGAGAAGCTGCAAGAGGCCATGAGTGAGAGCGAGGAAGAGATATCCGAAAAAGCTCAGGCAAAGCAAAGTGCCAAGGAATTACGCCGATTGAAACGAGAACAACGTAGGCGTGAGCGCCAGTTGCGTCGTGAAGAACGCAAACGTGAGCGCGAAGCCAAGAAGGCTGAGCGCAAACGCAAGAAAGAACTCGAGTGAGCACTTTCCAAAATAAACGATGCCCGTTTGAAGCAAACAAGAAAAAGCTTCAAACGGGCATTTTTTTTGTCCCTATTGGCTGAGATTATTCTATATTCTGGACTGTGGATGCCATCTTCAACAACCTTCCCATGCACAACTATTGGCTGAGATTATTCTATATTCTGGACACTTCCTGTGTGCTGATAAAGAGATACACGGGTGTCCATCTTCTTGTTGAACAACGCATCCGAAAGAACCTCCGTAGTTCCAAGTTGGCATACGACCGTCTCGGTTTCAAGAAGCTTTTGAGTGCCCATTTCTATTGTCAGAGCCACCCGTGCAGGCTGATTCACCCAAATGCCCTGTTCCATCTTTGATCGTTTCTTGGCGGTGTCCATGTCCAGCACGGGAGTTGGGAGATTCCCTAAAGGCTTAATCGTGATCCAGATAGGCTCGCCGCTTAAATCATCCTTGTCAACAAGCCCCAGACGGCTTGAGAAACGACAGAGCAACTGTCTGTTGCCCAATTGATCGGCGTCTGACGTTGGTTCGTAACTTAGGGCTTGGACTTCCGTACTTGTCAAAGATTGCCCTTTAAACAACGATTCCAGCGCAAACAGCTGGGCATCGAGATTGTCCAGCATCAGTTTAAGTTGTTCGCCATCCTTTGGCGTATTGTCTGCCTCCCCACGAATGAGCGCATTGCGGCTATCTCGAATGTCATAGATCTCTTCCGCAGTGAGCTGCGCCATCTTAGCTGTGCTACCTGCCGAAAGGATGTCATGAGTCATGAAATCACGCCCATTTACGGCTTTCGGGGCTTCCGTTCTCTGAGGCAGCGGTGGCAGGGGAATTGGTTCTGCCTCCGTATTGACACTGAGCAGCAAGCCATCGTCAGTGAGACTCACCAACGGAGCCGACGTCTTCGATTTCAGTTTAATACTGAAAGCCTTAGTGGAATCCGGCACGCCCAAAACGTCGAGTCCGATATTTTTCAGCGTCCAAGTCGTAAGCTCACGCATAGGCACATCGGGCTGACGAAGATATCGGTCGGCATAGGCCGCAAACTCACCCGGATATGTCACGGTCTTTTCTGCGGTGACAACAATCCTGAACGAGGTTTTAGGCAAGAAATAGTTGACACCTTCCACCGTAACTCCCGGTCTGAAGGCTTCCACTTCAGTCTGTGCGGCCACCGGCAGGGCTAATGACGCTGCAAGAACTGTAAGAATCAGTTGTTTCATTTGTTTTCTTTTTCAATTTCGGCAAAAATCGCTTCCAGCATTCCTTCCTTGGTTTTACAGATGCCCCAATCGAATGTATGACGAATACCTTCGGCCTCGAACCATTTGGACAAGGGTTCTGTCTGTGCATGATAGACTGCGAAGCGTTTTTGTATTGTCTCTTTGTTATCGTCTGCCCGTCCTTCAATCTGAGCACGGCGCAACAAACGAGCCATCAGCACGTCTTCGCCAACGATGAGCTCAATCATCATACCCATATCGTGTCCGCGGTCGAGCAACATTTTTTTCAGCGCTTCTGCCTGAGCTATGGTACGGGGGAATCCATCAAAAATCACACCTTTGCCATCGGGCAGCGTGTCGTACTTTGAAGCGAGGATGTCAATCATCAGGTCATCGGGTATGAGCTGACCATTGTCGATGTAGCCCTTAGCTATTTTTCCCAGTTCTGTGCCATTCTTGATTTCGGCACGAAGCACATCTCCTGTGGAAATATGCCCCATCCCATAGCGGTTCACTATTTCTTCACTATAGGTACCTTTACCTGAGCCTGGTGCTCCGAATATGATAATATTTTTCATTTTTATTAAAACTTTATATTTTAAAATCTATTTCACTGGTTATTAATATCATATTGAATTAAAATCCATTCAATACTAATCGCTGATCAACGTATAAATATCTTTCGTGTTTCGCCCGAATCCATCGTAGTCGAGTCCATAGCCGACAATGAAATCATTGGGAATATCCATTGCTCTGTAATGTATAGGAATCTGTACTTTCAGCGCTGCGGGTTTCACCAACAGCGAGCACACTTTAATGCTTGCGGGATTGTGTTTTTGGAGAGTTTCTATCATGTGTGCCATTGTCAGGCCTGAATCTATGATATCTTCAACTATGATGACGTCGCGCCCCGTGATGTCTTGAGCCAAGCCTATCACTTCCCTGATAGTACCTGTCGACTGAGTGCCTTGATAGCTGGCCAGCTTGATAAAACTGATTTCGCAAGGCAGGCAAACCTCACGCAACAAATCGGCTGCAAAGATGAACGAGCCATTGAGGACAGGTAAGAAAATAGGTTCGCGCCCCTCGTAGTCGCGATTGATTTCAGACGCCACACGCACAATTTCGCGGTGGAGGGTCTCTGCCGGAATCGAAACTTCAAAAGTTTTATCCTTTACTTTAATCTGTTTCATTATGTTATAGTTGTAAGTCTTAAGTCTAAAAAACGCCTTAGGCGTTGCAAATTTACAGATTTTATTTTGTTTTCCTCCAACATTGACGTAATTTTGCAGCAAATTTAATTTTTTTAGTCAATGAAGATACTCACAGGCGGACAGTTCCGCGAGTTGGACCTCTATACGATCGAGCATGAGCCGATTGCCTCCATAGATCTTATGGAACGCGCAAGCCGGGCCATTGCCGATGAGATCCTACGTCGCTGGCCAACGGGTGAGCAGCGCTTTTTTGTCTTTGCCGGACCGGGCGGCAATGGAGGTGACGGGCTTGCCGTAGCACGAATGCTTACCGAAGCCGGGCGCATCACAACGACTTATCTGTTCAACGTCCGCGGTTCGCTCAACCCCGACTGCGAAGCCAACCGCGAGCGCCTTCACAACATTGCTGATGCAACGTTGATTGAGGTGACTTCGGAGCTGCTGTTTCCCGAGTTGCAACCCGACGACATCGTCATTGACGCCCTTTTCGGCACAGGGCTTTCCAAGCCGCTCAGCGGGGGCTTTGCCTTAGTCACCAAGCGTATCAATCAAAGCCGCTCTACCGTTATCAGCATTGACGTGCCGTCTGGGCTCATGTGCGAAGACAATAGCTACAACGACACCCAAAGTATTATTCGCGCAGACCTCACCCTCACTCTCGGCCAGCCTAAGCTTTCCTTCTTCTTAGCCGAGAACCAGCGCTTTATTGGCGAGGTCTACCGCTTGGATATAGGTCTCAGCGACGAAGGCTTGGACCACATGAAGACTTATATCTGGCTAACCGAATCCTCTGAAATAAAATCGCTTTTGCGACGCAGACCTCGCTTTGCACACAAAGGCACCATGGGCCATGCCTTGCTTGTGGCCGGCAGTCGTGGGATGATGGGCGCAGCCATTCTCTGCGCACGGGCAGCCCTGCGCTCCGGCGTAGGCAAGCTCACGGCACACATTCCCTATTCTTCTCTCGATATTATGCAGACGGCCGTTCCCGAGGCTATCGTAGACATTGACATCGATGCCGACATCACTACGGCGGCCATCGATGCCAATTTCTATCAGGCTGTAGGCATAGGCCCCGGCTTAGGTACCCATCGGCATACAGCCAATGCGCTGAAAGCCTTCCTGCAACAGCACGAAGGACCTGTGGTGCTTGATGCTGACGCCCTCAACATCATAGCGGCTAATCGCGACTGGCTACAACTGATACCTGCCGACAGCATACTTACTCCCCATCCTCTGGAGCTTGACCGCTTGTTAGGGCATAGCCGCACATCCCTCGAACGCATGAATCTGGCCCGCGACCTCGCTGTGAGCCAGCGCATTTTTATTGTCATCAAAGGCCATTTCACCCAAATATGCACCCCCACAGGCGACGTGCTCATCAATCCAACGGGCAATCCCGGCATGGCTACTGCAGGCGCTGGAGATGTGCTCACGGGCATTATCACTTCCCTCATGGCTCAAGGCTACCTCTCGGCCGAGGCTGCGCAACTGGGCGTCTATCTGCATGGGTTGGCAGGCGACTTGGCAGCCGCCACGCTTTCAGAAGAAGGACTTGTAGCCAGCGACATCGTCGACTTCCTGCCCAGGGCTTTCACTGCAATTCGTAATTCATAACATCCCGATTCAGTCTTATGGAAACCAACTTCATAGATTATGTCAAGATAATATGCCGCTCTGGCAAAGGCGGCCGTGGTTCTATGCACATGCACCGTGCCAAATATGTGCCCAACGGAGGTCCCGACGGCGGCGACGGCGGTCGTGGCGGCCATGTGTACTTGCGTGGTAATCGCAACTATTGGACCTTACTTCACCTGCGCTACGAGCGCCACATCTTTGCAGGTCACGGCGGCAATGGCGGCAAGAATGGTTCGCACGGCGCCGACGGCCAGGACCGCTACATCGACGTGCCATGCGGAACTGTGGTCTACGATGCCGACACCGGCCGCTTTGTATGCGACGTCACCGAGGACGGACAAGTGGTGATGCTTCTCAAAGGGGGGCGTGGAGGCCTCGGCAACAAGCATTTTGCTACGGCCACAAACCAAGCACCTCGCTTTGCCCAACCCGGTGAACCCATGCAGGAGCTGACCGTTATCATGGAACTGAAGATGCTGGCCGACGTGGGTCTCGTAGGATTCCCCAATGCCGGCAAGAGCACGTTGGTGAATGCCATCAGCTCGGCCCATCCCAAGATTGCCGGATATCCGTTCACTACTCTGGAGCCTTCCGTAGGCGTAGTAAGCTATCACGACAATCGCTCATTTGTCGTAGCCGATATCCCCGGCATTATCGAGGGAGCCAGCGAGGGTAAAGGTCTTGGACTGCGATTCCTCAGGCATATCGAGCGGAATGCGCTCTTGCTGTTCATGATTCCGGGCGACACTGACAACATTCGCCACGATTACGAGGTGTTGCTGAATGAGCTCACGACCTACAACCCCGAATTGCTCAACAAACAACGCATTCTGGCTATCACCAAGGCCGACCTGCTCGACGAAGAGCTCATTGAAATGCTCTCGGATGATTTGCCCGACGACTTGCCACATATTTTCATCTCTGCCGTCACGGGCTTCAACATCGGCCAGCTGAAGGACTTGCTGTGGCAGCAACTCGACACCGCCGACCGCTATGCAACCCACAGCTCGGCCATCGTCCATCGCGACAAGGACTTGAACTGGCTGCAAGAGGAGCTGGCCGACGAAGGCGAAGACGAAGAGCTGGTGTTCATCGACGAGGAAGAGGTTGAGGACGTCGACGACCTTGAAGATTTCGAAATCATTGACCTCGAAGATTAGCCTACGCCCTTGTCACTCCTACTCTATCCCATAGCTCCAGGCATCAAGGCTTTCTCTACGGAACGAGGATGCTCTTGTGCCGACCGTCCTTACGAGGGCTTCAACGTCACTCACTATTCGGGCGACGACCCATCGCACGTGCGCCTTTGTCGCCAGCAACTAAGTCAAGAGCTCGGAACCGACGACCGTCACCTCGTAGTTCCCCATCAGATTCATGGCACTTGCGTAGCTGAGGTCACCGAGGACAATATGTGCGATTCCTTCGAAGGCATGGATGCACTGACCACTACCCTCCCCCACACTTGCATCGGCGTGTCCACGGCCGACTGTGTGCCCATTCTCTTGTATGACAGAGGTTCGGGAGCTGTCGCGGCCATCCATGCTGGATGGCGTGGCACTGTAGCCCGCATCGCCAGCGCCACACTCCAGTTTATGCATGAACGCTATGGCACCAAGGGCGGCGACATACGGGCCATCATTGGCCCAAGCATAGGGCCTGAAGCGTTTGAAGTAGGCGATGAGGTCTACGAGGCGTTCGTCAGCGCCCAATTCCCGACAGACATTGCCTTCAAACGCCCTGCCAGCACCGACCCGAAGGCTACGCGATGGCATATCGACCTCTGGCAAGCCAATGCTACAGACCTCATGCAGGCTGGTGTGCCTCAGGCTGCTATCAGCATAGCAGGCATCTGCACATTCACACACTACGAACGTTTTTTTTCAGCAAGGCGGCTCGGCATTCATTCCGGACGTATCTTCACAGGCATCATGCGCGCCATGTAGCCAGACGGATATTCATTCACTACGACGAAAGTCCGAAGATGTTTATCCCTGAAAAAACGACCTTGATGCGAGACACGATAAAGTGAGTGAAAAAACACGCCTAAGGGTTTTGCCCTACGCGCCTAAGGGTTTTGGCCTACACGTCTAAGGGTATCGGCCTAATCTCGTAGCTACATAAAACAACGCGCCCGCGTGTATTGTACGATTCTCGTTGGAGAACCGCCAATACGCGCGGGCGCGTTCATTAAATGTTATTGGTCTACTTGTGCCTGTTGGCTCGTGCACGACGAATGTCGGCCTTCTTCTTGGCCGACGCCGATCCATGGGCACCGGTGATGTAGCTTTTCTTCTTGGCTTTCGTCTTCACTTTAGCCGAGTCGTCGCGTTTAGGTCCCTTGGAAGCGCCCTTAAACGTTATGCCTCCCATGATGACGCTGTCGATGTCGTCACCTCCATACTGATTACTCATACGTCTTTAGCTGTTACGTTTATTGTCTTTCATTCAACGCTTACGTCTTGCGTCATTACGTTTATTTCGCCTTGCGTCTAAGACTCCTTTTGTCTGGTATTCAACCGCTCAATGCTGAATTAATGGTGGAACAGACGCACCCCTGTGAAGGCCATTGCTATGCCATAGCGGTCGCAGGTGTCTATGACATGGTCGTCGCGGACACTACCACCGGCCTGAGCTACATATTCGACGCCGCTCTTATGGGCACGCTCGATATTGTCGCCGAAGGGGAAGAAAGCATCCGAACCAAGACTTACGCCACGCAGCTGGGCTATCCACTCGGCCTTTTCCTCACGGGTGAGCACCTCTGGACGCTCGGTGAAGAACTGCTGCCATGTGCCATCGCGCAGCACATCGTCATGGTCTTCGGAAATATAAATATCGATGGTGTTGTCTCTGTCGGCACGTCGTATGCCTGGTACGAAAGGCAGAGCCATCACTTTAGGATGCTGACGCAGCCACCAGATATCGGCTTTCTGACCAGCCAAACGCGTGCAATGAATACGACTCTGCTGACCGGCACCGATGCCTATGGCTTGTCCGTCCTTCACGTAGCATACAGAATTGGACTGGGTGTACTTGAGAGTGATCAGCGCGATGACAAGGTCGCGGCGTGCATCGTCGGGGAAAGTCTGATTACGGGTTGGGATATTAGCGAAGAGGGAAGGGTCGTCCAAGCGCACTTCGTTGCGCCCTTGTTCGAAGGTTACCCCGAAAACTTGCTTGCGCTCGATGGGAGCAGGCTTGTAGGAGGGATCTATTTGAATGACATTATATGTGCCCTTCCGCTTATCCTTCAGCACATTCAAAGCTTCTTCGGTGAAAGCCGGAGCAATTACGCCATCGCTCACCTCGCGCTTGATAAGCAAAGCCGTAGCAAGGTCGCAGGTGTCGGAGAGTGCAATAAAATCGCCATACGAGCTCATGCGGTCGGCTCCACGGGCACGGGCATAAGCCGAAGCCATTGGCGTAAGTTCGAAATCGACATCGTCCACCCAATAGATCTTGCGAAGGGTGTCGCTCAAAGGTAGGCCTACTGCCGCCCCGGCAGGCGACACATGCTTGAACGATGCCGCTGCCGGCAAGCCTGTAGCCCTCTTGAGCTCGCTTACCAGTTGCCAGGCATTGAGGGCATCAAGGAAATTGATATAACCCGGACGCCCGCTGAGCACTTTGATGGGCAGCTCTGAGCCATCGTCCATGAAGATGCGCGAAGGTTTCTGATTCGGATTACATCCGTACTTCAATTCAAGTTCTGTCATTGCTTTTCTATTTTGGAGGTTAAACGTTTTTTATGTAGCCAAGAACGTGGAAGCACATACTGCCTGCCACAATCAATTATTTCGAAGGAAGAATGAGAGCGCCAGACGCACAGCCACCAATGGATCAGGGCCGAGACCGTGGTCGAAACGCTCAAGCTGATGGTACTCGCTGCCATGCCATAGCTGATGATAGCGCAGACCATAGGTGTAGGGCACCACACGGTCGGCAGTGCCGTGGATAATGCAAGCTTTACCTTTATAGCCGGCTGCCGTCTCGTAGATAGGCAGACGGAAAGCAGTGGTCACGTAGTCGCGTCCGAGGCGACGCCCCCACACTTCAACATACGCGGGTGGGTCGAGGGGATCGCCCTTGAAGGGAGCCTGACCGCCAATCTGGCCGCGGATGGCATCGTCGCGCAACACAGCAGCCGGAGCAAACAGGACTACACCGCCCTTGAAAGCACGTTTTCCAAGTTGACCGGCCAGCATCGACGTAACAACACCGCCTTGCGAATGACCGGCTATTCCTATGCGGGTGAAACGTTTGTCGCCACGTACCCACTCATACACACAACGGGCATCTTCAATCTCGTTGGGAACTGTCATCTGTTCAAAAGAGCCTTCGCTCTCGCCATGCCCATTGAAATCAAAACGGATACTGGCTATACCATGTGAAGCCAGACTATCAGCCAGGCTTCGCATGAGAAAATTATTACGCTCGCCGCCAAAGCCATGACACAAGATGACTATCGGACAGGACTTTCTCATCACAGGCGGCAGCTGAAGTTCGGCGGCAAGCATCCCATGATCTCCACGAATCGCCACACGCTCTGTTGAAGCTGAAACGCCAATCTGACCGACAAGAGACAACAATATCGCAATGCTTAAAAACTTTTTCATATCGCTATATCTGCTTTTTTAGTTATATCAATCTCTCCATCACCGGAAGCGGCGAGCCGTTTGTGTTGTCTGAAATAGAAGTTTTTACCTGAAATTCATCGCCGCAGCACTGACGAACCATGCAGAAAAAGCAAGCCGACACATGAACATTGAGTAACGGGAATAGCAAGAATCCCGAGACCGCCAAATCATAGCAACAAGCGAATAATGTGGACGAGCATGCAGGTAAAAACGAACACACCCCCTTGCTTCGGCGTGAACCTACAGCAAGGGGGTGTGTTATATTAAAATGTTGTTGACATGGAACGCAGGCTTAGAGCTTGTCGTTAGAGCCAAGAACGTCCACAATCTTGTGGATGTACATCTTCTTCATGTTCTCGCGAGCGGGCTTCAGATACTGACGGGGATCGAAGTGATCGGGGTGCTCAGCAAGATACTTACGGATGGCAGCGGTCATAGCCAGACGGCTGTCGGAGTCGATGTTAATCTTGCAGACAGCGCTCTTGCTGGCCTCGCGAAGCTGTTCCTCGGGGATACCAACTGCATCGGGCAGCTTGCCACCGTAGGCGTTGATGGTGTCGACCTCATCCTGGGGTACGGAGCTGGAGCCGTGGAGCACGATGGGGAAGCCAGGAAGCTTTTTCTCAATCTGGTGCAGGATATCGAAAGCAAGGGGAGGAGGCACGAGCTTGCCGGTCTTCGGGTCGCGTGTGCACTGTTCGGGCTTAAACTTGTAAGCGCCATGGCTGGTGCCGATAGAGATGGCGAGGCTGTCGCAACCGCTGCGGGTAGAGAAGTCGATAACCTCTTCGGGCTTCGTGTAGTGGCTAACCTCTGAAGCAACCTCATCCTCAACACCGGCAAGAACGCCAAGCTCAGCCTCGACGGTTACATCGTGAGCGTGAGCATATTCTACAACCTGCTTGGTGATGCGGATGTTCTCCTCGTAAGGAAGAGAGCTGCCGTCGAACATAACGCTGGAGAAACCATTGTCGATGCACTCCTTGCAGAGTTCGAAGCTGTCACCATGGTCGAGGTGGAGGACAATCTGAGGATTGGGGCAACCGAGCTCCTTGGCATACTCTACAGCACCCTGTGCCATATAGCGAAGGATGGTACCGTTAGCGTAGTTGCGAGCGCCCTTGCTGACCTGCATGATGACGGGAGACTTGGTTTCCACAGCTGCCTGCACGATAGCCTGCATCTGCTCCATGGTGTTGAAGTTGAAAGCGGGGATAGCATAGCCACCAGCCACAGCCTTCTTGAACATTTCACGGGTGTTCACGAGACCCAGTTCTTTGTAACTTGTCATGTTTGATTCAATTTTAAGATTTACAATCTATAATTTTGATGTTATTTATTATTGTAGATTTTATGATTCTCAAACGCTTTTTCGTTTAAGCGACGACAAAGGTAAAGAAAATCATTAAGATTCATGACTTAAACCTTAAACTATTTTTTTCATTTCACCTTTTTTAGCTACTTCTGCAATGCCTGCTTGACAGAAATCAAAGCTCGCGCACGAAGTAAGTGACAACTGGCAGGTGATCACTGTATCCATCGAGCCACACACCGCTCGCGTGCGTTCGCTTGGGCGAACCTTTAAATTTACCTTCACTCTGAAGGAGGTAGTCAAAGCGCTGTATGCGTGCCTCGCGGAAGGTGAGGGTCTTGTAAGACTTGGTATTCTCCACATCCAGGCAATTGGGTGTCATCACAATCTGATCGAAGAGGTTCCAGCCACCTTGATAGCTGAGCGTACCGCGCCCGTCGAGAAGAATCTGCCACCAAGGATTGTACATCTGGTCGTCCTTGACATCTTTCATCTTTCTGCGAGCTCCCAGACTCCGTGCCATTGACTCGTCGAAGGGGTCGTCGTTCATATCGCCCATGACAAATATCTTCATAGCTGGATTAGAAGCAAGGATACTATCCTTTTCAGCCCGAACCTGTTCGCCTGCCCATATACGGGCGGGAGCCCCAGAAAAGCGGCTGGGCCAGTGACACACAATTGCCGTTATGCTGTCGCCTGCGAGAGTGCCTTGCACGGTGAGGAAGCCTCGCGTAGGACGGGCGTCGGCATCTTTCAGCACGTAGGGCTGCAGCCAAACCTTTGCAGGTTGGAAGAAACGGGGGTTGTAAAGCAGGCCACAATCAACGCCGCGTCTGTCCGGCCCCTCGATATGACAGAATTTCATCCCACGCGATTTCAGCGGCTCGGTATTGCAAAGATCACTCAGGCAATGGGCATTCTCCACCTCGCTCACACCGATAATGGCGCAACCGATGCCCTTAAGGCGTTCTGTGCCCATATCAGCCAATGCACGAGCCATATTGCGGAGCTTGTGCTCATATTTCATCTGCGACCAATGGTTTGCACCATCAGGAAGGTACTCATAATCGTTCTTGCCCTCGTCATGCTCGGTATCAAACAGATTCTCGAGATTGTAAAAGCCTATGCCATAAAGGCCTAACTTACGGTCTTGGGCATTTGCTGTCAGCCCAATAAGGGCAAGCAATAACAGAAATAAGGGTTTGCGCATGGTAAAGTGGTTTTTAGTATATACTTTCTTGGGTGGCAAAGATAATTCTTTTTGTGTAAGGACACAAGAAATATCTGAAAAAGTTAATTCCAATTAAAAAAAAGACTTTTTCCTTACATGAGTAAAGATTATTTTTGTTTTCTTTGTGACCAATAACACCCTTTTTTACTTTACCAATGAGAAAAAGACTCCTATTTGTGGTTGCTTTGCTCAATCTATCTGCCTTAACATGGGCACAAGAGCCGACCACCAGCGACACTGAAAAGGCGCTGAAAGACGAGGCTGCCTCGTTTATCTTTACCGAAACGCAGCTGGACGAGGACGCCGACGTGACGCAAGACGTCATCCAAATCAACTCCAGCACGAACCTCTACACCAGCAACGTCGGATATCTCTTCAGCCCGATGCGCTTCAAGTTCCGCGCTCTCGATCAGAAGTACAACGATATCTTCATGAACGGTGTACAAGTCAATTCTGCCGAAAACGGACGATTCAGCTACTCTACTATCGGTGGTATGAACGACGCCACACGCAGCATTGACTACGCTTCACCCTTCGAAAGCAACACCTTCGGAATGGCAGCTCTCGGAGGCTCTAACAACTACAACTTCCGTGCCAGCAACTATGCCGCTGGTCACAAGGTGACGCTCTCTGCGCTCAACCGCAACTACACGGCCCGAGCCATGTACCCCTTCGGCACAGGCCTCAGCGAGCGAGGTTGGGCATTCTTTGGCACCGTGGGCTATCGATGGGCAAACACCGAGACGGCGGCCGTAGAGGGAACCTTCTACAACTCGCTCGCCTACTTCCTCTCATTGCAGAAGAAATGGGGCACACAGCACAGCTTGAACATCGCCACCTGGGGCAACCCCACCGAACGCGCCCAACAGGGTGCATCGACCGACGAAGCATACTGGCTCGCCAACAACTATCTCTACAACCCCTATTGGGGTTTCCAGAACGGTGAGAAGCGTAACTCGCGCGTCGTGCACAACTACGAGCCGTCGCTGCTTCTGACTTGGGACTATCAGATTAAGGACAACCTGAAGCTGACGACATCCCTCTATGGCAAGTATGCCATGTATAGCGGCACACGCCTGCAGTACAACAACTCGCTCAACCCCAAGCCCGACTACTGGAAGAATTTCCCATCGTACAATTACGACGTATGGGGCCTAACCGGCGGCTCAAACAACGACTTCAACGCCTGGCAGGAAAGCTACGCCTACTGGACAGCAGCCCAAGCCAACAGACAAATCCAGTGGGACAGGCTTTATTATGCTAACCAGCAGATGAATGCCGTTCGGGGCGATGCCGCATACTTTATGCTCGCTCGCCACAACGATCACCTCGCCATCAGCCTCGGGTCTACTCTTAATTGGGACATCAACAGCCAATCGAAGCTTCAGGGTGGCTTGCAGCTGGCCTCCAATACTGGCATGCACTACCAGACCATCTCCGACATGATGGGAGCCCAATACCTCCACAACGTCAACAACTATGCTATTGGCACCTACGCCGGCACTGACGACCGCGTGCAGTACGACCTTAACAATCGAAACGGCGTTGTAAGCAATGGCGACCGCTACGGCTACGACTTCAACATCGTAGTGCAAAAGGCTACTGCCTGGGCGCAATACACCCACGACTATGGCATCAGCCACAGCTTCATCAGCGCCAAGATCGGAGGCACGCAGATGTGGCGCGACGGCAAGATGCGCAACGGACTTTTCGCTGACAACTCTTACGGCAAGAGTGGCACGGCACGTTTCCTCGACGGAGGCTTCAAAGTGGGCTCCAACATCAATCTTGGCAAAGGTAACGTCATCGGCTTCGGTGTAGGATACATGACCTACGCCCCGTCGGCCTACAGCAACTATGGCGGTTCGGCTTTCCAGGCTGCCGAGATGAACAACAACTACATTGACGGTCTCAAGGTAGAACACATGGTTAGTGCAGAGCTTGGTTATGCCCTCACCACCAACTGGATGCGTGCCAACCTTACAGCCTACTTCAACCACGGTACACGCATGAACGAATGGCAAAACTACTACTACGATGATGTCAACTCGTTCACCTATGTATCTATGACAGGCGTAGAGAAAAACTACTACGGCGTAGAACTCGGCATACGCTTTAAAGTGACATCAGGACTTAGCATCGACCTCATCGGTTCTATGGCTGATGCCAAGTACACGAAGAACACTGATGTCAGCTACATGCTCTCCACTCAGGGCACCGTCTCTAAAGACATATTATATAATAAAGGTATGCGCGAAGCCAGCACACCGCTCACCGTCGGTAGCATCGGCATCAATTACAACGTCAGCGGATGGTGGTTCAACCTCAAAGGAAACTACTACGATCGCATCTACCTCTCCTATTCACCCTCATTGCGCTACCAGAGCACCCTCATTCGTTCTGGCGCCGTCGACAACGATGGTACAATCAAGGTTCCAGAGCAGGCTAAAGGCCACGGAGGCTTCATGCTCGACGGTAGCATTGGCCATCAGTTCCGTGTCGCACACAATCCGCTCAGCGTAAACCTCATGCTCACCAACATCCTCAACAACCGCAAGATGGTGAGCGGCGGCTTTGAGCAGAGCCGCTCCAGCTATACCACTGACCAGGCCACAGGCGAGGTCAGCGGACAGCGCACCTACAACTTCCAGAAGAACCCGATGAAGTACTATGTGCAGGGCTTCAACTTCATGCTCAACCTCAACTACAGGTTCTGAGAAGTCTAAAGTTTAAAGATTAATGTTTAATGGAAATACTTTTTAGCCATGCATAAATTTTCATCATACATTTTACATTTTACATTCATCGCCGCCATGGCGACGATGATGACGTCGTGCTTCGACAGCGACTGGGACACGCCAGATATGACGAACCCTCCCTATGGCAACAACACGATTGTCGAGGACCAATCAAAGCTCGTCACCATTGCCGACCTCAAAGCCAAGTATGAATCGGCTATCAGCAACAGTTCGTTCAAGCGCATCGAAGACGAAGCACAGTTGCGCTGCACCGTTATCGGCAACGACATAGGCGGCAACATCTACAAGCAAATCGTGGTGCAAGATGCTACAGGAGCCATGATTGTGGGCATCAACGGCACAGGTCTCTTCCCCTTCATCAGCGTAGGTCAGCAGATTCTCATCGACCTCAAAGACCTCTGCATTGGTGGCTATGGCGAGCAGCCGCAACTCGGCGACGAGTACAATGGTTCCATCGGACGTATGTCCACCGAGAAATGGGAAAAGCATGTGCGCATACTACCCTCCCACGACATGAGTCAGATTGATACCCTCGACTTCTTCTCTGTTGCCCAAAACGACATGACCCGCTACTGCGGCTACCTTGTCAAGCTCGACAATGTCATCATTGGTGATGCAGGTAGTCCTATAGCACCCGAGTACAGAGCTGGCACTACGCTAACTTACAATGGTTCGACCAACGGTTACGTCCACCACTCTATCAACAACCTGTCGATGAACAAAATTGTGTTGCGCACAAGCACCTATGCCGACTTTGCCTCATGGGTAATACCTTCAACGCCCGTAACCATATACGGCATCGCCACCCGCTATCGCGACACTTGGCAGATACTCATCCGAGCCGAAGAGGACATTAAGGCTAATTGAGATTTCATAATTCGTAATTGAGAATTCATAATTGATAATTGAAAAACAACATATATTATGAAAAAGTATTGGAAACTGCTGCTCTGCGCAGCACTCACAGTAGGAGCTTTCACAGCATGCGAGGACGTGCCCGAACCCTACAACATCCCAACCGAACAGGGCGGTACTACCCCCATACCTGCAGGTATTGAAGTTACGTGTGCCGAGGCCGTTGAACTCACCAGCCAACTCGCCGATGGCGCAACATCCTCCGAGACCTACACCATCACGGGCTACATCACCGAAATCGTAGGTGAAGTGAGCAAGAACCAGCAGACATTCTGGATGGCCGACACCCCCGACGGAGGACGCGTATTCGAGGCATACTGGGCTAACCTGCCCGAAGGCGTCAGCGAATTCAAGGCTGGCAGCAAGGTGAAAATCACCGGCAAGCTCACGAAGTACGTCAACAACACTGGCAAGATGACTCCAGAAATCAAGAACGCCACGGTCGAAATTCTCGAAGGAGGAGGTGATGTGCCCACACCTACGGGCATCGAGGTAACTTGTGCTCAGGCCGTAGAACTGACTAATGCTCTGGCTGACGGCGCAACATCTGCAGAGACCTATACCCTGACAGGCTATATCACTGAAGTCGTTGGCGACGTAAGCCGCAACCAACAGACATTCTGGATGGCCGACACAAAGGACGGCGGCAAGGTATTCGAAGCTTACTGGGCCAATCTACCCGAAGGCAGCGCATTCAAGGTTGGCAGTAAGGTGAAAATCACCGGTAAACTCATGAAATACGTCAAAGATGGCAAAGTAACACCTGAAATCAAAAATGCAACCGTCGAGATTCTTGAAGATGGCGGCGGTGACACACCCACACCTGCTGGCAAAGAGGTCACTTGTGCTGAAGCCGTAAAACTCACGAATGCCTTGTCTGACGGTGGCACCTCAACTGAAACATACACCGTAACAGGATACATCACCGAAGTGGTTGGTAACGTAAGCCGCAACCAGCAGACGTTCTGGATGGCCGACACAAAGGAAGGCGGCAAGGTATTCGAAGCTTATTGG
>ODAI012386775.1_pt1 | contig 24249 bp, 7 predicted proteins | sample 1539321 | NCBI WGS metagenome assembly ODAI01 (sample SAMN02144231, study PRJEB22623) | gut metagenome | biome: sheep rumen | host: Ovis aries | place: New Zealand | reverse complement strand
TCAGTCTTGTTCTCAACTGGAGTCTCAGGAACATCAGTCTTGTTCTCAACTGGAGTCTCAGGAACATCAGTCTTGTTCTCAACTGGAGTCTCAGGAACATCAGTCTTGTTCTCAACTGGAGTCTCAGGAACATCAGTCTTGTTCTCTACAGGAGTCTCAGGAACATCAGTTTTATTCTCTACAGGAGTCTCAGGAACATCAGTCTTGTTCTCTACAGGAGTCTCAGGAACATCAGTACTGTTACTTCCTGGATTTTCAGGAACATCAGTTTTATTCTCTACAGGAGTCTCAGGAACATCAGTACTGTTACTTCCTGGATTTTCAGGAACATCCGTACCATTACCTGCAGGTCCTTCAGGATTATCTGTTGGAGTTTCTGGATCTGTTGGAGTAGATGGTTGTGTTGGATCAGGTGTTCCGTATTCTCTGTTGTTTACTTGTGTTCCACCATTTATTACATGATTTGCTATGTCGAATATTTGATTTCCTGTAATTAAGTTTTCTCCTCTTGGTTTATCAATATTTATTACTACATCATTGTTGCTAACGTCGATTTCATTGTCTTTTATTAGTGTTTCTCCTTCTTTTTCTGTTTTTATTGCAGGTCCTGTATCAGCGAGAATTATGTTTCCTTCAACTCTGGAATTATTTCCATAGTATAAATATACACCGCTTGTTTGTGGTTTTAAGTAATCTGGAGATACTTGGGTTTGGTTTGTTTGACCAGCAACCTCTATTACGTTGCCTGTAATTTGGGTACCATCACCTATTACAGCCACTCCCATTGCAGACATTCCACTTACTTGTATGGTGTTTTTAGATATTGTGGAATTTTTACTTCCAAATAATTCTATTGCATACATGTGAGTTGAGGAACCTAGTATGGTGTTTTGATCTATGACATTTCCTACTGTTTTGGAGTTTTCTATTTTATATTCTCCTCCACCGTAAGCGTATTCTGTGATTATAATACCATATGCTGCATCTATTAATCCAGAATCATCAATTACTGTGTCTTCTGTGTTTAGTATTATTGTATTGTTACGTAATGTGTTGTTGGATGCGCTTCCTTCTATGGATATTCCGTTTGCATATCTTACTGTGGTGACTTCTATGTAATTATTGGTTATTACATTATTATTGTAGTGTACAATAATTCCGTACATGTATCTGGTACCTGTCATTATGATTTCATTTAAATCTATGAGGTTTCCGTTTCCAAATAAGGACATTGTGTATATTGTTCCAAATCTTCCCTGGTTATTTTCTGATTCTTTAACATCAAAGAAGTTTTGTTGAACTGTGTTATTGTCACCATGTATTATTATTGGTTGTGCCGGACATTCTGCTGTAGATACATCATCCCAGTTAATAGACATTGCAGGGTATGATACGTCAAATGTACAGTTTAATACGCTGTTGTTGTCTCCGTAGATATTGATCGATCTGTAGAAGTCGGGAATCATTTCATTTTTATATTCATTGAATATTAAATTTTCTAGAATACTGTTATTTCCTTCTATTATTATTGTTTGAGGATATATGCTGTCATCATCAGTTTCAAATGTAATATTAGATAGGAATATATTACCATATTCTCCGACAAATATGTGTGAGTTGAATAATTTTACGTTATCGTTTCCTGTAATAGTTACATTTTTGGCATTTATGTTCATATAATAATCTGTTAAAGAGTCATTTATTACGATATTTGAATTATCTTCATAATCATAATCTTCATAGTCTTTATAATTATTTTCTGTTAAGTAGATTGTATTTGCTGCATTTTCCGTTACAGTTGTTGTGTTTATCTCCGGTATATCCTCTTCTGTGAGTGTTTGTTCTCCGTCAGTTGCAGATACTGCTGAAATCATTAAGAATGTTATTGCTATTAGTATTAAAATTGCATTTTTATTAAAACCGTTTATAAAATTTTTCACCTCCATTTCATTATATCTTTTTTTATTAATCAATCCAACATGATTGATTGTCAAACAAAAGATATTTACTAATTAGTATTAGATTTTCATTATTTATAATATTTTTGTAATTTAAATTACATTTTGTTTAGATGATTATTTCTTAACTATATTAAATCAGCTTATAATAGAAAAATAGTTACATAATACTAAAACAAATAAAATAACCCAAAAAATTATGCTTCAGAATAAATTATTATCTAATAAATGAGAGTATAATTAATTAAAAGATTAAAAAAAAGAAAAAAATAGAATAAAATAAATAATTTACCTTATTCTTTTAATACAAATAAAATTCTTGATTTATTTTTATGCTTTGGTTACTGTGAATGTAGTTGTAGAATTTGTTGGTAGGTAGTTGTTGCTTTCTAGGTATGTTGCTGTTATTGTGTTTTGTCCTGCCCATGTTGCGTTGTGTGAGTATGTGAATGCTCCTGTGTTGTCTGTTTTTATTGTTTTACGTACCTTGTTTATTAGTAGTTTGATGGTTCCGGTTACTGCTTTGTCGTTTTCATCTGATAGTTTTTCATTTATTTTAACCATGTTTTTCTGGGTAACATTTCCGATGTTTTTTTAATGTAGTGGTGGTTGCTAGTTTTTCTACTTGGGCTGTTGTTTTGAGTTCTGTTGGAATTGATTTCTCTTGTACGGTTTCATCACGAGATTTCATAGTTAATATTTTGTTTTGGTAGTATCTTTCATTGGATTCGAATAAATATTTAATACCTTTGTTTTCAAGGAATAACATTAATTCAAGTGATATGTTACTTTTATCAAAGTTTATTAAAGTTTTTTCCAAGTTTATTTTATCTTCAATATTAGATATGTGTTGTTTAACTAATTTTCTTCATTTGATTTATAATTATCTAAATAAGAATAAACTAATAAAGAAATAATACTTAAATTGACGGCATTGGTAAATATGATTTTTCAAAAAATTAAATTAAGATAAATATGCTTTTTCAAAAAACTAAAATTATAGTTAATATGATTTTTCAAAAAACTAAAAATATAAGTAATGTTTTTGACATAATATTCATAACAGAAAATAAATCTTCCAATCAAAAAAAAAACATTATATATTACCTATTAGGATGAGGGTGATAATATGAATGAAGAAGAAATAAGAAATTATCTGATGAATACAATTAATTCAACACATTATTTAGTCCAAGATAAAATATATAGAGATGATAAAAAATTTAATGAACGTAATGATTTTGACAGGATTAAAAAGTACATAGATAATTTTATCGAAAAGCCTAATGATGATAAATTTATTGTAATGCCTGGATTACGTGGAGTTGGTAAAACTACCTTATTATATCAATTTTATGATTATCTGACTACAAAACACAATCTCAACCATCACCAAATTCTATATTTAAATCTTAATAGATTGAAAGATAAAGGAAAAATAAATTTACTATCCTGTTTTGACATATTTATTAAGGACATCAACGATGAAGCCTATATTAATAAGGAACCATTATTTATTTTTGTAGATGAAGCACATTATGCTCCAAATTGGGGATTAGTTGGAAAAATCACATACGATGAAACATCAAATGTTTTCATGATATTTTCAGGATCAAATGCATTAACATTAAATATTAACCCACACACAGGTAGAAGAGCACTTAAAAGAGAAATCAACCCCATAAATTTTGGAGAATATTTGTATTTAAAATACTATTGTGAAATACCTCATGATATGAAGGAAGCATATGTGGACTTAATATTTCATGGAGATATTGAAAACTTGTATAAAATTGAAAAACATATTCAATTAAACAGTTTTGTAAAGTTAAAACGTGATGTTCGGAAGGAATGGGACTTGTTTATGAAATATGGTGGCCTGCCATTTACATTGAATAAAAAACATGTTGAAGCAAAAGAATACACATTGGAAGTTAAAGATTTCATTGTTGAAAAGGATCTGCCTCTTATCAATTCACATTCCCCTGAAACAATAAATGCAGCATATCCTCTGCTCGATATCATAGCATTACAAAAACCTGGAACATTATCAGAAGAAAAATTATCCAATAACTTGGATATTTCTAAAACAGCAGTACGTGATTTATTAAAAACACTAACTAAATCTTTAATAATTTTTAATATTAGTGCTTATGGTCCTGTTTCAAAACAGGAAAGAAAACCTAAAGAATATTATTACTGGTCTACACAAATTAAAGCAGCCATATTCGAAAATGATGGAGGCAGTAACTTAAGAAGTCTACAAGAAATCCGAGGTATACTACTTGAAAATTATGTTGCATATTCATTATACAGATTAAAAGTGGAATATAATTATAACTTTAGTATATACTATGATTCACGTAAGGGTGGTGTTGATTTTCTAATTAAAACGGTCACTGGAAAAATAATTCCTATAGAAGTAGGAATAGGTAAAAAGAACAAACGTCAGATTACATCAGCAATTGATTATTATAAATCTGATTATGGGATTGTAATTTCAGATACAACTAGCAAAATCACTAAAGAAGATAACATTATCTTTGTTCCTTACATAACATTTACATTATTCTAATTTCAGAATAAAATATGTCTTGTTACATATGTAGAAGTCCTTAAAACGATTGAAAGAGATTTTTTCATGGATTATTAAAATAGAGAAAAACTTCGACAAGGATGATTTAAGTAAGGAATATTCCCACATTATTGAAAAATTGAAATATTATTACTCAAAAATAGTGAAAATTATTTTATACAACACTCTTTATTTTTTTTGTGTAAAGCCTTATTTTATCAAAGCTTATTTTTTTTCTTCGTTATACAAACGCTTAACGAAACACAAAAAAAGTAATATCAACCAAATACAAAAAAGAAAAATATAACAAAATGACACCAACTTTTTATAAATTAATCCATACAACACCAATCAATTACAATCAAATAAAGAAATTATGCTCCCACTTATTTTGATAATTTAATCAACAGATTAACATACAATATCACCAATATTTTTGATAATGTTTGAATGAAATTGTTAATATTTATATTTAATGTACTTCTTTAGATAAGTTAAATATCTTCATCATTGAATTATAAGTTTCTCGATGAATAAACAAAAATTGTTGTTCATTTATGTGAACAATATTACCTACTTTTTGTTCATTTTAATAAACATAATTATATATGATTAAATTCAAATAATTTATTATAGTCAAATGAGGTTAAGAAAATGGATAAAGAACGAGTATTTTTGTCCAATTACATTAATAAGGAAATAATAACTATTCCCAATCAGTTAAATGAACAAATATATTTTAAAGGCACTAAATTTAAACAACGAAATGAATTTAATCAAATTAAGAAATATATTGATGAATTTTTAGGTGGCAATCCTTTTAATCGTTTTTTAGTACTTCCTGGTTTAAGATCTGTCGGAAAAAGTACTTTACTATTTCAAGTATATGATTATTTACTTAGAGATAGAAAAATAGCGCCTAATCAAATATTATACTTTTCATGTGAAGATATAAATTATCTGGGTAATTATAATATTAAAGATGTAGTAGATTTATATCTTAAAGAACAATTTGAAAAAGAATTAAGAACTTTAGATAAAAATATATTTTTATTAATTGATGAATCACAATATGATAAGAATTGGTCATTGGCTGGAAAAATCATATATGATAAAACACAGAAAATATTCATGATATTTACAGGTTCATCTGCTTTAAATTTAGAAAGTAATGCTGATGCTGCAAGAAGAATGATGAAAATTGATATCGACCCGTTGACTTATAATCAACATTTGCAATTGAAATATAACATATCATTTAATAATTCCAATCTTCTTGAAAAAATAATATTTGAAGCAAATACCGCTGATATAACAAAATATGAACATGACATAAATACTAAATTAATAAATACAATTGATTATACTTCGGATGATTGGAATAATTATTTTATGTATGGTGGCTTTCCAACATTAGTTTACATTAATAATATGCATGAACAACAAATGCGTCTAACAGATATGATATACAAAATAATTAACAATGATATACCCAATATAAGAAATTTTAATACAGAAAATCAGACAAACATATTTAGACTATTAAGTTTTTTAGCACTGCAAAGATCAAATGATATTTCATATGATAAAATATCCAAACACTTACAAACATCAAAGTCAAACATAAAAAATATATTGGACACTCTTGAAAAATCCCACCTAATTTTTCATATAGAAGCCTATGGAACATCATCTCGAAGAATGAAAAAAGCTTGGAAATATTATTTTGCTACAAGCAGCCTAAAAAATGCTATAGCATCCATGCTTGGAAATACATCAATACAAAAACAGGAATATGAAGGAATATTACTTGAAAATTATATAGCATCCATATTACATAATTTTACAAGCAAAAACATTTATCATTACATGTACTATGATTCTAACAAAGAAAATGTTGATTTTCTAGTTAAAAAAGAATTTGAAAATCCAATCCCCATAGAAGTAGGACGTGGAAAAAAAGATAAAAAACAAGTAAAAACAGCAATTAACAAATATAATAGCCCTCATGGAATAATAATTTCAAACACAACAAATAAAATATATAAAGAAGAAAATATAATCTACATCCCCTATAGAACATTTTCATTAATCTAAATACAAATATTTATAATCGGGTTACAAATTTATTCATAATAATTTCTTACCAAGTTTATACTGTGGTGAAAAATACCCATATATATATTGGGTGTTAATATGTTATTTAATGTTTTTATTCGTACAAACACTTAACGAAACCAAAAAAAATATCCACAAAATACAAAAAAAGAAAGAAAAATAGAATAAGATAAAGAGTTTACCTTATCCCGCTTAATAAAAATAAATTTTATATTTTTATTTTTATGCTTTGGTTACTGTGAATGTGGTTGTGGAATTTGTTGGCAGGTAATTGGTAGATTCTAGGTATGTTGCCGTTATGGTGTTTTGTCCTGCCCATGTTGCGTTGTGTGAGTATGTGAATGCTCCTGTGTTGTCTGTTTTTATTGTTTTACGTCCGTTGTTTATTAATAGTTTGATTGTTCCGGTAACTGCTTTGCCGTTTTCATCTGCTAGTTTTCCACTTATTTTAACCATGCTTTTTTGTGTAACAGTTCCGATGTTGTTTAATGTGATGGTGGTTGCTAGTTTTTCTACTTGTGCTGTTGTTGTTGCTTCTGTTGCAGCATAACGGTTAGCACCAAGGTATGATGCTGTGATGTTGTTTTCTCCTACTTTTGTTACTGTGTATTCGTAGGTGAATATTCCGTTTTCATCGGTTTTTACTGTTGCTCTACCATTGTTTATGAGTAATTTGATGGTTCCTGTTATTGCGTTGCCGTTTTCATCTAAGAGTTTACCACTGATTGTGATTTTTTCTCCTTTTTTAGCATTAGCAATTTTATCTAGTACGATTTGTGTGTTCATTGCAGTTACTTTAACAGTTGCTGTTGTGTTGGTTGCAAGGTATTTGGTGCTTTCAAGGTAGCTTGCAGAGATGTTGTTTACTCCTACTTTGCTTGCTACAAATGTGTATGTGAATACTCCATCTGCATCTGTTTTTACTGTTGCTCTTCCATTGTTTATTAAGAGTTTTATTGTTCCTTTGATTGGGTTACCGTTTGCATCTACTAATTTTCCAGTAACTGTTACATTGCTTCCTGTTTTTACAGGTGTAATGTCATCGATTATTATGTTGGTGTTTTGTTGTGCTACGTCAAAGCTCATGGTATTATTGCTTGGATCATATGTTTTTGTTCCAAGGTATGAAGCAGTTACATTGTATGTTCCTACTTTGGTTACTGTGTATTCATAGGTGAATACTCCGTTAACATTGGTTTTTATTGTTGCTCGACCATTGTTAATTAAGAGTTTTATTGTTCCTGGAATTCCATAACCATTTTCATCTGATAATTGACCTGAGATTGTGATTTTATCTCCTACTTTAGCACTTTTAATTGCATCAAATGTTATGGTTGTTGGTTTTGTTGAAGTTAAATTATTAATTACATCTTTTAGTTCATCAATAGTCGTTTCAAGATTTTCTATTGCTGCTGTCTGATTATTAATAGTGTCATTTAATTTGCCTATAGTTTCAGTTTGATTATTGACTGTATCATTTAGTTGTTTTACTGTTTTGTTTAACTCGTCTATCATTGCATATTTTTCTAAATCTATTACAATGAATGATTTTGTTTGTTCTTTTGACTCGTATGAGTTTTCACCATTGAAACTTACTGTTATTGTGTTGTTTCCTTCTACTGGTGAAGTAGTGTAATTATATTTACCTTCGGAGTCTGTTGTGATATTTACTGTTTCATTGTTAACTGTTATTGTTAATTGAGTGTTATTGATTGGTTCATCGTATTCGTCGGTTAATGTTCCGCTGATTGTTAAGTTTTCATCAAGGTATGGTCTGTTTGTGTTTAATGTTAATGTTGTATCTACTTTGTTAACTGTTATTGTTGTATTAGCAGTACTTGATATAAATCCTGTATTTTCGTACATATATTCTGCTACTACATTTAATGTATCATTAGTTTCTGGTTTGTAGTTGTATGTTATTGTGTTTTCAGTAGTGTTTGCAACTATTTCATCATTAATTTTAAGTACGAGTATACCATCGGAGGATGTTGTTGCATTTGTTACTGTTACGTTGATTGTTATTTCATCAAATACTTTTGCTTCTTCTGGTGCTGTAAGTTCTGTTGTAGTTCTTATAGGAGTATTGTCTGATTGACTTGTTGCATTTACTGCTTCTGGTCCGTATAAGTCATTGGACATTACGAAGTTGTTTTTTACAGAGGATGATGGATTGTTTACTCTTATTACTGGTGTTTCCCCATTTGTTGCATTTAATATTATTACGTTGTTCTGGACGTATATTGTTCTTGGACCTGTTATGTCTATAAGGGTAGATGGATTTTTAGTTGTTACGTTGATTTCATTGTCTTTTATGTAAGCATAGTATGTGTCACCTTTGGTCATATTTATTACCATAGCATCTGTTGCATTTACTTTAATTATGTTTTCATCAAAATTATAGTATGATATTGATGTGTTCATTAAGTTTGCTACTACTACGTTTGGTGCATTGATTTCTACATTGTTTTTGTTAAATTTTATTGTTGCGTTTTCAGCATTAAATGCTACTGCTTTACTTGTAGCTTTTAATGTTATGTTGTTGTCTGTTATGTATGCTGGTTGTCCGCGGTTGTATCCTGCATAGTTTATTGCTGTTACGTTTGTTCCATCCATTTCAATGTTGCTTTCTGATATGTCTAGGTATATGTATGATTCATTGTTTAATGCATCAAATGCTACTATATCCTCACCAGTTATGTATATGTTGTCATTTACGAATTTAACATTTTTTTGTCCGGTTCCATTGAATCTGTCAATGAATACTGGTTTGTTTGTGTTGTTGAAGTTTATACCTTCTACAGTAAATCCGTATCTGTCACTGTATGTTCCGTTTCCTTCAATTATTATTGTTGAATTGTACATTGTGTAATTATCAGTGTTTGTTATGTTGATTACCTGGGTGTGGTTGTTAATGATTAATATTTTATCATGTAAATCTCCACCAAGTGATATTACTCCAACGTCTACTTTTAAGGTGTTGTTTTCATCAAAGAAGTCTGAATATGTGTCATCGGTTAATACTGCTATTTTTGGAGTGTTGTTAAATATGGTGTTTTCAATATCAGTATCTACTGCATCGTCTCCTCCGTGAATGTTTGCTGCATTTATGTAGTTGTTTGTTACTGTTGATGAAGTAGTGTTTTCAAGTATTATACCATTACCGCTTGTTGATTTAATTGAGTTTTTGGTTATGTTTACGTTAGCAGCATTTCTTGTGTTAATCATGCTTGAGGTGTTGCTTTCTCCGTTAAGGTTAATTGTCAATGCGTTTATTTTAATGTTTTCAGGAGTGTTGCCCATATAATCAGATACTATATTTATACCAGTTACATTTTCACCATATATGTTGTAAGTTGCACTGCTTAATTCAACATTACTTGCTCCTTCAAGTAGAATACCTGTTGCATCAGGTGCTCTTACTTCCTGTAAGTATAGTTTGGAATAGTTGTTATTGTTGCTTATTCCACTAGCCATAGCAGTACTGTATAAACCGTATGCAACCGCATCTGCTTCTGAGTAGATGTAACCTGAAATGTTGTTATCGTTACTGTCTCCGATTTGGATTGCAGCACCATAGTTTGTACTTGAAACAGTGAAGTAGGATAATGGTGTGATAGTGTCTTTAGCTCTTGCAATGTTTAATCCATAAACGTATGAACCACCGGTTACATTAATTCTGGTACTTCTTATTTCATTACCTGTCACATATTCTCCAACTTTCTTGGATTGTATGTCTACACCATCAACGGTTGGATTTGATGCTCCCTGAACAGCACTTGTAGAATATACATATATTCTGCTGCTATTTAGCTTGTTGTTTGATGATCTTATGAATACTGCTGCTGTAGGAACATTTCCTATTGAATAGTCACTATTCCAAACAACATCTGATGCCGGAATTGTTGCATTGATTGTGGTTCCAGTAATTATATTGTCATCTTCTTCAACTTTAATAACCTGTACCGGCTTATCTGTTGTTACGTTAATGTTACCGTTTTTAATAATGTTATTTTCAGAATCGAATAGAATCACATAGTCTTCATCTGTTTTAGCATTACTTATTTTAAGGTTATTGAATAATACGTGAGCATTATTTTCTGTGACAATAGTTGTATTAATTAGGGTAGTGTTTACATCTACTGCTACTTTAACATTGTCAAATATGAATTTTTTGTTAGTTAAATTGTTTACGAATGTAATTTTACTTCCATTACTTATAACATCAGTTTTAAGTACTGAATTTTCATCAAAGTATGTTGCATAGTTATCATCGTTGATTTCATAGGTGTTTGTTTCAGGTTTGTTGTTTTCTAGTGTTGTTGTTTCAAGTACATTACCTACTGATAAGTCACCTGCAGTATATCCACCATATAATGTGTTATCTGTAATAGTAACATTTGCTGCTGCATTTGCTAAACTTATAGTATTTTCTTTATCAGTAGTTATTACATTACCTGTTATTGTGTTTTCCTTATTAGCAACATAAATGTAATTGTTTAATGTGTTATTGATTACTGTTGCGTTGCTTGTAAGATATAATCCATAACCGTAATCAACATCAGGAACATTTATTTCATTGTTTTTGATGAGCACAGGATATGGAGATAAACTACGTACTGCTACTGATGGAGTTGTACTGGAAATTAAAGTAGCAAATACTGTTGAAGGCTGCATATCAATAAATACATTGTTAGTAATGTTTTGTGTAGGAATATAAGTGTTTAATCTGTTTGTGTTAGGGAATAGGTAAATACCTGTTGAATGGTTGAAAACACAATTATCTACAATAAGGTCTCCTCTACCATTTGATATGTCACATTGCTGGTTATCATTGAATGTACAGTTTATAATTGTTGAAGATAGGTTAAATACACCATACATCATGTACATATTAGTTATACCAGTATCTGCTGCGAATGATGGACCATTTTTATATCCACTACCACCATCATATGCACCATTTCCTTCAAATGTACAGTTAATTAATGTAATATTTTTGTCATTGGTTACACTTCCCCAACGAGCAAAGTTTCTGACAATCTGTGAATTAGTGAGTATTGCAGTACCATTATTATAAACTGCTGCTCCATAGTTACCGGTTGTTGAAGACTTGGTATTGTTTTCGAATACACAGTTATCCACATACAATGTTCCGTCATAGTTGTTTCTTATACCTGCACCATTTCCTGCATGGTTACTGTAGAAGTAAACATTGGAAACATTTAATGTTGCATGGTTATCAATTGTAGGTGTTGTGGCCTTGATTGAACTTCCACTACTTGCCCATGAATTCTGGATTGTGAGATTGTTGATGTTTATAAGTCCTTCACCGGCACTTATGTTCATAACCCAGTTACCTGAAGTGTTAGACCATACGTTCCAGAATCCTGATCCACCCCATACAGAACCTTCACCAGGAATAGTAAATTTGGCTTCACCATCAATAAATGTCTTGTTGATACCTGCACCTATGAAGTTAATGTTATTAGTACCAGGAACTGTTAAATTAGTATTTCCAACACCTTTATAAATACCTTCAAGAATGTGTATGTTGAAAGTGTTGAAATCATCGGTTTTGTCGATTGCAGTTTTGATGGTTTTGAAAGGACTGCTTATGCTTCCATCATTATCATCAGAACCATCAGCATCAGAAACATAATAGTCTATGACACTAGGCTCTTCAACATAAGGATTCTGTTCAACTACATTGTTCTCTCCAGTTACTACAACAGTACTGTCGCCTTCACCAGATTTGGATGTGAGAGTGTTGTAGCGTACAATGTTGTTGTCACCTGTTAGTTCAATGGTTTTGTCTGCGTGTTGTACTGTTATTGTGTTGTTTTCGAAGAGAGAATTGTTTGTTTTAAGTTTTATTCCCGGAACAAATCTTATGTTAACATCATTATTAATAAATTTTAGATTATTTACTGTACGATTTAAAAATGGACCATATAATGAAACATTCTTATCTAAACTTGATTCAAGTGTTGATATTGTAAAGGAATTGTTATTAAAAGTGACATTACTCGAATTGTTAAATACTATAATATTTGTCCATGTACTATATTCAGGCTCTTCTTCATAAATATCAGGAAAATGGGTTTGTAAATTAAATACACATTTTTCAAATGTTATGTTTTCTCCAACAATACTCATACAGTTAACACTTTCTCCCATATCCCATCCATCACCATCATATAATTCTGTAAGATAAAACATTGCAGAATTAGGGTTGTATCTTCCATTACTTTGGAAATCAAATTTACAATTTATAAATTTTAAATTAGAATGAAAACCCCATGATTCAAGAATATTCCATTCAGCCTTTTCTTTAGGTTTTAAAAAGTTACAATTCTCATAAGTAACAAATTTATAACCCATATCACTAAAATTAAAACCTTGGTTTAATGTATCTCCGGTTGTATTGAAAATAATTTTTAAATCTATGTTTGATTTATTTTTACCCAAATCAACATCAAAATTTTTTATATCTCTGAGCCAATTAATAGAATTTAAATATAAATAAACTTCAGTTACACCATCCAAGTTATTCAAATTAGTATTTGAGAATTTACTTTTTAAATGAACATAATCATTTTCACAACTACTTTCATTAACTATTGCAGTACCATTTGAATAAACTACACATGAATCATCTTGATAAAGAATTTCTGTACTATCCATTTTTAAACTTTTCACATATTTCTTAGATAATAATGAACTTTTTGATGATTCACAATTTGGACAATTACCATTACATGGTTTGAAATGTTTTTTATTATAATAAGAGGTAATACTATTTTCCCCACAATTATAAGTAAATCTTGCACTATCCTCTAAATGAAGTGTTCCAATTGTACTATTCTTAAAACAACTGTCCGGTAAATTTACAATTACTGTTTGTCCTGTTGCATTGTTTGAATGGAATTTAACATTATTTCTTATGGTTACTGTATCAAGGAAGGTGTTGTTGGTTACGTTTGCGTGTCCTACTATTGTGCTTGTACCGTTTATCCAGTTTCCTTCAACAATACTGTAGTTTCCTGTTGAGAATTTACCGGAGATTGTATTGTTGATGTATTTGTTTCCATGGTAGGATACGTTATGTGTATCTCCAGGGTTTGTTTCTTCATAACTACCAGCCCATGATGTTGTAACTGAATAATTTTTGTTATTTGAGATGGTGTTATTGATTATGGAATTGTTAGCACCAGTAATTGTTAAAGCATAACAGAACATTCCAGGATCTACTGCTGTGATTGTATTGTCTTTTATAGTGTTTCCACTATTGTTTACAATACCGTTTGCATTGACTTTTCCACCATAATTGTTAAGGTATACTAGGTTTCCAACATTTCCTGTTCCATATACTGTGTTGTTTTCTATTGTACAATTTTTAGCCCATGTTAATACAAGAGTACTGTATCCGCCATTTGAATATGTTTCAAAGTAACTGTTTTTTACTGTTACATTTATTGAACCGTCACGAATAGCAAATGATCCTACTCCTGCACCAACACCAGAGTTATTTACTTTTGCATGGATATTGTCAAAAGTTATATTACTTGACGTGTTAACATAGACCTGTGTATTTAATAGGTTTAGTCCTGTAATATTTGAATTTGATGCTCCATTTACAAAGTTTAATGATGTTTTAGCATAATTAAGTCCAGTATTAAGGTTTAATGTATATTGATTTCCAAGTATGGTAACTGGTTTATCAATAATGTAACTGGAACCTGTACGTGTTACATCACTAACGAAATTTAATACATCACCATCGTTTACTGATGAACTTAAACCGTTGCTGGTTACAATGTTACTGAAGTTTGCATTGGATACATTCCATATTGTTGGTGTTGTATTTCTTGTTTGACCATTATTTTCTGTTTGAACAACTTTTTTTGTTGTTTGTTGCGTGTTTTTGTTATTATCTTCATTGCTTATGTCTTTGACTGCTTTTTGTGTGTCAACGTTTTTTGTCACATCTTGTGTGATTGTTGGTGTTGTCACACTGTCTGCGGTTGTGTCATCAACATCAGCTGCTACTGCTACTGATGTTAATGTTATAAGTAGTGCAATGAAAATAATTAGATAATTTGTTTTCTTCATTATATATCATCACATTATAATGTTATTGTTTTTATTTTTTTTGAGGCTCCTTCCAATTTCCTATTAATATGATTAGAAAATAGAAATTTCAGATGATGTGTGTATGTAATGTGTAATAAAATCAGTATTATTATCTATATAGTTATTTTAGATTAGTATGTGAATGTTGTATGTTTATTTCTGTAGTTGTTGTGACTGTATCCTCATTGATATTCTTATTCATTATGTTGTAGGAATTAGTTTTAAAGCCTTTGTAATTAACAAATATCTTAAGTTAAATTATTTTAATTATTTTAATATATTTTTTAATAGATTTATTAAAATATTAAATTATTTTAGTTAAATTAATATATTTTTAATATATTTATTAAAATAAGAATTAATTTAATTTATTTGATTATTTTTCAAGAATTTGTTAATAATAATATTTTCTCAGTAATGTTATAAAAATTTAATGCATCACATTTTGTTGTGAAGTTACATTTTATCATAAACACGTGTTTAAATGATTTCATTTAAAAAAAAAGGACAAAAAAGTAATTAATAATTGCTAAAAAATTTGAAAAATTAAAAAAAAGATGAAGAGGGTATGATACTCCCCCATATTTGGTGATTAATTTGTTACTGTGAATGTTTTTGTGGTGTTTGTTGGGTTGTAGTTTGCTCCACCAGCATGAGCTATGGTTATGGTGTTGCTTCCTACTTTGTTTGCTGTTGCTTTGAATGTGAATGCTCCTTTTGTATCGGTTCGTGTTGTGTATTCTACCCCATTTAAGTTAACTTTGAGGTTGGTATTTACCCTGATTTTACCATTGGCATCTGTGAATGTTCCTGTTACTGTTACTGTGCTGCCTTTTTTAACCGTACTTATTGGGTTTATTGTTATTTTCAGGTCTTGTTTTATCATCTTGAATGTAGTAGTGGTACTTGTTGGGTTGAATCCTGTTCCTCCACTGTGTGCTACTGTTACATTATTTACTCCGACAGTTCCTACTTTACTTGTTGCACGGAATTTACCGTTGGAATCAGTACGTGTAGTTAATGTTTTACCGTTGATTATTACTTTTATGTTGGTGTTTGCTCTTACTTTATCATTAGCATCGGTGAATGTTCCTGTGATTACTACATTGTTTCCATAGGTTACTGTGTTTATTGGGTCTATTGTTACTTTAAGGTCTTGTTTTTTCATGACAAATGTGATGTTTGTGCTGGTTGGGTTGTAGTTTCCTCCACCATTGTGTCGTGCTGTTACATTATTGATTCCTATTTTTCCTACTTTTGTTGTGAATGTGAATTTTCCGTTTTTGTCTGTCTTTGCTGTTGCGCTTTTACCGTTGATTAATAGTTTTACTCCTGTGTTTACTCTTGGGTTTCCCAGTCCATCTGTGAGTTTTCCTTTGATTGTAACTGCTCCATAGGTTACTGTTCCTATTGGTTCTAGTGTTATTTGAAGGTCTTGTTTGGTTACTGTGTATGTTGCTGTTGTGTTGGTTGGGTTGTAGTTTGCTCCACCGGAGTGGCTGATGGTTACATTGTTTACTCCGAGTTTTCCTATGATGCTTGTGAAATTGTAGTATCCGTTTTCGTCTGTGGTTACGCTTCCACTTTTTCCGTTGATGTTTACTTTGATGTTGTTGTTTGCTCTGATGTTACCGTCACCGTCTGTGAATCTTCCAGTTATTGTTATGTTGTTTCCGTATTGTATTGTTTTTATAGGGTCTATTGTGATTATCAGGTCTTGTTTGGTCATTGTGAATGTTGTGCTGGTACTTGTTGGGTTATAATATATGTCACCAGGGTGGCTTGCTGTTACGTTGTTGGTTCCAATTACTCCTACTTTACTGTTTACAGTGAATCGGCCATTGTTGTCTGTTCTTGTACTTACACTTTTGCCGTTGATGTATATTTTTAGTGCACTGTTTGCTCTTACTGTTCCGTTTGCGTTCATGAATTTTCCTGTTATTGTTACATTGTTACCGTATTTTACTGGGTTTATTGGGTTTATTGTGATTATTAGGTCTTTTTTGATAGTTATGTTGTCGGTTGTGTATGTGAAATTATTGTTTTTGAAGTTATTTGTATTTATTATTAGACTGTATGATTCTATGTTATCGTTTAGTGTGTAGTTTATGATTTTATTTCTGATTGTTGTTTCTTTTGTTAGTGTGTTGTTTTCGTATATTGTTACTTGTGCATTGTTTGGTATGAAGTTTCCTTCATCAACTGTTTCTATTTGGTTGTTGTTATTTTCGAATGATATTGGGTAATTGTTGATGAATGTGTTGTCTGTTGCATTTATTTCTCCTTTGTTGTATATAATTCCCGCACTAGTTGCATTGTTTTGCATTATCAGGTTATTTGTTAATATACTTTTTCCTGTGTTGTATATTGCTCCACCTTTTGAATTTGCATTGTTTGAGTGTAGTGTGTTGTTGTTTAGTTGGATGGTTCCTGTGTTGTATATTGCTGCTCCATTGCTTGCTATGCTGTCATGTATTTTGTTTTCTGTTAGATTCATGGATCCTGTGTTATATATTTGACCAGTTATGTTGTTGTTTTCTATGGTTATTTCATGGAATGTTTGTCTGTTTGCTTTGGAGTATATTGAATATTTTGTTGATATGATTTTGTTGTTGGAGATTGTGATGTTGTTGTTGTTTATTGCTATTGCTGTGTTGTTTGTTGATATTATGTTGTTTTTAATTATTGTGTTGTCTCCATATACTGCTATTCCTGTACTGTCTTTTGATACGTGGATATTGTTGTTTTCTACTATGGATGCTTCTCCTATGTATATACCTGTATGATTTGCATCGACATCATTGTTTCTGATGATGTTGGAGTTTGGAGATGATATTCCACGGTATCCTCCACTGACTGTGTTTTCTTCGACGATGTTTCCGTAACCCATTAGTTGTATTGTGTAACATGTTGGATATTCTGATTTTCCTATTACTGTATTGTATTTTATTAGGTTGTTATTTGAGTTTTCATTATCGTATGCACATAGGTATATGCCGTTTGCATAGCCTATTACTGTGTTGTTTATGATTTTGTTGTTATCTGATGAGTATATTCTCATATTTGTTTGTGTATGTGTACTTTCGAAGTAATTGTTTTCTATAGTACAGTTGCTTACTGAGTGTGTGGTTATTACAAAACCGTTCACACCACTTGCAAGTACTGTGTTATCACTGATTATTGTGTTTACGGATTTTTGTAGTATTATTGCTTCACAATTGTCTTTGGTATTTGTTATGTTTAGGTTGTTTATTTTTACGCCCCTGTTATTTTCTCCATCGACATAAACTGTACAGTTTAGTAGTTTTGCTGTTTTTCCGATACTGGTTATTATCATGTTTTCTTTGTCGGCATTGAATTCCATGTCGTTGAATGTACCCTGTAAGTTTATGATATCTCCTGATTTTACCATGTCTGTTGTATGTATGTTACCTGAACTGTTTGTTTTAAAGTATTGGTTGTAATTATCTTTTGTAACAGTTATTGGCTGTGATTCTTGTTTTATATTCGTATTATCTGTTTTAGTTATTTTATTTAATTCATATGAAGTGATTTCATTATTTTCAACTGTTTCTATGTTATTAGTATCTTCTGTTTGTATATCTGTAGCAGATACACATGTTATTGAAAAAATAAACAATATTAATAATACCAATAACATATTTGTATATTTCTTCATTTTTCCTCACGATGTTTCAGTTTATTTTTTTAAAGAATATTTCATTGATATATACTTATGTTTGTTTTATTAAATAAAAATAATTATTAGATGAGTATAAATAAATGAAATTTTACTTGTTTATAAATTACTAATAATAACTTTTTTTAAATAATTTAAATTATGCAAATCATTTTATAAATTAGAACATTATTATATCGAAATTTTCGAGATAAACATTTTAAAAAAATGTATAATAAATAAAAACATAATATATTTTAAGAATACTAGGGGAGATAATATGCATGATCGATTTATGATAGCTAAAGAGTTTGCAGAAAAAATTAAATCAGAATATATTAAAAAGATTATTCTTTTTGGATCTGTAGCCCGCAAAGAAGATAAGGCTGATTCAGACATAGATATATTGATTATCAGCAATCATAGAGAAAAAATTGAAAAAATTGTTGATGATGAAATTGCATGGATTATGTATGATAAACAGGAACTGATTTCAGCACACATTATGGATGAAGATTTATTTGATCAAACAAAAAACTTCACCTTTTTAACAAATGTTTTAAAGGATGGTGTTATAATTGGATGAAATTACTGCTTTGATGAATAAAGCAAAAAGTAAATTAAAGAATAGTAAAGTGTTGTACGAGAATAAGGGTTATTCTGATTCAGTCAGTTTATCATATTACGCTATGTTTTTATCTGCTAAGGCATTATTAATTAAAAGAAACTGTAAATTTGGAAAAACTCATCAAAGTTTAATTCAAGAGTTTAGTAGAGTATATGTTCATGAGGATGAATTTGAATATAAGATATATAAATACCTCGCTACTTCACAATCATTAAGATAAGAAGAAGATTATAATGCCATAGATTGTATTGATGAAAGACTAGCTAAACAAAAAATTAATCAGGCAGAAAAGTTTATTAATGAATCTGAGAAATTTTTATGAAGTTTAAATGTATATTATTTAATGAGTATTATTTGAAAGTTTTTTATTTTTCATCAATGAAGTAAATGTAATTTTTTGTAGATTGTTTTTGTCTCTTCCTTTTATTAATAGGATTATTTGTTATGAATTTGAGTCTTTAATCTACTGGTTCTTATGTTGTTGTTTTTCTTAATCATCTTCCCTCCAATTTAATAATTCTATTTTTTTTACTCGTTCTAGTGTTATGTTGATAATTTGCTGGAAAAATTTTATAATGTTTAATACTTTAGTATTTCATATTATTTGTTTTAAAAACGAAATAATTCTTACAAGATTAAAATAAATGAAATTTTACTTGTTTATAAATTACTAATAATAACTTTTTTTAAATAGCAAAGTTGTGTGATTTAACTTAACAGAGTAAACAAGTATTCTTGAATAAAAATTAAGACTTTGTTTAAGTTTTACTATTGAAAAAATACATTATAATCAGTCAACTATTGTAAAAAAAGATAATATTTAGTAAAACTATAATATTAATTATAAAAAATTGATTATAAATAATTTATTATTATTAATTTGAATTTGAAAAAATAATAAAAATATGTTTAAATATGTTCATTAAAATCTAAATTCTTTTAGTATATAATAATTATTATAATATGAGGAGGAGGGAATGTATTTATGGATAAAATAAAATATTTTCTATTGCTTATGACCGTAATAATAGTATCCATGTCAATTTGTGCAGCAACCGATAATGACAACATGACACAGACACAGGATACCAGTATACAATCAATAAGTGAAAATAATAATGAAATTTATACTCCATATAATTATCCGGAAAATGAAAAAACAATAACGAAGAAAATATCTGAAAATAATAAAAACGAAGAAAACACGAATATAACCACAATAACCGAAGACAACTACAACAACTACCTATCAATATCCAATAATAGAATCACACTAAATCAACAATACTTTATACCAGGAAACAATTACATAATCAATTTCAACTATATTCCAACAGGAAACAAATTAGAAATAAACAACTTTAACAACACACAATACGCTGGAGATACTATTAAAATAGGTGGAAACCTTCAGGACACAAACCTAATAGTAAATAAATCCAACCTAAAATCATTAATTCTAGAAGACTTAACACTAGACTATAACCAAGAATATGAAGGAGAATATGTGAAAGTTAATTCAGCAATTTTAAACAGGGTCACAATTAATGTTGACACCACGAGAGACATTACCAGCATACCATTATATATTGATGGAAAAGGAACTGTTGTAGAAAATTCCACAATTAATGCAAGAATTCCAAGCAGCCAGATACCATGGAATGAAGAAAGTACTTCAGTACCTAAGGCAATAGGTGTATGGATAAATAGTGACAATGTAAAACTTGCAAACAACACAATAACAATAGAAGAATCTGCAATCCTAAGTTACGGCGGATTTAACAGTATTTTTGGAATATACAATAAAGGAAACAATGTTTCCATGTATAATAACCTATTCACATTAACAGGTACCCAGTACACCTATGGACTTGTTATAAGATCATCCAACAACAAGATTTTTGACAATTACATAACAGTTAACTCAGAGTATTATTCTGCCGGAATAAATATAGAAGGTAGAGCACTATACAACAACAACATTTACAACAATACCATAGACGTGACCTGTGGTGAAGGCGCTACAGACTTAAATAATGAAGATGTTGCATATGCATGTTTAATATTAGACTATACATGTCATGGTGAAAATTATAAAGTATCATCAGGTTCTGTATATAATAACAAATATATTAATAACACCATTTTCGCAAGTGGAAATCAAGTATATGGTCTTGAAGTATGGGGTGGTGTTAACGGAACGTTCACCGGAAATAACATGACCATTACAGGCAAATACCCTATGGGAATTGGAGTAATCGGACTAAACAACACAATTAATGACAACACAATATATGTGGAAGGAGTTTACAACGACACAGGATACAGTCCAGACTATATTCGTCCAAAAACAGCAGGAATATATGCTTATGGTTTTAAAGAAGGAGACACCGTAGTCAATAACACATTATATTCAAGTTATGGAAGAGCATTAGAATTACATAAATCAAACAATATGCTCGTTGAAAACAACCTACTAGTTACAGAAAACTATGCTTATGCATTAGAAGTCGAAGGTTCAAACAACACTATCAAGAACAATGCCATCAGAGGTGAAGGTTCACCAAACGAATTAATCAAGGACAAATCATCCAATAATACTTACACCAACAATATCAAGTTACAAAAAAGTAAATTAAACATCAACACAAAAAATCAAGCAAAAGTAAATGAAGAAATTAATATTATCATTTCATTAGAATATGAAGATGGAAACCCCATCACAGACCAGTACATAGATGTACAAATTAATAATGAAAATCAAACACTTAAAACAGATAATGAAGGATTAATCACAGTAAATTACACAGCAACCACTGAAGGAAAACATGTAATAACAGCAAACTATGAAAGTTACCAAGACTATGGAAGTAGTGCAAGAAAAGAAATAATAATAGCAGATGCATTAATCTTAACCCCAGAAACATTCAACACATACATAACTGATGGAAAATTCAATGAAAATGTACCTGATGGTGCATTTATTGATGTACAGGGTAAATTCGATAATGAGAAATATGCATTTAACATCACAAAACCAGTTAACCTGTTTTCAAGTACTGGTGATGCATTCTTCAGTTTCTTCTCAACACCAAAAAGTGAAGGAAGCAGCGAACTACCAGAACATTCCTTCATAATAAGCAGAGAAGGTTCAGGAACCAACATCACCGGAATAACATTCGAAAATACTATGATAGTAACCACAGAAGCACATGACATAACCTTTGATAACATAACAGTATACTGTACCAGTGGATATGGTTGGGGTCGTGGATCAACCAGTATACGAAACAGCCAAAACATAACCATAAAAAATTCCTACTTTAACACAACAGACAACAACGGAGTAAGTACACTAGCATTAGCAGCATCACAAAACTGTTTAGTTGAAAACAATACAATCGTAGGAAGTGGATTCATAGGAAACCTCGTATACGCAACCACATACAATGCAGCAGTAAACGACACCTACGGAAACAACAACATAACCATAAAAAACAATAAAATAATTGCAAGAAACCTATCACCAGGCATAGCTACATGTTACAGCATATGTCTAATAGGAGACAACCTAACAGTAGAAGACAATTACATAGAAAACAGTAACAATTACCTTATCATGACACAATACAAAGATGATGCATACGAAGTATCCGGAAGCACCGGATCATTACAAATAAGAAATAACGAATTCAGTCATGGTAAAATAGGAGTAACATTTGACCCATGCACAATAACCGGAAACACATTCTACGGCGAAGTAACATTAGACACCACTCCAAATACTGTGAAAGAAAACAACACCGTTAAGGATGCAAGTCAAAACCCATACCTCAATATGAACACTGAACAAGAACATGATGCAATATTAACTATAGAAGCACCAACCAATTACTACTACAACACACAAGCCAACATAAACATTATCCTGAATGAGGAGGATAATCTTCCTCCAATCATAGATGGAAGAATAGAAGTATACGTTGAAGGAGTACCATACAAGAACATCACAGTAGACAATAATGAGATAAACTTTGTTTATGAAAACGAAACCTTGGGAACTCATAGAATCAGATTCTGGTACTACACACCGGAAGAAACTGTATCAAATTCACAAAAACTAGTAACAATAGAATCAATCCCAATTGGTGGAAAACTCGAACTACAAACACAGGATGAAATACACATAGGAGACACCATAACACTAAACGTAACATACACACTAGACCAGGAATTACCAGTAGACGTGAACATAACATTCAACCTACCCGGACAATCAAGCATAACCATACCAGCAAAAAATAAACAAGCAAGTCTACAGACAACCATAACCACTGACTACATAAAAAACATACTAGGAGGAAGAGAACAAAACATAAAAATCACAGCAACAACCAATGATACCAACGTAGAAATAACAGGAATCAACACAAAACTAGGAGTAAAAAAAGCCAACACACAAATCACCATAACACCAACCACAACAATAATTAACACACCAACCACCATAACAGCAACCATTAACACACCAACAAACTTAACAATAAACACAGGAACAATAACATTCACAGACAAAGAAGGCAACACAATAGCAACAAGCAATGTGAAAAATAACAAAGCAACAACCACCATAACCTTTAACAACACAGGTGTAAATCCAATAACAGCAACCTACTCTGAAACAACACACTACGAAGCAAACACCACAACCACAAATATACAAGTACAAAAACAGGACACAAAAATAACACTAAACCCTATACCAACCGCAACCTACAACACTAATGTAACACTCACAGGAACACTAACCGATAAAAACGGCAACACACTCAAAAACATGCAGATAACAATACAAGTAAACAACGACACCAACACCACCACAACCAACAACAACGGAATATTCACATACACATTCACAGCACCAACATCAGGACAAAACAACATAACAGCAACATATAATGGAAATAGTAATTACAAAGCAAGCAATACCAGCACAACATTCAATATTAACAAACAGGACCTTAAAATCAAGTTTGACAAAATAAAAGATGTAGTATACGGTCATGAAGTAACAATTACTGGTACATTTACTGATGGCCTCGGAAATGCACGACAAAACATAGCATTAAGAATATTTATCAACGGCAAAGGTGTA
>ODAI010878410.1_pt1 | contig 24270 bp, 16 predicted proteins | sample 1539321 | NCBI WGS metagenome assembly ODAI01 (sample SAMN02144231, study PRJEB22623) | gut metagenome | biome: sheep rumen | host: Ovis aries | place: New Zealand | reverse complement strand
TAATCCGCGCACTTCTTGTAAAGAGCAATGGTGCAGTCCCTGATTGTTTCCGCATACTCCTTGCCGCGGCCGGGGAACTGCTTCTCGAGCACTTCTACGCTTCTCTCAAAGCTGATGTTCTCGTCGTGATCGCCGATCTCCGCCTTGGTGCTGGGGGTATAGATGGGCTCAGGGAGCTTGTCGCACTCCTGCAGGCCCTCGGGAAGCTTGATGCCGCAGACGGTGCCGTCCTTCTTGTAGCTGGCCCAGCCGCTGCCGGTGATGTAGCCGCGGACGATGCACTCGATGGGGAGCATGGTGAGCTTGCGGCACATCATGCTGTTGCCGTCAAAGCGCTCCTGGCGGAAAAACTCGGGCATGTCGTTTACGTCGACGCTGATCATGTGGTTGGGAATGATATCTTTGGTCAGATCGAACCAGAAGCGGGACATCTGTGTGAGGACAGTGCCTTTCTTCACGATCTTGTTCTTCAGAATTACGTCAAACGCGGAAATTCTGTCTGTAGCCACCATAATGAGCTTGTCGCCGATGTCGTAAATCTCACGTACCTTCCCTTCTTTGACGGGGGTGTATTCCTGCATGCCTGATCTCCTCCTTCATTTACCTGCGCATAATACTTATCTTTGTGGTATTCTGCTCTTGAACGTTCGGTCCCCGGGAAATAAGTCTTACGTCCGGGGAACACTTCTTAAATCAATACTTCTTTAGTATAATCATTTTTAAATGCAAAACAATTGCTTTTGTGCACAGAAAATAGATTGGAAACATATCATGACTAAGCAAAATCTGATATTGGGCATACTCGCCCACGTGGATGCCGGCAAGACGACGCTCTCCGAGGCGCTGCTCCATATTACCGGAGCGGTCCGGAAGGCGGGGCGCGTGGACCACGGCGACGCGTTTCTGGATACAAACAGGATGGAGAAGGAGAGAGGGATCACGATCTTCTCCAAGCAGGCCAGATTCTCCTCGGAGCGGGACGGGTTCGAGAGGAGCTATACCCTTTTGGACACACCGGGCCATGTGGACTTCTCGACGGAGATGGAGCGCGTGCTGGCGGTTCTGGACTGCGCGGTCCTGGTGATCAGCGCGGCGGACGGCGTCAACGGCCAGGTCCGGGTGCTGTGGCGGCTGCTGGAACACTACAAAGTGCCGGTCTTTCTGTTCGTCAACAAGATGGACCAGGACGGCGCCGACAGGGACGTGCTGCTCGCCTCTGTCAAAAAAGAGCTGAGCACCAGGTGCGTGGACATCATGGCGGGCGCTTCCGCGGGTCAAAAAGGCGCCGGCATGTCAAATCTGCAGGCCAGTCTGCAGGACCCGGACGTGCAGGAGGAGATCGCCGTCTGCGACGACACGCTTCTCAATAATTATCTGGAGGGCGAGCCGGTGACCGTCCCCCAGATCCGGAAACTGACGGCTGACCGCAAACTCTTTCCTGTGCTGTTCGGCGCGGCGCTCAGGGAGCAGGGCGTCAGTGAGCTGCTGGAGGCGCTGGACACGCTGTTCGATCCGCCCGTATATGGAGACGCGTTCGGCGCCAGGGTCTTCAAGATCACCAGGGACGGAGGCGCCAGGCTCACCTGGATGAAACTGACGGGCGGCAGGCTGGCCGTCAAGACTCCCCTGGAGGACTGCCCGGATGAAAAGGGAAGTCCCGAGAAGGTGGAGCAGATCCGCCTCTATTCGGGCAATAAATTTGAGACGGAGCAGGAGGCGGAAGCCGGTGAAGTATGCGCTGTCACGGGCCTTTCAAGGACGCGCGTGGGGCAGGGGATCGGCGCGGAGGCAGGCGGCGTCGAGGAACTTCTTCAGCCCGTTCTTCGCTGCAAAGTGATCCTGCCGCCCGGCGAAGACCTGTTTAAGGCCTACCGGAATCTCAGCGTTCTCGAGGAGGAGGATCCGACCCTGCACCTTTCCTACGACGAGGAGAAAAAAGAGATCACGGCGCAGATCATGGGGCAGGTCCAGAAGGAGATCCTGCAGCGCATGATCAGGGAGAGGCTGGATCTCAAGGTGGAGTTCGGCGACCCCTCTATCATCTACAAAGAGACGATCGCGCGAGCCGCAGAGGGAGTCGGCCACTTCGAGCCTTTGCGGCACTACGCGGAAGTGCATCTTCTGCTGGAGCCGGGCGTTCCCGGCAGCGGCCTGGTCTTTGAGAACCGCTGCAGGGCGGACGTTTTGGCCGTCAACTGGCAGCGCCTTATTATGACGCATCTGGAGGAAAAGCGGCACCGCGGCGTGCTGACGGGGGCGGAGATCACGGACATGAAAATCTCTCTTTTGACCGGAAAGGCGCACCTCAAGCACACGGAGGGCGGCGATTTCCGGCAGGCGACCTATCGGGCCGTGCGCCAGGGACTGATGATGACGGAGAGCGTCCTTTTGGAGCCTTTCTACAGCTTCCGGCTGGAGATCCCGCAGGAATCGCTGGGCCGTGCGCTGACGGACCTGCAGCAGATGGGGGCGAACTTTGCCCAGCCTGATTTGGAGGACGGCCGCTCCGTGATCGCGGGAAGCGCGCCGGTGTCCAGGATCGCCAACTATGCGGAGACGCTGGCCGCCTATACGCGCGGCGAGGGGCAGATCACCTGCACGCTGAAGGGATATGAGCCCTGCGTCAACGCGGAGGAGGTCATTGCCGCGGCCGGATATGACCCGGAGCTGGATCTGCGGAACCCGACGGGGTCGGTATTTTGCTCGCACGGGGCCGGCACACCCGTGCCCTGGTACGAAGTCAGGGAGAGAATGCACGTGGATTCGGGCTGGAGAGACCCCTCCGACGGCCCGAGGACCGGCATGGCCATGCTGGGGTACGACGAGGACTGGGAAGAGGACCTCTCTTATGGCGGCGCCGGCCGGACCGGAATGCGGGCAGGCGTCAAAAAAGAGGAGGCCCCGGTCTCCTTCAGCGAGCGGGAGGCAAAACTGTTCGCCGAGGAGGACGAGCTGCGCAGGATCTTCGAGCGGACCTACGGGCCGATCAAGTCCAGGTTCGGCAGTGACGACGACTATGACACGGGCAGGAGCGCCCGGTCGTGGAAGAGAGCTTCCCGCGTCATCAGCGCGGACCCGCCGGACAAGAGGTCCCATGCTGCCAAAAAGGTCTCCGAGAAGGAGTATCTCCTGATCGACGGCTACAACATCGTGTTTGCCTGGGAGGACCTGCGGGAGCTGGCTCTCAAGGATATCATGGCTGCCAGAGACAAACTGATCGACATGATCGTGGATTTCGCGGGTTTCCGAAAGGAGCACGTGATCCTGGTCTTTGATGCCTATAAGGTCAGAGGCGGCCGCGGCGAAGTGATCCACGTGGGCGGTATCGACGTCATTTATACCAAAGAGGCGGAGACGGCAGATCTCTATATCGAGAAAGCCGCGCACGAGCTGTCCAAAAAGTACAAGGTGACCGTCGCCACATCGGACGCCGTGGAGCAGGTGATCATATACGGCGCGGGAGCCTACCGCATGTCCGCGCAGAATCTGCTGGAGGAGCTTGTCCTGACCAAGGGCATGATGCGCGAGCACTACGAGAAGAGGGAAGGAAAGGCGGCCGGCGGTATTTTGGCGGGCATGAGCGAGGAGACGGCCCGGGCTCTGGAGGAACACCTCAAACAGATGGAAGACGGGGAGTGAGATTTGGCTTTCTTTTTGAGGGCAAATGCTTTACAATAAGCGTATGTAAATGGGTATTTCAAAAATGTATTTGTTTGGCCTTAGAGCCGGAAAGGGGTAGTTATGGCAGTAAGACTTTTTAAATGCGAGAAGTGCGGAAGCATGGTCCTGAAACTGAACGCAAAGGGATGTTCTCCGTCCTGCTGCGGCGAGCCTATGAAAGAGATCGAGGCTGGCGTCACAGATGCAGCGAGAGAGAAACACGTACCTGCAGTGACCGTTGACGGCGATACAGTCACCGTTCAGGTCGGCTCCGTTGCCCATCCCATGATGGACGCACACTATATCCAGTTCATCATTCTGGAGACCAAGACAGGCTTCCAGTATGCAGAGCTTGAGCCCGGCCAGGAGCCCAAGGCGGTCTTCAAGGCAGCGGATCCTGTAGCTGCTTACGAGTACTGCAACCTGCATGGATTCTGGAAAGCAGAAATCTGATCAGGGAGAGTTCACGGCGGCTCGCGCTGCGAGTCTTGACGGAAATGAACGAGGGGGCCGGCGGCACTGACGCCGGCCTCTTTTACGTATAGCGGAAGGAAGAATTTACCAGATATGGCACAGCAGTTTAAGAAAAGCGCAGAAAAAAACGCGATGACAAAACCGGCAAGGCCCGCAGCAGCCAAAAAGACCGGCAGATGCCCTGTATCCAACAAATGCGGCGGCTGCACGATGATCGATGTCCCCTATCCGGAGCAGGCGGAGAAAAAACAGGCGCTTGTTGAGGAACTGATCGGCGGCTTCGGAAATGTGGAGCCCATCGTGAAGATGAAGAACCCGGATCACTACAGAAACAAGGTGACCAGCGTGTTCGCTCCCGACAAGAAGGGAAAGCCGGTCTGCGGCATCTATAAGGCGGGGACCCACGAGGTCGTGCCGGTTAAATCCTGCATGCTGGAGGATCTCAGGGCGGACCGGATCATCCAGACGATCTTCGAACTCATGCTGTCTTTCAAGATCCGTGTCTACGACGAGGACCGCAAGACGGGACTGCTGCGCTACGTACAGGTGCGCACAGCCCGGGGAACCAAACAGGTGATGGTGACGCTGGTCACGGCCGACGCCGTCTTCCCCCCGGCCAGGAAGTTTGTGAACGCCCTCCTCAAGCGCCATCCGGAGATCACGACTGTGGTGCAGAACATCAACGACAAACAGACCACCATGGTGCTGGGAGACCGGGAGAAGGTGCTCTATGGACCGGGCTATATCGAGGATGTTCTCTGCAAGAAGCGCTTCCGGATCTCTTCGCGCTCCTTCTATCAGGTCAACTCCCTGCAGACCGAGAAACTCTACAACATCGCGCTCGACTGCGCGGGATTCTCCGGCAGGGAGCGGATTCTGGACGCCTACTGCGGCATCGGGACCATCGGCATCATCGCTTCGGACCGCTGCAAAGAAGTGCTCAGCGTCGAGCTCAATCCGGAAGCCGTAAAGGACGCCAGGATCAACGTAAAGCTCAACAATGCGTCCAACGTCGACGTGTTCAGGAACGACGCGGGCCGCTTCATGAAAGACATGGCCGCCAAAGGAGAGAAGCTCGACATTCTCTTCATGGATCCGCCCAGGAGCGGCGCCAGCGAGGAGTTCCTGGAGTCGGCGCTTGTGCTCGGACCCTCCAAGATCGTCTATGTCTCCTGCGAACCTGCGACACTGGCGCGGGATCTCGCTATTTTGACCGAGGGCGGTTATGAGATGAAGAAGGCTGTGCCGGTGGATATGTTCCCGTATACGGAGGGGGTCGAGACTGTTGTATTGCTTACGCAGGGAAATCTGGCAACGGGTGGTGCCGGAATACGCCAAAATAGTGAGAGCAAAAAGCTTCTAAATCAAGTATAATGAAATGGGGCAGGCGGTTTGTATGCACCCTATGATGACTTCCTTTTACGATCAGAGCCCGGAAGGGCTTCACTAATCGGGTACATGCAAGTATGTCATCAGATAGCCTGCCCTTTTTTGTTACAATTCTGCACATCAGCGGGCAGAAACCATGACTTCCTAGAGGCATCCGCGCCAAAAGATCGGGAGACGTTATGAACACAGCATTCGAAAAGCTCCTTCTCAGCGAACTTAGAATAGTGACATATGAGCCGCCGCAGGCAGAGCGAGACGGCCAGACCGCACAGCCGCTCTCAGACGACCGGATCGCGCAGGCCATGACGGTCAACGAGGAACTGCGGAATCTCGGATATACGCTTCGGCCGGCGGATATTCTGCGCCTTGCGGGAAGCCCGTCCCTGATCGGATTTGCGGATCACTTCCGGAGCCTTCTTCCCAGCGTCGACGCAGCGCCCATGTATCCCGATTTTCCCAAACAGGTGATGGAGATGGACGAAGCGGAGTTCCGGATGCACCAGATGATCCATTATTTCTCCACCTATGGACTGGAGGACCTGTTCGGAACGGAGATCAGACGCGGCTGGCTTCCGGACGTGAGCGCTTCACACAAGGAGAAGAGCGACAAGACGCTGCTGGAGTGCAAAGTACTGGAGCTCATGTCAGCGGAGGAAGCTCCCTTCTCGGCTCTTTGCCGCACCCTCGCTAAGAGAGAGCGGATGACGCAGCCCGCCAGGGAGATGATCAAGCTCGCGATCCCGCTTCTTGCGCCGGAACGCATCGCGGATGTAAAGATCACCTTCAAGGAGAACCTGATCGACCTCTTCGACGCGATCCTGGAGGGATCGGACGGAGAGAGGCGCATACAATTCCTGCAGCGGATCTGCCAGCACACAGGGGATGTTCTCAAGTGCGTCGGCGGTATTTTGCCCGTGCACGATTACCACTTCCGTACCGGTCAGAAGAGGGCGGTGGTAAAGCTTCTGGAATCCTATCCGGTAAAGGACTTCACGGCCAATCTGATCCTGTCGCGAAGTAAGAGGGAGAAGAGCCTGATCGCCCTGCAGTATCTGGATTATAATGTGTACTCGCGAAGCGCGGCCCACAGGGAGGCTGTCCGGGCCCTGCGGAACGGAGAACTGAGGTCGTGGGAAGCGCAGGCCCGCTATCTGGTCGGGACCGGAGACGAGGGGGCCCTCGACTTTATTGCTGCGCGCCCCGGCATGATGCTCCGCATGCTCCGCTGGCTCTTGCGGACGGGGTATCGGGACGACGACATCCGGAGAAGGCTGGCTGAGAAAGCAGACGCGCTGAGCCTTCATACGATCGTGGATATTCTGAATGCGCTGGATGATACCGAAGGCAGGGAGCCCAGAGAGGACCTCTATGAGGAGATCCTGAAGAGAAGAAGGGACGCGGCGCAGCTCAAGAGTGTCGCGCTCAAGAGGCAGCTCTCCGACAGTGATATAAAGAGAAGAATGAACGCGGGCAGGGAAACGGCCAGGCGCTGTTATAAGCGGATCACGGCGTACCTGCAGAGCGCGCCGGAGCTTTCTGACGAAAAGAGGGCGGAAAGGCTGGGACAGGCCCGCATTCGCTATGAAGAGATCCTGCGTCATTACGACGACGTCGAGAAGAGAGAGAAGGATCCCGTCCATAAAGCGCACAGACTGCGAAACGCGGAGCGGACAGAGCGCCTCGAACTGGAGGCCTTCGAGCGGGCGTATAAGAAAGACCGCGCATTGTACGAGAAGTCTGTGCCCTTAAACGGCCGGGTGTGCGCTATTTTGCTGGACACGATGTATGCGCACATGAAGGGGATCAAGACGGAGCTGTCGGGGAAAAAGGTGTATCCGCACCTGGAGGCGTATGACCTCTCCTGCAGCAGGCTGAAGTCGGGCAGCGGCAGTGAAGAGGGCGGATATCTTCCGCCGGGCATTGCGATCCGAATCCCGGAGGAGGTGCGCTATCTGCGCTTCTTCATCTATTGGAACGACAAAAAGAGGGTGGATGTCGATCTGCACGCCACAGCGGTCGATGAGAATGAAAACCGGATCCACGTGGGCTGGAACGGCGATTTCAATAACAGCGGGATCCTCCATTCGGGCGATATCACCCACAGCGACGCGGCGGAGTATATCGACATCGATCTGGAGGCGCCGATCCTGCGGGCCAGGACCCATGTGAACATCTACAGCGGGAAGGAGTCTTTTAAGGAGATCGAGACCTGCTATGTAGGTATGATGGCCGTCAGAGAGATCGGGGAAGATGTTAAACTCTATGACCCCAAAAACTGCTTTTTTACCCATGCGCTGAGGTCCGGCAGCAGGAGCCTTCACTACGGATATGTGGATGTGCCCGGAAGAAGGCTGTTTTTCGAAGGAAAAGCGCCGGCGGAAGGGGCCCCGGAATACTGCCGGGTACAGGAGCCGGTTCCCGGAAAGCCCGGCCGGCTGACAATGGAGAGGTATCTCTCCATGCTCTTTAAGGCGCAGGAAGTGACAGCTGCGGCCTCGACGGAGGAAGCGGATCTTGTTCTGACTATGGAGAAGTCCGCGGAGGAGTCCGGCGTGAGCCTGGTGGACAGGAATCTGTATCTGGATGCGTGACAATAGAAGATCGTTACATGAAAAAGCCGCCGCTTCTGATGACGGATCGCAATGATCCTTCCTCAGAAGCGGCGGCTATTTGTCCGCGCAGGATCAGGTAAAAGGGAACTCCCTCAGTTCTTCTTCCAGGCAGGAGAAGAACTGCCCGACATTAAGGCCGTCCACCAGCGCGTGATTGGCAAAGAGCGTCAGGGGAACCGTGATCTTATCCCGCTCAGCCACCTTGCCGCCTTCCAGATAGAGCTCTTTGGCCGTCTGGCACCTGCCCCAGATCAAATTGGGGATGGAGAAGCGGGTATCGGGCCAGGGCATCTGGGCGCCCGTGTAGGAGAACCAGGGATTGCAGGACGTAAACAGGAGACTGAGGACGTCCCCCTCCTCCTCGAGGTGCTCGGAACTGCGCGCCGCCTCTTCCTTGGCCCGTGCCTCCTTGATATATGAGGCCAGGGGCTGATCGACATGGGCCAGACAATACCGATAGGTCCCGTCCGGAAGACCGTAGGTGTAGGACGGATTGCAGTAGTCATATTCCACGATCCCGTCTCCGGCAATGCGCTGCCTCAGTTCGGGTATGCGGTTGGCAGCCCGCACGACCGCATACTGAAAGCTGAGAAAGAACGGAAGCCCTGCACTTCGGACCCGGGGGAGCCAGTCCGACAGATCAACCTGCACGGTCACACATAGAAAAGGATTGGCCATAGTGAGGAAGTGCTCAAAATGTTCCCGCCGGGGATAAGAATCCATGTCGATCGTTTTATAACTCATGCTGTCGGTTTTCCTCCTTTTCGGTCAGTTTTTCTGTTCCTCATACATTTTGTTGTACTGATCTGTCCCGATCTGGATCAACTGATCCGTACTGTAGTGAGGATATGTGAAAAACACATGTGTGTACGGATCGTTATCACTCGTGTACCGGGCTGTCTGATACGACCTTATGACAAATGTGTCGCTCTCATTATTCAAGGCGGCAAAGCCCGGAATATACAGGATCGGCGTATATGCATCTATGTCGGAGCTGATCAGATTCATATTGCCCTCGTCGACCAGCATGAGCGCAAGCTGGTCGTTGTAATCGGTAATCTCGATCCATGCGGGGTTCTGGCCGTTGAACGGCAGATTCGTATGGTCCAGTTCGATTTCGGATAAAAGCTTTCCGTCCTTATCGTAGCGCTGGACAATGAAGTTGGAGAATTCAATCCAGAGATCATCTACGAACCAGGTCATCGAACGGACATTTAAACCGCTGGTCGGGATGCGCACCGGGGCGGAATAGTCGTCGCTGACAATATAAACGGCATAGTCGGTACTGTAGGCCAGACTATGGCTGTCTTTGCTGAAAGCGCCGAAATGGGAACGGCCCGGATGGCTGTCGCCGAATGCCGGAATTGTACATTCCCCTGTCTCGAGATCAATGACTGCGAAATCGTATTCTCTGGTTTCAGGATTGGCAATCGTGGAAATGATCTTTTTCCCGTCGGGAGAGATGACAAGAGCCGCTTCGTTCAGCGCATATTCGCTGACATAGTCATCATAGGTCTCGGCAAGCTTGGAGCCGGAAGGAATTCCGGTCAATGGTATCTGTCCTGCCTGCCCTGCCGGAATGTCATAGCAGAGCAGCATATTGTCGTTCTCGGGATCGGACACATAGATCTTTCCGTCGTAATAGGCAAGGCAGTCCGCCCAGTTCATGTCCCTGCTGAACGAAGCATTCTCGAAGATCGTATCGTACAAGGCGAATCTGCGCGCCGCGAAGTCATATGTATACAGCCGCACCTGTCCGCTGGTGTTCTGCTTGCGCATCATGATAAAGCCGGTGTTATCAGGAAGAGTCCCGCCGTATTTCCAGTCGAAGGTGCCGGCGATTTCAGACGGCCCTGCCAGCGGGACCTCGTGGACGACGCTGTGCGAGCGGAGATCCACCAGATACAGCATGCGGTTGCTGTAGCATCCGAGCAGATTATCGCCTGCGTCAAAATATTCCAGGTCATCCTCTTCGGACATAAGAAGGATTTCTCCGAGGCTGTCCGTGGCATTGGTTACGCCGAACCAGAAGATCTTTTCCTCTGAAATGACGACGAGATTTCCATCGACCGCATGGATCGCCTGTATGACCTCGGGGAAGTGCGATATGCCATCGCCTTCATCGATGAACCCCCTGGAGGGATTGACGACGTACAGCTTGTGGTTGCCGCACAAAAAGGAGATGAATGTCCTGGCATCTCCGTCCGGAACTCTGGTGAGCAGGATGCTGTCGGGAAGCGTCATAGAGAAGAAATTCTCGCCGTTCGTAGCGTCCAGCATATAGAAATCGACATCGAAGGTCAAGGATACAATGGGAACCTGGTTGTCACCCGGCGACTTATAGCAATGAATGGAAGGCCGAGAGAGCGGCTGCTCCACTTCCGTGTCATAATTCCACTCAAGGGCCAGGGATTCTTTGTCAAAACACAGGATCTGCACGTAACTGAACCGGGTCTCTTCTGAATCTGCCGCAAGGCGTTCCATTCCGGCAGCGTCAAATCTGGTCTGAGCGGATACAGCGATCAGACGGCTGCCGTCTACCGCCTGAAGCTGCATACAATACGGCGGAAGAACCTCCGTGCTGACCCGGAGCGTATTCTTTACCGGGTTCCAGACGGCAAGGCAGAAAAGCTCCTTCTCTTCACCGATCCGGGAAGATCCCAGACATCCGCACAGAAAGATCTCCTCGCTCCCTGATACCAGCTGCCGGTAAAGGGTGATATCGGGGTCGGTTATCACGTTGTCGGAGTCCCGGTTGTCCTGCATATACCTGCCGGCCACAGAATCGACAGTGAGCTGCGAGATCACATCTCCGCTTCGGAGGTCAAAGATCGTAATGCTGCTCTCAGTCAGCACGCTGCAGGTGGACTCATCGATCAGGTTCACGGAAATGACCCCGGAGCCACTGTCCGCGCCGGGCACCTGTACGCACCAGTTTCTCGAATACTTGTTGTAGTCATAGCTGTAGAAGTTGTTTCCTCTCCAGGCGAGAACGGTGCCTTTGTCCTGCAGTTTAAACCCCAGATATCTGGTGTCTACGCCGTCGATCTGCCAGTAGGAGAGCCTTTCTCCTTCCGCTGTCTGTACCAGGATCCAGCCGGAGCTGTCCATTGTGATGATATGGCTCTGGTCCTCGCTGATCTCACACATGACGATCTCGTTCTGCATGGAGCGCTTTCGGAGCAGGGCCAGAGTATCCGGCTGATAAACATAAGTGGCTTTACTCAGAGAGTGGAGAGCCTCCGCCGTGATCGGCTGTTTGTCCGGCACGCCCGGTTCGGGCAGCGCCAGCAGGGAAGAAAAAAGCGCGTTTTCTCTGTTAAACTCCGACATATGCTGAAGGGACTGCGCCGCAAGCGTCTGGGACTGACGATAGAGCGTATTCTCGTAGGACCGGTTGAGGCTGAGTATATTCCTGACCTGCAGGAATACGATCAGCGCGATCGTAAACAGAGCGATTCCCGATACCTGTAAGTACCTCTTGCGGCGATAGGCGGACTGGCGCTTGATCAGATCGTCGTAGGAGCAGCGGAGCATGGAGGCCATGAGCCTCGGCAGTTCATAGCGCTCGGCGGTGAGCCGGTCAAGCCGGTAATCGGCGCAGAGAGGCTCTTTGTAGATGATCTTGTCGGGGTCCTTCCGAGAAGGAATATGCGTGAGCGACGAAGGTAAAACGTCTGCGGGCTCGCCCTCCGCCAGAACACAGAGAATATTGGACCTGTCATGTGTCTTCAGAAACTCGTCGATCTCATGCAGGCACCAGGGAGACTCTTTATAGCTCGGCGAGAGTACGACGATCAGATACTCGGACTGCGAGAGCGCCTGATCGATGCCGGCGGCCAGATCCTTGTCGAGACTGAGCTCATCGGAATCCCGGAATACTCTGCGGGGGTGCTTGCGGCCCTTGTCCTTCCGGTACACGGCGGGGATATGGAAGTTCTCGATACTGTGCTGAAGTCTTCTCGCAATGGTCCGGTCAGGGTCTATGTGTCTGTATGAGATAAATGCAGAATATAGATAATCAGTTTTGTCAGTCATAGATGAATTCCATTCTGCGGCATCCGGTCGGCCGCCTGGTCTTAATCGTTTAGACTTTCGCTTCGGATCATTTCTATTATACAGGAAAGAAGGACCCCGGGAAAGAATTCTGCGGGATTCGACGGACAGGTGATTAAAAAAACAAAGAGGTTGTAGCCGGGAAACTTGATAAAAACAGCCGGTAACTATAATATGAAAAGAGCCCGCCCGGCGTCCTGTCAGGCAGAGGGACCGAAAGAGCCCGCCGAGCGCAAACAGTGAGAGTATATGGAGAGATTCAATGCACATTCTTCTGATTTTGATTTTGTGCTGCGCAGTTCTGGGCGCGGCCGCACTGGTTCACACACTGATGATCCCGGCGAAGAAGTCGGATTATAAGCCGCCGGCGGAAGGCATCCGCGCGCAGGAATACGCGCAGAAGCTCTCCAAAATGGTCCAGTACGACACGACATCGTATGCGTTTACGGACCAGAGAGATACCTTCCTCGGATACCACAAGGTCCTGGAGAACCTTTTTCCCGCGGTTCACCGGCACCTCGACAAAATAGAGATCGACGGAAGTCTTCTCTACCACTGGAAAGGAAGATCGGACCGGTATCCTATCGTTCTGATGGGACATCAGGATGTCGTGCCGGTGTCGGATGAGTGGGACAAGCCTCCGTTTTCCGGCGAGATCGCGGACGGCAAAGTCTGGGGACGCGGATCGGTGGACACCAAGTGCTCCTGCATGGCCTTTTTCCAGGCCGTGGAGGAACTGCTGGATGACGGCTATGTGCCGGAACAGGACATCTGGCTCTCCACTTCCTGTACGGAGGAGTGGGGAGGCCCGGGATGCCCGGCGCTCGTGGAGGAGCTGTCCAGAAGAGGCGTCAGGCCCTGGCTCGTCTGCGACGAGGGCGGCGGCATCTACACGAACCCGATGATGGGCATTCAGGGAAACTTTGCCATGATCGGAGTTTCGGAAAAGGGCAGGGCCAATGTCCGCTTTACGGCCCGGGGAAAGGGCGGCCACGCCAGCACGCCGCAGAAGAATTCTCCTATCGCGCGCCTCGCCGCTTTTGTCTGCGACGTGGAAAAGCACTGCCCCTTCCGCAGCGAGATGGAGCCGGAAACGAGAGCCATGCTGGAGGCGCTGGCGCCCGCCGCTTCCTTCCCCTTCCGCCTGATCCTGGAGAATCTGTGGCTGTTCAAATATCCGATCACCTGGTTTACGCCCATGATCAACGGGCAGGCGGCCGCCATGCTCAGAACTACGATCACCTTTACCATGGCTTCCGGATCCAATGCCTGCAACGTCATGCCCCGGGAGGCGACGCTGGGCGCCAACATGCGGTTCACCCATCACCAGGACATGGAGGAGAGCCTGAATGTGATCCGCAAGGCGGCGCAGAAGTACGACCTGGAGATGGAAGTCCTGCAGGGAACCCCCTGTACCAAAATAGTGGATCGGAAGGGGGACGTCTACAAGTACATTGAGAAGACAGTAGCCAGGACCTTCCCGGGCTGCATCAGCAGCCCCTACGTGCTGACCGCGGCCACGGACGCCACTTTCTATGAAAAGATCTGCGACAACTGTATCCGCTTTGCTCCCATCGTCTACGGACCGGAGGAGAAGAAAGGCATTCACGGCGTCAACGAGGCGCTGCGCTACGACTGCCTGCCCGGTGCGGTGGACTTTTTCAAAAATCTGATCACAGGTATGGAAGAGGACTGACCGGAAACGGGCAGCAGACCTTACGAAAACCCGGCATGTGCCCGAGGACGAAAAACGGTCTGCACCCGGGTGCTTGACTATTCCGGAACCGGTGTTATACTGGAAAAGCGCTGACGCGCCGACAGTTCGTTTGTACCATCCTGTCGTTAAACAAAACCAGGACTGCTGGATATCCGAGGGATATCTTTGTTTCATGATCGTATGAATTCAGCTCCGCGGTACATACCGCGGAGCTTTTTTAACGCGGGGAGAAATCTCCCTCCGCATTAAATGATGCACGCGCGTGCGGAAAGGAAGATATGTTTTATATCAAGTCGGAGTGCAGCTTTGACTCCGCTCATTTTTTAAAGGGATACGAGGGAAAGTGCAGCAACCTCCACGGACACAGATGGAGAGTCGTCGCGGAGCTCTCCGCCGCGGAACTGAGCGGGGATCCGCAGACGAGGGGCATGCTCGTGGATTTCGGGGATCTCAAGCAGGTCCTGAAGAAACTGTGCGATGACCTGGACCATTGTCTGATCTATGAGAGCGGTTCTCTCAGAGAAAAGACCATAGAAGCGCTCCGCGAAGAGGAGTTCCGGATGGTGGAGGTGCCGTTCCGGCCTACAGCCGAGAATCTGGCGGCCTACTTCTATGGAGAGATCGAAAGAAAAGGGTTTCCGGTCCGCCGCGTGGAAGTCTATGAGACGCCCAATAACTGCGCCGCGTATGAGAGGACGGAAGCGCTATGAAGGTAGTGGAGAAATTTGTCAGTATCAACGGAGAGGGGACGAGAGCCGGCGAGCTCGCTGTTTTCGTCCGCTTCAAGGGATGCAACCTGCGCTGCAGCTACTGCGATACCAGGTGGGCCAATGAAGCGGACTGTCCCTATGAGGAGATGACGCCCGGCGGGATCTGCGGATATGTCAGGACGACGGGGATCACGAATGTGACGCTCACCGGCGGCGAGCCGCTCCTGCAGCAGGATATGGGCGATCTGATCCGTCTTCTCATCGAAGACGGCAGAAGGGTCGAAATAGAGACCAACGGTTCCGTGGATCTTCAGCCCTTTGTCAAGGACGGCCGCAGGCCGGTCTTTACCATGGACTACAAGCTGCACTCCAGCGGATGTGAGAGCGGTATGAACGGGAATAATTTTGACCTGCTGGAACAGAATGATACAGTGAAGTTTGTGTCAGGAAGCCCTGAGGATCTCAGGCGCGCAGCGGAGATCATAGAGAAATACGATCTTTTGACCAGGTGCCACGTGTACTTCAGTCCGGTCTTCGGGCAGATCGAGCCCAGGCAGATCGTGGACTTTATGATACAGCGGAGGATGAACGGAGCACGGCTTCAAATCCAGATGCACAAGGTGATCTGGGATCCAGACAAGCGGGGCGTATGACCGCGGAAGATGAGTGAGGGAAGAGATGATTGACGAAAAAGCGATCGAGGAACATATCAGAGGCATACTGATCGCGCTGGGCGATGACCCGGAGCGGGAAGGGATCAGGGAGACGCCGCAGAGGGTCGCCAAAATGTATGCGGAAGTGTTCGCCGGCATGAATTATACCAACCACGACATCGCGGAGATGTTCGGAAAAACCTTCGAGGAGGACATGGAAGAGGATACGGAGGGAGCGCCCGGACGTGTCGTCGTGATGAAGGACATCGATATGTTCTCCTACTGCGAGCACCACATGGCGCTGATGTATGATATGAAAGCGACAGTTGCTTATATCCCGAACGGCAAGGTGATCGGGCTCTCCAAGATCGCCAGGATCTGCGACATGGTCGGCCGAAGGCTGCAGCTGCAGGAAAAGATCGGCAGAGACATCGCGGACATCATGACGGAAGTCACGGGCAGCGCAGATGTGGCCGTGACGATCGAGGCGTGCCACAGCTGCGTGTCGGCGCGGGGGATCAAGAAAACGGGGACCAAGACATATACGGCAGAACTACGCGGAAGATTCCGGACAGATCCGGCACTGCAGTTCTACATCCGGTGACCGGCAGCAAGGAGGCATATATGAAAGCATTAGTACTCAGCAGCGGAGGCGTTGACTCCACGACAGCCCTGGGAATGGCAGTGGCAAAATACGGAAGCGCAAATGTGATCGCGCTGTCCATTTCCTACGGACAGAAGCACGACAAGGAGATCCAGGCGGCGAAGGCCGTGGCGGAGCATTACGGCGTAGAGCAGATCTTTCTGGATCTGAGCCTGATTTTTCAATACAGCAATTCCTCCCTGCTCAAGCAGTCCACGGAGGAGATCCCGGAGGAGAACTATGCGGAGCAGATGAAGGAGACGGGCGGCGTGAAGCCGGTAAGCACCTACGTGCCCTTTCGAAACGGACTTTTCCTGTCCTCGGCGGCCAGCATAGCGCTCAGCAGGGACTGCGGCGTGATCTATTACGGCGCCCATGCCGACGATGCGGCGGGCTGCGCCTATCCGGACTGTTCGCCCGTGTTCAACAACGCGATGAATGAGGCTATCTACGAGGGATCCGGCCGGCAGCTCCGGATCGAGGCGCCCTTTGTCAACATGAACAAGGCGGACGTCGTCCGGATCGGCCTGGATCTGGGAGTCCCCTACGAACTGACCTGGTCCTGCTACGAGGGCGGAGAGGAGCCCTGCGGAAAGTGCGGCACCTGCATCGACAGAGCGGCGGCGTTTGCCGCGAACGGAGTGGAGGACCCGGCATTGGGGATCCGCCGCTGAAAACAGGAAGGAGAGAGAAGTATGAGAGAGACAGAAGGTCTTACGCTTCTGGGAAACAAAAATGTCCGATATGCGTCGAAATATGATCCGGATCTCCTGGAGACATTTGAAAACAAGCATCCCGAGAACGACTACTGGGTCAAGTTCAACTGCCCGGAGTTTACATCGCTCTGCCCGATCACAGGGCAGCCCGATTTCGCCAATATCGTGATCTCCTATGTACCCTCGAAGAGAATGGTGGAGAGCAAGAGCCTTAAACTCTATCTCTTTTCCTACCGCGATCACGGGGATTTTCACGAGGACTGCGTCAACAAGATCATGAAGGACCTGATCGCGCTGATGGATCCCAAGTACATTGAAGTCTGGGGAAGATTCCTGCCGAGGGGCGGCATTTCCATCGATCCCTACTGCAACTACGGAAAACCCGGGACCAAATGGGAAAAGATGGCGGAGAGCCGCTTTACATGGCACGATATGAATCCGGGGACAGTAGATAACCGGTGATGCCATTATGAAATTCAATGCGAGGGGGCTGACGCATCAGTCGAAAAGGATCAGGAATCCTGAGCGGGTGCGTCAGCCCCATTCACTATACCTTATTCTGTCCTCAGCGCAATGACAGGGTCCTTCTTGGAGGCCGACTGCGAAGGGATCAGGCCGCCGATCATGGTCAGGACCGTGGCGATAGCGACCAGTACCAGAGCGGCCGGAAGCGGCAGGACGGCTGTTATGTCATCGATCTCCGTGACTTTGTGGATGATGTTGTTGATCGGGAACAGCAGCAGCCGCGTGACCGCGACGCCGATGATGCCCGACAGAAGACCGATGATACAGGTCTCCGCGTTGAAGATGGAGGAGATGTTTCTCTTGGAGGCGCCGATCGCCCTCAGAATACCGATCTCCTTGGTCCTCTCCAGAACGGAGATGTAAGTGATAATGCCGATCATGATCGAGGAGACGATCAGGGAGATCGAGACGAACGCAATGAGGACATAGGTGACGGCATTGACAATGGTCTCGACCGAGCCCATCAGGATGCCGGTGATGTCCGTGTACTGCAGCTTCTGCTCTTCTTTGGCATTGTCGTTGTAGCTTGTCAGAAAGTCCGTGAATCTGTTTTTGGACTCGAAATCATTGAAGTAGAAGGAGATTCCGGTCGGGTCCTCCTTGTCCTGGTACCCCAGCTTGAGCAGATTTCCCTTATAAGAAGTATCCTCCCCGGTGACCATGGCTTCCATGATCCTGGACAGTTCGTTTTCGTCCTTGCTGAACTTGAAGGCCTCGGCAAACTTGTCCGTATCGATGGTCAGAAGGTCCTCGCCGCTGCCAAACAGATTGGAGAGCGGAGCCATGGCCTGGGCCAGCGCTTCGCCGGTTCCTTTGGCGACGAGAAGGGCCATGTATTCTTTGGCCAGGCCGTAGCCCTCCTCGAAGAGAGCAGAGCTGTTGTCGGCGACAGCTTTGGCGATCGCGGCGTCGGCAGAGGGGAGATCCTTGACCGGGACCAGGCCGTTTTCGTCCGGCGAAAGGCTCCCGTAGTAGTTGTCAAAAGCGTCCTCTATGATCTTTACGGCATTGCCGGCGTCCAGCTTGATCTGGTCGATGCCGCTCAGCATCTCGCCGATCTTTTCCTCGTTGATGGCCTGCTGCTTGTACATATCCAGGTAGGCGAGGGTGATATACTGCGTGGAAGTCACGTCTCCGCCGTCCTCGAACCGCTTGGTGATCTGGGTTTTGAGCAGGGCTTTTTGGGAGTCGTCGATGCCTTCCATACCGTCGATCACCGCGTCGGCCTCCGCCTTATTGGAGGCGCCGTTGAGGGAATCGATGGTTTTCTGAACAGAATCGGAGGCCATGGCGGCGGCCTGCGAAAGGCTCTGATCGACCAGGGTATCCTCCATCGACTCGATCGCCGCGATCGTGGCGGACACATCGATGCTGCCGGGCTCCTGTTCAGGGGCGGTCTCACTGCCGGTCAGTCCCTGGCCGGCACTCTCGGAATCACCGCCCGGGATATCGACGATTGTGTCCTTGAGCATCTGCGCGGTCGCTTCGTCAAGTCCCAGAAGATCGATGATCGCTTCCGCCTCGCCGCGCGTGGAGACGCCGGACAGGCTGTCCGTGAGTCTCGTGATCAGTGCGCGGACGGTCTGGCGGACCTGGGGCTCCGCTGATTTTCGGGCTTCGCTCTCGATCGTTTCCTTCTGGGCTTTAAGAATGTCTGTGACCGCGGACACGTCCGGACTGGTCTCCGGCGCCGAAGACTCGTTGACGGTGATCGTCGCGATCTTCTGATAGCCCTCGATGACGCCCTTTGCGAAGGCGGAGTCTGCCTGCGTCACTGCTTTGACCATGGACTCCGTGACCTCGTCGATGCTCTCCACGACGGCCTTGGACGAATCCATGACGATCTGCGCCGTGGAGTCCGGATCCATGTTGACGCCGTCCATATCCATATTTACGACGAAGGCCTCCGCCAGCAGGTCCTCGTCGACTGTGATCATATCTTCAAAGTTCAGCGCGTCGTCATCGTCCTCGTCGTCAAATGCCTTGCCGGAGAAGACGTCGTAATCGGGATCCCGGAGCTGGGCCTTTACGATCTCCGAAGAGGCGGACTTTTCCATGACATAGGATGTCAGCGACGGGAGATAGAGCACGCCGGAGGTTGAGGAAGAGCCGGAGCCCTTCTCTTTGGGCTTATAGATGATGGCCGTGATCTTTAGAGGCTCCGCCTTCTCGTAGACGTCCATCATGTAGTCGTCGTCTCCGGACATATCCTCGTAGATCTCATATTCTTCGTTGTATTTGTACTTATCCGCCGGATGGATCAGCTTGAGCTCTCTGCCGAGCAGATCTTCGTAGGAGATGGTCATCGGCTCGTTGCGGACGGTGATCTTTTCGCCCAGATAGAGGTTTTTGACGATGTCCTTGAGCTCTTTGGTGCTGCGGAATCCGAGGGAGTACAGGAGCAGGTCGGAGATCTGATTGGGATCCTGTACGCAGACAGCCAGCTCATTATACTTTTCCGGCCACTTGCCGAAGGCGACCGTGTACTCCTCCTTCATCCGTTCGGGTTCGATCATCTCGGAAAAGGTGGTCATGCCGCCGGAACCGGTGTTGGACATCAGGGACGCCATCATATTGCCCTGCTGGTTGAGACTGCTATTGGGGTGGATCTGCGCAAGCGTATCCTCCGCGTCGATCGTATAGATGGTCGGCGTGACGGAGTAGATGTACTTGATCATGCGCACATCCTCCTTATATTCCTCGGGATGGGCGTCCAGATAATCCATGAAACTCTTCAGGTCATTATTGGAGATCGAGTCCGTGAAGGAGGTTATGTACTGCTGCTCGCGCAGGAAGTTCCCCTCCGATTTATTCTGCGCCTGGGCCTGCATGGACAAAATAGTGCTGGCCAGGTCGCCCGCCTCTGCGTTGATGGTCAGAGGATAGCTGTTCATGGTCTCTTCCTGGATCTGGTCGATGTAATTCTGAAATCCCGTCGAGAGGGCCAGGATCAGCGCGATTCCGATGATGCCGATGGACCCGGCAAAGGACGTCAGGAAGGTACGTCCCTTCTTGGTCATGAGGTTGTTCAGGCTCAGCCCGAAGGAGGTCGCGAGGGACATGGACGCTTTGCCCAGATTCCTGTGGACGGCAGGTTCCTCGCTCTCGACCGTGAGAGGATTGGTGTCGTCGGTGATGCAGCCGTCCTTGAGACGCACGATGCGGTTGGCATACTGCTCGGCGAGCTCCGGGTTATGGGTGACCATGACGACAAGGCGGTCATTGGCTACTTCCTTGAGCAGGTCCATGACCTGCACGGAGGTTTTGGTGTCGAGAGCACCGGTGGGCTCGTCGGCCAGAAGGATCTTGGGGTCGTTGACCAGCGCTCTTGCGATCGCGACGCGCTGCATCTGTCCGCCGGACATCTGATTGGGCTTTTTGTGGGACTGCTCCCTGAGACCGACTTTTTCGAGGGCGTCGAGAGCCATCTCCCTGCGCCTGTCGGCGGAAATGCCTCCGATGGTCAGCGCCAGCTCCACGTTCTGCAGAACGGTCTGGTGGGGGATCAGGTTGTAGGACTGAAAGACGAAGCCGACGGTATGATTCCGGTAGGAATCCCAGTCGCGGTCCTTGTATTTTTTGGTCGAGACGCCGTTGATGATCAGGTCTCCGCTGTCATAGCGGTCGAGCCCGCCGATGATATTGAGGAGCGTGGTCTTTCCCGATCCGCTGGGGCCCAGGATCGCGACGAACTCGTTGTCTCTAAGGCTCAGAGAGACATTGTCAAGAGCGATCTGCTCGAAGCCGCCCGTATTGTATTTTTTGCTTATATTCTTAATCTGAAGCATAGGATCTCCGCATATTTGATAGTGGGGAACAACCGATTGTGCGGAACACAATCAGATACAACTAATTATACTACTGTAACCGAAGAGTATAATCGGACACAAGTCTTAAAATGATTCTTTATCCTAATTTAATACTTTTGTAAATTCGGCGGCCTGAAGAAACAGTATAGAAATAATTCTATATTTACATTGTCAAAATAGTGCTATAATAGAAGTCTATGAAGAAAGGAAATCTATTATGAGCCATAATCGATTTGTTATTCTGGCCGCCGTGCTGCTCCTTTGTTTCTTTGGTGTCAGCGGTACGGCAGGAATCCGCGCTTACGCGGCGCGCACGGAAAATGCAGAACAGCGGATCTACACTCCTTATGAGCTGGGATGCATGGCGCAGTATTACTATAAACGCACCAGTAAGGACGGATACTATCCGCCGGCTGCGGATTGCCAGAAAGAGAAGGACGGGACCTATCTGGTCAAAGTATATGAGAAAGTGGACGACGGGAAAGGTAAATCCCACGACGTCACTTACGCGCAGTACAGCCTCGACCGGAATGCGAAGGGGAAGGACCTCTCGTCCGGCAAGACTATTGACCTGACGCTTTACAGCAAAGTCTATACGCCCGAGGAACTCTGCAAGCTGGCCAAAAATTACTACTATACGACCAACGATTTTTATCCTCCCAACTCCGAGTACAGAGTCAATAAGGACGGAACATATACGATCCGCCTTTATGAGGTGATCGAGGATGAGAGCGGGACCGAGCACAACGCGACCTGCTGCTGGTATACTGTCAATGTCTGCGGAGTGGGAAAGGACGATCTCCTTCTGCAGGACGTCGATTTTAATAAATGAAAAAGAATAAGAATCGGAAGAACAGAAAAAACTGCCGGTACCGGCCGATGATCAGAAAAGGCATGAGCGCAATACTGCTTGCGCTCATGCTTCTTGCTTTTATCAGGATTCAGATGAGCGGGAGCGAAGGGACGCCGGAAGCGCCCGTAGCACCCGGCGCTATAGAAGCGCGGAAAGAAGAAGCCTCGGCCATCCTGCCGGACGATCATGCAGTGAGAGATTCCGAGCAGCTCTTCACGCCGGACATGGTCCCTCCTTACTCCGGAAAGGCCTTCGCGGATATCAATGGCGACGTGCCCTTTTTTACAGAGGAGGAGATGACTTCGAAGGCTTTCCACGAGTACTGGCCCCTGGACGACCTTGGGAGATGCACAGGAGCCTGCGCCTGCGTCGGCCCCGAAACGCTCCCGAAAGAGAAGCGCGGGGATATCAGCATGGTGAAACCCACCGGATGGAATACGGCCCGCTACCCGGACATCGACGGGGAGATGCTCTTCAACCGCTGCCATCTGATCGGGCATATGCTGACCGGACAGGATGCAAACGAGCGCAACCTGATCACGGGGACCCGGTACATGAATACGGAAGGAATGCTTCCCTTCGAGGAATCCGTCGCCATGTATGTGGAGGGAACCGGCAATCATGTGATGTACAGGGTCCGGCCCTGTTTTGACGGAGACAACCTGGTCTGCGCCGGCGTCCTCATGGAAGCGAGATCCGTGGAGGATCCCCGGATCCAGTTCTGTGCCTTCTGCTATAATGTGCAGCCCGGTTTTGTGATCGATTATGCCACGGGCGCCAACCGGAGGGCGGACGAATAGAGCCGGTCCGGGGCGCGCAGGAACGGTCGTTCCGGGCGGCGGATCACTCAGAGCAGTCCTTTCTCCAGCGCATCTACGACGTCCGTGAGCGAATCGAACACGCCGGCGCACAGCTTGCGCGTGGCCGGATCCGGCTGCACGGCATTGGGGATCATGATGGGGGCGCAGCCCGCCGCGTAAGCCGCGCGGATTCCGTTGGGGCTGTCTTCCAGCACATAGCACTCGGCGGGGTCCCTGCCGATCATAGCCGCTACGCGCAGATAGCTCTCCGGGTCGGGTTTGCTGTGGACCACTTCGTCCCCGCAGAGAGAGGCGGCAAAATAGTGTCCGAGCCCGGAGGTCTCCATATTGCTGTCCACGACTCTGCGCTCGCTCCCGCTGGCCAGCCCCAGTACATATCCTTTCCGCGCAAGATACGGAAGAATGACGGAAAGGCCGGGCCGGGCCTGCAGATCATTCCTGACCAGCTCGGCGACCCGGTCGAAGCTCTGCCGGATGAATTTCCCGGCATCCGCTTCCGGCGGCAGATAGCGTGCGGCGGTTCGGACGATATCATCGCCGGATCTTCCCATCAATGCGATATGCATCTCCATTGGCACCACAAATCCATATTGCCTGAGAGCAATGTCATCGTAGGCCTTGTCGTAGATACACTGCGTGTCGAACATCAGTCCGTCCATATCGAATATAAATGCGGTTTTATTCATGTCGGCTCCCCGGTGGAGGCGTTTCAGCTGAAGCGGGGCAGGTAGTCGCCGTGCGCCGCGATCAGTTCATCCACCATTTTCTTAATTGTGTCGATATCGAGTTCACTGCCCGTGTGAGGATCCAGCATAGCCGCCTGATAGACGTGTTCAAGCTTGTGCGTGCGGGCGGCTTCCACGGTGAGAAGCTGCACATTGATGTCGAGCATGTTCATCGCCGCGCACTGGACCGGAAGAGGTCCGACGTGGCAGGGATGGATCCCGTGGCCGTTCACCAGACAGGGCACCTCGACGCAGGCCTCCTCGGGCAGGTTGGAGATCAGGTGTCCGGTGTTGAGGACATTTCCGCCGATCTGATAAGGTGTATCGGTCACAACGGACTCCATGATATGCGAGGCGTATTCTCTGGAGCGCTCGTGCGTCTTGACGCCTGTCTTAAGCAGTTCCTCGTACTCCTTCTTCCAGGATTCGATCTGGTTGATGCAGCGGCGCGGATACTCGTCCAGAGGAATGTTGTAGCGGTCAATGAGCTCCGGATAGCGGTTTTTGATATAGAAACCGTTGTATTCGGCGTTGTGTTCGCTGGATTCGGTTACATAGTAACCGAAATTGCGGATGTAGTCAAAACGCACCTTGTCCTTGAAATCGGGCTCCGCCATTTTGGCGGGGACGCGGGCCTTGATCTCGGGATAGAGGTCGTTTCCGTCCCTGTCGCGGATGTCCAGGAGCCATGCCATGTGGTTGATGCCGGCGATCAGCTCCTTGCGGCCCTCCAGCTTATCCTGCATGCCCAGCGCGTTCAGCAGTCCTTCGGAGCAGACCTGCACGCTGTGGCACAGGCCCACGGTTTTGATGGGGGTATAGCGCAGCATGAAGCCCGTCAGCATGGCCATGGGGTTGGTGTAGTTGAGGAACAGCGCGTCGGGGCACACCTCCGCCATGTCGTCGG
>ODAI012597818.1_pt1 | contig 24272 bp, 25 predicted proteins | sample 1539321 | NCBI WGS metagenome assembly ODAI01 (sample SAMN02144231, study PRJEB22623) | gut metagenome | biome: sheep rumen | host: Ovis aries | place: New Zealand | reverse complement strand
TCACTCTTGAGAGCAACTTGCGCGGTTTTCTTGAGTTCTTCTTTTGTCATGGTTTCGATTCTCCTTTTTTGGGTTTGATTGATCAGGTCCCGGCCGCCTTTTCAGGCGGTCAGGTACCACGCGGACTTTTTAACGGACCACTTGCAGCCGGCTTTTTTCAGCGTGTCGGCGTGCTTTTTCGTTTCGCCGGTGATCCATGCGACGGGCTTACTTGTTGCGGCGCCCTTGATTACTACCGTCACGCCGTCGAGCTTTTCAAAAGCCGCGGTTTTTTCGGTGATCGCGTTTTCTTTGTCGATCTCTTTTTGTACGTCGTGACAGATGATATCTTCCGCCTCTTTTGCGCGCTCTTCCGCTTCTTTCAGGTCCGCGGCGTATCCGTCGCGGGCCGTTTCTGCTGCTTCCAACTTGTTTAGCGCGTCTTCAAGTTGGCTTTCAAGGCGGTTTATTTTATCCAGCGCGGCGGCCTTTTCCGCTTGTAGCTTGTCAACGTCGGCGGGCGCGCTTTCAAAGTAGGCGCGGACCGCTCTATCATATTCGGGCTGCTTCACGTAAACGGGAAGCAAACCGGCGTAATATCGACAGTCGCGGCCTAAAACCGCGATTCCTTTGCGGCCGGTCGTCAAAAGGTGGTCCGCTGCTTCAGGGAAAAGAGCCGTATAAGCCGCGTTAAAATAGGTGATTTCTTGCGTTTCCGGGCAGTAGTACGCTTTTACGCTGGTGCCGGTGCCGTATTCAAGCGTAAACGGGGCCGGGATAGATACGCGGACCTGTAAACCCGGGTCCAAAAAACGGTCCATGTTCGGCGCGTCGCCGGTCCGGGTCCACGTCTTCCCGTCGGCCGTATATGATCCGTCTTCCGGGTCCTTTTGCAGCGCCGGCCGGATCGCGTCGTTATAATCGAGGCCAATAGACCGGATGACGATATAACCGTCAGTTGCTGTAAAGGTGCCGTTTTCCGGGTCCGTCGTTACAATGATACGCGCGGCTTTTTTGAAATGCTGCGCGATTGCCGCGGTAAAAAGTCCGCTGTAGGTCGTTTTGATCGTGTTCTTTTTCATTCTGTTTGATCCTCTCTTTCTTGAGTTGGTTTTGGTACCGGTGATCCGGGGAAAAGTGGCGGCCGGATTTGCACCGGCCCGGCCTTGCGGCCGTGCTGCGTGTCGTCACTTGTAAAGGCGTTTCGCGCTGGTCGTGTCGTCGTCGTTCGTGCCGGCGCTCTGTGCGCTGTACTGAACGCCGAACATGTTGCGGACCTCTTCAAGCGTATATTGTTTTTTGTTGTGTTTGCGGTACCAATCCGGCGCAAGGTACCAGGCGCTTTTCTTTGAATGCCACTTGAAATTTAAAGCTTTCAGCGCGTCTTTGTTCGTTTTCGTGTCGCCTGTGATCCATACGAAAGCGCCGATAATTTCAATTGTGATCCCGTGCAGCTTTAAAAGCTTGTCAATCAAGTTGATAAAGTCTTGCGGCGCTTCTTTCGTCGCGTTTTCGCCGGTGCGGGTGTAGGTCTTGCCCTCTTGCGTCTTGTGCGTGTCTTTCACGCGGTCCCACAAACGGGTGTACTCTTCATTAATCGCGGCCATTGTCGCGGCGTCGCCGCCATTGTCCGGATGATTTTTGACGGCCGCTTTTCTGTAGGCCTTTTTCAAATCTTCCGCCGTTTCGATCGTTCCGAAAAATCTTGTTTTAATCATTGCTTTGATCCTCTCTTTTGTGTTTTTTGCCGGTTTAAAACCGGGTTTAAATCCGCGGCCGGTAGTGGGCCGGCCGAAAGTCTTTAGCTTTCGCGGATAATGTCGTAATATTCGGACCATTCAAGGCCGTTTGTTTCGTCGTTCAAGTCGTATTCTGTCGCGGCCTGTTCGAGCATTTCGGCCTTTGTGAGTAATTCGCCTGTTTCGCGGTTCATGTAGTAAACCATTCTTTTGCCCTCTTTTCGGTTGTTTTCGATCCTTGCGGACCGTAAACCCGGCGCCGGCGCTGGTCCCGGTTCACGCCTTGCGGCGTTTGCATACCGTCGGGTTTTGTTTGTCGTGCTTTCAAGGCCGCTTTTCGCGCTGTCTTGCGCGCCGTTACTTTGGACCGGTGCCGGATCGCTGTCTATGCAATCCGCTTCCATTTGCGCCGGCCTTTTTCGTGGGGCCTCTCATTCAATTGTGTTTTCGTTCTGTCGACCTGTCCCGCGTTCGGTGCCGGGGTGGGTTTCGACTGGTGCCGGGGTCGTGCTGTCGTGCTGTCGTGCTCTGTCTAATAGTCTAAAGGTTGTGCGCACTTTTGTACATACCGGAATAATGCACAAAGTTCGCACTATGATTTTGTGCATTTTGCATAGTTCGCACAACTGGATAAAAGGCCGGCGGCGGATCGCTTCCAATTAAGCGCGCGAAAAACGCGCGGCGGCTGGTCGGCAGAGCGGCAGCAGATCGCCGGACCGGATGAGGACCGCCGGCGCTTTATGGTAACTTTTGCGGCGGTTATTCCAGCATTAGAGACTTGATAGATATTTAGATATACTTGTAACACAGATAAACGGCCGGGGCCGGCGGATTTTTAAAGGGCTTTTTAAAACGGCCGGGGAGCATATATATAATATTAATATTCCTATGGATTTATTATTTCGTCAGTATATAGCCTTTTCTTGACTTGTAGTGTTCGCCGGAAAAAGTGCGGCGGCAAAAAAACGACGTGTTTAAAATGTCGGCAGCAGAAAAAGAGCGACGGCCGGCAGCAGAAAAAGAGCGACGGCCGGCAGCAGATCAGGCCGGCAGAAAAAACCGGCAGACGGTCGACGGCTGGAAAGCATAACCGGACCGGCAGCAGATCAAACCGGACCGGCAGCAGATCGAGACGCGGCACCGGCTGCAACTTGACAGCGGCAGCAGATCGACAGGACCGGCGGCAGACTTTCCACCGGCAGAGACTGACAGCAGCAGACCGACGGCAGCAGCAGAGACCGACGGCAGCGGCAGAGGCAGAGACGGCCGGCAGAGATCGACAGCAACAGACCGACGGCAACAGACCGACGGCCGGCAGAATAGCAGCGGGGAAAATCCGGCGGCATTTTCTGCTGACCGGCAGACGGGAACGGGGGAAAAGGGATTTAGGGATTAGGGGGCGTTATATTTCTCTTTTTCTTTGTTACTTTCGTTTTCTCTTTGCCGTGGCCGGCAAGGTCCGCCGGGTAAGGGGAAGGGAGATTATAGAGGGATAGGGTTGCAAGGATCAGGATGATGACGACATATATCTATTACTTCTCCATTAGAATGATATCCCCTCCTGTTGGTCCCCCCCCTTACGGATTGGACCCCCTGTCCGTGGGGCACGGTCTGGGGGCACCCCCTTTTATACGCAAAAGGTCGATTTTCAGGCTCTCGGATCGCGCGTGCGCGCGCCTGCGCGCCATTGTGTGCCCCGTGCGCGTACACGGAAACATGAACCGTTATGCACCTGTCGCACATGCTATTATGATATTGCGAATAATAGACATGGAGATAAATCATGATCTACGAAGACGAAGAGTATTACGAAGGGTGGCCGAAGCTTCCCGGATGGTACGATGTTTTAATTGACGGTCAGCCCGAACGGCTTAGACACTGGATTTGTCAGATGTCCGGCAGACACGAATGGGTAGACTATCAGGGGAACTATATAAGAAATCAAGCAGTAGTTTGGACTGGCGAACCTGATGTAAGACCATGAAGGTAGTACACAAGTTTTACAACACAAGCGCGTGGAAGCATCTGCGCGCTTTAGTTTTGCGCGAAGCAGAATACAAGGATCAGCTTGAGCTAAGAACCGGGAGAAACGTTCCTGCGGACATGGTTCACCATATCTTTCCGCGAGACAAATACCCTGAGTATGAGCTTGAGCGCTGGAACTGCATCGCGGTCAGCAACGATACACACGAACTGCTTCATATACGCTCGTCAAACAATCTGTCTCCGCTCGGATGGGAGCTTCTGTTCGAGACTGCGGAGAAGCAGAACATTCCGCTGTCAAGGCTTTTCCTTGTGATCGGATTGCCGGGAAGCGGCAAGACCACATGGGCGAAACAGCATTTAAGGAACGGCCTTGCATATGACGCAGATTACTTGGCGGCAGCGTTCCGTTTAACGCGTCCGCACGAAGATACATCTGCGTCCGCGAGGAAGATGGCAAACAGCATGGCTATTTCCTTTGCCCAAAATGCTCGGCGGTTTTGCGGACTGGTGTACGTGATTCGCACGGCACCAACAATCGAAGAGTTTCAGGAGATTGCGCCCGATACAGTAGTTATCTGTAATCGGGCTTTTAATATTTCCGCGCGGAAAGACTACTCGAAGATGAGCAAGGCGCAGACGGAAGAGATGAAGCAGAATATCGAGGAGATCAGATCGTTCTGCAAGGACAACGACATAGAAGTGATAGAGGTGTGACATGAAACGTAGCGGATGGCGGAAAAGGATAAAAGAGGCGTGCATCGCCGCTCAAACCTATCAGCCGTTTTTTGACAGCGTGATTGATACACTTGCGATCCTGATGGAAACGCGCGATTTAGCGCAGAAAGACTTTGAGGACAACGGATCATTGCCGGTTATCGAATACACGAATAAGAACGGTATATCGAATCCGATCAAGAATCCTTCAATGGTGGTAGTCCTCGACTGTAACGCACAGGCCCTTCAATACTGGCGCGATCTCGGTCTGACCAGTAAATCATGGAAAGCGATAAACGAGGGCAAGGAACCGGAAGACACAAGAGACGGTCTGACAAAGGCTCTCGCTGACCTCGGTATCTGATGCACAAGAAGAAGTACGCGGATCGCGCCATTGAATACGCGAACAGTGTTGTGAAGGGCGGCATTGTTGCAAGTGACGGTGTTATCAACGCGTGCAAGCGCTTCCTCGCGGATTTAAAGCGCGATGATCTTGAATTCCGCACACAACAGGCGGACACGGCGGTCGCGATCATCGAGGGCATATTCGTTCATAGGCAGGGCGAAGACATGAACGGCAAACCCCTGTCTAATGCGCCTTTCCTGCTGGAACCTTGGCAGATTTTCATCGTCTACAATCTGCTCGGATTTTGGAAGAAGGGCACGAACGAACGGCGGTACAAAGAAGCCTTTATCATGATTGGCCGGAAGAACGGGAAGACGAGCTTGATCGCTGCGCTTGCTTTCGCAATGGCGATCATTCAGCGACAGAGCGGTTCCCGTACGTACGTTGTAGCCGCCGCGCTTAAACAGGCGCTTGAGACATTCAACTTTATCAAGTACAGCCTTGATTACAGGGGAATGTCCAAGACCATGAATATCCATAACAACAGCTTTGAGCACTCCATCAAGTACACGTTCACCAAGAACGGAGTGCCTGACGGTTTCATGGATATTCAGATCATGGCTTCAAACCCGGATAAACAGGATTCCTTTAACTGTAACTTTGCAATCGCGGATGAGGTGGCGGCCTTTAAGACACCGGCACAGTACAACAGATTCAAAGAGGCCATGCAGGCCTATACGAACAAACTGATGATCGGTATCACGACCGCAGGTGACAATATCAACTCTTTCGGACACAGCCGTATGGAATACGCGCTGAAGGTTGCGGACGGAAGTATGACGGATGACTCCTACTTCTCCTTTGTCGCCAAGGCTGATGAGGATGAGAAAGGCGATGTCGACTACCTGAATCCGATTCAGCACATGAAAGCGAATCCCAACTACGGAGTCACGATTCGTCCTGAAGAGATTATGGCTGCGGCAAGACAGGCTCAGAGTGATCCGATGCTCCTGAAGGATTTCCTGTCTCGGTCGCTGAACGTCTACTCTCAGTCCATGAAAGCATGGTTTGACCTGAATGAGTTTAAATCTTCGGACGGTCAATACACATGGACGATTGATGAGCTTTCCAAATTGCCGATTGACTGGTACGGCGGTGCCGACCTCTCGCGCGTGTACGACTTAACGGCCGCTGCGCTCGTCGGGCAATACAAGGGCGTGGACATTATCATCACGCACGCGTTTATCCCTGTCTCTCAGATCAATGAAAAGATTGAGAAAGACATGGTAGATGTCTACGGCTGGGAGAGAGAAGGGCTGCTGACAATTTGTAACGCGCCCACGATACAGGCGCAGGATGTCGTCAACTGGTTCGTGATGATGCGGAGCAAGGGCTTCAAGATTCGGTCAGTCGGACACGACAAGAAGTTCGCGGGAGAAGAGTACTTCCCGGCAATGAAGAAAGCACATTTCTCAATCGTCGACCAACCTCAGCTATACTTCCTGAAATCTCAGGGATTTAGACATATCGAAAAGGCCGCAAAGAATGGAACGCTCTACTATCTCCATTCTCCGGCTTATGAATATTGTGTCGGAAACGTCCGCGCTAAAGAGGGCGTAGACGATGCTGTTATGTACGAAAAGATCAGCGAACACACCAAGATAGACCTCTTCGATGCTTCTGTCTTTGCAACGATCCGTATGTGCAAGGACGATGAGAAGAAGAAAAAAGCGCGTAGCTGGTTTGGAGAAGAAACATGAACCTTTTCAAGAAAAAGAAGAAGCGGGAAAAGAGCGCAAGCGCGTACTGGCTGACTTCACCGGAGGCCTACGATACTCTTTGTATCAGCGGCTATACTCCGCTTGACCATAACCCGGAGATCATGGCCGCGTGCTACAAGATCGCTTCGATCATTGCGTCCGCAACGATTCACCTGATGCAGAACACGGCAGACGGCGACAAGCGTCTTCAGAACGAACTGTCTCGGAAGATTGATATCAACCCGATGCGGAACATGACGCGGCAGACGTGGATGACAGGCATTGTGATGACGATGCTGTTATACGGCAGGGGAAACGCGGTCGTTGTACCGCACACGGAAAGAGGACTCCTTGCAGACCTCGAACCGATCGCGGCAAGCAGAGTGACCTTACAGCCGATCATGAACAGCTACACGGACTACCGTGTGGTGATCGACGGATCGCGCGAGATGGACCCGAACAACGTTCTTCACTTCGTGTATAACCCGGACGAGAACTACCTGTGGAAGGGAAGAGGAATGACTGTCAATTTGCAGACGGTCGCTGAAAACCTAAAGCAGGCGGCAAAGACGGAAAACGCGTTCATGAAGAGCGAATACAAACCGTCGCTGATCGTCTCCGTTGATGCTCTGACCGATGAGTTTGCTTCTCCTGAGGGGCGCAAGAAACTGATTGAATCCTACGTGAATCCGGCTACACCGGGTGACCCTTGGATGATTCCTGCTGAACAGATGAGCGTGCAGCAGGTCAAGCCCCTGACTCTCGCCGATCTTGCTATCGCAGACACAGTAACACTCGACAAAAAGGCCGTTGCTTCGATTCTCGGAGTACCGGCTTTTATTTTAGGCGTAGGTGAGTACAGCGCGGCGGAATGGAACTACTTCATTTCGACGACGATCATGAACCTTGCCAAGAATATCGCGGCAGAAATGACGCGCAAGCTGATCCTGTCACCTGACTGGTATCTGACCTTCAACATTTGGTCGCTCCTTGACTACGACATCGAGAAGGTTTCGTCGATCATGCTTGCCGGTTCTGACCGCGGTTTTGTTTGCGGCGATGAATGGCGCGACCGTGTACATCTCAGCCCTGTAGGACTCAAGGAATACAAGGTACTGGAGAACTACATCCCGGCAGACATGAGCGGCAAACAGAAGAAACTTGTCCAAGAAGGAGATTAATCATGGAGAAGGAAAGACAGATGCGGCAGGTAAGAAGCGCGGCATCGGAATTTACAACGAGGGAAGACGGCGAGGCCCGGATCATCGAAGGGTACTTCGCCGTTTTTAATAGCAACTATGAGATCGGACCGGGAATGACCGAAAGCATTGCTCCCGGCGCGTTCTCAAACACGCTTGGTGCAGACGTGAGAGCTCTGATCAATCACGACTCCACTCTTGTCCTTGGAAGGAACAAGGCAGGTACGCTTGAGCTTCGCGAGGATTCGCACGGCTTATGGGGAAAGATCATTATCAATCCGAACGATAGTGATGCAATGAACCTGTATTCGCGCGTTCAGCGAGGCGATGTAAACCAGTGTTCCTTCGGATTCTTTATCACCAACGAGGAAACCGATTTCCGAGATGATGGTAGCGTCCACTGGACGATCCGTGAGGTCGAATTGTTCGAGGTTTCTTGCTGCACGTTCCCGGCATATGAACAGACGAGTATCCAAGCGCGGACGAAAGAGCGTGACGACCTGATCGAGCGGCGCGCAAAGGCTTGGAGAACCAAAATGAAAGAGAGGTTACATCATGGCACTGAAAGTCCTGATGCTTCGGAAGAAGCTGAATGATAAGCAGAAGGACCTTGATGCTCTCCGCGCAAAGGCTGACGAGTTCGCGACCCGTGAGGCCGAGCTTGAAAAGAGCATTGAGGAAGCGTCCACCGATGAGGAGCGCTCCGTAGTCGAGGAAGCTATCAACCAGTTTGAGACCGAAAAAGAAAATCATACCGAAGCGGTAGGAAATCTCGAAAGAGAAGTCCAAGAGCTTGAGGATGAGATTAAGGCTGAAGAGGAGAAGCAGAACACCGAACCTGTTCCTGCTGCCGAACCGGCAAAAGAAAGAGAAAAGGAGATTACTAACATGAACACTCGCACCAAATTCTTTGGAATGACTGTTCAGGAGCGCGATGCTTTCATCGCTCGTGAGGACGTGCAGAAGGTCCTTACCGAAGTCCGCTCCGCAATTGCACAGAAGCGCGCCATTTCAAACGCAGGTCTGCTTATTCCTGACGTTATGCTTGGCCTGCTTCGCGAGAACATTGAGAACTATTCCAAGCTGTACAAGCACGTTGATGTCCGCAGACTTGGCGGCACCGGCCGTATGATCGTTGAGGGAACTATCCCCGAAGCGGTTTGGACCGAAATGTGCGCAAACCTGAACGAGCTTGATCTGAGCTTTAGCTCTCTTGAAGTCGACGGATTCAAGGTCGGCGGTTATTTCAAGATTTGCAATGCGACTCTTGAGGATTCCGACATTGACCTTGCCGCTGAACTGCTCCGCGTTCTTGGCGAAGCGATTGGTCTTGCGCTTGACAAGGCTATCCTGTACGGAACCGGCACCAAGATGCCGCAGGGTATCGTCAAGGCTCTGTCCCTTGTAACGAACACCCCGAACATCTTCTCGATCGCCGCTTCCGTTACCGGTCTTGCTCTGTTCCAGAACATCCTGACCGACTATGCGGCGGCTGACAACAAGTACTCTCGCGGCAACATCGTTTGGGCGATGAACGAGGCTACTTACACCAAGCTTCGCGTACAGGCAATGTCCATCAATGCGGCTGGCGCAATCGTCAGCGGTATGGACCGCACCATGCCGGTTATCGGTGGCGCTGTCGAGACTCTGAACTTCATCCCGGACAACGTGATCATCGCCGGTTACGGCGATATGTATCTGCTTGCAGAGCGCCGCGGCGTTCAGCTTGGCACTTCCGAGCACGCATTTTGGGTTGCGGATCAGACCGGTTTCAAGGGCACGGCACGTTACGACGGCAAGGTGAAGGATGTTGACGCGTTCGTTGCTATCGGTATCAACGGTGTCACCCCGAACGCGACCATGACCTTCGCGGCTGACACGGCCAACTAAAGTCTTCACGGACAGATTTGGATGGGGATCGCTTATATCTTGTAGGCGATCCCTATCCGCGTAAAACCGAAGAAGACAAGAAAGAGAAAAACAGAGGAATAAAACATGACAACGGCATGGACTGAGATACTGAGTGATCTGCTTGAAGGATTAAAGATCGACCTCGGCATTTCCACCACCGTTTATGATTCGAGACTGACTGTGTATCTTCAATCGGCTTATGAGTCTATCGAAGAAGAGGGCGTAACGCTTGACGCTACGCGCGTAAAAGACCAGCAGCTTGTCATCATGTACGCGGCGTGGACATGGCGGCGCAGAGATTCAGGCGAGGGTATGCCGCGCATGATTCGCTATGCTTTAAACAATCGTGTGTTCAGCGAGAAGATGAAAGGTGACGAGTAATGGAAGATGATGCCTTAATTCTGCTGTCTGAGACCTCTACTCAAGATGAATACGGTGTTTATCACAACTCACCGGTGAGCCGTACCGTATTTGTCCGAAAGACAGAGGTTACTCGGTCGGAGTTTTATCAGGCCGGAAGATCGGGTCTTACTCCACAGCTTGTCTTGATAACCTTCTTCGCGAACTACGAGGGTGAAGAAGTTTGCATATATCACGATCAGCCGTATCACATCTACCGCACGTACCGCGTGCCGGGTACGGATGATCTTGAATTGTATTTGGAGTTGAAGGGCGGAACAAATGGCGCGGCGTAAGAGACGAGTAATCAGGGCTGAGAATCTTGGCGAGGAGATCAAAAAGATTCTCAACGAATATGGCGAAGATCTTGCAAAAGATATCGATGAGGTCGCTCAGAAGGTTTCTCAAAAGGGTCGTTCGGCGGTCCGCAACGAGGCAATAGCGAAGTTCGGTTCACGAAAGGGAATACACCGCTATGCAAGAGGATGGCAAGTAAACGCAGACGTGAATAGACTTTATATCTCTTACGAGATTTACAACAAGTCGCAGCCTACCCTGACGCACTTACTTGAAAACGGTCACGAGATGAGAGGATGGGCGGAAGGAAAACCGAGGTTTCCCGGCCGCCCTCACATCGATCCTGTCGCGGAAGAACTATCCGAAGAATTTGAAAAAGAGGTGCTGGATGCAATACAGAGAAGTGAGTGAGATGGTGGCGGAGTTCGGCTATCCGTATGCTTATCGGTATTTCCCGGCATCGGAAGACAAGGCTCCGCCGTTTGTAGTTTATTACTACGCCGGAGCGGATGATTTCTTCGCGGATGATCGCAATTATCAGAGAATCGTACCGCTCGTCATTGAGGCGTACTTCGACAACAAGGACTTCGAAGCAGAGGCGAGAATCGAATCTGTTTTGGATGCACACGGTATCACGTACAGCAAAGAGGAGATTTACATCGAATCGGAGCGAATGTACGAAATCTACTACGAAGCAGAGGTAATTATCAATGTCTAAAGTTAAGTTTGGACTTTCCAACGTCCACTACGCAGTAGCCACCATCGGAACCAACGGCACTGCAACTTACGGCGAAGTCAAGGCATTCCCCGGCGCTGTCTCTCTGAGCATGGAGCCGCAGTCCGAGACTTACACCTTCCACGCGGACAACATCGATTACTTCACCAACAACACCTATTCCGGTTATGAAGGTGATTTCGAGGTTGCCCTTGTTATTGACGACTTCAAGAAAGACGTTCTTGGCGATGTCGAGAGCGGCGATCTCCTTGTCGAGCTTGCAAGCCCGGCTACCGTTCACTTTGCGCTTATGTTCCAGTTCGAGAACGATGTCAACGCAACGCGCCACATCTTCTACAACTGCACCGCATCTCGCGCGAATGTTGAGGGTAACACCAAGGAAGAGAACATTGAGGTCGAGACCGAGACTCTGAACCTTCGTGCCGGTTCCATTTACAGCACGGTTCTTCAGAATCAGATCGTCAAGGCGGAAGCTAAGTATTCCGCAGAAGCAACTTCCACTTATCAGAAGTTCTTCGACGATGTTGTCCAGCCAGCATAATCTAATTTAAACAACAGGGGTGTTGACAATGTTTGGAGTTGTAAAGATTGGTGATCGCGAGATCGAAATGGCCGCAAACGCGGCTACGGCAATGAGATACGGGCAAGTCTTCCACGGTGAGGACTTGCTCGTTTATTTTGGGCGCGGATTTAAATCCTCGACAGAATCAATTTATGTGGCTGAAAAACTCGGCTACATCATGGCGATGTCTGCTGCAAAAGCGGACATGAATAAGCTGAGTGAGGAAGGATTCTATGCTTGGCTTGAAACGTTCGATCAATTTGACATGGTAGATGCCTCTGCCGATATTGTCAAAATTTACATGGGCAACGAGCAAACGTTGTCAACCCCCAAAAAAAAAGCCGGCCAACAGAGCGAGGGCTGAGTACAGCCCTCTTTCTGTTGCGGGCGATCCAACTCGGTTTATCGGTGAGCGACCTTGAGCAACTGGAGTACGGTCAGGTCATCGACCTGTTTACGGAATCCGGCAACGATAAACACGAGTACAGGGAGTTAGCAACGCAGGAAGATTTCGATAGATTTTAAGAGGAAACACTATGGCAACGAGAAAAGTACGCGGCATAACTATTGAGTTAAACGCAGATACTACAGGCATTGCGAAAGCGTACGGCGGGCTAACAGCGGAAGTCAATAAGGCTAAAAAAGCAATCGCTGATGTCAACAAGCTGATGACGGATGCAACGCCCGAAGAACGCGCGAAGTTGCGTGCGCAGAAGGAAGAAGAACTCAACCGTGCCATAGAAGCAACAAGCCAAAAGCTTGAGGAAGAACGGAAATGGCTTGCCGACTTGGCAAAACAAGACAGCACGCCGGAAGTAAAACGAGCGCAGGAGGCACTTGAGCGTCAGATTATCGACGATCAGCGGGCACTTGCGAGTTTTCAAGAGGAATTAAGAAACCTCGATAAAGAAGACAAGATCGGGCCTTTACGCGACAGGTTGAAAGACCTGAACGACAAGTTAGCAACTTCCAAGACGCGCCTTGAGCTTATCAATAAAGAGATCAACAATTCAAAGGGCAAAGAACGTATTGAGGCTCTACGGAAGAAACAGGAAGAACTCAATACTGCCTATGATCTCACAAAGCAAAAACTTGAAACTGAACAGAACTTACTTGCCGCGCTTGACGAAAAGGACAGCACTCCCGAAGTAAGGGAAGAACAAGAAAAACTTCGCAAGCAGATAGAGCTTGATGAAGCGGAATTTAAAGAACTTGAAGCGGCTGTAACGAACTGGGGAAGCGTCGCAAAGCAGGAAGCCCTGATTGTCGCGCAGAAATTCAAGGACATCGGCGCTAATATTGACGCGCTCGGAAGCAGGATGCGGACGGCCGGCAGCATTATGACGGCAACTGTCACGACTCCGATTATCGCGGCAGGAAAGAGCCTGTATGAGCTTTCCACCGATTTTGAGTCAGCAATGGCGAAGGTACGCTCCGTCACTCCCGGAGCTACCGCGGCGCAGATGGATCAGCTTGCGGAAGCGGCGATCAATCTGTCTGAATCGAGCAAATACTCGGCAAGCGAAGCGGCAGATGCTTTGTACTACATGGGCCTCGCCGGTTGGGATGCCGCAGAAATGCTGACCGCTCTCCCGAACGTCCTGAACCTCGCGGCAGCAGGAGACATGGACCTTGCAAGAGCGTCCGATATTGTCACCGACTATGTCACCGCATTTGGCCTGACGGCAGACGAATCTACGCGCCTTGTTGACGTTATGGCTCAGACGATGGCCAACTCCAATACCAACGTCGATCAGATGGGAGACGCATTCTCCTATGTTGCTCCCGTTGCTGGTGCTCTTGGGTACAGTGTTGAAGACGTATCTCACGCCCTCGGCATTATGGCCAACAATGGTATCAAAGGCTCGAAAGCCGGTACGTCTCTCCGCATGTTAATGACAAGGTTGGCGAAGCCTACTAAGGATACTGCGGCGGCAATGAGGTACCTTGGTGTGTCGCTGTCGGATCAAGAAGGAAATGCGTACACCTTCCGCGAGATTCTTGACCAATTAAGAGAATCCCTGTCAGACCTGCCGACACCGACAGAACACTTTAATCAGGAACTTGCACATCTCGACGAATTGCTCGAGAGCGGTCAGATAACAGAAGATGATTACTCTGCGTCTCTTGATGAGCTAATCAACAGAAACTGGGAAGGTGTTGACGTAGAGAAAGCGCGCCTTGCCGCTACTCTTGCAGGCACACGCGCCCTGTCCGGAATGCTCGCTATCGTCAACTCTACCGAAGAGGAGTACGAAGGACTTTACGGAATCATTACCGATTCGACCGGCGCGACAAAAGAGATTGCCGATGTCATGCTCGACACGACCGAAGGTGCGATGGCAAAGATGAAACATCAGCTTGAGAACATCGGTCGAGAATTTGGCGACATGCTGATTCCTTATATCGAGAAGGGAATTAAAGTTGTCAAAGACATTGCGAAGCAATTCAGGAACATGAGCGACAGCACGAAGGATACGATCATCAAGATCGCCGGTGTTACTGCCGCACTCGGTCCGCTCCTTGTTGTCGGCGGTACGCTTCTTTCGGGCATAGGGAAAATGACTTCGGCAATAGGCGGAATCATCACGCTCGTTGCCACACACCCAATCGCTGCGACTTTAACCGCTGTTGTCGGCGCGTTTACTTTGCTGATAGCAAAAGAAAAACAAGCAGAAGACGCACACAAAAGAGAGTACGATGCCCTTTACGGCCTTTCTGATATGCAAGAAGAGGTCGTATCCAAGATAAACAAGTTGAGCGATTCGTATGACGAACTTGTTGAATCGCGAGAAGCACGGCTGGAAGCGGCAAACGACGAGATCGACAAGAACGAAGGGCTTTGGAAATCTCTTCAGAAATGCGTAGACGAGAACGGGAATGTATTAGAGGGCATGGAAGCACGTGCCGATTACATTGCCGGAGAACTGTCCGAAGCCTACGGCATTGAGATCGAGATCAACGACGGCGTTATTACCAAGTACCACGAGGTCGCGGAAGCCATTGAAGATGTGATTGCAAAACAGAGGGAGAAAGCAATCATTTCGGCGTATGAGGATGAATATCAGGAAGCACTCGCGAAATCGGAAGAGGCCGCGCAGCTTGCAGCGGTAGCGTACTCTGAAATGACAGAGGCTCAAGAAGCGGCGAAGGAAGCGTCAAAGGCATATGACGATGAGGTCGAACGCTATAACGAGCTAATGGAAAACGGGTACGAACTTACCCAAAAGGACCGCGAGAAGTTAGATGACCTGATGTTCGCAAAAGAAGCGGCTCTGAAAACAGAAAATGAACTGACTGCTGCTTATGAAGAAGCCTCGAAGGTCAATCAAGAGTATCAGGTGATCATTGAAAACTATGGCGAAGTAATGAGCGCGATTGCGTCCGGCGATGCAGAACGCCTGAATTACGCGATCACAAAACTGACCAACAACTTCAAGACTTCCAAAAACGCTACGCGCGAAGAATTACAACAGCAGCTTCTTGACTTCCAAAAACAGTACCGAGCAATGAAACAGGCTGTCGAAGACGGTATGCCGGGTGTCACGCAAGAGATGGTCGATCAGATGAAGCTTCTTGTCGACAACGCGCAGGCGGAGTTTGAGAATCTTGACTTTACTTTGCCGACACCGCCGCCACCCACATGGGAACAGCTTGCAGAAACATCGAAGAACGCAGGAGAACTTGCAACTGCCGCCTTTGATGCTTTGTGGGAGATGAGAAGCGATGCTGAAGAAGCTGGCGCGAACTTTGCAAAAGGTTTCGCACAAGGTATTTCAGACAATACTTCTGTGGCTGTAAGCTCTGCGGCGAACCTCGGTTCGTCTGCACTGAGAAGCACGAAGAGCATCCTGCGTGAAGCGTCTCCTTCAAGGGCGATGATGGAAAGCGGCCGGTTCTTTACCGAAGGTTTTGCGATCGGTATCGCAGACGAACAGAAAGAAGCTATCAACGCGGCAGCAGAGATGGCTCGGAGCGCGATGAACGCGGTCGGCACTCCTTCCTTTGGCGGCAACTGGAATACTCCTTTCGGTGGCGGAAACGTCAACAACACGACCTACGGAGCAATCAACGTCACCGTCAACGGAGCAAACACTTCCAACGCGGACGAGCTTGCGCAGATCATCGCAGACAGAATCAATCGAGAAGTCAATCATAGAAAGTTGGTAACGGCATGAGAGGAATCCTAACTATCGATAATGTTCCGTCCACCTCCTACGGAATATGGCTCAACGGGAGCGCGCTGTTTGACAGCGCGTCTCCCGATGTGTCCGTAACCTCGGTTCCTGGACGAAACGGAGACCTTCTGTACTCCAACAATCGCTTTAAGAACTACACGGTATCCATTCCCTGTTTCATGGCGCGGAACTTTCAGACGCAGTTTGATGCTTTCCGCGCCTTTCTTTTCTCCAACGTCGGCTACAGACGGATCGAGGATTCCTACAAAACGGACCGATTCAGACTCGGACGGATCACCGGCACGGTCAATCCGTCGACCATTCTGTGGAGTGACGATGGCGGAGAGTTTGAAGTGAACTTCGACTGCAAACCGCAGCACTTTCTGAAAAGCGGAGAGACAGCAATCACAATTGACGGTACAGGAAGCGTTTCAAACCCGACCTTCTTCGAGGCAAAACCGCTCCTGAAAGTGATAGGGTATGGAACTATCACCATCGGAGATGAAGAGATCGTGATCGATGAAAATACGCTTCCCTACATGAACATTGACTGTGATGTAATGGATTGCTATTACGGCACGGTCACAAACGCGAACAGCCTTGTAACAGTTTCCGGGGATGAGTTTCCGAAGCTCAAGCCGGGAGCAACCACAATCACGACTTCGGGGAACATCTCAAGCCTCGAGATCACCCCACGATGGTACACGATATGATCCCAATTTTATACGAACAGAATGAGACGGCCTTTACCTCTAACGGTTTAGGCCGTCTTTCTGATGCTTCTCGGTGTATCGTCACGGAAGAGCGAAACGGTATCTACGAACTTGAGATGGACTATCCCGTTGACGGTATCCATTTCAAGGACATTGTGCTGTCTCGGTTCATCAAGGCTGTACCGTCCTACAACACGAATCCGCAGTACTTCCGCATATACAACATATCGCGAGAGATAAACGGAAAAGTCACGGTACACGCGGAGCATATTTCCTACGAGCTTCTGAGAATCGTCTCCATGCCGTTCACGGCTCACGGAGTCGTAGAAGCTTTGGAGATGATCAAAGATAACGCAGTCGGCCATTGCCCCTTCACGTTTTGGACGGACAAGACAGACACGGATATTTTCAACATGGAATATCCTGCCGTGATCCGAAGCAAGCTGGTCGGCGGTCAGTGGTCAATGAATCAGCAGTACGAAGGATCTGACTGGGAGTTTGACAACTATCAGGTCAAGTTTTGGAATCAGCGCGGTCAGGATAAAGGTGTCGTCCTGAGATACGGTAAGAACATTATCTCGCTGAAACAGGAAGACAACATTCAGAACACGTACACGAGCATCGTACCGTATTGGTTCGGACTTGCAGACGGAGAGAACGAGACCTGTATCTATCTGCCTGAGAAGGTGCTTCACTCGGAGAACGTAGACCGGTTCCCGACACAGAGAACCATCGCGGTCGACTTCACCGAAGAGTTTGCTGAACAGCCTACCGAAGAACAGCTTAGGTCCGCAGGAAGACGATACATCACGAAGAACAAGATCGGTATTCCGAATATCGACATCAATGTCTCTTTCGTAGACCTCGCACACACGATGGAGTACAAGGACATCCTGCCTTTGCAGTCCGTCAACCTTTGCGATTATGTCACCGTCTACCTTGAGAAGCTCGGAGTAAATGAGAAAGCGCGCGTCACGCGCACGGTATGGAATGTACTGCTTGACCGGTACGATTCCATCTATGTCGGAGACGCATACTATAACCTCGCCTCACAGATCGCGGGAAACTACAACCAAACGATCGAAGTCAAGAGACAGGCGCAGACAGCAGCCGTTTCTGCTGCCGAAGCAGCATCGAAGATCATCACCGGCAACAAGGGCGGCTATGTCGTTCTCCACGATGCAAACGGAGACGGCAAGCCTGACGAACTCTTGGTCATGGATACCGAAGACGTTGAGACAGCCACAAGCGTATGGCGCTGGAACAACAGCGGTCTCGGCTATTCCTCTACGGGATATGCGGGAACGTATTCTACCGCGATTACCTCATCGGGGGAGATTGTGGCTGATTTTATTACGGCGGGGCAGATGTCTACGGATCGTATCATCTCCAACGGCGAAGCGCTGACTCAGGTCCTTGACACGATCACGGAGACGATTGAACACAACACTTCCCTGATCTTCAACGAACAGGCGATTACCGCAGAGATTCAGACGGTCATCACGGACTTGGATTCGCGCGTAGAAGATACGGACGGAGATGTAACAAGACTAAAGACATGGATCAGCGCGACACAGGATGGTCTTACGATCTCCAAGAATAACAGCACGATGTCTTCCCTCTTCACGAACGACAGCTTACAGTTCCTCGATTCAGGTGTCGTGGTCGCGTACATCAACGGACAGACATACTACATCTCAAACGGTGAGATCACGAACAAGCTAATCTTCCGCCACGGCGAGAACGGCAGCACGACGGCCTACTGGACGATGAACTCCAACGGCCACATCGTGCTGAAGAAGGGAGAATAATGGCAAAGCAAGGAATATCTACAAGCCTCGGCTCGGTGTTGATTCATGGATACACCGCCGCCGGTGTTTTTTATGAGCCTTATCTCACTGAGACATATGAAGAGGCCACGAACACTTCGACCCTGTCGATCGCTCACCGGATCAGGATCATGGAAGAGTGGGGCGGTCGCTACGACATCCCCGACAGCACGCCGATCTATGTCACGATCGACGGCACGACGACGACGCACACCTTCTCGTCTATGCCGTCCGTCTATCCCAACAACACGCCGGTCACCGTCCAAACGACGACCCACACGGTCACCCATAACTCCGACGGGCAGAAGACGATCACGATCTCCTGCCGCTGGAATAACTCCTCGGCAAGTTATCAGGGCGCGACCTCTTCGAAGACCGTCACCCTGACCACCATCCCTCGCGCGTCCTCGATGAGTTTTACCACGAGTCAGACGATGGGCACGAGCTACACCTTCACGATCAGCCGCGCGTCCTCCAGCTTCACGCACACGATCACATGGAGCTTCGGCGGCTCTTCGGGCACGGCGGTATCTTCCACATCATCCACCACCCCGAGCTTCACACCGGCCATCGCGACCTTCGCGCCAAAATGCACCAACGCCACGAGCGCGACCATCACGTACACCCTCAACACCTATTCAGGCTCGACCCTGATCGGCTCGAAGTCCTACACCGCGACCCTTGCGGTTCCATCCTCAGTCGTCCCCTCGGTCAGCCTTGCGGTCTCGGCGGTCAACCCCTTCAACAGCCTTTATCTGCAGGGCAAAAGCTCGGTCAAGCTGACGGCTACGGGTTCGGTATCATCCGACCACGGCGCGACCATCCGAAGCTATAGCTTTCAGGTGCTCAACTCGGCAAGCACGGCGGTGTCTTCGGGAAGCTCGTCAACGAGTAGCACAAGCGCGACCCACACTTCGGGAGTACTGACGGGGTCGGGTACACACACCTGCAAGGTCACCATCACCGACAGCCGAGGCAGAACCGCGACCGCCACAAAGACGATCACCGTCACGGCATACAGTAAGCCCGTATGGGGCACTGTGTCAGCATACCGATGCGATGCAAACGGGGATAACAAAGAAGACGGCGCGTATATCGCCTTGACCGCAATAGACAGCTATTCGGCGATATCGGGCGACAGGCTGACGCTGACCTACCAGTACAAGGCGAGCACGGCCTCATCGTACAGCACCGCAACGGCGTTCAATAACGGCGAGAAGACGGTCTTCGGTGGTGCGTTTAGTGATGAGGTGTTTTACAACATCAAGCTCCGCGCGGTCGACACGGTCGGCAATCCGATAACCAACGACCTGACCGTATCGTCCTCAGCCGTTGGGATTGATTATGACCCCGTAAATAACACGCTTGGTTTTCTCCGTTACGCACCGTCAGGCTCATCGGATGCTGTTTACATGCCTAAAGGCTACGCTTTCGGTCCTGATGGGGCGAGCTTTAGCAAACTCCTCACACGCGCCGATTTTCCCGGAGACCCGACTGTTCCGTTTTTCGTCCCTCACCAGTACTCAGGGAACCTCGGCGGCACGGACACATGGACATTACAAAACCTTTGGCGTTGGCTGAGATATGTTTGCGCGACATACGGCTCAGAGGTTGGATATCGTCCTATCATCGGCACTTACTCGATGGGTAGTATCGCGATGATTATGGGATTCATTTACAGCGGAACAGATATGGTCGGAAACATGCCTCGATATTCCACGTTCTTTTGCTTTGGATATGGCGGAAATTATCTATACGACTTTGGAACGCAAAATGGTGAGTTCTTCTCGCGCCGGTCGGCTCAGATGTCGAACTGGTCAACTTAAGGGCGGTGATATCAATGGACTGGACATCAATCATCGTGGCGGTCGTCACCGCACTGGGATCGTTCTTGGGCGTTTATTATGCCAACAGGAAGAGCGCCGAGAAAGCACAGGCGTTGATCAGTTATCGACTGGAGCAGTTGGAGATAGCTGTCAATAAGCACAACCAAGTCGTCTCAAGGGTCTATAAGCTTGAGGAGGCTCAGGCTGTAACGGACGAAAAAATCAAGGTGGCGAATCACCGCCTCGATGATTTAGAACGGAAAGGAGCATAACTATGATTGTTGGAACGAATCCACCCATCAGCATCACATGTTCGAACGCACGGTTTACAACCTATACGGACATCATCGTGACCTTGTCGCAGGGCAGTGTTGAAATTGACTTAACGCCTACTGTTGTCAGCGACACTGAACTGTCCGTCAGTCTGACGCAGGTACAGAGTTTGAAGCTGTCCGCACCATCCGCCTATCCGCTTAAGGTGCAGGCCAACTGGTTGGATAACGGTGTGAGATATGCCACCTACGTGACCATCGCTAACACATATGAACAGCTTTACGGTGAGGTGATCGGATGAACATCGAATTAGAAATGCCATCATATGAGATAGCCCAAATAGCAGATCTGACCGTAGCCTTAGAGCCTGTGCAGGAGAATGACTATGACTCTGTGTGGCCTGCGGGGGGTGGGAAGAATCTGCTTCCGCTTTGCAATGAAGCCGATACTACTGGCATCACAGTAACCCGCAATGCTGATGGAAGTCTGACTTTCAGCGGGACAGCAGAATCAGCCGTGTCAATCAATCTGCTGTATTTCGACCTTCCCGCAGGAGATTATCTTTTTTCTAATGCTGGATCTACCGTAACGGCAACAGGGTCAACCGCAGTGATATATGTCCGTGATAACACCAATTCTGCGACCATTATAAGCGTGCGTGTGGGAAACACTACCAACGGTGGATCTTTCACGTTGACGGAAACCACGAACATCAGATTTTATGTAGTTATCCAGCCGGAAGCTACCTTATCGGGGACACTGTATCCGATGATTCGCAAGTCCACGGAATCCGATTACACCTACGCTCCCTACTCCAACATCTGCCCCATCACAGGGCATAGCGAGGTTAAGGTGTACAACGGCGCAGTCTACGGCACGGCAGATGATACCTACACCATTGACCTTGACGGCACCGTCTACGGCGGTACGCTTGATGTGCTGACTGGTGTGCTGACGGTGGATAGGGCGATGGTGGATTTGGGGACGCTGAATTGGGTTTATAACGCAAGTGGGATAAGATTCGATGGCACGACATTGACAAATCTGTCCACAAATAAAACGGCCTGTATTTGCTCGCAGTACAGAGCGAGCAACGTGGACGGTGGATGGATTAATCAAGATAAGGTTTGCTGTATCTATTCCACAAGAAACGCAGTTTTTATAAAAGACACAGCTTACACCGATGCCGCAACTTTCAAAACCGCAATGAACGGTGTACAGCTTGTCTACGAACTCGCCACTCCCACCACCGTCCAACTCACGGCGCAAGATGTCGAGACGCTCACAGGCATTAACAACGTGTGGAGCGATTCGGGAGATGTTACCGTCACGATATCCGGCACTACGCAGACTGGTGATGTGGTTACGGTTACTGCATTGCCACAGCACAAGATTCAGCTTTTTATGCCTTAAGAAAGGAGCAAACCTATGAGTGACAAAATGTACGATGCAATCAAAACCATCGCATTACTGGTAGTTCCGTGCCTTGCCTTGGCAACCACCTTGGTCAATGCATGGGGCGTACCTAACGCAGACATTTGGGCGGCGACCTTTGCCGCACTTGACGTGTTTGTGGGCGCAGTTGTGACGGTCGCAAAAAGACTGTATGACGAAAAGCACAAGGAGGGAGAATAACCATGTTAAAAGGAATTGACATCAGCGAATGGCAGGACATTAATCCTACCGCTTACAAGGGTTATGACTTTATTGTCATGAAGGCGACTGAGGGCAAGACCTACGACGACCCTAACATGGCATCGCATGCTCAGAACGCGATTGCCAACGGTCAGCTTATCGGATTTTACCATTACGCACGCCCCGAGAACAACACACCCGAGGAAGAGGTCGAACACTTCCTGCGCATCGTCAAGCCGTATATCGGCAAGGCTATCCTCGCCCTTGACTATGAGGGCAAGGCTCTGAAGTACGGCAGCGCATGGGCGGTCAAGTGGCTTGACCTTGTCTTCGAAAAGACAGGGGTCAGACCCCTTATCTACCTTCAGGGCAGTCAGGTCAGGAACTATAAGGAAGTGTTAGAGAAGGACTACGGTCTTTGGGTAGCACACTGGGGCGTTGACTCGCCTTCTATCGCGCCGTGGAGCTTCTATGCCCTGTGGCAATACCGAGGCGACCCGCTCGACCTCGATCTATTCAACGGCGATCGCAAGGCATGGGAAGCCTATGCGAATCCAACTGAGGCGACCGCTTCGCCGACACCGAAACCGCAGAAGACGATTGATGACTATGCCAAGGAAGTTCTGCAAGGGAAGTATGGCAACGGAGCCGACAGAAAGAAAGCACTCGGCGGCATCTATGATGCGGTACAGGACAGGGTCAATCAGATCCTCGGCATTGGGAAGAAAGAGCCTGACACCTACACGGTCAAGAGCGGTGACACATTGACCAGCATCGCTGCGAAGTATGGCACAAGCGTGGCGGCATTGGTTCGGCTGAACGACATCAAGAACAAGAATCTGATCTATGTTGGTCAGGTTTTGAAAATTCGGTAAGCGCGTATCTGATTTGATTCTTGTCAAGAAGGGCTGACAGTGCTATACTGTGTGAACCTCAACATGTAAAGTAAAAGCCTCGGATGCTTCGGTGTCCGGGGCTTTTATTTTTTGCCTAAGCCGGGCAACAATGTATAACGATTGAAACAGTTACACAATGTTGCCCTAAATATCAATACCGCCAGTGGAAGGTAAGCTCTATCGGTCCTTCCTTGCTGTCGCGCCAGTATTCAATATCCGTAAACACAGATTTGAAAAACTCATTGCGGAGAGACGCAGGACAGTCTTTCCAGCGGATGCCCTTGATCGCGTCTGATGTCGTGATGCTCAGAATCTTCGGCTGTTGCTGTCGGTTCTCGATCTCTTCTATCTGCTTCTCCAAAGCCTCGATCTGCTCGGTATAGTGGGCGCGTCGCTGTTTAAACTCCTCAGGTGTGTAAATCCCTGACTCTAAGTATTGATACAGGCTGTCGCGCTTCCGCTCGGCCTCTTCTTTCTGCACCATAAACGTTTTAGTTGATACCGGCTCATCACCGACAACGAGGGAAGCGGTCACGTCCTTCAGCTTCTGTTCCATCGCATCGCAGACAAGGCCGACAAGCTCCTCGATATCCGCGGGAGCGCAGACACAGCCATGGATATTCTGTGTTCCCCACATATGCCGTACGACTGGGGCTTTTCGCTCCCCAAATTGATAGCACATGATCTTCCCACAGTGAGCACAGCGGAGCACACCGGCAAACGGATTCTTCAGTTCCTTCTCCTCTGTCACCTTCGGAGTATTGCCGAACTTCGCCTTGATTCTTTCATGCGTCTCCATGCTGATAATTCCTTCCCACGTTCCCTTGACAATGTCGGGGTTGGGATTCCTGACGCGCTTCTTTCCGATCGTGCCGTCGGGCTTGGTATACCTGACGGTCGGATATATGTTTAGTTCGGAATATCCGCAGTACGCAGGATTGCAAAGCAGATACTTTGCGGAATGATACGGCCATGAGTCTTTGCCGGTGTAGGCGCGGAGCCGTCGTGTCACATCAGAGATCGTGATCGTTCCGTTTGCAAAGTCCTCAAGCAGCATCTTGACGAACGGAGCATCCTGATTCTGCTGCAAGGTCTTGCCTACTTTGTCAAATCCTAAAGGCGCGCGCCACGTGATATAGTTGCCGTTCTTCAGTGACTGGTCTTTCCCGGCTTTCATCCTCTTACGGATATACTTATATTCCTGACGCGCCATAAACAATTCAAAGTCGAAAAAGGTTTCGTCCGCATCATCAGCCGGGTTATAGATTTTGGCCGGAGTGCTGATCAGCGCGCC